>JGI25920J50251_10000221_pt1 | contig 18234 bp, 22 predicted proteins | sample LauGreBMM110DCMD_2_FD_50251 | JGI IMG/M metagenome (IMG submission 50251) | reverse complement strand
AAACTAATTATGTTAAAACAATATCATAGTAATAAAATAATTAATTTTGATAATTTTTTAGTAAAAAAAAGATATAAAGCTGACGGAATTATTACTACATATCCTAATTTTTCTTTTGGAATTTTAACTGCAGATTGCGTTCCAATATTAGTTGCTGATAAAGAAAATAAAACAATGGCAGCTATTCATTCTGGATGGAAAGGTGCAAATTCTGGAATTATTGAAAATCTAATAAAAAAATTTAAACAAATGAAATCAAAAATATCAAATTTAATTGTGGCAATTGGACCCTGTATAGAGCAAAAAAATTACGAGGTAAAAGAAGACTTTGTAGAAAAGATTAAAATTAATAATTATGATTATAAAAAATATTTTATAACTAGGGATAGAAAAATTTACTTTAATCTAAGATTATTTGTAAATAACAAATTTTTAAGACTAGGAATCCCAAAAATAAATATTGATCATATTAATAAGGATACTTATAGCGATTATAAAAACTTCTTTAGTTATAGAAGATCTGTGCATAACAATGAGTCGGATTATGGAAGATGTATCTCTGTGATTTGTAGATATTAATTGATTAAATAATTATAAAATTATATAAAAAGTTCTCATGAAGATTGTATCTGGAACAAGTAGTATTTCCCTTAGCGATCAAATCTGCAAATATTTAAAAACAAAACCAACACAAAGAGAGATTGTAAGATTCGCAGACTCAGAAGTTTACGTTGAGATTAAAGAAAATATGAGAGGTAACGATGTGTATTTAATACAATCAACTTCTTATCCCGCTAACGACAACATTATGGAACTGCTAATATGTATAGATTCTTTAAGAAGATCTTCTTCAAAAAATATAACAGCTGTCATTCCTTATTTTGGTTATGCAAGACAAGATAGAAAAGTTGTACCAAGATCTCCTATAAGCGCAAAATTAGTTGCAAACTTAATTACTAACGCCGGAGCGCACAGAGTTTTAACGATGGATCTTCATGCAAATCAGATTCAAGGTTTTTTTGATATTCCTGTTGATAATTTATACGCAGCTCCTGTTCTTTTAAAACATATATTAAAAAATATTGGCACTAAAAATATTGTTTGTGTTGCCCCTGATGTTGGAGGAGTAGAAAGAGCAAGAGCCATTGGTAAACGATTGAATGCAGGTTTGGCTATCATTGATAAAAGAAGAGAGAGCCCAGGACAATCTGAAGTTATGAATGTCATTGGAGAAGTTAAAAATAAATCTTGTATTATAATTGATGACTTAATTGATAGCGGTGGAACGATCTGTAACGCTGCTGATGCTTTAATGGAAAAAGGGGCAAAAGAAGTTTACTGTTACGTTGTTCACGGTGTTCTTACAGGTTCGTCTATTGATAAAATTAAAAAATCTAAGATGAAAAAGATTGTTATTACCGACACAATCGATAATACAAAAAAAATTAAAGGAGTTTCTAAAATAGAAGTAGTTAGTATTGCACCGCTAATCGCTGAAGCTATCAAGCGAATATCCCAATCAACTTCAGTTTCCAGCTTATTCAAATAAATAACAATAACTTGTTTTTTTTTCGAAGTTAATATAAAACAAGCGATCTTGATTATATGGAAAATTTAAAGCTCGAAGCATCAGAAAGAAAGCTTAATACAAAAGGAGATCTTAAAAAATTAAGATTAGAAGGTTTTCTTCCAGGCATTTTGTATGGTGATAAAGAACAAAGCCTACCTTTGTCAGTTAAAAAAATATCAATTAAAAAAATGTTAGAGTCTTCTAACTTTATGAGCTCTGTTATTGAAATGAGCATAGGCGGATCAAAACATAAAGTCTTAACTAAAGATATTAATTTTCATCCTCTAAATAATGAACCGATACACATAGATTTTCAAAAAATTAAACCCGGAACAAAAGTAACTGTTAACATTCCTGTAAAATTTATTAACAATGAAAATTGTCCAGGATTAAAAATGGGTGGAGTTTTAAACATTGTAAGAAGAAAAATAGAATTAAGATGCGCTGCTGAAAATATTCCTGCTGAAATCGTAATTGATTTAGCTAATAAAGAAATGAATGAAAGTATTCACATATCTTCTGTAAAATTACCTGAAGGAGCAAAACCTGTAATTAGCGATCGAGACTTTACTATAGCAACAATTGCTGCTCCTACAGTTGTTAAAGAGCCTGAACCGGCTGCTGCTGCGGGCGATGCTGCCGCTGCTACTGGTGATGCTGCTGCTCCAGCTGAAGGCGGAGTTGCTGCTGCAGGCGATGCTAAAGCTGCTGATGGAAAAGCTAAACCGGGGGATGCAGCAAAATCTCCTGATGCTGCTAAAAAACCTGCTGCTGCCGCACCTGCGGATAAAAAGAAATAACATCTAAATGTTATTATTTGCGGGGTTAGGAAATCCAGATCCAAAACATGCCAATAACCGACATAACGTAGGTTTCAAACTTATAGATGCTTTAAATAAAAATTTTGGACTCTCAAAACAAAAACCAAAATTTAAAGGTCTGCTAACTAACGGTCAAGTACAGGATAATAAAGTAATAGTAGTAAAGCCATTAACTTTTATGAATAATTCTGGAATGTGTATTAGAGAAATAACAGATTACCATAGAATTAAAACCAATAATATTTTTGTATTTCATGACGACATGGATATCGAAATTGGCAAAATAAAAACTAAGATTGGAGGATCTAGCGGTGGCCACAATGGCATTAAGTCAATAGACGACTCCATAGGTACTGATTATAACAGAATTAGAATTGGCATAGGTCATCCTGGTGACAAAGAATTAGTAGATAAACATGTTCTAAATGATTTCACTGAAGAGGAAAAAATAACAATAGATCAAATTATTAAGAAAATATTTAAAAATATAAATCTTCTTATAGAAAAAAAACTAGACGATTTTACTTCTAAAAGTAATCAATAAGTCTGTATGAGTTTTAAATGTGGAATCGTAGGTTTGCCCAACGTTGGTAAATCAACGCTATTTAATGCTCTTACAAAATCTAAAAATGCTCAAGCGGCTAACTTCCCTTTTTGTACCATAGAACCGAATATTGGCGTTGTTACAGTCCCTGATGAAAGATTAGAAAAACTTTCAAATATTGCAAAATCTGAAAAGATTATTCCAACATATATAACTTTTGTAGATATTGCTGGGCTAGTGGCCGGAGCATCTAAAGGGGAAGGTTTGGGTAATAAATTTCTTGCAAATATTAGAGAGGTCGATGCTGTAATACATATGCTGAGGTGTTTTGATTCAAGTGAAATACAAAATGTCAATAAAACAGTAGATCCTATAAGAGATTTAGAAACAGTAGAAACTGAAATGATGATTTCAGATTTAGAATCTGTTGAAAAAAGATTGTCTCAAAAAAAGAATAAAAACACTGAATTAAATAAAGATACTTTTGAGATTTTAGAGCATGTTTATGAATTTCTCAAAAAAGGAATTAGACCAGAGAAATTGGAGGAAAAATTCGAAAAAAAATTAATTAAAAATTTAGGCATTTTATCAACAAAACCTAGAATCTTAGTCTGCAACGTAGATGAGAATAGCGTCAGTTTAGGCAATACTTATTCTGAAAAAATAAAAGAGAAATTTAAAAATGATACGGTGGTAATTGTTTCTGCTGAAATTGAACAACAAATCACTGAACTTCAAGATTCGGAGGCCAGTGAATTTATGAAAGAAATTGGAATAAAAGAATCTGGATTAGATCAAATAATAAAAGCTGGATATAAAATTTTAAACTTAAGTACTTATTTTACAGTAGGTCCGAAAGAGACTCACGCATGGACTATTGAAAAAAACTGCAAAGCTCCTGATGCGGCTGAAGTTATTCACTCTGATTTTAAAAAGGGATTCATTAAAGCTGAGGTTGTGTCTTATGTAGACTATATTCAGCATGTAGGTGAAGTGGGAGCTCGAGATAATGGAAAATTGAAAATAGAAGGAAAAGATTATGAAGTGGCTGATGGAGATGTTTTACACTTTAGGTTCAATACGTAACCAAATTTTTTTCTTAACAAGATAAACTAGCACCGTAAGAATTAATAAATAAATTACAGTCTTAAACCCTATTCTTTTTCTAGCTTCTAAAGTAGGTTCTGATGCCCAGGTTAAAAAAGTCACTACATCTTTTGAAAGCTGCTCTTCCGTTGCTGCGGTTCCATCTGAATAATTTACAGAATCTTTATTCAATGGTTTTGCCATTTTAATTTTATTACCTGACATATATTTATTATAATAAACTCCATCATCAAGCTTAAATCCCTTTGGCGGTTTATCGTCATAACCCATTAAAATTGAATAAATATAATCGGGCCCACCTGCTCTAGCTTTTACTAAAACTGACATATCAGGAGGGTATGCTCCACCATTTGCTGCTCTTGCTGCTTTTTCATTAGCAAATGGACTTGCAAATTTATCAGAGGGTTTTCCAGATCTTTTAAACATTTCTCCATTATCATTTGGACCATCTAAAACTTCAACTTTTGACGCTATTGCCTTAACTTCTTCTTCTGAAAAACTTGGTCCGCCCACTTCTGATAAATTTCTATAACTAAGAAGATTCATTGAATGACAAGATGCACAAACTTCTGTGTAAACTTGATAACCTCTTTGAAGAGATGCTCTATCAAATTTTCCAAATAAACCATCAAAAGACCAGGATTGTTTTAAAAGTTTTTCCTGCTTTTCCTCTGAATGTAAACTAGAAGATGTTATTATAAAAAATAAAAAAAAAGATGAGAATTTTAATAAAATACTCATAATTTATTTAAAAAATTTTTAGTGTTTTAATTTTTCCTTGCTTTTTCCAATCCTCATACTCATGAATACTTTTAGGCATCGGTAAGGTTTTTTCCGTTAAAGAAACCAACGGCGCTATAACTAAAAAAAATAAGAACCAATAGGCCGTTCCTACTCTGCTTATCAAAACGTAAACACCTTCAGCTGGCATTCCACCAACGTACATTAATATAAAAAAATCAAGAACAAACAAAAATACACATTGTTTCCAAATGGGTCTAAAAACGGAGGATCTAACTTTAGATAAATCTAACCACGGTAATAAACCTAAGACAGCAATGCTGCTTATCATTGCGATTACTCCCATGAGTTTATCTGGAATGGCTCTTAATATTGCGTAAAAAGGTAAAAAATACCATTCAGGAACTATGTGCGCCGGAGTAATTAAGGGATCAGCAGGAATATAATTATCGGGATGCCCAAGGTAATTCGGCGCGTACATTGTAATTATTACAAACGCTAATAAAAAAATTAGCATTGCAAATAAATCCTTGCTGGTTGTAAACGGAGCAAAACTGACCGTGTCTCTAGTATCAATAGGTTCAATGCCTGAAGGATTATTGGAGCCAACAATATGTAAAGCTATCACGTGAAAAATAACTATACCTAAGATTCCAAAAGCTAAGAGCCAATGCAAAACGTAGAATCGATTTAATGTTGAATCTCCAACTGAATAATCTCCCCATAACCATGTAACTATTGCCTCTCCTACAAACGGAACGGCTGAAAAAAGATTTGTGATAACTGTAGCTCCCCAGTAACTCATTTGTCCCCATGGCAAAGTATAACCAAGGAAAGCAGTTGCCATCATCAGAAAAAAAATAACGATACCTATAAGCCACATCAGTTGGCGCGGCTCTTTATAAGAACCGTAATAAAGTCCTCTAAAAATATGGATATACACAGCGATAAAGAAAAAAGAGGCAAAGTTTATGTGAGCGTATCTAATCAACCAACCATAGTTTACATCTCTCATTATTTTTTCAACTGATGTGAAAGCCTCCGCCGAAGACGGCTTATAGTGCATTCCAAGNACTAAGCCTGTAACGATTAAAGATATCAGACATATCATTAATATTCCTCCAAGACTCCAGAGATAGCTTAGGTTTTTTGGAACTTGAAAATCTAAATATTCGTATTTAAACATTCTAATAATTGGAAGACGATTATCTATCCANCCGACTACACCTTTAAATGGAGAACCACCTACCTTATTNGTATGGACAAGTTTGATTTCATTTTGATTAAAATTAGAATCTTTTTCGCTCATAATATTTTTTAACCTAATTTAATTTTATTATCTCCAACAAACTCATAAGTTGGAACTTCTAAGTTAGTTGGNGCTGGTCCTTTTCTAATTCTTCCTGAACTATCATAATGAGAGCCGTGACAGGGGCAAAACCATCCACCATAATCACCTTTGCCGCTAATGGGAACGCATCCTAAATGAGTACAAACCCCAACTAAAACTAACCACTCAGCTTTTTTAACTCTTTTGCTATCAAGCTGAGGATCTTTCAAATCTTTAATGTCAACTTTTTCAGCACTAGCAATTTCTTCTTTAGTTCTTCTTTTAATAAAAACAGGCTTGCCTCTCCATAAAACTGTTATTTCATTTCCTTCTTTAATTTTTGATAAATCTACTTCAATAGATGAAAGGGCTTTTACTGATGCGTCAGGATTCATTTGACTTACAATGGGCCAAACAACTGCNCCAACTCCAACTGCACCAACAGCTGTAGTTGCAACAGTTAAAAAATCTCTTCTATTTTTGTTATCGGACTTATTATNGTTTTCTGACATAAATATTTAGTTAAATTATTTCTAAACTATTTTCTTTTCCATAGCCAGAATGACGCATAAATAATAAATTTCTTATATGATTAATATTGCATTGTTTCAGCCCGATATTCCNCAAAATACAGCTGCAACCATAAGATTGTGTGCATGTTTAAATGCAACTTTAGAAATTATTGAGCCTTGTGGGTTTCAATTTGATGAAAAGAGACTCAAAAGTATCTACATGGATTATTATAAAAATTGCAAAATTATAAGGCATCAATCATTTGANGATTTTATAAAAACTAAAAAAAATAAAAGAATAATTTTATTAACAACTAAAGCAAAAAAAAATTATTATAATTTTAATTTTAAAAAAAATGACACAATATTATTTGGAAGAGAGAGTGCTGGAGCACCAGAATTTGTACACGAGATAGCCGATGCAAGATTAAAGATACCTATCTCAAAAAACACTAGATCTTTAAATGTTGTAAATTCTATTTCTATTGTGTTATCTGAGGCGCTTAGACAAAATAATTACTATAATATTTAATAATGAATTTAAATTTACAAGAAAAAAAAATTATTGCTAAAAATTGGTTTGAAACTTTAAGGAATTCTATTTGCAGAGAATTTGAAAGTATCGAATATCTTAAGTCTAAAAAGAAAATTTTTTTTAAAAAAAAAAAGTGGATTGCTGGCGGAAGTTCTAAAGGCGGAGGAACCTTTGCATTAATTGAGAATGGCTCTGTTTTTGAAAAGGTTGGAGTTAATATTTCGACCATCTCCGGAAAATTTGATAAAGAATTTAGCAAGAAAATTCCTGGTGCATTAAATAATCATAATTTTTGGGCTACTGGAATATCTGTTGTAGCTCATATGAAAAATCCAAAAATTCCAGCATTTCATTTTAACACTAGATTTATAGTCACGTCGAAATCTTGGTTTGGTGGAGGAATGGACATGACTCCATGTATAAAAGATTTAAATCAAAAAAAATATTTTCATTTAGAAATAAAGAAAATGTGCAATCTCCATAATAAAAATTATTATTTACAGCACAAAAAAAATTGCGATGAATATTTTTATTTACCTCATAGACAAGAACCTAGAGGAGATGGCGGAATATTTTATGATTATCTTAATTCCAATAGCTGGAATAAAGATTTTAATTATACCAGAGATGTTGGAATGACTTTTTTAAAGGCATCTTCTAAAATAATACAAAAAAAAATGTTTTTAAGATGGAATGAGAGAGATAAAGAAAAACAATTAATTAAAAGAGGAAGGTACGTAGAATTTAATTTACTATACGATCGAGGCACTAAATTTGGTTTAAATACTAATGGTAATGTTGAAGCAATTTTTATGTCGCTTCCTCCACTTGCAAAATGGTAAAAATGTAAATGGACAAAGAACCAATTACTCCTCAAGGGCTAGAAAAAATTAAAATAGAATTAAAAGAAAGAATTTCTGTAACTAGACCAAAGATTGTCAGTGCTATATCGGAAGCGCGAGCTCATGGTGATCTAAAAGAAAATGCTGAATACCATGCAGCGAAAGAAGAACAAGGTCACAATGAAAGAAGAATTCAAGAAATTGAAACAACAATAGCAACTGCAAACATTGTTGATGTTGCCAAAAATTAAGAATGACAACAAAGTAATTTTTGGTTCAACAATTATATTATTGGACATGGAAACTAATGAGAAAAAAAAATACAAAATTGTTGGCAAAGATGAAGCGAATGCAAAAGAAGGTTTGCTATTTTATAAATCGCCAATTGCATTGGAACTAGTTTCAAAACATACTGGCGACTTCGTCTCTGTAAAAACACCAGCTGGAGAAAAAAATTATGAGATTATTGAGGTTAAATATATTTAATTTAATAGTTAAATATTACGAAAATTTAATTTAAAATTATTTTTAATCCAAGAAGCTTTTAAAAATTCTAATTTTTTTCCGAGTTTTTTTCCTTGTTTAAATCCCTTTTTAATTAAAAAATCTCCAGAAATAGGAAATTTAGGAACTTTAAATTTTTTTATAAATAGTCTGTATTTTATAAAAGTTTTTAAACTAATTTCTTTTTTTAGACAAAAAATAAAATTTAAAAAATCTAAAGCTAAATCTTTTTTATAAAAATATATCTGACGTCGAATTGTCTGATAACTATATTGTTCTTTTTTTAATAACTTAAACTGTCCGTAAATAAAATTAAGATAGTCTCTATCTTTATTAGACAATCGAAATTTTCTAGAAAAAAAGATATTCTTTTTATCATTTCCGACTAATAATATTGAAAGTAATTGGAGATAATTTAAGTCGAAACCTAATTTTTTATTCAAAATTTGAACTCTATTTAGTCTTTCAAAAAATTTTAACTTATATACTTGGTTAATAATCTTTTTAAAAAATTTTTATTATAAATATTAACAAAATTTTTAAGTTCTAAGATTTTTTTTAACTCCGTAAATAATCTTTCTTGCGAGATAAATCTTAAAAACTTAACGTTTTTATTAATAATTTTTATAACATTACTATTTTCAATATTAGAATTGTATTCTAATGAAAATCTTATAAATCTTAAAATTCTCAAATAATCTTCTTTAATTCTTAAATCTGCACTTCCTATAAAATTAATCTTTTTATTTTTTAAATCACGGGTTCCATTTACTGGATCAAAAATCTTTCCAAATTTATCACAATAAATTGCATTGATAGTAAAATCTCTTCTTAAAGAATCTTCTAACCAATTATTTGTCCATTGAATCTTTGTGTGCCTGCCATCAGGCTTTATGTCTTTTCTTAAAGATGTAATTTCATATTTATAATTCTTGGAGAAGGTTGTAATAGAACCATATTTAATTGCTAAATCTAAGACTTTATAATTATTTTTTAATAATATTTTTTTAACTTCCTCTGGCTTATAAACAGTAGCCAAATCGATATCTGTTGTTAATTTTCCTTCTATTGCTTTTCTAACACAGCCTCCAACAAATTGTGTATGTGTCTCTAAATTAATCGGATTTAAAATTGAAATTAATTTTTTATTTTCTTTAGAAAATAAAAATGATTTTTTCATTAAAAATATTAATATAATTCTATTTTACCAGAAAATGTATTATTTTGTTCTGATAATTTTTTTAATAAGATTTTTTCTTTTCTGACATTTAATGAAAAATATACATTGGCATTTCTTTCAAAACCAAATTGTCCGTAATAATCAAATTCTCCAATTAAAATAATAAAATCAATATTCTTTTCGTTGACAGCAACCATGCTTTTATTCACTAATTCTTTACCTATCCCTCTTCCTTTGAATTTCTGATCAACTATTAAGGGTCCAAGCATTAACCCACTATTATTTTCTATTTTACAATTAAAATATTTGATGCTTCCAATTATTTTTTGTCCTTTGCAATAAATTTTTGAATATTTAATATTGTGCTCGAGATTCTCTCTTAATCTAAAACTGGGTCTTGCATATCTTCCTGGACCTAGAACAGCTTCTTCGAGTAAAAAAATTTTTTTATTATCTGATTTTTTTTCTTCTCTAATCACAGCAATTATTTTTAACTTGGCTGGGGCTCCAGGATTCGAACCTGGGATGGCGGGATCAAAACCCGCTGCCTTACCGCTTGGCTAAGCCCCAATATTAATTTTAGAAATAAGGTTATATTATTTTTGCTTTCCTTATCCAATAACTTTTATAATGTTTTTTTAGAGAAAGAATAGCTTCAGCTAAATGTGAGTTATTTTCAAAAATAGCGAAGCAAGCTGAACCGCTACCTGTCATTCTGGCTATCTTGCAACCTTTTAANTTCTTAAGAAAAGTTAATAATTTTAATATNGTCTTATTTTTTTTAAANNCACTCTGTTCNAGATCATTTCCTTTATAATTTAAAAATTTGAACAAATAATTCATATTTAGAATATTCTTTTTTAAAAANTAAACTTCAGAATTATTTTTTTTTGAAAATATTTTGTTTGACAGATAAATATTTTTTGAGGAATTAAAACAATTTGGATAAACTAATAGTAAATTAAATTTAGGTTTTTTTTTGAATTCTATAATTTTATTATTAGGTCCATAAAGAATTTTAAAATTAGTATTTAAAGAAGGCTCAACATCAGCACCTATTTTATTGCATATTAGAGAAATTGTTTTTTTTTTTAAATTTAGTTTTAGATATTTATTAAAAAAATTAAGTAATACAGAAACGTCTGCTGAACCACCACCAAATCCAGAGCCTTGTGGTATATTTTTTACAATTCTAATTTTAAATTTATGTTTATTAAATTTTGGGTATTTTTTTAAAATATTAAATAATTTTAATACTGTGTTGTTAGTATTGCTTATTCCTTTAGAAAATTTTCCAGTAAAACTGATCTGATTATATGTTCTATTGGCAGATACAAAAATCTGATCATAAATATTAAAAAAACAAAATAAGCTTTCTATTTCGTGATATTTATTTTTTAATTTTTTGATTACTTTTAAATATAAATTTATTTTACCATAAGCTTTAAGACTTGTTTTTATCAGCATCATCTAATCCAAAAATTATTTTTTTATTAATAGTTTCTTTTAAATCTTGCTCAATATTTTTAAGCTTAATAGCATTTTGCCAAACATATCTAGCTTGGATTTGTTTTCCATTTGTCCAAAGAACATCGCCGTAATGATCATAAATAACCGCTTCTGAAGGTTCTTTTTCATAAGCTGTCTGCAAAATTTCTTCTGCTTTATCAAAATCTTTTAGTAAAAAATATGCCCAGCCAAGTGAATCTAAAATATATCCTCGTCCTTTACTTAAGTTGACAGCCTCAACTAACATTTCTTTTGCTTTATCTAAATTAATTTTTTTTTCTAGCCAACTATATGCTAAATAATTTAAAACCTCAGGCTGCTTAGGTGAAATTTTAAGAGCTTGTAAAAAATTTTTTTCTGCGTTCTCCCATGCCCCTGCTCGCTCTTGGCTTATAGCTAGATTGTAATAATAAATCCAATCATCATCTCTTTTATCTTTTTTTAATGCTATTGATTTTTCATATAATTCTATAGATTTGCTGTAATTTTTATTAGCTCTTAGGAAGTTTGCTAATTCAAAATATTTTTCAGATGCAAAAAATTCATTATTTTTTAAAAAGTTTTCAAGTAAATTAATTTGCTTATCCGTGTTATTGTTTGGTAAAAATCTTAATCTTGTTAAATTTGCATACCAATTAAATTCCTTTCCTAGTTTTTCAATGATCTTTATTTCCTTTTCTGATTCTTCTAAATTATTTAATATAATAAGATTTTCTACTTTCAAGATTTTGTTAGACAAAAAATTAGGATTTAAATATTCACTTAAATTTAAATAAAAATTTGAAATCTGAACTTGCTCATAGTTTTGATAAAAGTTAGCAAATAAATATAATAATTCTGCTAAACCATGATTAATATTTTTCCTTTTGTAAAAGTTGTCAATTTTATAAAACTTATTTTCACGAGAGTCTAAAAAGAGCTGTTTAAATAATAAATTTTCAGAAGATATTTCTAAATTCTGTTTGATAATATCATTAATTTTATCTTTATTATTTTTTTCTAGATAATAAGATAAATAAAAATAATTATACCTGCCTAATTCTTTTTTTTTAGAAATTTCACTAAAATTTAGATCAATATTTTTCTGATTATCTAAATACAAATTAATTAGGATCTTTTGTGTTAAAGAAATATTTTTAAAACTAGAATTTGAGCTATTAATCTTTCCGTTTAAATCTTTAGTATTCTTATTTGATAAATCTGCCCACAAGCCAAGATTTTGATACAGTTCTAATAGTAGTGGATCACTATAGCTTTGTTTTGGTGAAGAAATATAGCTTTGTAATTTTGAATATCTTTCTTTTTTAAAATCATGAACAAACAATATGAGATTAAATGGATATAACGATTGATTAGACTTATCTAACTTTTTTATAAATAGATAAGCTTCTTCAATTTTACCATTATTAACTAATGTTTCGACATACTTCAGATTAAATTCTGAATGATAAATTCCTAAATTTTCAATATTTTCGAAAAAATTATAAGCTTTTCTTGAATCATTTTTTTGCAAAGAAACACTGCCAGATAAATAATTAGAAAAGTAATTAGAATTTTTAACTAATCTTTTTTTATTTTCTAAAATATTAGCATTTAAATGTGAATAATTTGCTATAAATAACAAAAAAAACACTATGTAAAAAATCTTTTTATTCATAAAAATGCTCAAAAAATATTTAAGTAATAAAACTATAAACCTACTGGAATACTATTCAACTTTAAATATTAATAATATTTTTTCCAATGATATAACTAAATCTAAACACTGGTCCTTTGCGAATAAAGAAATGTTAGTTTCGCAACTATTTAAGGAAATTAACGATCAATTAAATACAAAAAATAATAATAATTTTTTTTACAAAGGAAATCCAGATTCTCAAATTATGATACTGGGGGATTTTCCGAATGATGATGATGTTAAAAATCAAGAAATCTTATCTGGATCCAGGGGTGAACTTTTGAATAAAATGCTATCATCAATATCTCTCGAGAAAGAGAAATATTATCTATCTAATATTTATTTTGAAAAAGATATTGATATTAGAAATAGAAATAATTTTTACAAAGATATTTTAATTAAACATTTAAAAATTATCAAACCAAAATATATTTTATTACTTGGTGAAATAGTTTCTAACTTTTTTAATAATTCTAAAAATAAAATATTAGACATTCATGGAAAATGGGATTCAATTATTATTAATAAAGATAAATTTATAACATTTACAACTTTTGACCCAGAAATCTTATTAAGAGAGCCTGAAAATAAAAAATTATCATGGGAAGATCTTAAAAAATTCAGAAATGAAATATATAAAAATTTATGAATATTTTAAATGATCTTAAATTTGGTAAAAATATAATTGGTGTAGACGAAGTTGGCAGAGGATGCTTAGCCGGACCAGTGTTTGCTGCTGCAATTAAGTTAGATCAAAACAATTTTCCTGAAGGAATTAATGACTCTAAAAAACTTAACAAATCTAAAAGATTAGAAATATTCAAAGCACTTGTTAAAAAATGTGAATATAGCGTTGGTATTTCTTCTGTTAAAGAAATTGAAGAATTAAATATATTGCAATCTTCTTTGCTTGCAATGAATAGAGCCTTAAAAAAAATTAATATTAAAAATCATGTTATTCTTGTTGATGGAAATTTTTCTCCTGACAAAAATAAAAATATTAGAACAGTTATCAAAGGTGATCAAAAATGCATTTCTATAGCAGCGGCATCTATAATAGCGAAAGTTTCTAGAGATTTATTTATGGAGGAACTATCTTTTAAGTTTCCAAATTATAGTTGGGAAAAGAATTGCGGTTATGGAACAAAGAAACATCTAGAAGCTATTAAAAAATTTGGAATTACTGAGCATCATAGAAAGACTTTTTCCCCGATACACAACCTATTGATAAATTAAAAATTAAAACACAATCAATACGCAGACATAAGTTGACTGAGGGAGTCTTCTAATATTATTTTCTCTCCTTAGTTGTATGACAATAAATAGAGACACGATCGTTCTTGGGGATTCATTAAAAGAATTAAAAAAAATTCCAAATGAAACTTTTGACTGTATTTTTGCAGATCCTCCTTACAATCTTCAATTACAAAGTAATTTAGAGAGACCAGATCACTCTAAAGTTAAAGCCGTAAACGATGATTGGGATAAATTTGATAGTTTAAAAAAATATGATGAATTTTCTATTTCATGGATCAATGAATGCAAAAGAGTTTTGAAACCGAATGGAACAATATGGGTAATCGGAACTTATCATAATATTTTTAGATTAGGCAAAATAATACAAGATAAAGATTTTTGGATTCTTAATGACATAATATGGAATAAAAGAAATCCTATGCCTAACTTTAAAGGAACAAGATTTACTAATGCTCACGAGACACTAATCTGGGCTTCTAAAAACAAAAATTCAAAATACACTTTTAACTATAAATCATTAAAATGTTTTAATGATGACAAACAAATGAGATCTGATTGGGAATTGGCTCTTTGTACCGGAACGAAAGAATAAAAAATGAAGAAGGTAATAAAGTTCATTCAACACAAAAACCCGAGGGTTTATTGTACAGAATTATTCTATCATCGACTAAAAAAGATGATTTTATATTAGATCCTTTTTTTGGTACCGGCACAACTGGAGCAGTTGCTAAAAAACTAGGACGATACTATTACGGAATAGAAAGTAATAAACAGTATTTTCAAACTGCTGAGACAAGAATAAAAAAAATAAAAAAAATTGATGATAATTTTTTAAAAACTATAGAGAACAAAAGAAATGAAAAAAGAATACCTTTTGGTTATTTAATTGAAAGTGGAATAATAGAACCTGGGTTAAAATTATTTGATGCCAAAAATAAAATTCAGGCACATGTAATGGCTGATGGCAGCATTCTATACAAAGATATCACAGGATCTATTCATAGCGTTGGTGCTAAAGCACAAGGAACCGAAAGCTGCAACGGCTGGTCTTTTTGGCATATTAAAATGGAAAATAAACTATATCCACTCGATCACTTAAGAGAAAAAATCAGAAAAAATAACTAGAACTTCTTGGATTGTAATTAAAAATCCACCCAAACATAAGTTTTTTTGCTAAAAAAGACTTCTCTATTATCTTGAATAATATACTTCTCAAAATAATTAAAAATGGATTTTTCAAATGAAATAAAAAAACATTTAGATGTGATCTAAGAATTATTCTTCTAACTCTGCTGTTCCGTTTATTAAAATAAAATACACCTAGGTTATTAGTGACATTCTTAATAATTTGCTCATACAAAACATAGGAATCTTCTATTGCTAATGCGGCTCCCTGTGCCTGAAAAGGTACGGTGCCATGGGAAGAATCTCCTATAAAAATTTGATTATCTCTATAAAAAACTCTTTTTTTTAAAGAAAATATTGGCCATCGATATACCTCGTGAAGCGTATCTAGCGTCTCTCTTAAAATTTTATTTTCTGAAAAAAATATACTTCTAAATTGATCTGCTGGATATGGTATTGAATAATTTACATCATCGCCTGTGTACGTTGTTTTTTCTGAAGATTTGCTAATTCCTGTAAAACTTAAATCGTTCTGACTATTAATAAAATAGGTTACTAAATGTTTATTACCACTCAACCATAAACGAACCACATCATTCTCTAATGAATATTTTGAATAAAAGTTTTTTAACACGCCTCTGTAGGCATAAAAATTTGTGCTTTTAATTATATTGTTATCCAACCTTGACTTAGAAAACATTCCATCTGCGGAAACTAACAGATCACAATGGTCTTCTGATCCATCGCTAAATTTGACTCTAATAATATTATGATCCTTGATAGTTTGCACAACTTGTTTGTTATAAAAAATTTCTTTCGGAGATAAATCTTTTTCTAAAAACTTTATTAAAACATTTCTGTCGCAAGATAGATAAGGCATTTTATCACTTACTATATTTTGAAGATTCATCCTAACTTCTTGATTGCTTGTAAAATCTTTAGAATGAACTGAGTTTATGCTTAAATAATTAATTCTATGAAAATTATTATTCAAAAAAAATCTTGAGTCTAAAAAATCTAAAATTCTTACTGCATTTGGAGTCAATTGAATTCCTGTAGGTCTTGATAACTTTCTTTCGAATCTTTCATATATTCTAAAATTATTAAAATTATTTTTTTTTAGAAAGTTAGCTAAAGTTAACCCTGCAATGCCTCCTCCAATAATAATAATTTTTTTAAACATATTTAATCTTTTTTGACTTTATTAATTCTATAAATTTTTTTGAGAAACCTGATAATAATGAATTATCCATTTTATTATAATTTATCCAGTAAAATTGATTATCCTTAATTTTTTTAATTTTTTTAAAAAGAACAATTTTAATTAACATTTTAATATTAGAAATATTATGAATAAAATTCTTTTCAATTATTTTTGGCTCGCCCTCGAAAAGAAAACTGTTTTTTTTAAAATTCATATCAAATAAATTTTTTTTATAATCTATCAATGGAAGATTCGCAAAATCTTTTAATAATTTATTTTTTTTATTAAAAAATAGAATTTTATTTTTTTCTGAAACATATAATAAATAATATTTTTTAATATTAACTTTCTTTTTATTAAAGATTTTATAATCGAAATCTTTTTTTTTAAAAGAAGTACAATTTTGCTTTACGGGACAAATATTGCATTTTGGATTTTGCGGAGTGCATACTAATGCTCCCATCTCCATTAATGCCTGTGCGAATTGAGAAAAATTATTTTTTGATTTAATTTCTTTTAATTTTAAAAAAATACAATTTTTAAAATTTTTTTTGTTATTTTTGTAGCCAAATAATCTCGCTACAAATCTTTCCACGTTTCCATCTATACCTATAAAATCTTTATTAAATGCGATGGCCATAATAGCTGATGCCGTATAAACGCCAATTCCAGGAAAACTCTTTAAAGTTTCAAAATCATCAGGCAGTGTTCCTTTGTATTTTGACTGAACTATTTTTGCAGTATTAAGTAAATTTTTTGCTCTAGAATAATATCCAAGTCCCTGCCAAAGTTTATAAACTTTTTCTAACTTTGCTTTTGATAATTTTTTTAAATTAGGAAATGCTTTTAAAAACTTGTTAAAAAAAGGAATCACTGTTTTAACTTGAGTTTGCTGAAGCATAAACTCGCTTACTAAAACTTTATAAATTCTATCCTGAAAACCGCGATATCTTCGCCATGGCAAATCTCTTTGATGATTATCGTACCAAGCAAGAATTTTATTTGATAAAACATTTTTCATGGTTATGGATAAATCTTTAAATAAATTATTTACTCAAGGTTTAAGACCTTTGCAAAGTTTATTACCAGAAAATGCAAAAAAAATACTAAAAAAAGACGGCTTTGTATATTTTGAAATAATTAAGAATTGGAAAAATATAGTTGGAGAAAAAATATTTAAAGATGTGACGCCTTCAAAAATTAAAAAAATTAATAATGAAAATATTCTCTCATTAAATGTTAATAAAGAAATAATGATAGAGATTGAATATTCAAGAGATCAAATTATTGAAAAAATTAATAGCTATCTTGGATTTAATGCTATTAATAAAATACAAATTACCTCTAAAAACTCTTCTTTTGAAAAAAAAAAGAAAAAAATTATATTAAGTGAAAGTATTTTAAGAAAAATAAACGAAATTAAAAGTCAAAATTTAAAAGAAATCTTTCTAAAACTTAATAAATAGAATTATGTCGATCGTGACAAAAAATTATTTAAAAAAAATATTATTCATTTCTTTTTTTATGTTATTTAGCTCTTTCTCTTATAGTCAAAATAATGACGAAATATTTATCGGTAATAAAAACGCAAAAGTTGAAATTAAAATTTACAGTTCATTTACATGTCCACATTGCGCTAACTTTCATAAGAATACTTATCCAAAACTAGTAAAAGAATATGCAAGTAAAGATTTAATAAAAATTAGTTTTATTGATTTTCCATTAGATATTGCTGCATTAAATGCAGCAAAAATTGTTAGATGCTCAACAAAAGA
>JGI25920J50251_10000217_pt1 | contig 18427 bp, 16 predicted proteins | sample LauGreBMM110DCMD_2_FD_50251 | JGI IMG/M metagenome (IMG submission 50251) | reverse complement strand
TTTGAGCGCATCATCAGCGGTGTGCCCCACCGCATCAATGCTGACGAACGCAGTGAGTTGGCCCGCATCGCCCGCGGAGTAGCTAGCGAAGACCTTTGAGCCAGGCCCCCCAGGCCGGGCTCAAAGGTCTCAGACCGTTTCGACGAGAAGGTTGGCTCGCTCCTGGCGTCGGCGCTCACTGATCAACAGCAGATCATCGCTGTCGGCCTGCTCTATGGGGAGTTCGAACCAGAAGGTTGTGCCGCAGCCGGGTTCACTTGCCATCTGGATACGACTGGCGTGTTTGTCGAGAATGCCGCGCACAATCGAGAGGCCCAGGCCCGTGCCAACTTCTGTGTGCACGGCATTTTCGACCCGGTAGAAGCGCTCAAAGATGCGGCTTTGATCATCGAAGGAAATGCCCGATCCCGTATCGGCGATTTCCACCCGTAGCCGCGGCAGGGGCGAACTCAATTCGCAGGTGGGGCTGTCGTCCCGGGGGGCCGTGCTGGGGTCTAGCTGGCAAGTGTCAGGCCAGAGATAGGCCCGCATCATCAGTTGGCCGCCGGCGGCGGTGAACTTGAGGCCATTGCCCACCAGGTTGTCGAGTACCTGCAGCAGCAGGTCCCAGTTGCCGCGTACGCGGGGCAGGTTGCTCTCCACATCCATGACCAGATGTACCCCCTTGTCATCGGCATTGAGCCGGTAGTTACGCAGGGTTTGCTCCATGGCGGGGGGAAAATCGACCGGCTCCAGGGTCCAGATGCGGTCCGATTCCAGTCTGGATAGATCGAGCACATCATTCACCAGCCGGGTGAGCCGATCGGTTTCGGCATTGGCGATGGCCAGAAATTCCTGTTGTTCGGCCTCACTCAGTTGATCGCGCATGTCGTGGAGAGTTTCCACGTAGCTCTTAATGTTGAACAGGGGCGTGCGCAGCTCGTGGGAGACGTTGCTGATAAAGCGGCTTTGGGCCGCATTCAGCTCCACCTCCCGGGTAAGGTCCTGCACCGTAACGGCAATGCCCTTGAGGCTTTCGCCACTGGTATCGCGCACCGATTGCAGCACGATCCGTAGGGTTCGGGCGGGTTCCCCCAGCTCGATGCGTAAATCACTACTGTCTTTTACGCCGCTCTGCACCGCATCGAGTTGGGGCTGCAGTTCCAGGCCCAAAAGGCCTGGCAGGGCATCGCACAGCTCACTGCCCTCCAGGTTGCGGCCCTCCCAGCGGAATAGGCGCCTGGCCGTTGGGTTGACCAGCACAATTTTGCTGGCCCCATCGAGCAGCAAGGCCCCATCAGCCATGGTGGCAATCAGGGTTTGTTGCTTGACCTGGGCGGCGGTTAGTTCTTCGATGTTGGCTTCGTCGTAGGCCTCCAATTGGGAGGCCATGGCATTGAAGCCATTGAGCAATTCCCCCAGTTCCCCGCCCACGGGCAGGGCGATGCGGGCGCCGAAGTCGCCGCCGGCAATTAAACCCACCCCCCGCAGCAATTCCTTCACAGGTTGGGTGATTGTTAGGGCGTTAAATACCGAACCAAGAATCACCAATACCCAGATTGAGATGAACACCGCCACGGTCACTTCCCGGGTCAGGGCCGCACTGGCTAGGACCGCCTCGTTCGGGTTGATGCCCAGGGCCAGGACGCCCAGATAGCGACCGTTGCTGACCATCGGCACAAAGACATCGGTGACCTGGCCATCGGGGCTCAGGTGTTGGCGCACTAGGGGGCTCTGGGGCCGTTTGGCCAGGTCCGCGGGCATTTCCAGGCGGCGGCTGAGCAGCAGCTCACTACTGCCTTGGCTGCCGCTGATCGGGATGCCCAGGTAGATCAGGCCCTCGGGATCGGCGAAGAAGATGTAACGCAGGCTGCGGCTGGAGCGCCAGAATCGTTCGGCCACGGCGGCCAGTTCCCGGTCGTTGCCCTCGGCCACCAAGGGCGTGACGTTGGCTGAGAGCAGCAGGCCCAGGTCACGGGCGTAGCGGGTGTCGCTCATGCGCACATCCATCTGGATGCTGTTCAGAGCAAAAAAGGTGAGCCCCGTCATCACCAGGCTCACCACCAGGGTGGCCACGGCCAGCAGCTTGGTTTGCAGGCTGAATTCGGCCCACCAGCGCCCTAACCCATCCCACCAGGAGCGCGGTCGACCGTCCGCGGGGAGTCCCAGGGGGGTAGGCGCAGGCAGGCTTGCTGCCGCTGGGCGATTGCCGCTCGGGCTACTGGTGGCCACGGTCGTGGGCTTGCTGCCACTGGGATTAGGGGAAATCATCCTAGGTACGGCGCACTTGGTGACCAATGTCGCGCCGGTAGGTGATGCCCTCAAAGTGCACCAGGGCCAGGCCGGCGTAGGCAGCCGCAAAGGCGGCGTCAAAGTCGTCGCCCTGGGCCACCACCGCCAGCACCCGACCGCCACTGGTCACCGTGCTGCCATCGGCTAGCCGCTGGCTGCCGGCGTGAAAGAGCTGCAGGTCTGCCCTGCTTTCCAGGCTGCTTTCAATCCGGTCACCTCGGCGCACTTCGCCTGGGTAGCCGCTGGCAGCGGCGATCACGCAGGCACTGCAGCGGGGTGCAATCGTTAACACGGGTGCCCTATCCAGCCGGCCGAGGGCGCAGGCGAGCAGCACCTGGGCCAGTTGCGGGCCAAGCAGGGGCATCAGGGTTTCGCACTCCGGATCGCCAAAGCGGCAGTTGAACTCGATCACGCTGATCCCCGTGGAGGTGAGCATCAGGCCGGCGTAAATCACCCCCCGATAGTCGATACCGCGGGCCTTCAGGGCCGCCAGGGTGGGCTCCAGCACCCGTTGGCGCACGGCCTCGAGGGCGGCGCTATCGAGCAAAGGGGCTGGGGCGTAGGCCCCCATGCCGCCGGTGTTGGGCCCGGTGTCGCCTTCGCCAATGCGTTTGTGGTCCTGGGCGGGGGGGAGCACCACCAACCGCTCGCCGTCGCAGAGGGCAAAGACCGACACCTCGGGCCCTTCGGTGCGCTCCTCCAGCACCAGGCTGGCGCCAGCGCCGCCAAAACGCCCCGCAAAAATCTCCTCAATCGCGGCCCTGGACTCCGCCAGGCTGTCCGCCACCGTCACCCCCTTGCCAGCCGCCAGGCCATCGGCCTTCACCACCAGCGGTCGGTTCTGCCCTTCAAGGATGGCCAAGGCCTGCTCCCGGCTATCGGCCGGCCAGTAGCCGGCGGTGGGGATGGCGGCCTCCACCATCAGGGCCTTGGCCCATTGCTTGCTGGCTTCCAGCTGGGCCCCGTCGGCTCCAGGGCCAAACACCGCCATACCGGCGGCCCGCAGGTGGTCCCCCAGGCCCGCCGCTAGGGGCGCCTCCGGGCCCACCACCACGAGGTCGATGGCGTGGGTCTTGCAGGCCGCCAGCAGGCCTGCGGTGTCGGTTTCGGCGATCGCCAGCTGCTGACAGCCGGCGATGTCAGCCGTGCCGCCATTGCCCGGGGCCACCCACACTGCGGCCACACCTTGGCTGCGCGCCAGGGCCCAGGCGAGGGAATTTTCGCGGCCACCGCCCCCCACCACGAGCACCCGCTCAGGGCTTAGCAAGGTCGCCGGGTCGGACATGGCAGCCGGATCAAGGGATGGGGGCGAGGGCGGCCTCCCCTAGGTTGACGCCGCGTGGAGGCTTCGCCGTGCCCCATCCTCTTTACTCGCCGGTGCGCCGAGACCCGTCGCTGGGTTGCCTGGGGCGGGCCCTGCTGTTGCCGGCCCTACTGGTGGGTTTGGCGGTGCCCCAGTCGGCGGCTGCCCAGGTTCCCCCCCCACCGACTGCTGCCCAACTGCCACCAGGGGCATCGCCAGAGCTAGCCCTCGTCAGGGTCCTGGCCAGCAGCGACCTGGCCCTCCTGAATAGGGCCTGCCTCCAGGCCGCCCGGGACGACCAGGGCCCGTCCCTGCGGGCCTTGCGGCTGCGCCTGCTGGCGGTCAAGCCGGCACCCCAGCCCCTGGCAGTGGTGTTGGCCAATGCCGAGGCCCTGGTGAACTGCCGCGCCCCCGACGACGCCCTCAATGTGCTCAACCGCTACGGCCCGGCCCCCGGCCGCGAGCGCGCCCTCTGGTTATGGGCGCAATGGCGGGCTGCCGATGCGGGGCTGCACCACCGCCTGGCGGCTGAGGCCCTGCTGCGCCTGGCCGGCGGCCGCCTAGCCAGCCTNGATGGCCAGCTCATCACCCTGCTGGTGCGCCGTGATGGCAGCCGGGTCAGCCGGCCCGCCCTCGATGTGCTCGCCGACCACCTGGTGGTGCTGGGTGAGGACCTACAGGCGGCGGCGGCCCTCCTGGCGGCTCGCCAGGAGGGCCAGAACGGCGCCGAGCGGTTGCAGCGGGCAGCGGCCTTATTGGTGGGCCTGCCTTTGCAGGAGCGCAACCAGCTAATCGAAACCGCCCTAGACCAGGCCGCCGCCGCCGGGGCCTGGGGGCTGGCGGCGGAGCTACTGCGCGATCAACGGGCCCTGTTGCTCGTCGCCGGCGCCAACGCTGAGCGGCCCAGTGAGCGCTTCCTCCGCCTCAGCCGGCGCATTGACGATGCCTACGGTGAATGGCAGGTGGGACGCCAGGCTTTAGGGCGGCAGGATTCCCTGGGGCTGGCCCGCCAGCAGCACCTGGAACAGCAGTTGCGCTCCCCCCGCCAGAGCGGCGGCCATGCCGCTTCCCGGCCTTGAACGGCCCTGGCCCGTCAGGGATACCTGCTTCACCGACCCNNCNAGCCCCGTCCNCCATCCTTGATCCGCCAACTATGACCAGCTACAGCCTCGGGCCCCTGCTCCATGAGGGCAAGGCCAAACGGGTCTTCCAGACCGACCAGAGCGATCTGGTGGCGGTGGAGTTCAAGGACGACGCCACCGCCTTCAATGCCCTTAAGAAGGCCCAATTGGCCGGTAAGGGGGCGCTCAATTGCAGGATCTCGGCCCTGTTGTTTGAGCTGCTCGAGCGCCAGGGGGTGCCTACCCATTACCTGGGCATCGATGGCAGTAACTGGATGCTGGTAAGGCCCGTGCAGATTGTGCCGGTGGAGGTGGTGATCCGAAATGTGGCGGCGGGCTCCCTCTGCAAGCAGCTGCCGATCGCCGCAGGTGCAGCATTGGAGCCGCCCCTGTTGGACTTGTATTACAAGGATGATTCCTTCGGCGATCCCTTCTTGAGCGAGGCGCGCTTGGAGCGGCTCGGCCTGCTCACGCCAGAGCAGCGACAGCGCCTCGAAGAGCTGGCCCGCCAAGTGAATGGGGTGCTGCGTCCGTTTTTTGCGGGCCTGGAGCTGGAGTTGGTCGATTTCAAGATCGAGCTGGGCTTCAGCGCGAGCGGTGAATTGCTGCTGGCCGATGAAATCAGCCCCGACACCTGCCGGCTCTGGAACACCCAGGTGGCCGATGCCAGCGAACGGATTTTGGACAAGGATCGCTTCCGCCAGGACCTCGGCGGTGTGGTCGAGGCCTACGGGGAGGTCTGCAAACGGGTCCAAGGGGCCTGCCCAGAACCCCGCACCTACAGGTAAGGTCGGCGGAACTTTGCGGTTCAGCCGCACTCTCCCCACTCCCATGGCAGGCCTCCTTCACGGCAGGAACCGTCCCAACCGCTTCGGCGGCCCCCTGGGACTCGCCGCGAGCCTGCCTTTGCTGGCAGCGAGCCTGGTGACTCCGGGCCAGGCGGCCACGGGTGCGGCGTCCCAAACCCAGTCCGCCCCAGCCAGTTCCCCGGCAGCGGCGTCCAGCCCCTCTGCTGCTGCGCCCACGCTCCAACCAGGAGCGCCAAAGCCAGGAGTCGGCAAGCCTGGGCTTGCCAAACCCGCTGCCGCCCCGGCACCAGGGTCGGCTGCCCCCACCGCCAGCCAGGCCCCCGAGGCCGGGGCCCCCAGCGAACCCAAGGTTTTGATCAGTGAGGTGGTCGTCAAGGGGCTCCAGCAGCACCCGGAACGGGAGCGGCTGGAGCTGGCCGTTTACGACGCCATGGCGACCCGGCCCGGCACCCAGGTGACCCGCAGTGAGCTGCGCAACGACCTTTCCGCCATCTACGCCAGCGGCTGGTTCTCCGATGTGCGCATCCAGCCCCAGGACGGGCCCCTGGGGGTGCGGCTTCTAGTAACGGTCGAGCCCAATCCGGTGCTCACCAAGGTGGAACTGGAGGGAGGCAAGGCCAAGCTGCCCGCCACCCTGATTCCCGATACCTTCGCTTCCGACTACGGCAAGACCCTCAACCTCAACACCCTGCAGGGGCGCCTTCAGGACCTGCAGAAGTGGTATAGCGACCAGGGCTATTCCCTGGCCCGGGTGACGGGTCCCTCGAAGGTGACCCCCCAGGGAGTGGTGCAACTCACGGTGCGGGAAGGCACCGTGGCTGGCGTCGAGATCCAGTTTGTCGATAAGGAGGGCTCCCCCACCAACGCCAAGGGCCAGCCAATCAAGGGCAAAACCAGGCTCTGGGTGGTGAACCGGGAACTGGCCACCAAGCCCGGTGACAGCTTCAACCGCCGCCGCCTCGAAGAAGACATCAAACGCCTCTACGGCACCGGCCTGTTCGGCGATGTCAAGGTGACCCTCAAGCCCCTGCCCGAGTCCCCCGGCACGGTGACCATCGTGCTGGGCATCACCGAGCAATCCACCGGTGCCCTTTCGGGCGGCCTGGGCTATAGCCAGAGCCAGGGTGTGTTCGGCCAGGTGCAGTTGTCGGATAGCAACCTGGGTGGCCGGGCCTGGGATACCACCTTTAACTTCACCTACGGCCAATACGGTGGCCTGGCCGATATCTCCTTCACCGATCCCTGGATTAAGGGCGATAAATATCGCACTGCCTTTAGGGCTCGCATCTTCCTGAGCCGCGAAGTTCCCCAAATCTTCCAGAGCCAGAGCAACGGTAGCTTTAATACGGTTTCGAATGTTTCCAGCGGCTTTTATAGTGCACCCTCCACTGCAGCGGCCTACAATATTTATTCGTCTACTAATCCTGGCACAACAACTTACAACTCAGTTGAGGCGGCCAGGGCCGCTAATCCAGGCACTAACTGGTTTGCCCTAGATGGCAACCTGATTGCCGTCCAGCGGGTTGGCGCCAACCTTCAGTTGGTGCGGCCCCTCAATGGTGGCAATCCCTTCAAGAAGGCCCCCTGGAGCCTGGTGGTGGGCCTGAGTATTCAGGAAGCCACGCCGATGAACTTCAGCGGCCAGACCATGCCCTACGGCGTGGCCACCACCAACTTCAACGGCGGCAGCACCACCACCAGCAATGTGATTTGCATTGCCTACAACTGCGCCAATAGCAACCAACTCTTTGGCCTGCGGGTGGCAGCAACCCGCAATACGCTCAATGATCCTCGCAACCCCACAGCTGGTAATTTCCTTAGCGTCGGTACCGAGCAATTCGTCTCTGTAGGCCCCGATTCGCCCACGTTCAACCGGGTGAGGGCCAGTTATACCCAGTACTACCCGGTGAACTGGCTGCGGGTCTACAAGGGCTGCCGGCCGAAAAAGGGTGAAGCCGCCGATTGCAAGCAGGCCCTCGCATTCCAGCTCTCCGCCGGTGCCAACGTGGGCACAATTCCCCCCTATGAGGCCTTCTGTTTGGGTGGCTCCAACTCGGTGCGCGGTTTCTACGACTGCAACATGGGCGTGGGTACAAGCTACGGCGAAGCCACGATCGAATATCGCTTCCCCATCTTCAGCATCATTAGCGGCGAGCTGTTTGCCGATGCTGGTACTGACTTTGGCACCCAGGGCAATGTGCCGGGCAATCCTGGCGGCGTTCTGGGTAAGCCCGGCTCGGGATTCTCGGTGGGCACCGGCATCATCCTGTCCACTCCGGTGGGCCCCCTGCGCTTGGAGGTGGCCAGCCAAGACTTCACCAGCAACTGGCGCTTCAACCTGGGCGTGGGCTGGAAGTTCTAGTGAACGGTTGGCCTGAGGATTACGGCTCGGCCCACACCTTGGGGGCTCCCGTGGAGCTGCAGGGAATTGGCCTCCATAGCGGTAGTCAAGCCCGGGTTCGCCTCGAACCGGCGGAGCTGCCGGGCTTTCGGATCGGCTGGCTCGATGGCTCTGATCGCTCCCTGCACAGGCTCGACCCGGCCCAGGTGGCCGACACCCAGCTCTGCACTGCCCTACAGATCGACCAACGCCGCCTGGCCACGGTGGAGCACCTGCTGGCAGCCCTGGCGGGGGTGGGCCTCAGCCAGGTGACGATCCTGGTGGAGGGCCATGAAATTCCCCTGTTGGATGGCTCGGCCCTGCCCTGGGTGGAGGCGATCGCCGCCGCCGGCCTCAAGCACCTGGGACCCCGGCCGGCCCTGCAGGTGTTGGCAGGGCCGATCACCCTGCAGCAGGGCCTCAGTTTTGCCACGGCCTTGCCCAGTGATCGGCCCCGACTCGGTGCCGCCATTGCTTTTAGCCAGCCTGCGATCGGCCAACAGTTTTTCAGCCTCGAGCTCACCCCTCAGGCCTTTGTTGAGCAGATCGCCCCAGCCCGCACCTTCGGCTTCCGCGACCAGATCGAGCAGCTGCGCGCAAGCGGCCTAATCCAGGGCGGTGGCCTCGATAACGCCCTGGTTTGCGATGGCGACCACTGGCTCAACCCGCCGCTGCGCTTCCACGACGAACCGGTGCGCCATAAGCTCCTGGACCTGCTAGGGGATCTGGCCCTGGTGGGGTTACCCCAGGCCCAGGTCTTTGCTTACCGGGGCTCCCATGGGCTCCACACCGCCCTTGCGGCCGCCCTGGCCCGCCTTCGCCCCAGTTCCCTTTCCAGCTGATGCCCTTGACCGATTCCGCCGCCCAGGCCCTTGTCCCAGCTCCTGGTTCCTGCTCTTCCTTGACGTCCAGTGCCCTTGCCGCTGGGGCCGGGACTTCCGTAGGGGAGGAGACCCCGGCCGCGGCCCTGACGTCTGAGCCGGAGCCCCAGGCTGCCCCTGTTGCTCGGCCGCCCGGAGCCGTGCTCACCTGCGAGCAGATTCTGGGGCTGCTGCCCCACCGCTATCCCTTTGCCCTGGTGGACCGGGTGATCGCCTATGAACCGGGCAAGAGCGCCGAGGCGATCAAGAACGTCACCTTCAATGAGCCCCAGTTCCAAGGCCATTTCCCCGGGCGGCCGCTGATGCCGGGGGTGCTGATCGTCGAGGCCATGGCCCAGGTCGGCGGCCTAATCGTTACCCAGATGCCAGATCTGCCCAAGGGCCTGTTCGTGTTCGCCGGCATCGATGGTGTGCGTTTCCGCCGGCCGGTGGTGCCTGGTGATCAATTGCGGATTCGTTGCGAGCTGATCAGCATTAAGCGGAAGCGGTTTGGCAAAATAAGGGCCCAAGCCACCGTTGAGGGTGAACTGGTCTGTTCCGGGGAGCTGATGTTCTCCCTGGTGGACTGACGGCATGACCAGTTCAACCGCCCCCTCAACCATGGACGGTGCCCCTGTCCAGACGCGGATCCATCCAACCGCCGTGGTCGATCCCAAGGCCGAACTGGGCGCTGGGGTGGACATCGGTCCCTATGCCGTGATCGGCCCGGAGGTGACCATCGGTTCTGGCACCCGCATTGGTCCCCATGTGGTGATTGATGGCCGGGTGAGCATGGGCAGCCGCAACCGGATTTTCCCCGGGGCCTGCATTGGCCTTGAACCCCAGGACCTCAAGTACAACGGGGCCCCCACCGAGGTGGTGATCGGCGACGACAACAGCATCCGCGAGTGCGTCACGATCAATCGGGCCACGGCGGATGGCGAGCAGACCCGCATCGGCAGTAGCAACCTGCTGATGGCCTACAGCCACTTGGGCCATAACTGCCATCTCGGTGATCGGATCGTGATTGCCAATGGGGTGGCCGTGGCCGGCCACGTGGTGATTGGTGATCGGGCCGTGATTGGCGGAGTGCTGGGCATTCACCAGTTCGTCCACATCGGCACCATGGCCATGGTGGGTGGCATGAGCCGCATCGACCGCGATGTGCCGCCCTTCTCCGTGGTGGAAGGCCACCCCGGCCGGGTGCGGGGCCTCAATCGCATTGGCATCAAGCGCAGTGGCCTGGCCGAACGCTATGGCGGAGCCGAAGCTCGACAACTCCAGGAGGTTTGGAGCCAGCTCTACCGCAGCGATCGGGTCCTGGCCGAGGCCCTGGTGGCGGTTCAGGCCCAGGAGCTGCTGCCGGCCGCCAAAGAATTGTGCGACTTTCTCGTGGCCTCGATCAGCCCCGGCCGCCGGGGCCCCCTGCCGGCCCAGCGTCCATGAGGCGCCTGCTGATCAGCACCGGTGAGGTTTCGGGTGACCTGCAGGGGGGGTTGCTTGTGGTGGCCCTAAAGAAAGAGGCTGAGCGCCGCGGCATCGATCTCGAGATTGTTGCCCTAGGCGGCGAACGCATGGAGCGGGCCGGAGCCCGCCTGCTGGCCAACACGGCGCCCATGGGCGCCATTGGCCTATGGGAGGCCTTACCCCTGGTTCTGCCCACCCTGCGCCTGCAGCGGCGGGTGGACCGTTGGCTCGATGAAATGCCTCCCGATGGGGTGGTGCTGATCGACTACATGGGGGCCAACATCAACCTGGGCCTGCGCATCAAGAAGCGCTTCCCCCAGGTGCCCATCAATTACTACATCGCTCCCCAGGAATGGGCCTTCCGCCTTGGGGAAGGCGGCACCATGCGTCTGCTGGGCTTCACCGATCGGATCCTGGCGATCTTCCCGGAGGAAGCCCGCTTCTATGGCGAGCGGGGCGCCGATGTGCTCTGGGTGGGCCACCCGTTGCTCGACACCCTGACGGAGCTGCCAGATCGGGATGGGGCGCGTCAGCGGCTGGGCCTGGCTGGGGGAGAGCGACTCTTGCTGCTGCTGCCCGCCTCCCGTAGTCAGGAACTGCGTTACCTGGTGCCGTCCCTGGCGGCGGCGGCGGCCGAATTGCAGCGCCGCACCCCCGGCTTGAAGGTGCTGGTGCCGGCCGGCCAGGCCGCCTTTGAACCCCTGCTGGAATCCCTGCTGGCCCAGGCGGGTCTGGACGCCCAGGTGGTGCCGGCGGCCGATGCCGACCGTCTGCGTCCCGACCTCTGCGCTGCCGCCGATCTGGCCCTCACCAAATCGGGCACGGTCAACCTGGAGCTGGCCTTGCGCGGCGTGCCCCAGGTGGTGGGTTATCGGGTGAGCCGGCCCACCGCCTGGCTGGCCCGCCACCTGCTCCATTTCCGGGTTGACCACATCTCACCGGTCAATCTGGTGCTGGGGGAGCGGCTGCTCAGCGAGCTNNTACAGGATGACCTCACNGTGGACGCGATCGTGGCTGAGGCCCTGCCCCTNCTTGATTGCACCGGTNTGGCCCGCCAACGGATCCGTGCTGGCTACGAACGGTTGCGCCAGGAGCTTGGGGANCCGGGGGTCACGGGCCGGGCCGCCTGCGCCATCCTGGATGGCCTTGCTCCCGGTTGAGCGTGCCCCCATCCCCAGNTGATCTGGCCCTAACCAATCCCGGCTTGTCCCCTGGGGGCCAGGGCTCTGCTCGCCTGGGGGCTAGCCGTTTAACTTGGTTTCACCAGGGGCTCGGGCGCTCTCTGGTCCAGCTCACTCTGGTGGTTTTGGTGCTGGTGGCCTCGCCCCTGGGCGCCCAGGCCGCCGANGCGGAGGCGGTATTTGCCGGTGGCTGTTTCTGGTGCCTGGAGCATGACCTGGCCCAGGTGAAGGGGGTGCTGGAGGCCGTCAGTGGCTACAGCGGTGGCCAGTTGGCCAATCCCAGCTACAAGCAGGTGTCGGCCGGGGGCACGGGCCATCAGGAGGCGGTGCGGGTGCGCTTCGATGACAGCCGTGTCAGCTACGCCACCCTGCTGCGGGCTTACTGGCGCAATGTGGACGCCCTCGATGGCGGCGGCCAGTTCTGTGACAGGGGCCCGTCCTATCGGCCGGTGATTTTCACCGCCGGCGATAGCCAGGCCAGCCAGGCCCGGACCAGCCTCCAGCAAGCGGCCCTGGAACTTAAGCGATCCCCCGCTGAGATCAAGGTGGAACTCAAGCCCCTATCGCGCTTCTGGCCGGCTGAGGCCTACCACCAGAACTATGCAGCCACCAACAAGGTGTCTTACACGTACTACCGCTGGGCCTGCGGCCGCGACCAGCGACTCGACCAGCTCTGGGGCAAGCGGGCCCGTTCCAGCCGTCCCTGACAGGGCCGCGGCAGGATCGGCTGACCGTTACGGCCGAATCAAACGAAAAGCTTAAGAAGAGATGGCCGCCGATTCCCAGCTCTTCAGTGTTGGAGCGGTTTTCCCCCCTGGTTTCCCTGGACATTGCCCTAGCATGATTGTGGCTTGAAGGAGGCGTTTGTATGTATCTGCTGACGATCCGGGACGGGTTGCATACCCGCCATATCGGTCCCTACGAAAGTCCTAAGCAGGCTGCCGACGATCTGGATCGCTTGCTGGCCCAGTTCGGTGAGCGCTCCCGTTGGCAGATCCATGCGCTCGAATCCCCCCAGATGCTGCTGGCCGCCAAGCCAGAACCAACCGAGCGCAGAACATTGATGGTCACGGCAGCCTGAGGGTTTAGGGCTGCTGGCACCTTGGCAGTAGCAGTAAGGGGGCGTGGCCCTATTGCTTGGGATAGCCGCGTAACAGGCCGCTTTCGATCATCAGGCCNACCCCGGCGGTGATTGCAATCAGGCTGAGGGCCCCATACCAGGCCCAGGGTCCTTGGTTCTGGCCGATGGCTTGGAGGGTTTCCCTCTCGACAGCCTTGCCGAATAGGCACAGGCCTGCTGGCAGCAACAGCACCCCGAGTTGGGCTTTAACGAACCAGCGGATCTTGCGTACGGCCATCGGGCTGCAGGGGCGCTGTTGACTATTCAGCTTAGGCGGGAGCGCCAGCGAGCACCCAGTTCACCAGGGTGCGGACGCCAAAGCCAGTGGCGCCNGCCGGGTCCAGGCCCCGTCCCTTGTCGCTCCAGACGGTGCCGGCAATGTCGAGGTGGGCCCAGGCCAGCCCGGGGTTCACGAACTCCTTGAGGAACAGGGCGCCAGTAATCGAACCGCCCGGCCTNGGACCCGTGTTTTTCAGATCCGCTACGCCACTTTTGAGTCCCTCCCGGTACGAGGCCTGCAGGGGCATGCGCCAGAGTTGCTCGCCCCCCTGGCTGGCCGCGGCGGCCAGGGCCCCAGCCAAGGCGTCATTGGGGGACCAGAGCCCGGCAATTTCATGGCCCAGGGCGATCACGCAGGCCCCGGTAAGGGTGGCCAAATCCACCACCGCATCCGGTTCCAGGCCACAGGCATAGACAAGGGCATCGGCCAGCACTAGGCGGCCCTCGGCGTCGGTGTTATTCACCTCAATGGTCTTGCCATTGGAGGCCGTGAGGATGTCGCCGGGGTGAATGGCCCCGCCGCTGATCATGTTTTCGCAGGCCGGCACGATTACGTGCACTTCGACCCCCTCGGGCTGGAGCTGGCCGATCGCCCGGGCAGCCCCCAACACGGCGGCGCTGCCGCCCATGTCGTACTTCATCATTTCGATTTGGGAGCCGGCGGTCTTGAGGTTGTAGCCGCCGGAATCAAAGGTGAGACCCTTGCCCACCAAGGCCACCCGGCGGTGCACCGCGCCCTGCGGCCGATAGGTGAGATGGATGAACTTGGGGGGCAGGTCCGAGCCCTGGGCCACCCCCAGGTAGGCGCCCATGCCCAGGGCCGCGCAGTCGCTGCGCTCCAGCAGCTTCAGCTCCAGGCCAAACTCTTGGGCGATGGCGGCGGCGCAGTCGGCTAGGGCCTGGGGTGTCACCTTGTTGGGGGGAGCTGCCACCAGTTCGCGGGCCAGTTCCACGCCACTGCAGAGGGCGTCGATGCCATCCAGTAGGTCAGATGGTGTTGCGGGGAATCCCAGCAGTTCCACCGATAGGGGTAGGGGCTTGGGCTCGCTATCGCTTTTGAAGCGCTGGTCGTTGAACAGGCTGAGGCGCACGGCTTGGGCGATGGCGGCCGCTGCCGCCTGGGGCTCCAGGCCCTCCACCGGCAGGGCAATGCCCAGGCTGCTGCATCCGGGGACCTGGGCCGCCTTGGCGATGCTGGCCGCTGCCTGGCGGACGCCGTCGAGGCCGAACTGGGCGGGTTCCCCCAGNCCCACCAGCAGCAGCACGCCCGGTGTTGTGCCCAGCCACTCCAAGCGCAGGCTTTCGCCGGCCTTGCCCTTGAACTGGCGTTGGTCCAGCCGCTCTAACAAGGCGGCACCAAAGCGCTGTTCAAGCACCGCCTTGAGCGCTCCGCTGCCACCGCTGAACAGACCTACGGCCAGGGTGTCCCCGCTCCAGCTGCTCGCCGGGGTCGAGGTACAGCGGAACTCCATGGGGGCATCGGATCGGCGGGCCTTGATCGTAGAAGGGGCGCTGGTGGCTTGATTGCCAGTCGCTCTAGGCAGGGCGATTAGGCCGCTAGGCGTTCAGGTCGTGAAGGGGGTGGCCCAGCGGCCGCGGGTTTCCTTGTTGAAGGGTGGCTGCCACAGGCGGATGAGGGCCTGTTCCAGGGCCCGGCGCTGCCGGGTCAGGGCTGGGACGTCGGCCCAGAAGCGGATGCTCAATTGGCACTCCANNCCCACCTGCAGCAGGGCTTCGCCATAGGCCGCCAGATAGTCCTTGCAGTCGTGCTCNCCTTTCCAGCGGCGATCGGCCTGGCCTGTTTCGCCCACGTAAAGCAGCAAGGGACTNGCCAGGTGGCAGGGGCGATCCACCACGAAGTAGAGGGCGGCACCCTGCTGGGGCGCCTGCGGCCAGCGCCAGAACTGCAGGGGCTGGGCGACCAGGGCCAGGGGATCCAAGCGGTCGGCGAGGGCCAGGGGCTCGAGGTCTGCCCCGCCTGGGGCGGCCAGCCCGGCGGCACTGAACAGGTTGGTTTGGCCGCCCGCTGGTCTGGCTTCAGCCGCTGGGGCTTCCGTTTCAGCCGCTGGCACGAACGGGGTTTTGAGGGCTGGGTTGGCCAGGGCCGCCGCTTGAAACTGGGGCTGCTGAAATTGGCTGAGCCGCTGCTGCCACTGGTGCAGCTGGGGGGCGTCGAGGGCAAGGACCGCTTCGATCTGGNTGCCGGCGTTGTCCGCTTGGGTGAAGAGGTTGCCCTGACGGGCTGGCGGCTGGGGGCGCGCTGGCATGGCGTTCAGCTCGGCCGCGGCAGTACCGGCCCCGCCGGCCCCTGGCTAAAGCGCACCCGACCGATCAACTCCTCCACCAGGGCGGCCGGCAGTTGCAGGCGCTGTTGCAGGTCGGCCAGGTCGCGGAAGGGGGCCCGTTGCCGTTCCCGCACCAGCCGCTGGCAGCGCTCCAGGCTGAGGCCCGAGAGGGCGGCGTGGATCTGGCTGGCGTTGGCCCGGTTCAGGTCAAGTTGGCGGACCTGGGGGGAGGCTGGCTCGCCATACCAACGGAACAGCAGCAGCGGCTGCCAACAACCGATCTGGTCCCCAGGCAACTCCAGCAGCTGCTGGAGGTCCTCAGGTCCACTGAGTTGCACCCCGCCGGCCTGGAGCCGCAGGAGCAGGTCCACCTGGTGGGGGCTGATGCCGGGCAGGCGCAGCCAGTCAGCGGCCGTGGCCCGGTTGACATCGAGGCGCCAGCCCAGGGCTGCGGCATGGCGCACCTCGGTGGCCGTGCTGAGGCGCAGGCCTGGGTTGCGGCGCAGCTTCAGGGCGAGCAGCTCCCGTTCGATCGCCGCCGCCTCGGTGTCAACCCCAGGATCATCACTGGTTTGCCCTAGGGGCAGGCCCTGGGCGCCGCTGTTCGCCCGGTCGCCTGCTTGGTCAGCTGATGCCGCCGCGGCCCTGGGCCTGGCCGGCAGCTGGCCCGTGGCCTCCAGCAGGCTGCGGGCAAGGGGATCCAACCAGTGGCCATCGGCCATGGCGGCAGGCACGCAGCACAACGGTGCGAAGCTAGCCCTCCTGGGGCCAGTCCACCAGGCCAAGACGCACGGCAAGAAACCCTGCATGGTTGCGATCGCGGGCACCGAGCTTGTTGAGCAGGTTGGTGAGATGGCTTTTCACCGTTTCCGGGCTGATGAAGAGCCTCGCCGCGATCTGATTGTTTTTTAGGCCAGCGACCACCAGCTCAATCACCTCGATTTCCCTGGCGCTGAGGTCCGGCACGGGGCCCCTGGCCTGGCCCGCCCCCCGGCTGCGTAACAGCTCAGATAGGGGGCGATCGATATAGGTGCCGCCATCACGAATGGCCCGTAGGGCCGGCGTGCCGGCATCAAGCCCCATGCCGGATTCGAGGCAGAGCCCATCGCACCCCGCTGCCACGGCAGCCCGCAGCTTGGCCGGCCGTTGCAGCGGCCCCACCAGCAGCAGGGTGCGGATCTCCGGGCAGCTGGCCTTGGTCCGTTCCACCAGCCGGATGCCGCATCCCTTTTCCAGCTGGTCGGTGACCACAAGGATGTCGGGCCGCTGGCTCTTGATCAGGGCCAGGCCTTCCTCCTCGGTGGTGGCGGCCCCAGCCACCTGGCCCGGCCTGGTTAAGCCACTGAGAAAAAAATTGAGCAAGGCCCTGTTGCCAAAACAGGCCACCAGCCGGTGGCGCCGTAGCAGGGTTGTGGCCGTGGCGCCGTTGCGCTGGATCTGCCTGATCTGGCGGGTGAAGTCCACGGGGGGCTGACCACGGGGAACTGGGGCGCAATCGTTGCGGTAATAAGCCGGCCTTGCTGCATGCTGCGCTACGGGATGCGTGGATCCGCACTCGTCAGGGCCCAACGATCGGCGGAGAATTGCCCAACCCGATCCAGCAACGCCGCGCCATGGCCTTCTTCGACTCTGAGATCGTGCAAGGCGAAGCCAAGCAGTTGTTTGGCGACTACCAGCAACTGATGCAGCTGGGCGGCGAATACGGCAAGTTCGATCGCGAGGGCAAAAAGCTATTCATCGTGAGGATGGAGGAGCTGATGGATCGTTACCGCGTGTTCATGAAGCGCTTCGAGCTCTCCGATGACTTCCAGGCCAAGCTCACGGTGGAGCAGCTGCGCACCCAGCTTGGCCAGTTCGGCATGACGCCAGAACAGATGTTTGAACAAATGCACCACACCCTGGAGCGCATGAAGGCAGACCTGGGAAAGGACTTGTGAGCTGATCTGAAGGGCTATCTGGTGGCGGCCAGGTCAGCCTGGCTCCCGGGCCTGGAAAGTCGCCTGCCTACGATCCGGCCCTGAGCGCTTGGCCGGGCCCTGATGGTGAACGACACGTGGGGACTGCCCCCCTGGCTTGAGCGGGGCGTGGCCGATCTCTTCCCGGCGCCCCGGCCCCTTTCCCAAGCCGGCCCAGGCGAGTTCAGCTCCAGCGAGGCCCTTGCCACCCGTCTGGTCGAGGCCGGGCGCCAGGGCCGCCCCCTGAGGGTGAAGCTCGGCATCGATCCCACCGGCGCCGACATCCACCTGGGCCACTCGATCCTGTTCCGCAAGCTGCGGGCCTTTCAGGACGCCGGCCATACGGCGGTATTGATCATCGGTGATTTCACCGCCCGCATCGGCGATCCCACCGGCAAGAGCGCCACCCGGGTGCAGCTCACGGCCGAGGTAGTGGCGGCCAACGCTCGCACCTACCTGGCCCAGCTCGGCCAGGGCCAGCCCAAGGAGCTCTCCCTGCTCGATTTCGAGACCCCGGGCCGGCTGGAGGTGCGCCGCAACAGCGAGTGGTTGGCGGGTCTTGATCTGCCCCAAACGATCGAGCTACTGGGGATCTCCACCGTGGGCCAGATGCTGGCCAAGGAAGACTTCGCCAACCGCTACGGCTCGGGCACGCCGATCTCCCTGCACGAGTTTCTCTATCCCCTGTTGCAGGGCTACGACTCGGTGGCGATCGAGGCGGACCTGGAGCTGGGCGGCACCGACCAGAAGTTCAACGTGGCCATGGGCCGCGACCTGCAACGGCACTTCGGCCAGCGGCCCCAGTTCGGCATGTTGCTGCCGATCCTGCCGGGCCTTGATGGCGTCCAGAAGATGAGCAAGAGCCTGGGTAACACCGTGGGCCTCCAGGAGGATCCGCTCTCGATGTATTCCAAGCTCGAGAAGCTGCCCGATGGGGTGGTGGCGGAGTACCTCACCCTGCTCACCGACCTCGACCTGACCTCCTTGCCCGAAAACCCCAGGGAACGGCAACGGGCCATGGCCCTGGAGATCACCCGCCAGCGCCACGGGGCTGACGCAGCCCGGGCCGCCCAGGCCGATGCCGCCACCCTGGTGGGCGGTGCCCAGGGGGCCGGCGCCGCCGGGGCCGAGGTGCCGGTCGCGTCCCTCGCCGATGTGAATTTCCCCGCCAAGGCCTTTTACCTGCTCAGTGTCGTGGGGATCTGCGCCAGCAGCAGCGAGGCGCGTCGCCAGATCCAGGGCGGCGGCGTCAAGCTGGATGGCGACAAGTTGGCCGATCCCAACCAGGAGTTCGCCACTGCCGCCGAGTTGGACGGCAAGGTGCTCCAGCTGGGCAAAAAGACCTTCCGCCGGCTGGTGGTCGCGGCGCCCGCGGCCCCAGTGGCCCCGCTGCCAG
>JGI25920J50251_10000214_pt1 | contig 18460 bp, 16 predicted proteins | sample LauGreBMM110DCMD_2_FD_50251 | JGI IMG/M metagenome (IMG submission 50251) | reverse complement strand
TCAGCGTGGCCGGCCAGGCGATCCGCGATCTCCAGGCCATGGTGCTGTTCGATTTTCAGAACCTCGAGCTGCAACAACTCACGGCCCGGGTCGGCAGCAGCGGCCAATTGACGGGCAGTGGCCAGCTGCCCCTGTTTGCAGCCGCAGAGGTGCAGCGCCCCTTGAAGCTGGTGTTGACCAAGGCGCCCTTCTCGCTGCCCCTGCTGGCCGGCGTCAGTGATGGCGAGATCGAGCTGGGCGGCAGTTTGCGCCGGCCGGAACTGGGCGGTGAGCTGGCGATCAGCCAGGGCGTCTTCACGGTGAAGCTCAGCTCCCTGGCCAGCGACGCCAAACCAGGCCAGGTGGTCACGGTGCCCCAACTGGTGGAACAGGGCTGGGATTTCCAACGACCCCTGCAGGTGTTCAGCTCGGATCAGGAGAGCAGCAGCGGCCGCTCCCTGCGGGCAGCGATTCCCAACCTGCCGATGCTGGGCCTGCGCAAGCTGCGCCTGCGCTTCGGCCCCAATCTGCGGGTGGTGGTGCCCTCGGTGGGCAACTTCAACGCCACGAACTTCAACATCAAGGGCCTGCTCACCCTTAATGGCCGCCTCGATTCCAGCCTTCAGGCCAGCGGTGTGGTGCGGCTGCTGAGCGGCCGACTCAGCCTGTTCACCACCACCTTCAACCTCGATCCCGATTCCCCCAACGTGGCGGTGTTCACCCCGTCCCTGGGGCTGGTGCCCTACCTGGATATCGCCATGCGCACCCGGGTCTCCGACAGCCGCAGCAGCAACCAGGGCGATCGCAGCTCCATCTACGACTGGGCCCAGGCCGGAACCCCGGGCAGCTTCGACCAGCTCAACTTGGTGAAGGTGGTGGTGAAGGTGGGTGGTCCGGCCGACCGGCTCGCCGAATCGCTCCAGCTCAGCAGCACGCCGCCGATGAGCAAGGAGCGCCTGCTGGGCCTGATCGGCGCCAACTCCCTGGCGGGCCTGAGCGACGGCAACGCTGGCGCGGCCCTGGCCACGGTGCTGGGCCAGACCTTGCTGTCGCCCCTGGTGAGCTCCCTCTCCGATGTGATGGGCCAGCGGGTCAGCTTTGCCCTCTATCCCACCTACGTGGTGCCGGCCTACCAAACCCAAACGGAGGGTTCAAGCAGCAGCCAGCGCATCCCCTCCCAGCTGGTGCTCGGCTCGGAGATCGGCGTCGATCTGAACGAACGGTTCAATGCCTCGGTGCTCGCTGCCCCCAACCGCAGCGACATTCCACCGCAGGTGACCCTGCGTTATCAGGCCAGTGATCGGCTCGGTGTGCAGGGATCTTTCGATAGCCAAGGCCGCTGGCAAACCCAGCTGCAGCTCTTTTACCGGTTTTGAGCTGGTTCGTCTGGGCTGGGCTTCCTGGGTGGGACGGTCCGGGCTGGCTGCCATGACGTAGTTCTGTCGCTGGGGCTCCCGTGGCCGAACTCCTTAGGGCAGGGCCCATTTGAGGACGCCAGCGACGGCAAAGCCCAGCCCTAGCCTGGCCACCTTGTTTTAGAGAATTGCCATGGGCCAGTTGATCGGCGTCGACCTCGGCGGCACGGCGATCAAGCTCGGCCGCTTCGATCGCCAGGGCCAGCTGCTGGCCGAAGCCCAGGTGGCCACGCCCCAACCGGCCATGCCCGGGGCCGTGACCGTGGCGATCAGCGAGGCCATCGACCAGCTCGATCCAGACCACCTGGCCGATTTGGTGGGCATTGGCCTGCCAGGTCCCATGGATGGCAGCGGCCGGATCTCGCGCATCGCCATCAACCTGGCCGGCTGGCAGGAGGTGCCCCTAGCCGACTGGCTCGAACCGAGGCTGAAGCGGCGCGTCACCCTGGCTAATGACGCCAACTGCGCCCTGGTGGGTGAGGCCTGGACCGGGGCTGCCCAGGGGGTTGCTGATGCGATTCTGCTGACCCTGGGCACGGGTGTCGGCGGTGCCGTGCTGCTCGGCGGCCAGCTGTTCAGCGGCCAGGGCGGCGCCGCCGGTGAACTGGGCCTGATCTGTGTCGATCCCGATGGCCCCAGCTGCAACAGCGGCAATAACGGCTCCCTGGAACAGTTCTGCAGCATCACCGGCCTGGGGCGCCTCAGCCCGCTCGAACCCGGTGAGCTCAGCCGCCTGGCCGACCAGGGCGACGCCGAAGCCCTGGAGGTCTGGCGGCGCTATGGCCAATGGCTCGGGATTGGCCTCAGTTCCCTGCTCTACGTGCTCACGCCCGAAGTGGTGTTAATCGGTGGGGGCCTAAGCGCCGCCAGCCGCCATTTTTTACCGGCGGTGTGGCAGGAGGTAAATCGGCGCGTTTTGCCCCAGAGCCGCACCGGCCTAGAGATCCGCGCCTGCGCCCTCGGCAATGGCGCCGGCCGGCTAGGAGCCGCCAAGCTGGCCCTGGAGCGACTAGGCGGTGGCTGAAGATGGGCCTTCCTTGCAACAAAGCCAGGCCGTGAGCGTTCCCGATCCCTCCCCCGAGCTGCTGCAACGGGCCGCCGCGGTGCGCCGCGCCGCCATGGCCCTGGGGCAATGCTCCGATGGGGAGCGGCAGGCGGCGGTGCTGGCCATGGCCGACGCCCTCGAAGCCGACGCGACCACGATCGTGGCCGCCAACCAGGCGGACCTGGAAGCCGCCGCCAGCGCCGGCCTGGCAGCAGCCCTGGTGGCCCGCCTGAAACTGGACGAAGCCAAATTGGCTGCCGCCATTGAAGGGGTGCGCCAGGTGGCGGCCCTGNCCGATCCGATCGGCCGCCGCCAACTCCACACCGAACTAGCCGATGGCCTGGTGCTGGAGCGGTTGAGCGTGCCCCTGGGGGTGCTGGGAGTGATTTTTGAAGCCCGGCCCGATGCGGTGATGCAGATCGCCTCCCTGGCGATCCGCTCCGGCAATGGTGCCCTGCTCAAGGGCGGCAGCGAGGCCAGCCGCAGCTGCGCGGCGATTCTCTCGGCCCTGCAGGCCGGCCTGGCCCGCTCGCCGGTGTCGGCCGAGGCCCTGGCCCTGCTCACCTCGCGCCAGGAAAGCCTGGCCCTGCTCAAGCTCGATGGCCTCGTGGACCTGATCATTCCGCGGGGCTCCAATGAACTGGTGCGCTTTATCCAGGACCACACCCGCATTCCGGTGCTGGGCCACGCCGATGGCATCTGCCATCTCTATGTGGATGGCGCCGCCGACCTGGACCAGGCCCTGGCGATCGCCATCGATGCCAAAACCCAGTACCCGGCCGCCTGCAACGCGATCGAAACCCTGCTGCTGCATCGCCCGATTGCGGAGCCCTTCCTGGCGGCGGCCCTGCCGGCCTTCGGCGCCGCCGGCGTTGAACTGCGTGGTGATCCCGCCGCCCAGGCCCTGGGCGTTTCCATCGCCGCAACGGAGGCGGACTGGGGCACGGAGTATTCCGACCTGGTGCTGGCCGTGAAGGTGGTCGACTCCCTGGAGGAGGCCCTGGCCCACATCGGCCGCCATGGCTCCCGCCACACCGATGCNATCTGCACCCGCGATCCAGCGGCGGCAGACCAGTTCCTGCGGGGAGTCGATAGCGCCGGCGTGTATTTGAACTGCTCCACCCGCTTCGCCGATGGCTTCCGCTATGGCTTTGGCGCCGAGGTGGGCATCAGCACCCAGACCCTGCCGCCGCGGGGCCCCGTGGGCCTGGAGGGCCTGGTGACGTATCGCTACCTGCTGCGCGGCGATGGCCACACCGCCGCCGACTTCGCCAGCGGCGAGCGCCAGTTCAGCCACCGCAGCCTGCCCCTGTGAGCAACCATCAACAACTGGCCCAGGCCCCCCTCGGCGATCGGAGCTGGGATCCGGCTGAAGAGCGAATCAGCGATCGCATCGTTGTGCGGGATTTGCGCCTCTGGGCCCACGTGGGGGTACTGGAATCCGAGCGCCAGCTGGGCCAATGGTTTGAGCTGGATCTGGAGCTGGGCGTTGATCTCAGCGCCGCCGCCACCGGCGACGACCTGGCCGCCAGCCTCGATTACTCCCGGGCGATCACGGCCCTGCAACGGCAAGCCAGCGAGGTGCAGGTGCAAACCCTGGAGCACTACAGCGAGCTGATCTTTGTTTGTCTGGAAGAGCTCTATGGACCGGTGCCGATGCGCCTAGAACTACGAAAATGCCGGGCGCCGGTACCGGGTTTTGGCGGCAGCGTGGCGGTACGGCGAGTGCGCCATTGGGGCCCCGCCTGAGCAGAGCTCCAACACCAGGATTGACGCGATCGATTGTCCGCACTCCTGGATCACCCCACACCCCCTTATCCAAGGCCAGCGATGTAGCAATTTCTGGCCAGTGATGACTGGCAATCGCTGGCAACTAATTGCTGGCAATAACTCAATACATGACGGGCGTTTTCATCCCCGTTGCCCCATCAAACCCCCCAATCCCGGCGACCTATTCACCTCGCAATTGCGGTGGCCATCCCCCCTCCCCCAGAACGGCGGTGGCACTGACCAGGCAGCCACCCCCGCATCCCTTTGCCCAACGCCCCAGCCGCGCCAGCGGCCGCCTTAGCTCCCCGGAGCCGGGACCCGGAACCCGCCAGGACTAGCGCCCAGCAGTCGGCCCAAACGTCTGGGAGCCCGATCGCCGTGGTCAGCCTGCTGCTGGGCCGCCGCCGCGAGCCGCGCCATTGGCTAATCAAAGCCGACGGCGATCCGGCCGGTCTGGCAGCCCGGCTCCAGGCCCCCCTAGCCGCGTTCAGCCCATCCGCCCGCGCCGCGCCCAGGACGAAGACCGGCCCTGACCATCTGTGGCAACGGGCCTTCAGCGACTGCACTGCCCTCACCAAACCGGACCCCCCCAGCGAAGCCAGCTACCGCTACCGGCTCAGCCTGCCCAGCGGGCGCCTGGCCTGCTGGCGCCGCCATGCCCCAGGTGGCCCCTGGCAACGGCGCTGCGGACCGATGACCCTGGCGACCTTCCTGCGGCACTACGGCACCCCACCAGAGCAGCTCAAACAAGTACATCCGTACTAAGCTGCAGGCGTTGCGCTCTTGCTGTGTCCGATCCCGCCCTGCGCCAGGATTTAGCGCCCCTGGAGCTGCCCCCCCTCGGCCTGGCTCCCCTGGAGCTCGCCAGCCTCGGCCCCCTGCGGCTGGAGCGGCCCGGGCGCCTGCTGCCCCTGGCCGGCGACAGCGTCGCCGCCGGTTTTCCCAGTCCCGCTGATGACTACATCGAAGCGGGCATCGACCTCAACGACCACCTGGTCCGCCACCCCAACAGCACCTTTTTTTTGCGGGTCAGCGGCGACTCGATGACCGGCGCCGGCATCCACCACGGCGACCTGCTGATCGTCGACCGCAGCCTCGATCCGAGGCCCGGCCGCATCGTCGTGGCCGTGCTGGAAGGGGCCTTCACCCTCAAGCGCCTCAGCCGCCACCAGGGGCGCCTGAGGCTGGAGGCGGCCCATCCCGCCTACCCGCCCCTGGAACTGGGCGATGCCGAGGACACCCTGCTCTGGGGGGTGGCCACCCATGCCATCCATCCGCTCTAAATGGCGCCGACCCAAGCCCCAGGGCGGCCGGCCTCGCCCCCTAAGCCGGGGGGCACTGGCGCCCAAACCCCCAGAACCGCGCCAGCCATGGCGATCGTGCTGATCGACGGCAACAACTTTTATGCCTCCTGCGAGGCGGCCCTGGATCCCTCCCTGCGGGGCCGGCCCCTGGTGGTGCTCTCCAACAACGACGGCTGCATCGTCGCCCGCAGCGCCGAGGCCCGGGCCCTGGGCCTCGCCATGGGCACCCCCTATTTCAAGGTGCGCCGTGAGCTGGACCACCACGGCGTGGTGGTGCGCAGCTCCAACTACGCCCTCTACGCCGACATGAGCCAGCGGCTCATGCGCAGCCTCGAGCCCTGGGTAGAGGAGCTGGAGATCTACTCAATCGACGAAGCCTTCGGCCGCCTACACCGGCCCGCCCCAGGGGCCGGCTGGCGGCCGGGCGATGGGGCGGCGAGCGACGGCAGCGATCTTGTGGCCTGGGGCCTGGCCCTACGCCGGCAGGTCCGCCACCAGCTGGGGCTGCCAATCGCCATCGGCATCGCCCCCTCCAAGGTGCTCGCCAAGCTGGCCAACAAGCTGGCCAAGAAAGATCCCGCCCACCGGGGCGTCTTTGACCTGGGCGCCGTGGCCGATCCGGGCCCCTGGCTAGAGCAGTTGCCGGTGGAGGAGGTCTGGGGGATTGGCCGCAAGCTCTCGCGCTGGTGCCGCCTGCGCGGCGCCGCCAACGCCCGCCAGCTGCGGGACCTGGCCAGCGGCGAACTGCGCAGCAAGGCGGGGGTGGTGGGCCTGCGCCTGCAGCAGGAACTGCGGGGCTATAGCTGCCTGCCCCTGGCCCTGGCGCCGGCAGCCAAGCGCGAAACCTGCGTCAGCCGCAGCTTCAGCGAACCGATCAAGGAGCTGGCCCAGCTGCGCCAGGCGATCGCCACCTACCTCAGCCGCGCCGCCGAAAAACTGCGTCGCCAAGGACAGCTCACCGACAGCGTGACCGTGTTTGTACGCAGCAGCCCCTTCAACGGCAGCCAGTTCTATGCCAAGGCGGCCACCGTGACCCTGCCCCTAGCCAGCCAGGACACGGCCGTGCTGCTGGCCGCTGCCCTGCCCCTGGCCGCCTGCCTGTTCAAGGCCCACAAACCCCTGCAGAAAGCAGGCGTGTTGCTGCAGAACCTGCAGCCGATGGGCCAGCTGCAACACAGCCTGCTCGCCCCCCTGCCGGAGCAGGAGCAGCAACGGCGCGAGCTACTGCTGGCCACGATCGATGGCCTTAACCGTCGCTACGGCAGCGGCACCGTTGCCTGGGCCGCCTGCGGCCTGCGGCCCGCTTGGGCCATGAAACGCCAGCAGCTCTCCAGTGCCGCCACCACCCGCCTGGCCGCCATCCCGATGGTTTGGGCCCGGTAACTGGTTTGGGCCCGGTAACTGGTTTGGGCCCGGTAGGCCCAAGGAGCACTTCTAAAGTCACCGCAAGGGCCCCGCCCCCACCCTGACCACGCCACCCAGCACGCTCAAGCCATGACAGCCCTGATGCAAGCGGTCAAAGCCAACCAGCTCGACACCGTGGCGCAACTGCTGGCCGGCGGAGCCAATGTCAATCAAGCCGACGGCGGCGGCGACTGGCCCGTGATCATGGCGGCCTACCTGGGCCACACGGCCGTGCTGGAGCTATTGCTGCAGGCTGGTGCCGACCTGGGCGTGCTCGATTCGGGCATGAAGGCCACCGCCCTACATGCGGCCGCCTATGCCGGTCGCACCGAGGCCGCCAGGCTGTTAATCCCGGCGGTATCGCCATCAACAAACAGGGCCCCTACAACGGCTACACCGCCCTGCACGATGCCGTCTGGCAAAACAATCTCGGCACTGCCCAGGTGATCCTGGCGGGCGGTGCCGATGCCACGATCCGCTCCAACCAGGGCCAAACGCCCCTGGAGCTAGCAAAGGGCCACAACTTCAAGGAACTGATCGAGCTACTGGCAGTGGCCAGCTGAACAGATTTGAGTGCAAGAATCTAATTTCATTCAGCCGAAGGAAAGACCAGATAAAAAGGTTTCGAAAACAACATCCACTGCAATAAATCCGACAAAAAGATCCTGGCAAAAATCTGATCAAGCCCACCGGATTAAACCGCCCTAACTACGCGCCACCAGGACCGGCAAAATGGCTGCCTGAGGGTGAAAATCGCTGGCCCTTAGGCCGAGAGCAACTCCGGCGCTGACTCAAGCGGGGACGGCGGGGCAGCCTCCTGCATGATCTCCTCGTAGCCGGCGCAGCGTTGTTGATCAAGGTGGCCAATATGCTGGCGCTCGTTATAATAGAGCTCCTGAAAATGCAGGGCATCGCGATTGAGATCGGCAAACATCGCATCGATGCGGGTTTCCATGTCAATCGCCGGACTCAGGCCCGAACCAGGGGCGGCGGCTGGCCCGGATCCGGCAGCCCCAGCAGCAGCGGCACCAGCCGGGGGCTGGGCACCGGGCTGGCCCTCGGCCAACAACAGGGCAATGCAGCGCTCCAGGGTTTCCAGCCGCTGGCTGCTCCAGGCATCGAGTAAGTGGCGGCAACGCTTGAGGCTGCGCTGGCGTTCCAGGGCCGCCGTGGTGCCGCGCAACTGGAGCAGGGGCTGGGCCAGGGAGAGGCGCTGCACCTCGTTGGGCTCCAACAGGGGCGTGAGCCGGTTGAGCAACTCGCTTTGCTCGACCAGCAACTGGTCCGCCAGCAGGCGGGGCAGATCCAGCTCGAACAGGTCATGGCCTGGATCGAGGCCGCGGTTGATCGCCTCCAGGCGCCCGGCACCGTCCTGGCGGGTCGCTCCTGCCAGGTTGTCTTCCTCCAGGGAGCTGATCGCCGCCCAGAGCTGGCGGTGGTGCTGCAAGGCGAAATCCTCCAGTTCGCGGCGGCGCAGCTCGGAGCGGATCGCGCCCCGATAGCTGGGGCAATGGAGGTAGAGCCGCAACACCTCCGCTTCAGCCCGTTCGCGCAGGCCGGCCTCGCCCGGCTGCTCCCAGCGGGTGGAACGGCCATGCCAGCGCTGGCCCTTGACCTGCTGGCGCAGGTCATCTTCAAGCTGCAGGGCCAGGCGGGCCTGGCCACCGCTGAGCCGTTCAGCCACCTGCTGCAGGTAGTGGCTGCGCACGGCACTCGGGGGCAGCTTGCCGAGCAGGGCCACCAGCCCCTGCACCGCCTGCTGGAACTGGTCAGAGCGGGCCAGATCCTTGCCCTCGAGCACCTGCTCGATCTGCCAGTCGAGCCAGGGGGGCGCCGAATCGAGCAGGGACCGGTATTCGCCCGCCCCGTGCTGCTTGAGAAAATCATCGGGGTCCTTGCCGGCGGGCAACTGCAACACCCGCAGCTCCAGCTGGCCCTGGAGGGCCAGCTGCTCGACCTCGCCGATGGCCCGCTGGGCGGCCCGCACGCCGGCCCGGTCGGTGTCGAAATTAAGGATCAGGCGCTTGCTATCGCAGCAGCGGCAAAGCTGGGTGATCTGCTGGCTGCTTAAGGCCGTGCCCAGGGAGGCCACCGCATTGGTAATACCGGCCGCATGCAGGGCGATCACATCGAAATAGCCCTCCACCACCACGGCCCGGTCGTCGCTGCGGATGGCATTAGCGGCCCGGTCCAGCCCGAAGAGGTGCTTGCCCTTCTCGAACACCTCCGTTTCAGGCGAGTTGAGGTATTTGGGCTCGCCACCATCGAGGCTGCGGCCGCCAAAGCCGATGATGCGGCCCTGGCGATCGCTAATCGGCACCATCACCCGATGGCGGAAGCGGTCGTAGAAGCCACGGCTGTTGGCAGCAGTAGGGCTCTTGGCGGTAGGGCTATTGGGGCTGGAGCTGTCCTGATCACCATGGCCCTTGCGGGGCACCACCAGACCCGCAGCCTCCAGCAGCTCCGGCGCCAGTCCCTCCACCTGGCCCAGGTGATTGAGTAGCCCATCCCAGCGCTCGGGCGCATAGCCGAGGCCAAAGGCCTCGATCGTGACCTCACTCAGGCCGCGGCTGTCCTTGAGATAGGCCAGGGCCGAGGCCCCCTCCGCTGAGCGCAGCTGGCTGCGGAACCAGCCGGCCGCCAGGGTCAAGGCGCGATGGAGCTGTTCCCGGCGCGAGAGCTGTTGGCGCAGTCGCTCCTGCTGGGGACCATCGAGGGTTTCAATCGGCAGCTGATATTTGCGAGCCAGCTCCAACACCACATCGGCGAAGCTGAGCCGCTGCAGTTCCATCAGGAACTTGATCGCATTGCCGCCGGCGCCACAGGAGAAGCAGTAGTAGAACTGCTTGGCTGGCGACACCGTCATCGACGGGGATTTGTCGTCGTGGAAGGGGCAGACCCCGACGAACTCGCGCCCCTTTTTCTTGAGCACCACGTGCTCACCCACCACATCAACAATGTCCGCCCGTTCTTTGACCGCCTCGATCGTGCGGGGATGGAGGCGGGGAAGGGACACGGACAAAGCGGGCGGGCAGGGGAAGGCTAAGGAGGGTGGTGGGGTGAATCGCCCACCGGCTAGCAGCGAAGCAGGGAGCGATCAGGGGGGAACTGGTCGAACCGCCGGGCAGGATGCCGCCCTCTGGATGCTGTCCAGTGCCCTGAGCTTCAGCCTGATGGGGGTCTGCGTCAAGGCGTTGGGCCAACGGCTTCCCGTCGTCGAGGTGGTGCTGGGCCGGGCCGTGATCAGCCTGGCCCTGAGCCTCTGGCTGCTGCGCCGGGCCCGGCTCTCCCCCTGGGGGGAGCGGCGCGGCCTGCTGGTCCTGCGGGGCGTTCTCGGCACAGCGGCCCTCTACTGCGTCTATGGGGCGATCCAGACCTTGCCCCTGGGGGAGGCCACGGTGATCCAATACCTCCACCCCACCTTCACGGCCCTGCTGGCCTGGCTGCTGCTCGGGGAGCGGCTCTCGCCGCAGATCCTGCTGGCGATCGTGCTCGGCTGGGCGGGGGTTTGGCTCCTCACCCATCCCCTCCACCTCGGTGATCCCCCTCTCGCTGGTCTCCCCCAGGCGGCCGTTCTGCTGGCCGTGGCCGGCGCCCTGCTCACGGCCCTGGCCTACGTGAGCGTTAGGGCCCTGGGCCGCAGCGAGCACCCCCTGGTCGTGATCTTCTATTTCCCCCTGGTCGGCCTGGTCCTAACCCTGCCGCTGGTGCTGCTCAACCCGATCCTGCCAACCGGGCCGGAACTGGTTCTTCTGGTGGGCGTGGGCCTGTTCACCCAGCTGGGCCAGCTGGGCCTCACCAAGGGGCTGATGGGCCTGCCTGCCGCCCGGGCCACGGCCCTGAGCTACGTGCAGGTGCCCTTGGCCAGCCTTTGGGGCCTGTGGTTTTTCCACGACAGACCCAGCCCCGACAGCCTGCTGGCAGCCTTGCTGGTGCTGGCCGCCACCGTGATCAGCCTGCGCTCTCGCCCGGTAGCGGTAGCGGATCAATGAGCCAGTCCTGGGCTAGCCCCCCTTGATCGATGCCGGCCCCTTCCCGCCCGGGGGCGGGAAGGGGCCGGGCCAGGCGCCAGACCTGGCCCCGTTCCCCCCGTTGCAACCAAAGCTCGAACGGGCTATCGACCCGGATCGGGTCATCGGCAAGGCGCCAGTCGAAGCGGCCGCTCAGGTGTAGGCCGGCGCCATCGGCGATCGCCACCTGCTCCTGGCGCTCCACCCGCACGCGGCTCACCTGGGGCAAGCCGGTGGGCTCCAGGGCCAGGGCCGAGGCGATCGAGCGCTGGGTCAGGGCAATCTGCAGGCCCAAGGCCCGCAGTAACACCCCCTGGGAGGGCTGGCCGATGCCCGAGCAACCCGCCAGGCCCAGGCCCACTAGCGCGCTCAGCAGCAGGGCCAGGAGGGCGGCCCAGGGGCGGCGGCCCNGCCAGGCATCGGGCAGCAAGGGCGAAGGGGGGCTCGGCCACCGGACCGGAAGCCAGGGGTGGGCCGGGGTCGGCGGGGCGGGCAGCATGGGTGTCCTTAGATCGACTCCCATGATCGGCTGGCTGCAAGGGCAACAGGCCGAAGCCTGGCAGCAAGCCAACCGCTGCGGCCTACTGCTGGTCTGCCAAGGGGTGGGCTACGAGGTTCAGATCAGCCGGCGCCAGTGGGAGCGGCTGCCGCCCGAGGGCAACACCCTGTCGTTGCACATTCACTTGGTGGTGCGCGAAGACCAATGGACCCTCTACGGGTTCGGGGAGCGCAGCGAACGGGAGCTATTTCGTGAGCTGGTGGCCGTGAGTGGCGTCGGTCCCCAGATGGCCCTGGGGCTACTGGGCCTGCTCACGGGCGAGGAGCTGGTGCGCGCCATTGTTCAGGCCGATCTGAGCTTGCTCTGCCAGGCCCCGGGCGTGGGCAAACGCACCGCCGAACGACTCTCGGTGGAATTACGGACGCGGCTACAGGAGCGCTATGCCCTGGACCAGGAACGGGCGGGGGGCCTAGGCGCCAGCTCTGGCCAGGATCTGGCGGACGACCTGATCGAGGCCAGCGGGCCTGGCCTGGCCGGCCCGGCCCGGGACGAACTGCAGCTCACCCTCTCCGCCCTGGGCTACGAACCCCTGGAGATCAACCGGGCCCTGCGGGCCGTGGCCGCCCTGGGGCTAGCGGAGAGCGCCGGCAGCGACGACTGGCTGCGGGAAAGCCTGCGCTGGCTCTCCAGTCGGGTCAGCTGAGGGGCCAACGCATCCGGCAAGGTAAGTTGGATCTTTGCTCCGTCAGGGCCAGACGCCGCGCATGTCGCTCGACACCATCCAGAAACAGGAACTGATCAATAGCCACCAGACCCACGGAACGGACACCGGCTCGGTGGAAGTACAGGTGGCGATGTTGAGCGAGCGCATCAGCCAGCTCAGTGGGCACCTCCAGAAAAACATCCACGACTTCTCCTCCCGCCAGGGGTTGCTGAAGATGATCGGGCGCCGGAAGCGCCTGCTCGGCTATCTGCGCAGCAACAGCGAAGCGCGCTATAGCAGCCTGATCCAGAAGCTCGGCATCCGCGGCTGAGGCCCGATCCCATGGCAGCAAAGGGCATCCGGCCCAGCGGATCCGGTAAGCCGGGCGGCCCTGGCAAACCAGGCGACAGTCCCAAGGTGACCACTGCCGGCAAACGGCGCTCCCAAGCGATTCCTGAGGCGGTCACCAACCGCATGGCCCGGCGCATTGCCGTGGCCATGGGGGTGCCGAGCTTGTTGGGCATGGCCAGCTTTGTGGTGAGCTACCTGCTAGTCAGCCGCGGCATCCTTGACATCCCCCCAGCGATCACCCTGGTGACCTCCGGGGCCCTCTTTTTGCTGGGCCTAGTGGGCCTGAGCTACGGCCTGTTTTCAGCTAGCTGGGAAAGCCAGCCAGGCAGCCTGCTGGGCTTTGAGCAGATCGGCGTGAACATTTCCCGGCTGAAGCAGTCGCTCAAGCAACCGCCAGCGGCGAGCTGAGGCTCGCCTTGAAGGCCTGGCCGTTGAGGGTGGTCATGGCGGCGCCGGCATCGTTAACGCAGAACTGGTGGCCCAGGCGCACATAGCGCGATTCGCTCTGGTAGCAAACCCGGGCCACTACCGGCACCCGCATCCCCCCCTGCTCCTGCTCATTGCGGTGGAGTTGTAAGCATTCGCGCAGCCGGTGCTGCACGGCAATATCGCTGGCCTCTTCTGCCAGCAAGTCGACCATCAAGACCTTGAGGTCATCGATGGCGCGGCAGTCATCGACGATCAGCTGCACCCGCTCATCGCGACGGTCGATCGAGCCCCAAACCACCAGGCGGGCATCGACCATCAGGTGGTCGGCCAAGCGGGCATAGGTTTTCGGGAAGACCACGGCCTCGATGCTGCCACTGAGGTCTTCGAGCTGGAGCACGGCCATGCGGTCGCCCTTACGGGTTGTCACCTGGCGAATTTCGGGCACCATCGCCACGACGCTGACCCGGGCCTTGTCGGGCTGCTCTTCGAGGCTGCCCAGGCCAACGGCCGAGAGCAGACGGACCGGCCGGCCCAGCTGCTTGAGCGGATGGTCAGAGAGATAGAAGCCCACCAGCTCCTTCTCCAGCCGCAACTTCTCGGTAGGGGGGTAGTCAACCACTGGCGCCGCCTTGGGAGCGGTGCTGGTGTCGCCCGGGCCGCCATCGGTAGCGCTAGCAGACGCACCGCCGAGCAGGTCGAAGAGGTTGCCCTGGCCGCTAGCTCGGTCCTTAGCCCGCGAGGAGGACCACTCAAGGATTAAATCAAGGTCGGCCATCAGCTGGGCCCGGTTGGCCTTCGCCTCCAAGCTGTCGAGGGAACCGGAATGGATCAGGGATTCCAGGGCGCGACGGTTGAGAGTTTGGCCCGGAATGCGATCGCAGAGATCGGCAAGCGAGCCAAAGGGGCCATCGGCCTCGCGGGCGCTGATCAGGTTGCGGATGGCGCCATCGCCCAGGTTGCGCACCGCCGAGAGGCCAAAAAGGATGCGCTCACCTTTAGGGGTGAAATCAACCCCAGAGGCATTCACATCCGGTGACATCACCTCAATGCCCATGGCATTGCAATTGGAGATATAGCGCTGCACCTTGTCAGTGGTGCCGGCATTGACCGTAAGCAGGGCGGCCATATAGGCCACCGGATAGTGGGCCTTAAGGTAGGCCGTCTGATAGGTGACGGCGCCGTAGGCGGTGGAATGGCTCTTATTAAAGCAATACTCAGCAAAGAGCACCATCTGATCAAACAAGGCATCGGCGACGCTGCTAGCCACGCCCCGCTCGCTGGCGCCATTAACAAACAAATGGCGATGCTTCTGCATCTCGGACACCTTCTTTTTGCCCATGGCCCGCCGTAGCAGATCGGCCTCACCGAGCGAGTAGCCAGCCAAATCCTGAGCGATCCGCATGATCTGCTCCTGATACACCATGATCCCGTAGGTTTCCTTGAGGATCGGCTCTAATTTTTGATCTACAAAATCAATCGCCTCGCGGCCATGCTTGCGGTTGATAAATTTGGGGATCAGGCCGGCATCCAGGGGTCCGGGCCGGTAGAGGGCCAGGATCGAGGAAATATCCTCCAGGGATGAGGGCTTGAGATCGCGCACAATCTGGCGCATGCCACTCGATTCCAGCTGGAAGATGCCTTCAAGATCACCGCGAGCTAGCAGGGCATAGGTGCCTTCGTCGTTGGCGGGTAGGTCATCAGGATCGATGCGCACGCCAGTGTTTTTCTCGACCAAACTAATCGTTTTTTCGATCATGGTGAGATTTTTGAGGCCGAGGAAGTCCATCTTCAACAGCCCCATTGATTCCACGTCCTCCATAAAATACTGGGTGATCACCTGGCCGTCGTTATTGCGCTGCAGCGGCACCAATTCATCCAAGGGTTCGGCCGCAATCACCACGCCAGCGGCATGCACACCGAAGGTTTTATTGGTGCCCTCAATGCGCATCGCCATATCAATCCAGCGCTTTACATTGGCATCTTTTTCGTATTTCTCACGAAATTCCGGCGCCGGCGATTCAGGGCCGATCATTTCCTTGAGCTTGGCCGGCTTGCCGCGCACCACCGGGATCAACTTGGCGAGCCGATCGGCATCGCCATAGGGAATATCGAGCACCCGCGCCACATCCTTGAGCACCGCTTTGGAAGTCATGCGGTTAAAGGTGATGATCTGGGCCACCTTGTCTTCGCCATAGCGGCGCGTCACATAATCGATCACCTCGCTGCGGCGCTCGATGCAGAAGTCGGTATCAATATCCGGCATGGATTTGCGTTCCGGATTGAGGAAGCGCTCAAACAGAAGGCCATTGACCACCGGATCAATGTTGGTGATCCCCAGGGCGTAGGCCACCAGGGAACCGGCGGCCGATCCCCGGCCCGGCCCCACCGGAATGCCGTTCTCGCGGGCGAAGCGGATGTAGTCCCACACCACTAGGAAGTAGGTGGGGAAGCCCATCTGCTCCATCACCTGCAGCTCAAAGGCCATGCGATCGCCATAGGTGGGATCGATTGGATCACCAACGCCCAGCCGCAGCCGATCGCGTAGGCCCGCTTCGGTGACCTCGGCCAAGTACGTGACCGCCGTGTGGCCCTCGGGAATCGGGAAGCGGGGCATCTGGTAGCGCCCAAGGATGTCGTAGTCCTCCACCTTTTCCGCCACTAAGGCCGTGTTCGCCACCGCCTGGGCCACCACGCCTGGCTCCAGGTGGTCGGCGAAAAGGGCGAGCATCTCGGTCTCGCTCTTGATGTATTCGGTGCCGGTGTAGCGCAACCGCTTCTCATCGCTCACCAGCTTGCCGGTGAGCACGCAGAGCAGGGCGTCGTGGGCTTCAACGTCGTTGCGGGTGAGGTAATGGGCGTCGTTGGTGGCGATCAAGGCGATGCCGAGTTCGCTGGCGATGCGCACGATCTCAGTGTTGACGATGCGATCTTCCGGCGAGCCGTGGTCCTGGATTTCCAGGTAGAAGTCTTCGCCAAAGAGTTGCTGATACCAGCGAGCCACCTCCCGGGCCACGTCCGGGCGCCCCTTGAGGATCGCCTGGGGGATTTCGCCGCCCAGGCAGGCGGTAGCCACGATCAGGCCCTCGCGGTGCTGCTCCAGGGTGGCCTTATCAATGCAGGCGCGCGCAAAGATGCCACGGCCGCGCATGCCGCGCAGGTGGCTGATGCTGGTGAGCTTGACCAGATTGCGGTAGCCGGTGGCGTTCTTGGCCAGCACCACCAGGTGATAGCGCCGCTCCTTCTTCGGCTGGGGATCGTCGATCGAGCCGTTCACCACGTACATCTCATTGCCGATGATCGGCTTGATGCCGGCGCCCTTGCAGAGCTTGAGCAGCTCGATNGCGCCATACATGACGCCGTGGTCGGTAAGGGCCAGGGCCGGCATGCCCAGCTCCACGGCCCGCTCCACCATCTGGGGCAACTGGGAGGCCCCATCAAGGAGGCTGTAGTCGCTGTGGTTNTGGAGCGGAACGAAGGCCAATGACGGGATCCGGGGTCATCCCACGCTAAGGCTCGGACGCAAGATTCAGGGCCCTAGGTGCCAAAAACAGGCTCTGGCACACCACATCTGGTGGAGGTCCCCAGCCGATGACAGATCCGCCCTGCGCCCCTAGGGCACCAGGGCGGCGGCCGGCCGCGACGCCATCACTTGGGCCGCCTGCTCGTAGTGGTGGGCCACCTGCAACAGGCGCGGCTCCTGCAGCACGCCGGTGATCAGCTGCAGGCCGATCGGCAATCCCTGGGAATCGAAGCCGCAGGGCAGGCTGATCGCCGGCAGGCCCGCCATGTTGGCGGGAATGGTGAGCAGGTCGGCCAGGTACATGGCCAGGGGGTCCTCGGCGTGGGCGCCGAAGGCGAAGGCCGTGGTCGGCGAGGTGGGGGTGAGCAGCACATCCACGCCCTGGAAGGCCGCATCGAAGTCGCGGCGGATCAGGGTGCGCACCTGCTGGGCCTTCTTGTAATAGGCATCCACGTAGCCAGCCGAGAGGGCATAGGTACCGATCAGGATGCGCCGCTGCACCTCATCGCCGAAGCCCTCGGCGCGGCTCCGGGCCGTCATCTGGGCCAGGCTGTCGCCGGCCGCATCGCTGCCGCTGGAGCGGTAGCCGTATTTGACGCCGTCGTAGCGGGCCAGGTTGGCGGACGCCTCCGAGGGGGCAATCACGTAGTAGGTGGCGATGCCGTCGTTGAAGCGGGGGCAGCTGACATCAACCAGCTCACAGCCCAGGGCCTGGAGGGTTTCGGCGGCGGCCATCACGGCAGCAGCCACCTCGGGGGCCAGCCCATCGGCGCTAAAGCATTCGCGCACAATCCCCACCTTCAGCCCCTTGATCGGCTGCTCCAGGGCGGCGCGGTAATCGGGCACCGGCGCCTTCAGGCAGGTGGCATCGCGGGGGTCGGCTCCGGCAATCACCTGCAGGAGCTCGGCCGCATCGGCCACGGAGGTGGTGAAAGGTCCCACCTGGTCGAGGGAGCTGGCAAAGGCCACCAGGCCCCAGCGGCTGACCCGGCCATAGGTGGGCTTCAGGCCCACCACACCGCAAAAAGAAGCGGGCTGGCGGATTGAGCCACCCGTATCGGAGCCCAGGGCTGCCATGGCCTCGCCGGCGGCGACGGCGGCGGCACTACCGCCGGAGCTCCCCCCCGGCACCCGCTCCGGGTTCCAGGGGTTGTGGCTGGCGCCAAAGGCCGAGGTCTCAGTCGAGCTGCCCATGGCGAACTCGTCGAGGTTGGTCTTACCCACCAGCACCGCACCGGCGTTCCAAAGGCGCTCGGTGACAGTGGATTCGTAGGGAGGAACAAAATTCTCCAGCATGCGACTGGAGCAGGTGGTGCGNACCCCCTTGGTGCAAAGGTTGTCCTTGATCGCCAGGGGGATGCCAGCCAGGGGCGGCAGGGCCTCACCGGCGGCCCGGGCGGCATCGATACGCTCGGCATCGGCGCGGGCCCGCTGGGCCGTGACTTCCAGGAAGGCATGGACGCTGGGCTCGACCGCCTCAATGCGCTTGAGGTGCTGATCGGTGAGCTCCCGGGCGGACATTTCGCCGCTCCTGAGCTGGTCGCGCCACTGGGCGATCCCCATCAACCTTGCCTTCAACGCGCGCTAGCCCAGACGCTATCAGCAGGCCCTGGCCAGGGCCGTGGCCAGCTGCCGGCCAGGGATCTTCGATCCGGAGTAAGGGGCTGACCGCTCGCCAGATGGTTTAACTGCAAAAACGTCCCCCCCAGCCCCGGACGGGAACGGCCCCCAGACGAAGCAGGGAATCAGGCCTGGAGGCCGTCGATTGTCAGCGGTTCGCTGCGGCGAGTGCGCAGCACCTCATGCTCCACCGAGCCGGGAGCTTCCCTGCGCAGATCATCGAGGAACGGTTGCAGGGCCGAATCCAGCTCCTGGCGACGCACGAAGGGCCCAAACCAGTAGGTCATGTCAGGGTCGTGGGTTTGCACCCGCGCCCACCAGGCCATCCCAATACCGTTGGCAAGACTCCGCAGGGGCCAGAGCAGCGGATTCATGGGATCGGTCCGTTGAATGCCCATTGTGGACAGGTGA
>JGI25920J50251_10000213_pt1 | contig 18489 bp, 19 predicted proteins | sample LauGreBMM110DCMD_2_FD_50251 | JGI IMG/M metagenome (IMG submission 50251) | reverse complement strand
CGGCTACCGATTCGGCCAGGCTCGATTCGGCCACCCCCCAGAAACGCAGCATGCGGCTGGCGAACACGCCCTGGGCCAGGCCCGCCTGGCGCAACCAGGGCACGGCCGTGGCCGCCCACATGGCCCGCAGCTCGCTGGGCACCCCCGGGAAGGTGAGCACGGTGAAGCCTGGGCAGATCGGGAATCCCGGTTCGAGCGGCGTGGGGCTCCAGATCATGCCGGGAGCGGTGCCGGTGGGATTGGGCAACAGCTCAGCCCCTTGCGGCAGCAGGGCCTGTTTGCGGTTGCTCGGTGATGCCACCCGCCCGCGGGCGGCCATTTTTGCCTGGATATCGACCCATACCTCGGCATGCTCGACCAGGGGGGCGCCAAAGGCCGAGGCGATCGCCTCGGTGGTCAGATCATCGGGGGTTGGGCCGAGGCCGCCGGTGGTGATCAACAGCTGGCAGCGGCCCGCCGCCTCGCGCAGCTGGCCGATCAGGCGCTCGCGGTTGTCGCCGACCACGCCCTGGCGGAAATGGGGCACCCCCAACGACGCCAATTCTTCCGCCAACCAGCGGGCATTGCCGTTGGTGATCGTGCCCAGCAGTAACTCGGTGCCGATGCAGAGGATCTCTGCCCCTACGCCGATCAGGGGGGCTGGCGCTTGGGACCAAGACTCGGGCACTGGATCAGCCAAGGGGGGCATCGCCGCGGGGGGCACCGGAATCACTCGCAGCCAGCACCGAGCCGGAGGCTGCTTCAACCGGGGCTCCTGGAGCTCCACCAGCCTCAAGCGCACTGGCCCGGTCCCGCTCCAGGCTGCGGTGACAGGCCACCACCACCGCAATCAGCACCGAGGTGGCCAGCCCCAGCCAGAGGAACCGCAGTTCGGCATTGGCCAGCACCAGGGCCAGGGAGGCGAGCCACTGGGTGAAGGCATAGATCAGCACCACCGTGCGGCGATGGCTGAACCCGGCCCGCAGCAGGCGGTGGTGCAGGTGGCGGCGATCGGGATAGAAGGGGGAGCGGCCGGCGCTGAGGCGCCCCATGATCACCGCCGACATGTCGGCTAGGGGCAAGGAAAGGATCAGCAGGGGCAACACCAAACTCACCGTGGTGAGGCCCTTGGCCGGGCCGACGATGCTGATCGACGCCAAGGCAAAACCGAGGAAATAGGAGCCCCCGTCACCCATGAAGATCAGGGCCGGGTTGAAGTTGTGGCGCAGGAAGCCGAAGCAGGAACCCGCCAGGGCCGCCGCCAGGATGCCGGCGGCCGGTTGGTGCAGGCTGAAGCTCACCGACACCAACCCAACGGCGGCGATGCCCGCCACCCCGGCCGCCAAGCCATCGAGGCCATCGAGCCAGTTGATGGCGTTGGTGATACCCACCAGCCAAATCACCGTGGCCAGCAGGCTGAGCGGCTCCGGCAACACCAGGGGCGCATCGGGACTGATCTGCAGAAATTCGAGCGGCAAATCAATCGCGCCGATCCGCACGCCCTGGCTCCAGGCCCACACCGCCACCGCCACCTGACCCGCCAGCCGCGGCAGGGGCGGCAGGGCCAGCAGATCATCGGCCAGGCCGATCAGGAAAAAGAAAAGGGCACCTGCAAGGGTCGTCCAGATCAGCCGGTCCTTGGCGGGCTCGAGGCTGCCAAACCAGCCCAAAGCCCAGACCAGCGCCAGGGTGAAGGCAAAGCCAGCCACGATGCCGATGCCGCCCAGGCGCACCATCGGCGTGGTGTGCTGCTTGCGCGAATCGGGCCGATCAATCAGGCCCCAACGCAAACCGGCCCGCCGCACCATCGGCACCACCCCAGTGGTGACCAGGGCCGAGCTAGCAAAGGTGACCAGGGCAGCAATGACCGGACTGCTGGTGATCGTCACGGTCGCTCCATGGGGAGAACTGCCGGTTGGAGACGGACGTTGATACCCAGCTTAATCAGCTTGGCCCTGCAGCCAGCGCCAAGCTCAAGCCGGCTGCAACTGGCGTTGACCGCCGTAGAGGGGGAAGCGTTCACACAGGGCCGCCACCCGTTGGCGGCAGCGCAGTTCGATGGAGTCATCACTGGGGTTGAGCAGGCGGTCGGCGATCACATCGGCCACCTCTTTGAAGGCATCCTCATCAAATCCGCGGGTGGTCATCGCGGCGCTGCCGAGGCGTAAACCACTGGTTACGAAGGGCGACTCGGGATCAAACGGCACGGTGTTCTTGTTGGCCGTGATGTTGACGCCACTGACGAGCAGATCCGCCGCCTTGCCGGTGAGGCCAATCGAACGCAGATCCAGCAACACGATGTGGTTATCCGTGCCGCCGGACACCACGGCGATGCCCCGCTCCTGGATGCGGCTGGACAGGGCCTGGGCATTGGCCACCACCTGCTGGCTGTAGGTGATGAAGGCGGGCTGCAGGGCTTCGCCGAAGGCCACCGCCTTGGCAGCGATCACGTGCTCCAGGGGACCGCCCTGGTTACCGGGGAACACGGCCTTGTCGAACTGGCGGCCGAACTCGGCATCGTTGCAAAGGATCAGGCCGCCGCGGGGGCCCCGCAGGGTCTTGTGGGTGGTGGTGGTGACCACATGGCAATGGGGCAGGGGGCTCGGGTGCACACCCGCCGCCACCAGGCCAGCGATGTGGGCCATGTCAGCTAGCAGGTAGGCGCCGACCTCATCGGCGATGGCGCGGAAGGCGGCGAAATCAATCGTGCGGGGGTAAGCCGAATACCCGCAGATAAGCAGCTTGGGGCGGTGCTCGAGGGCCAGCTCTCGGATGCGCTCGAAGTTCAGCTGCTGGGTCTCGGGATCAACGCCGTAGTGGACGGCCTTAAACCACTTGCCCGACACATTCACGGGCGAGCCATGGGTGAGGTGGCCGCCGTGGGAGAGGTCCATGCCCAGGATCGTGTCGCCGGGTTGGAGCAGGGCCAGGAACACGGCGAAGTTGGCCTGGGCGCCACTGTGGGGCTGCACGTTGGCCCAGGCGGCACCAAACAGGCGCTTGGCCCGCTCGATCGCCAACTCCTCGATCGCGTCCACATGTTCACAGCCGCCGTAATAGCGCTTGTGGGGCAGGCCCTCGGCGTACTTGTTGGTGAGCACCGAGCCCTGGGCCTCCATCACGGCCGGGGAGGTGAAGTTTTCGCTGGCAATCAACTCCAGGTGGGTCTGTTGCCGCAGTAATTCACGCGAGATCAGGGCCGCGATCGCGGGGTCGGTGCTGGCCAGGGCCCCCTGGGGGGTTACGCCGTTGGAGTCCGCCATGGGAGGCCTGCTGGGTTGGTTGGATCGTAAGAAACGGGGCAGCCACCGGTAGCCACCTGTTCGAGAAGCCAAAAAAAACCGCCCCTGGGGACGGTTTTGCCTGAAGACGCGCCTGGAGAGATTCGAACTCCCGACCCTCTGATCCGTAGTCAGATGCTCTAATCCGCTGAGCTACAAGCGCCTACCAAGCCATTCTTGGCTCACGGGGGGCCCATCCGTCAACCTGCCCGCCGCCGGCCCCGCGCAGGCCCCTCACGGACCGGTCCGGGCGAGGGCCACAATCGGACGAGATCCTTGCCCCACCTGGAGAAGCCACCTAATGCCGATCCGCTGGTACGGCCCCGCCAATCCCACCGACCCGACTTACCAGCACTTCGCGCGCATCGTCAATCTCTGCCTGCATGGCGGCATTTTTGCTGCGGTCAACAGCGGGCTCTGGTTTGTGCAGGGGATGCGCCATCCCTTCCCCCAGCTGGGCTGGCTCACGGGCCCCTGGGCCCTGATCTGGCTGGTGCAGCTGCTGCTTGTGCTGCAGCAACGCCCCAACCCCGAGCCCCTGGATCCATCCTGAACACAACCCTGCGGCAGGCGAACCCATGGCCCTCAGCCCCCAAACCATCCGCGATCTGACCGCCGAACTGGCCGATCGGCTTTACATCCAGATCGGTGGCTGGCACCTCTATCTGGGCGATGCCGCCCTGGCCGAACCGCTCGCGATTGAATGTGCCGCCCGGCTCGACCAGGGTGCGGCGGTCTGTGCCCGCCAGGCCCTCGAAGCCCTGCAGGTGCCCATTGGTGGCGGCAGCAGCCGCCTGCCCCTGGCCCGCCTGATCCCCCCAGGCCAACTTCAGGATCTGGAGGATCTGCTGGAGCCCTACAGCCGCTAAGCCGGTTTAAACGCCGAGGTCATGACAGCTTGGGGCCGGGGCTCGATCAGGCCGATAGGGTTTGGCCCTGCTGCCGTGGCCTAGTGCTTGTAATCGAGGTCACCAACGCCCGCGAGGTGATGCGTCAGCGGATCGGCTCCCTGGGCAGCCGCCTGATCGGCAAGGTGGTCGATGCCGAAGCCCAGGTGGAGAAGGCCCTGATCCAGGAGCTGGAAACGGCCTTCAAGGATTTCGGCATCGAAGCGCGGATTCTCTCGATCGAAGGACCCAAGCTGCTGGGCCGCAACCACCTGGAGATCCCGGTGCAGGTGCGGGAGGAGCGGCAGGTGGGCTCCTGAACCGGGCAGGGCAGCTTCAGCGCCGGGGCTTGAGCCGCTGGGCCAACTGGCGACGGAGCTGAACCGTGAACTGGCGCGCCTCCTGAACCCCAGCGGCAGAGGCCAGCAGCCCGTAAACCCCGAGGCCCAGGCCGCCGCTGAGGCCGCAATTGAGCAGCTTGCCCTCCAGTCCTGCCGGCCAGGCGATCGCATTGGACAGGCCCCAGGCGACCAGGCCGCCCAGCAGGGCTGATCCCAGTAAGAGCAAGCTGTCGCGGCCCCAAAGCCGCAGGGGCAACCCCCCCAGCCGCGCCTGCAGGGCCAGCAGCAGCAGCAGGCAGGTGATCACGTTCACCGCCACGGTGGCGAGCACCAAACCCGGCGCCCCGAAATTCAAGGCCGGCAGCTGGAGCCCCCAAGGGGTCGGTCCGCCCACCAGCAACCAGTCGAACACCACATTCAGGCCGATGCCGGCCATCGAGAACCGGAAGGGGGTGGTGCCATCGCCGAGGGCATAGAAAACCCTCACGAGCACATCGCGGCCCAGGTAGGCCGGCATGCCCACCCCATAGGCCATGAGCAGGCCGCCCACCAGCCGGGCCGCCTGAACATCAAAGGCGCCGCGCTCATAGACCAGGCCAACAATCGGACCGGCCAGGGCCACCATCAGGGCGCCAATCGGAAGCATGGCGGCGCTGGAGGCCATCAAGCCCTGGCGGATGCGGGTCACCAGCTCCGGCCTGTCGCCGGGGGCCGTGAGCCGGGCAAACACCGGCAGCAGCGGCACCAACAGCACGTTCGAGAGCAGGCCCAGGGGCGTCTGCACCAGCAGGTTGGCGTAGCCCAGGCCGGCCGCGGCGCCAACGATGCCGCTGGCGAAGAACAGATCGGTGAACACGTTGATCTGCAACATCCCCGAGGAGAGGGTGGCCGGGCCCATCACCTTCAACACCTCCTGCACGCCTGGATGGCGCCAGTCCCAGGAGAGGGTCAGCTGCTGCATCCCCTGGCGGGCCAGGGCCGGCAACTGGATCAACCACTGCAACAGGGCCCCAAGCAGGGTGCTGCCCGCCAGCACCGCGCCGCCCAGCACGGCCTTCTCCGGCAGGGCGATCGCCGGTCCCAGTTGCCACCAGAGCAGGCCCAGACCAGCGATCACGGCCAGGCTCGAGAGCAGGGGGCTCACCGAGGGCAACCAGAACTCATCGGCGGCATTGAGGGCGCCAAAGCCAAGGCCGATCAGGCCCGCCAGCAGGGCCATCGGCGCCATCCAGCGCAGCTCAAGCACGGCGATGGCATGGCGCGGTCCATCGAGACCGGGTCCCACCAGGGTGATCAGCGGATCGGCGGCCACCACCAGCAGCAGGGTGACGCCAACAAGCCCCACCCCCACCAGGGTGTTGATCGTGGCCAGCACATGGGCCCCCTCCTCCCGGGGCCGCCGCGCCAACACACTCACCATGGCGCTATGGAAGGGACCGTTGATGCCCCCCAATAACACCAACAGAAAGCCGGGCAGGACGTAGGCGTAGTTGTAGGCGTCGTAAACGATGCCAACGCCGAAGGCGGCGGCGATCGCCGTCTGCCGCACCAGGCCGGCCACCTTGCTGAGGGCCGTTGCCACGGCCACCACCAGGGCAATGCGGCGCAGGGATTTCGCCATCCGGTTGGGCCGCGGCCATTCACTGGCGCCGATTCTCCCGTCCGGGCGCACGCCACCATGGGCCGATCCGCCGGAGAGCAAGCCGGCTCCAGCCGGCTCCCCCATGCCCCCGACGGCCCCCAGCCCAGCCCAGGCCCCAAACCCGGAGCAAGCATCCCCGCTGCTGGCTGGACCAGGGGTGCTCGTCTGGCCCCTGGAGGGCCTGGTGGAGGGGGTGCTCGTGAAGCGCTACAAGCGCTTCCTGGCCGATGTGGAGCTGGCCAGCGGCGAGGTTGTGACGGCCCACTGCCCTAACACCGGCCCGATGACGGGCGTGCTGCTGCCAGGCGGCCGGGTGCGGCTGCGCTATGCCCCCTCGCCCACCCGCAAGCTGGCCTGGACCTGGGAGCAGGCCGAAGTGATCGGCGCCTCGGGCGAGCCGCTCTGGGTGGGCATCAACACAGCCCTTCCCAATCACCTGGTGAAGGCCACGATCGTTGCCGGCCTGCTTGAGGCCTGGTTAGGGCCGATTGAATCCATCCGCGCCGAAGTGCCCTACGGGCTGAATCGCCGCAGCCGCATCGACCTGCTGCTCAGCCCCAGCGCCGCCAACGCCGACCCGCGGCCGATCTACCTGGAGGTGAAAAACACCACCTGGACCGACGGCGAGTTGGCCCTGTTCCCCGACACGGTCACCGAGCGGGGCCAGAAACACCTGGAGGAACTCACCGCCCTGCTGCCAGACGCCCGGGGGGTGCTGGTGCCCTGCCTCAGCCGCGCCGATGTGAGCCGCTTTGCGCCGGGCGACCAGGCCGACCCGCGCTACGGCGAGCTGTTCCGCCAGGCCCTGGCTGCCGGGGTGGAGGTGCTGCCCTGCGTCTACGGCTTCTCGGCCACGGCCATTCATTGGCTGGGCCTGGCGGCCGTTCAGCCCCACAGCTGAATTGCAGCTCCTGAGGCACTAACTCTTGGTTTGGTACAACCTGATACAGATCAAGCCAGCGGATGCGGGGAAGGTACCCGGGCGATATCTGGAGAGGCTTAACCCTTTCATGACTCATGTCCCGATGGCGGGCGGTGGTCAAACACCGCTTGCCACTTTTGATCAATTCCGCAGCCGGGTTCTGGCCGGCGTTCAGGAGCCCCAACTACGGCGCTATGCCGTAATCCTGCTGGCTGCTGGCGCAGGTCTTGTCCCCTTAATGGCGGGCTCCGCCCAGGCGGCCCTGGCCAAGGCAGTCACCGACGGCGCCGACACCCTNNTGATGCTGATGGGATCGGCNCTNGTGCTGCTGATGACCCCGGGTCTGGCGTTCTTCTACGGCGGCTTCACGCGCGCCAAGAACGTGCTCAACACGATGATGATGAGCTTCTTCCTGATGGGGCTGATCGGGGTTGTTTGGGTCGTGATCGGCTACAGCCTCTCCTTCGGCCTTGGCTTCAAGAGCCCCTTCATTGGCGGTCTTGAGTTCATGTGGCTCAACGGGGTGGGCGGCCCTGATGGCTCGGCCCCCCTCGCCGACGGCTTCAACATCAGTGCCAGCTCCTTTGCCCTCTTCCAGGGCATGTTCGCGATCATCACCCCGGCCCTGATTTCCGGCGCGGTGGTTGAGCGCATCAACTTCAAGGCCTGGTTCTGGTTTTCGCTGCTCTGGAGCATTTTTATCTACTGCCCCATGTGCCACATGGTTTGGGGTGGCGGCTACATCGGTCCCTTTGGTGAGATCGGCGCCATTGATTTCGCTGGCGGCACCGTGGTTCACATTGCCGCCGGTGTGGGAGCGCTTGTTTCAGCTGCGATTGTGGGTCCTCGCACCAACTTCCCCGAAAGCAAGCGGCCTCCCCACAACGTTCCCTTCATCCTGCTGGGTGCTGGCCTGCTCTGGTTTGGCTGGTTTGGCTTCAACGGCGCCAGCTACTTCGCCGCCAAGGGCGCTGGCCTCTCCTTCCTCACCACCACCGCTTCCGCCTCTGCGGCCATGCTGGCCTGGTGCCTGATTGAGTGGTTCAAAGATGGCAAGCCGACCGCGGTTGGTGCCGCCACAGGAGCCGTTGCTGGCCTGGTGGGCATCACCCCTGCCGCTGGTTTTGTCTACATGCCCCAGGCCCTTTTAATTGGTGCCGCAACTTCCGCGGCTTGCTTCATTGCCGTTCAGGTCAAATCATCGATCAAACTCGATGATTCCCTCGATGCCTTCACGGTCCACGGCATCGGTGGCACCGTTGGCGCCATCCTCACCGGCGCCTTGGCAGTGCCCGCCCTGGTGCCTGCCGATTACTTCCCCAAATCGGCTGAGATCCTTGCCGCCGGTGGCAATGGTGCCCTTTGCCTAGCCCAGCTGAAAGCTGTGCTCATTACCTACGGTTTCGTTGGCCTTGGCACGGCAATCATTCTCTGGGTGGTTGGTGCTGTTGTCGGCCTGCGCGTTACCCCAGCTGATGAGGAGCGCGGCCTTGACTTCGTTGCCCACGGCGAGGAAGCCTACGATCCGATGACTTACTGAGGGACCCATGAAACAAATCACAGCACTCATTCGTCCCTCCAAGCTCGATGCCGTCAAAACGGCTCTTGTGGCCGTTGACATTGTTGGTCTCACCGTTTGTGATGCCCGCGGTTTCGGCCGCCAAAAGGGACAAGTGGAGCGTTACCGCGGCAATGAGTTCACCGTCGACTTCCTGCCGAAGGTGAAACTCACCATTGTGGTGACTGATGAAAAGGTGGAAGCGGCGATTGAAGCGATCACCGGGGCAGCCCGCACCGGTGAAATCGGAGACGGCAAGATCTTCGTGATGCCCGTGGAAACTGCCATCCGCATCCGCACCGGCGAACGGGGTGATGCGGCGATCTGAAGCCTGACGCTCTCGCGTTCAAGCCCCCGCCCCCCTGGGGCCCCTAGCCCCCGGTTTGCACCGGGGGCTTTTGCTTGGCCAGGCGAGTTGACGGTCTGAACGCTGGGAACGGCAGCCGGTCAGCCGGGCCCCATAGAGTTGCCGCAAGCCGTGATCAGCCCTGTGGATACCCATGCCTTCAAGCGATCGCTGCACCATTCGGAGCGCTACAACCGCCGCGGTTTCGGCCGGGCTGAAGAGGTGGCAGGCAGCCTGGAGCAGGCCTACCAGAGCGATCTGGTCGCCAAGATCCGCGAAAACGGCTATGCCCTCGAGCACGGGCGCCTCAGCGTCAAGCTGGCCGAGGCCTTCGGCTTCTGCTGGGGCGTGGAGCGGGCCGTGGCCATGGCCTACGAAACCCGGCGCCACTACCCCACCGAACGGCTCTGGATCACTAACGAGATCATCCATAACCCCTCGGTGAACAACCATCTGCGCGAGATGGACGTGNTGTTCATCCCGGTGGAGGAAGGGGTGAAGGATTTTTCCGAGGTCGTCAGCGGCGACGTGGTGATCCTGCCGGCCTTTGGCGCCACCGTGCAGGAGATGCAGTTGCTGAACGAACGCGGCTGCCACATCGTTGATACCACCTGCCCCTGGGTCTCCAAGGTGTGGAACACGGTGGAGAAGCACAAAAAACATGCCTTCACCTCGCTCATTCACGGCAAGGTGAAGCACGAGGAAACCCTCGCCACCAGCTCCTTTGCCGGCACCTACCTGGTGGTGCTCGACCTGGCCGAGGCCCAGATGGTGAGCAACTACATCCTCGCCAGTGGCGCTGGCGAGGGCGCTAATGCCAGCCCCGTAGGAGACAGCCAGGGACTGGCCCTGGATCGCGACGCCTTCATGGCCCGTTTTGAGCGGGCCTGCTCACCGGGCTTCGATCCTGACCGGGACCTGGTCCGCATTGGCGTTGCCAACCAGACCACCATGCTCAAGAGCGAAACCGAAGAAATCGGCCGGCTATTCGAGCGCACGATGCTGCGCCGCTACGGCCCCCAGGAACTCCAGGAGCATTTCCTGGCCTTCAACACGATCTGCGATGCCACCCAGGAGCGCCAGGACGCCATCTTCTCCCTGGTGGACGAACCACTCGACCTGATGGTGGTGATCGGCGGCTACAACTCCTCCAACACCACCCACCTGCAGGAAATCGCCGAAAGCCGCGGCATCCGTTCCTTCCACATCGACACGCCCGAGCGGATCGGACCGGGCAACCGCATCGAGCACAAGCCGCTTGGCGCCGAGCTGGAGCTCCTGGAGCCCTTCCTGCCGGCCGGCCCCCTGCGGGTGGGGATCACCTCCGGCGCCTCCACTCCGGACCGGGTCGTGGAGGATGTGATCCATCGTCTGATGGATCTCTGTGCCACTTGAGCTGCCAACTCAGACACCGGCAAATGCGACAGCACCCATTTGCCAACGGGCGCTGTCGCATTTGCTGCTAAGCCACCCTGCTCCTGGCTTTACATTGGTTCATCAATTGCGCCTGCGGGCGTCGAGGAGTCTGCAATCCCTTTGACCACCTCCCTTTCCGCTCCGATTGCCGCCGCTGAGCTCCCGGGTCTGCTGCGCGACAGCGCCGACCCGAAGCTGCGCTGCTACAGCAGCAATTTCAGCGACCTCATGGAGATGGGAGCGCCGGCCGCCACGGTGGAGGCCTATCTCGACCGCCATGAGGGCTGGTTCCGCCGCTGCGCGGCGCCAATGGGAGTAGATCCGCTCGGCCCCAACGGTTACCTGCTCACCCTGGGGCGCTTCGGCAACTTCGGCTTCGAGGTGGAACCCACCATCGGCCTAGAGCTGCTCCCCCAGAGCGCCGGGGTCTACCGCATCGTGAACGTGCCCCAGGCAGCTGGGGAGAGCAAGCTCCAGGAGCTCTACGACGTGGAGTTCAACGCTTCCCTGCGGCTNGGCCAGGCGGGCGGGGATACGGCCCTGACCCTGGTGCGCTGGGAGCTGGACCTGAGCGTGTGGATCAAGCTGCCTGGCGTGATCACCCTGCTGCCGGAAAGCTTGGTGCAGACCAGCGGCGACCACCTGCTGCGCCAGATCGTGCGCCAGGTGTCCCGCAAGCTCACCTGGAAGGTGCAGGAAGACTTCCACGCCTGCCACAACCTGGAATGCCCGCCCCCCCAGCGCGCCCAGTTCTGAGGCTCAGGCCCGCGGGCCTCTGGGATTGGGGAAGNGGGACAGCCAGCCCAGCTCAGGTGCGGCTCGTCCAGATCTTGTTGACGATTTCCATGCCGGTGAAGGCCTGCCAGAGGAACAGGGTCATCAGGCCCATATTCAGACCCACATGGATCTTGCGGGCGATCAGGTTGCCCTGCTGGATCAGCGGGATCAGGGAGGCGGCAAGGGCGATCAGGCACGTCATCGAGATCCCCACCAGCAGGTGGGGGCCGACAAACAGCTTGCCGTTATTGAGGTAGGTGACGGCCATGCCGCCGAAGGTACCGAGCACCATGACGGCCAGCACGATGCTGCCGAGCTGGAAGTGGCGCCGGCCGTATTGGCCCTTGATCAAGGCCTTGCGCTCTTCCGGTTCGGCGGTGCGGGTTTTCTTGGCCTTGATGCCAAGAAACATCGAATAGCCCGATAGGGCTAGCAGTCCCCACATCAGCAGCGGATGGAGGAAGTTGAGATTGAAGGCTAGGGCTTCTGGCATGGGGGGAACTCGGCAATGGAGGCGAAGCTACTGCCCGCCAAGGCCGCCTTGCCCTGGCGGAGCTAAATGCAGGGTTTAATGCAAAAAGTGGCGCCGGCCCGTGGTCACCATCGCCAGGCCCAGCGCATCGCAGGCCTTGATCGAGTCGCCATCGCGCATGCTGCCGCCCGGCTGGATCACCGCCGCGATGCCACAGGAGGCCGCCAGGCGCACGGTGTCATCGAAGGGGAAGAAGCCATCGCTGGCCAAAACGGCCCCCTGGGCCCGCTCCCCGGCTGCCTCGAGGGCCAGGCGAGCCGAGCCGACCCGGTTCATCTGGCCAGCACCAATCCCCAGACTCTGGCCCGCGGCGGCCACCACGATGGCGTTGGAGCGCACATGGCGCACTAGGCGCCAGGCGAAGCGCAGGTCGTCGAGTTCGGCGGCGCTGGGCTGGCGGGCACTCACCACCTGCCAGCCGTCCTCCTGGACCGGCTCGTTATCGAGGTCCTGCACCAGCAGCCCGCCCAGCAGGCTGCGCAGCTGCACCCCCGAGGCCAGGGCCAGGGCGGCCGGAGCCAGCTCCAGGAGCCGCAGGTTGGGCTTGGCCGCCAGCAGCTGGAGCGCCCCAGGGCTGAAGGCCGGCGCCACCACACATTCCAGAAACAGGCTGGTGAGCTGGCTGGCCGCGGCGGCATCGACCGGACCGTTGAGGGCGACGATGCCGCCGAAGGCCGAGANCCGATCGGCATCTAGCGCCCGGCCCAGGGCNCCGGCCGGATCGGCCCCGGTGGCCACGCCACAGGGATTGGTGTGCTTCACCACCACGGCGGCACTTTGGCCAGCGTTGGACTCCCCGGCGGAATCGGCTGGGCCGTAGCCGAACTCCCGCACGGTCGCCAGGGCGGCCTCCAGGTCGATCAGGTTGTTGTAGCTGAGCTCCTTGCCCTGGAGCTGGATGGCGCCGCCCCAGCCGGCGCCGCTCTGGCTGTACCAACGGGCGGGCTGGTGGGGGTTTTCGCCGTAGCGCAGGCCTTGCTGCAGGGGCAGCTCCAGGCGCAGGGGGGCGCCATCGCCGGGGGCGGGCTCCTGGCCTAGGGAGCCTTCAGCCCTGGCAAGTTCGGGGCGGGAGGCCATCCAGGTGCTGATGGCGCTGTCGTAGCTGGCGGTGTGGCGGAAGGCTTCCAGGGCTAACTGGCAGCGCAGGTCAGCATCGACCCGGCCGGCGGCCAGGGCGGCCAGGAAGGCGTCGTATTGGCTTGGGCTGGTGAGCACCGCCACATCGGCGTGATTTTTAGCGGCGGCACGCACCATGGCTGGGCCGCCGATATCGATGTTTTCGATCGCCGTGGCCCAGCTCACGCCGGGATCGGCCACCGTTTCGCGAAAGGGATAGAGGTTGACCACCACCACATCGATCGGATCGATCGCCTGGGCGGCCAGGTCGGCCTGATGGGACGGGTCGTCGCGCTTGGCCAGGATGCCGCCATGGACGCGGGGGTGCAGGGTCTTGACCCGGCCGCCGAGGATTTCGGGAGCGCCGGTGTACTCGGCCACCCGGGTCACGGGGAGACCGGCCGCTTCCAGGGCCGAGGCCGTGCCGCCGCTGGAGAGCAGCCGAAAGCCATGCAGCCGATGCAGGGCTTCCGCCAAGGGCACCAGACCCTGCTTGTCCGACACACTCAGAAGGGCCGTAGGGGCCATGGCGCTCACTGGGGCTGGGGCCAACCTACGCAGCAAGCCCGCGAGCCCAACGCACCAGGGAACCCGCAGGTTGGGCCCTGGAACCAAGCAGCATGGGGGCCAGTTGATGCGCAAGCGCGCCGGAACCGATGGAGACCTGGCAAGGAGATCAAGCCGTCGGCGAAGCCCTGCAAAGCGGGCCCGAAGCTGCCGGCAAACGCCTGGTGCTTCTGCACGGTTGGGGAGCCGATGCCGATGACCTGCTCGAGCTGGGCCGGCTGCTCTGTGGCGAGCGGCGCCAACTGGTGGCCCTGCGGGCACCCCAACCCCATCCGGGCGGCTCCGGTCGCCAGTGGTACGACCTGCAGAACCGCAGCTGGCCGGACNTGCCCCAGGCCCGGCTGGCCCTGCGGGCGCGCCTGGAGGCCCTAGGGCGCAGCCTGCCCCTGGAGCAGACGGTGCTGCTGGGCTTCTCCCAGGGGGCGGCCATGGCCCTGGATGGGGGCAGCGAGCTGGCCTTGGAGGGGATCGTGTCCTGCAGCGGCTACCCCCACCCGGGCTGGCAAGCCAAACCGGCCATGCCCCAGGTGCTGCTCACCCATGGCAAGAACGACCCGGTGGTGCCCTACGCCGCCAGCGAAGAGCTGTTACGGCTTCTCCAGCTGCAGCAGGCCAGGGTGGAGCTGATCGCCACGGCTGGTCAGCACGGAATCGATGCCGAGCTGCTGCCGGCGATCCGCCGGTTTATCGATCCAGACCAGGGCTGAACGCCCAGCCGCCCCAGGGCCATCAAAAATCCCATGCCCTTGCTCCCTGGCTTGGGGGGACAAGGCAGTGGGATGGGCTGAACTGCCCGCAATCGATGGGCAGGGATCAGGCGGGCCGGGCTGGCAAGCCGACCCAGGTTGTCAAGCTCAAACGAAGGCGTATTCGTACTCCTCCATTTCCTCCCAGTCGTCGGCGGCCATGGCTTCTAGGCCGGCAAANAGGGCGTCCTCACCGATGCGATCGACGATGGCGCGCAGGGATGGGAACAGGAAGTGGTTCTCTTCGGCGTACTGGGCGCTGAACAGACCCTTCTCGCCCCAGAAGAAGCGATCGGTGGTGTGCTCGTTGCGGCGCACGTTCAGTAGGGCTGGTGCCACCAGGGACGACTCGGCGATATAACGGCGAGCAGCGGTGACCGGNTTGTGATCTCCGGTTTCTAGGTTGTGGGTCGGGACATGGGCCAGCACGCGCTGTCCGGCCAAACGACGACGGCTGATGCGCTTGCGCTTCTTGGACATGGACTTCACTCCCCGAGAGGGAGGCTGAGGGATGGGACTTGGAAGGAAAGGAACGACTTCGCACCAATCCGGTCTGGCCAGGGAACCCGCCTGATGGCGGGGCCACTGGCCCTAGAACGCCCAAACGTCTGTTTACCGGGAGGGAGGGCGCCGCAGGCGACCCGGTGAGGGGTGGCCTGCGGCAACCGCACTGACAGCGACATGGCCGCCTGGTGGGCGGGCAGCCAAACAGCAAGGGGACGTAACTGTTCCTGCTGTAGCCTGATTACGGCAAATCCGCAACAAAGACCGTCGCGACATTGCCCTTGGGTCCGTTCCCGGTCCGCAAGGTATTGGTCGATACTTGCATCTTAAGACTTTTTCCCAGATTTCGAACACGGGATTCGAAAATTTCCCACCAGCTTCGGGATCAGCGCCGATGACGCCTGTCTCCGCCCGCCTGGTCGCCCTGCTGAAGCAGCAACTGGCCCAGTTCGGTGATCGCCCGGACCTGGTGACCCTGGTGGTGTACCTCACCATTCCTTCGGACAACGGCAAGCCCGCCCTGGAACCCATCGGCCAGTGGCCCGATTCGGCCCAGGCCCTGGCCGCCGGCCCCGACCCAACCGACCTGGACCTGGCCCCCATGCCCCAGGCCGTCACCCGGCGCTGGCTGCCCCTGCGCGATGGCCCCCAGTTAGTCGGCGCCCTGCGGGTAGACAGCAGGGTCTGGCCCTGGCCCCAGGCCCTAGCCGAGCGCCTCCAAGCCACGGCCGGCTGCCTCACCGAGGCCCTGGGCCTGGACCTGGAGCAGCAGCAGCTCAGCCGCGCCCTGGCCCAACAAGACGACCAACTACAGCTGCTCGTGCACCAGCTCCGCAACCCACTGGCCGCCCTGCGCACCTTCGGCCAGCTGCTCTTGCGTCGGCTGGAACGGGATCCGCTCAACCGGCCGTTGGTCGAAAACCTGCTGGCCGAACAACGGCAGCTCAACCGCTATGTCGATGCCATCGACCAGCTGGCCCGGCCCACCCCCCTNGTGGCCNCCGGCCCCCAGGCCGAACCCCTGCTGCTGCCCCCCTCCCTGGATGGCCCCGCCCAGCAGCCCCTGGCCGAATGGCTCACGCCCCTGCTGGAGCGGGCCGCCGCCACCGCCAGCCTGCAGGGGCGGCTCTGGCAGGGGCCCCAGCAGCTGCCGAACTGGCGGGGCGCCGGCGGAGCCGTGGCCGAAATCTTGGCCAACCTGCTGGAAAACGCCTTTCGCTANAGCCCGATCGAAGCCAGCATTGGCCTGCACTGCGTCGCCTTAGCCAGCGATGCCGATGGAGGTGCTGGAGATNGTGGCGGGGTTGAACCCACCGCCATCTGCCTCACTGTCTGGGATACCGGTCCGGCGATTCCGGTTGGGGAGCGGCAGCGGATCTTTGGGCGCGGTGTGCGGGGCCGGGACCAGGGCGCCATCCCCGGCAGCGGCCTCGGGCTGGCCCTGGCCCGGGACCTGGCCCGGCGGCTCGGCGGCGACCTGGAGTTGGTGGTGCCACCCCAGGCCGTTGATCCAGCCCTGCCGGCCCAGGGCAACGCCTTTCGCCTGAGCTTGCCGGCGCCGCCGTTTGCAGCGACCAGCCCCGGCGACGCAGTCGCCCCTAACTAGGAGCCAGGCACGGCCAGAGCCAACGCAATCAGCAGAAGGGTCCAGCTGCCGGTCCATTCCACGCAGGCCCCGTAGGTATCGCCGCTGTGGCCCCCCAGGCGCCGCCCCAGGCCCCAGGGCACCAGCACGGCCGGCACCAGCCCCAGCCAGCCCTGCCAAGGCAAGCCCGCTACCGCGCTCCAGGGGCCCAGTAGGCCCAGGAGCAGCAACGCCGGCAGCAGCTCCTGGCCAAAACCGGCCCAGTGGCGGCGGTGGAATCCGGCGCTACCGCCTTGGCCGGGGTTATCGCGCAGATAGGGGAAGGCGCCCATGGCCACCAGGGGGGCAATCCGCCCCCACACCGAAGCCCAAACCAGGGCCCAGGGGGCCGCAGCCGCGAGCGTGACGAGGGCCGCAGCCCGCAGCAACAACAGCAGCACCAGCGCCTGGACGCCACTGGCCCCGACCCGGCTGTCCCGCATCGCCTCGAGGCAGCGGTCGCCGGCGGCCAGGCCATCGGCCGTATCCATGGCGCCATCGAGGTGGAGGCCGCCGCTGAGCCAGATCGCCAGGGCCAGCACCAGGGCCACCTGGGCTAGCAAGGGCAGATGGCCCTGGCCCAGTCGCCAGGCCAGGGCTTCGATCGCGCCCAGCAGGGCGCCGATCCAGGGGGCGAAGCGGGCAATGCGTTCAAAGCGTGGTCGGGGCCAGGGCGGCAACGGCAGAACGCTGTAAAAGATCCAGGCCCCGGCCAGGTCGGCGAGCCAGCCAGGTGTTGTTGCCAACCGCAAGGGCGCTTGGGGTGAAGCCATCAACGCAAAGCCTCTAGCGCCGGCAGAGCGATCCTGGCGCCACGCCTTCTTAAGTTCCAGGTCTTGTTGATCCAGCGCGCTCCCTTGAGCTCCAGCGGCCCGACCCAGACCCCGCTCTCCGGGGGCGAGACCGCCCAGCCAGCGGCGGCGCCCTTCCACTTTGAGATTTCCGCCCGAAGCCAGCGCAACCGGGCCCGCTGCGGCTGCTTCCACACCCCCCATGGGGTCGTGACGACGCCGCGGTTCATGCCGGTGGGCACCCTGGCCACGGTGAAGGGGGTGAGCGCCGCCCAACTGGCCGACACCGGCGCCCAGATGGTGCTGGCCAACACCTACCACCTCCATCTCCAGCCCGGCGAGGCCGTGGTGGCCGAGGCCGGCGGCCTGCATCGCTTCATGGGCTGGCAGGGGCCGCTGCTGACCGATTCCGGTGGCTTCCAGGTGTTCAGCCTGGGCGGAATCAACAAGATCGACGACCAGGGCGTGGTGTTTCGCTCGCCCCGGGATGGGGCCCGGATCGAGCTCACCCCCGAGCGGGCCATGGAGATCCAGATGGCCCTCGGGGCCGATGTGGCCATGGCCTTCGACCAGTGCCCCCCCTACCCGGCCAGCGAGGCCGATGTGGCCGCCGCCTGCCGCCGCACCCACGGCTGGCTGGAGCGCTGCATCGGCCGCCACAGCCGCCCCGACCAGGCCCTTTTCGGCATCGTTCAAGGCGGCTGCTTCCCCCACCTGCGCGCCGAATCGGCCCGGGTGGTGGCCTCGATGAACCTCCCAGGCATCGCCGTGGGGGGCGTGAGTGTGGGCGAACCGGTGGAGGAGATGCACCGGATCGTGCGCCAGGTGGGCCCCCTGCTGCCGGAGGACAAACCCCACTACCTGATGGGGGTCGGCAGCCTGCGCGAAATGGCGATCGCCGTGGCTGAGGGCTTTGACCTGTTCGACTGCGTGCTGCCGACCCGGCTGGGGCGCCACGGCACGGCCCTGGTGGAGGGCGAGCGCTGGAACCTACGCAACGCCCGCTTCCGCCACGACCACACGCCCCTCGATCCCAGCTGCGGCTGCCCGGCCTGCCGGCACCACAGCCGCGCCTACCTGCACCACCTGATCCGCACTGAGGAACTGCTGGGGCGCACCTTGTTAAGCCTGCACAACCTCACCCACCTGATCCGCTTCACCACCGCCATGGGCCGGGCGATTGCCGAGGGTTCTTTTGCAGAGGATTTCGCTCCCTGGGAAGCCAACTCCCCGGCCGCCCACACGTGGTAGCGTCCGCTCACCGATCACCTATTGCACCCAGGAATGGCCCTCTCCGCGCTGCTGGCCGCTTCCGCTGTTCACCCCCTGGCCCAGCTGCCAGAGGCCTACCAGGCCTTCGCGCCGTTGGTGGACATCCTGCCGATCATTCCCTTCTTCTTCCTGCTGCTGGCCTTCGTGTGGCAGGCCTCGGTGGGCTTCCGCTGAGCTGACCGCCCAGA
>JGI25920J50251_10000212_pt1 | contig 18493 bp, 19 predicted proteins | sample LauGreBMM110DCMD_2_FD_50251 | JGI IMG/M metagenome (IMG submission 50251) | reverse complement strand
GCTGGAGTTAATACATCAAGTGATGAACCCATACTCTCAAGTTTTAAGCGCGCTACATCTTTATCAATNGTGATTGGAACATTATGCAAGCCTGCAGATAATCCCTTACCAGCTTTTAACAACCACTCTGCTGTTAAGGCCTGATCTGAAAATGACATATCCATTACNGATGCNGGGTGCCCTTCAGCAGCACCAAGATTAGCAAGTCTGCCTTCGGCAATTAAAAGTATGCGCCGACCATCGGCTAACACATACTCATCTGTTTGGTGGCGCATCTTGGCNTTTTTCTGCACAGCATTCTTTTCTAACCAGGCAACATCAATCTCAATNTCAAAGTGACCAGAGTTAGCTAAAATTGCGCCATCTTTCATCTGCCTAAAGTGCTCATCACGTAATACATCGCGATTACCGGTTACGGTGATAAATAAATCACCAATTGCCGCAGCTTTGGTCATCGGCATAACTCTAAATCCTTGCATTAATGCATCCAACGCCTTAGTTGGATCGATTTCAGTAATTACTACCTCAGCACCCATACCTTTTGCTCGTTCGGCAACACCCTTGCCGCAGTAACCAAAACCAGCAACTACCACAATCTTGCCAGCAATTAATGTGTTAGTAGCACGGAAAATAGCATCAAAGGTTGATTGCCCAGTTCCATACCGATTATCAAACATATGTTTTGTGTCAGTGTCATTAACTGCAATCATTGGAAACTTTAAGGCACCATCTTTAGCCATTTGGCTTAGTCGAATAACGCCAGTTGTAGTCTCTTCGCAACCTGCCAATACTCCATCGATTAACTCTGTGCGGGTTGTGTGAAGTACATTTACTAAATCACAGCCATCATCAAAAACTAATTGTGGTTTTATATCAAGAGCAGCGTTTAAATGTTTGTAGTAGCCATCTCGGTCAACTGCATTACGCGCAAAGACTGAAATTCCATACTCATAGACAAGTGCAGCAGCAGTATCATCCTGAGTTGAAAGTGGGTTTGACGCACAAAGTGCAAGATCTGCTCCCCCTGCTTTTAATGCCAACATTAAATTTGCAGTCTCAGTTGTAACATGCATACATGCTGCAATACGGACTCCCGCAAATGGCTTCTCTTTTGCAAAGCGCTCATTAATTTGCGCAAGCACTGGCATATTACGAGCTGCCCATTCAATCCGCTTCTTACCCTCACTCGCTAGTGCTGGATTTGCAACATCGTTTTTAATCGCAGTTGTTGTACTCATTACTCTCCTATGTGTTTATTTACTTAATATCGGTTTATTACTCAATGGTTAGGGGATAAAGATACCCTAAATTTATAGCTCTTTATCGAATTTTAATCAGGGAGAGTACGGCGTCTCTGATCTTAACCATCTCTTTTTGGGTATTTGCCTCCACATTTAACCTAAGTAATGGCTCGGTGTTTGATCCCCGCAGGTTAAACCACCAACTATCTGCAGTAATAGTTAAGCCATCTAACTCATCTATTTGATATTGACCATGATATTTATCACGAACCTTTGCAATAGATTTTGTGACATCTTTAACCTTGCTGTTTATCTCACCACTTGCTACATACCGGTTATAAGGTGCCAGCAGCTGGGCGAGATTACCCTTACTCGCCATCAACTCCGCTATCGCATATAACCCCGCTAACATGCCAGAGTCTGCCCGCCAAAAATTTTTAAAATAGAAATGACCAGAGTGCTCCCCACCAAATACTGCGCCAGACTCTGCCATGAGGTTTTTAATATAAGAATGGCCAACCCGACTTCGCACTCCAATACCACCATGCTCGGCTATAACCTCAGCAACCGCCTTTGATGAGATCAGGTTATAGATAATGGTTGCCCCAGGTTTCGCCTTTAGCTCACGGACTGCAATTAAAGCGGTCAAAGCAGAGGGATTAACTAACTCACCCGCCTGATCAATTAAAAAGCATCGATCAGCATCACCATCAAAGGCTAAACCAATATCTGCCCTCTCTTTTTTAACCCGCTTTTGTAGATCCTTTAAGTTAGCTGAATCAATGGGATTTGCTTCATGGTTTGGAAAATTTCCATCTAACTCAAAGTACATTGGAATTAACTCCACATTTAAGCGAGCCATCACAGCTGGGGCGGTAAAGCCTGCCATTCCATTGCCAGCATCAATGACTACCTTTAGTTTGCGCTTTTTAAATGTATTTTTTGGAAAACTCGCCAAAAGATAATCAACATACTCTTTTAGTAAATCCTGTTTTCTTACTGAACCAACTGGGCGATTTGAAATTGGTACACCCTCTTGAATTAATTCACGTATCTTCGCTAATCCAGAATCTTGTCCAATTGGCCGAGCTCCACTTTTGCATAGTTTCATGCCATTATATTTTGCTGGATTATGGCTGGCAGTAAACATTACGCCAGGTAGATTTAATTTACCTGAGGCAAAATACAACATATCAGTTGATGTTAAGCCAAGTCTTATTACATCCATACCCTGACTAGTTGCACCATCAGTAAAAGCATCGGCAAGTAATGGTGAAGAGGGCCGCATATCCTCGCCAACTACAATTGTTGCTGGCTCACGTTCTTGCTCTAAAAATTTAGCAAAAGCAACACCGAGTGAAAATGAAAAATCTGGTGTTACCTCATCCTTGACTAGGCCTCTGATGTCATAGGCCTTGATTATTTTCTCTAACATAAGACTCTTAACTTAGAGGTTAAAACAGGTTTTTTGAAATTAATTAGATGGCAGTACTCGCAGGTGCCCACGACGGCCTAACTCAGGTGACATTGAGCGAGTATCTACATCAGAGTTAGCTACCTCGCGCACCGCATTTGCAATCGCCATTAAATCCTCATCGGTCGGACCAACCTCATGATTACTAATCTCTTCCTTAATTACACTCCAACCAACTGGAGCAGTTAACCGTTCGCTATGTAATTGGCAAAGATCATAATTGTGCGGCTCAGCATATGTTGAGAGTGGACCAAGTACCGCTGTTGAATCAGAGTAAATATATGTGAGAGTTTTAATTGCAGAGCTAGTACAGCTTGCTCTAGAGCATCGGCGGCCAGTCAACTTCCTCATATCAAAAGGTTAATGGAGTAAGTAGCAAAAAGTTGGGATTTAGCCCCGTGTAATAACACCTGCATCTGATATTGGCTCAGCGGCCGTTTCTAAATTAGCACCATTATTCATCGGAATATAGCTACTTCCAATACTGCCAGATTCTGGAAATAGAATTACACCGCCACTTATCCCCTTACCTTTAGCNACTACCTGTAATCGATTTAAACCAGTTGGAGCTTGCCAGGTAGTGAAATTACTTCCACTTATTCGCTCTTCAATCTTCTTTCCATTAATGCTGACTGCAGTTATCAAGACATTAATTCGATCTCCAGAGAAGGTAAGGGTTGGTTTTGATCCAATTAAATTAGCACTCCACTGAGTNAATTGNTCAGATGCAGTTGCCCAGGCAAATTCTTCACTNTTACTAAATGTTAAGTTAGTCAGCACCGAAGCTAATATTGGTTGAGTTGAATTTATAATTATTGAAAAAGGTTGATTGCTTGGAGCAAAGGTAAGTGGAATATTTAAGACACGCTGACTAGCCGCGGAAAATTGCGAAAGCCCAATTGGCACAAAATTACCATCTTTTGAATTAATAATTACCTCAACCTCAGCATCAATTTTTCCAGGAACTAATAAGCGCATGGAATGATTGATTAAATTATTTCTATCAATTAACTTTCCAGTCAATCCTGTGATGGCAGCGATTGTTAAATGTTTTGTGGGAGCAGCAACTGGCGCTACAAAATCAGCTCCTAGCGATTTAAGACCTTTCTTGCGCTCATCAAAAAGGTATGAACTAACTCTGCCAGATTTAGTTTTAACAGCAATCATGATTACTTCTTCACCAGGAATTAATGTATCTACCGAGATCTTTTTGGTTGAATTTTGCGGGATAGAAACAGTGCTAGGTGGTAGAGCGCCATTAGGTGCAAAAACTTCAATATCAACTGATGCCTCACTAAATCCACTATTGATAATATGCAAAACCGACTTACTTGTTAATGCACCAGATCCACCAGCAAACCATTGCTCACCATTACTTACTGAACATGGCACAACAGCTTTCCATTTATTAATCGCAAAGGTCAGAGCTGTTCCTGGATTACCCTCAACTAAAACCGCATCAGATTTTAAGGAGATCGCATTACTTTTTCCAACACTTAGTTTTTTACTTCTGCCATCAATTTGACGCCTACTTATTTTTGAATTAGTTAAAGCAGCGGTAGAGGTAATCTCGCCGCCAAGTGCAGGGCAAACAGTGGCGGGATAACTAGAGGTTAATTTAATCTGCTTACTACGGGTTGGTGCGGAGTAGGCGATAAATGCAAGTAAAAGCAGTGACAATATAAAGCTTAAGGATTTTAAGTACGCAGCTTTGATTTTCATACTAACTCCTCAAGTGGCACCTCTCGGCGCCTGCGCCCGGCTGGGAGTGCCAACACAATAACTACAAGAATTGCGATTAGTTGTAGTGAGATCCATGCCCGCCGCGTTGTGCCATCATGAGTNAGCGATATTTCACCTGGTTCATTAATTTTAAATATCGGCTGGCCAAATTGATTTTTTTCCAATTTAATAATTTTGCCATCTTTAAGTAATTGCCAATTTGAGTCATATTTCTCTGCCAAAACNACTGAACCTGATCCTGGTATGAATGCAGATGAGGTACGTTCAGTTGAATCTAATCCAAAATATTGACCTAAATTACTTTGATATGTGACTCTGGCATGTGAATTATTAACCTTCCAAACCACACCATCTTTAGTTGCTGAGCTTCGGGTATAACCACCAATACCGTCAACTGTTCTAACAAATGCAGCATCGACTGGGTTTTTCATAAATACATATTGAATTCCATAAAAGCCTAGGACTTGACTACTAGTAGCGCCAATGCCATTGACCAATTCAACAATTGCTGTGTGAACTAAATCTGGTGTGGTACCACCAATATCTGGATCTCCTAATTGCAGATCACCGCCCCTAGTTATGAAGTACTTTAGTTGCTCACTCCCCTTGCGAATTACTAATGTCTTTGGCTTAGCACTTGTAGTACCTAAGTCGGTAATAAATGCTGGGATTACCTGCTCCTGATCGGTGCGCACGAGTGAGTTAGCACCGACTGTAATTGCCCAAAGTGGCAAAATAATTATTGATATCGCAGTAACGATAACGGTAAATGCAGAAACGATATGTTTATAGCCAAAGTTTGATCTTCTAAGTTGTGGCATTAGGTTATCAGCCATTGTAAAAGTAAAAAATAAAATAATAAGTTGTGAAAATATAATTAGTGGGCCGACCCAAATACGTTCAGCTGCGCTGCTATTTCCAACTATGTAATAGGAGCTTAAGGTGGCGGCTAGTGCAATTGCCATTAAAGCTAGTGCGGCTGGTTTTCTATACTTACTCGAGATTAATCCGATTAGTAGGTAGATTACAAATGGAGCAGCGATAAAGATCGCTGGCGCACTTTCTCCCCCTGGATTAAAGAGCAAAGTAGAGATTTGATCACCAGATGCAACTGATAATCCAGGCTCCTTTAATCTAGATATCGGGTGTAGGAAAAATGAAAGTGAGAGAGGCACATTCATTAAAATTGGTGTAATAAACAGAGTAAATCGCTTCTTTACTTCATCATTATTTAAATTATTAAAGATCTCTCGCCAAGTAATCTTATTCCACGCTAAAGTAGTTAAATAATTGTTCAAAAAAATGAATGAGTGGAGTAATAACCAACTAAAGAGAAATACTGGTGAAAAGGTAGTAGCTAAAGCTGCTAGCAGTGAGATACCAAATATCTTCCGCCACCTAACTGCAAGTAACCCAAAATCTCTGCCCTGTACTGCTAATAGCATTGGCAAAATAATTGCCACCACAATTGTGCCAAGTCGGCCTTGATTAATTGCCGTCATTACAGCTGGTGAAAACGCGTACAAAAATGATGCAAATGTTGCAGAGTACTTACTAATACTGTGATGGCGAAAAGTCAGATAGGTGATTACAAATAATAGGGTTGGTGTTAAAAAGAAGAGCAGGGCAATAAATAATTGTGGATTACCAGCCGTAATCGCTGAGGCAACACCAATAATAGGAATCCAAGCCGGAGTTGCATCATTACTACCTAAGCCAATTAGATGCCAGGATTCGGCAAAGGATTGAATTAGCTTCATCCCACTATCAGGAGAAATTGGTAAGGCACCACCTGATAAAGAACCAAAACGGTTACGGGAGTAAATGATCGCGAAGGTAAAAGTTAGTAAAAATCCAAATAAAAATGGTTGCTTAACCAACGCCCTTAATCTGCTGAATTTTTTAACACTTTCATACTCCATCTCATCAAAGCTCTCATCAATTACACCAATATCGGAGTAATTTCTAGCCCGAGTTATATCTAGCTCATTTTTATTTGATTTAAAAGCGTTAAGTAGTGAGGATGAGATTCTCTCTAATATTGATCTAACCTGAACTCCACGGGGTGGAATAAATGGTTTTATTACTCGAGCACTTAAAACTCGATTAGATCTGCGGTATCTACGTGATTTAATTAAATCTGCTGGCTTAAAAATCAAAAGCGCAATCGCAGCAATCTCATCGCCTGCATAACCAGGTAGTTTGGCTAACAAATAAATAATTGATCTACCTAATGAGGTAACTAGCAATTGAATTGCTACCCAAGGCAGGATCCACCAACTTGAGTTAGCTANTAAAACAAANGCTGCATTTCTTCGATCTAATAACAATGGGCGATGCAAAATCGCATCTTTAACATCAATTGATCTGCGCTCTGAAGATGAGGCCTGCGCGTGATAAAGCACAGCCTCTCCAACACAAACAACAGAGTAGCCAGCGATATGAGCTCGCCAACCTAAATCAATATCATCTCTAAATAACTCAAGGCTGGGATCAAAACCACCAAGATCTTCAAAAAGTGATCTTTTAATTAACATTCCAGCGGTACTAACTGCTAGTACATCAATAACCTCATCGTATTGCCCTTGATCATGCTCACGCTTTTCAAGTCCACTCCAACGAGTGCCATTTTCGGTGATGCTAATTCCAGCCTCTAAAATATGTTTACGGTCATACCAACCTAAAATCTTTGGTCCAGCAATGCCAACTTGTGGTCGCTGCACAACCGCATCTAACAACTTAGCTAATGCATATCGATCTGGCGCACAATCATCATGCAAAATCCAGAGCCACTCCTGCTCACCAGATTCTGTTATGAATGGTGGAAGTTTTGCTACCGCAGCGGCAACTGCAGATCCAAAGCCTGCGGTGCGCGATTGTTTAATTACTGAAATACCAGCATTACTTAATAATTTTATTGAGCCATCTTTAGATCCATTATCTACTGCAACAATTTCATCTGGTTGATGTTTCTGTGCAGATAATGCTGCAACAACCTCTGGTAGCCAGGTAACACCGTCATGTGTAACAATAATTGCTGTTACATATTGATCTTCTATTTGGGCTTGCGCCCCGGTGATCGCTTTTTCAGCCACCCGTTATTTTATGCGCTACGGCGCTTTAAGCGTCGGCGTTCGCGTTCTGATAAGCCACCCCAAATGCCAAAACGCTCATCATGAGCTAGGGCATACTCAAGACACTCAGCGCGCACCTCACAGGATAGACAAACCCGCTTAGCCTCTCGGGTTGAGCCGCCCTTCTCAGGAAAGAAAGCCTCTGGATCGGTTTGAGCACATAAAGCCCGCTCCTGCCATGAAAGCTGTTCCGATGAAATTACCAAGGCTGCAAGCTCTGCGTTTTGATCTGACATATCTCTCCCTAAACTTTGGCTAGCACTTTGCCCTAGCACTTCAACCTCTGCGGGCTCGGTTGCCTGCTAATAGGATAATTACACGCTTGTAACTCGATTAAGTCAAGTCGCTAGCGGGGGGAATTGGGGAAATTAAAACCCTAAATAGTTGGAGATAACCACCATTCCTGCAGCAATTTGGGCATCTTGGGCAATAATTGAGTTAATTACGCGGCAATTTTCCCCAATTTTTGCACCTTTGCCAATTATGGAGCCACTTATTTGGCAACCAGCGGCTATCGAAGCATTATCACTAATGACTGTGCCTAGATTTATAACTGCAGTGCTAGAAACTTGAGCAGTTGGTGATATCAGATGATCATTTGAGTGTTTTGGGGTAGCAGCAGATTGCACCTTGCCGGTTATTAAATCAGCGGAGGCTTTAACTAGCGCTGCCGGATTTCCGATATCAAGCCAATAAGAAGTATCTAGGTAGCCAAAAACTTTACTTCCAGTAGCTAATAACTTTGGAAAAGTATCTCGCTCCACACTAACCACCTGATCACTTGGAATCTGATCAATTACTTTACGATTGAAGATATAACACCCAGCATTAATAAAGTTGCTCACTGGTTTATCCATCTTCTCTAGAAATGATTTAACTCTTCTGCCTTCACCCATTTCAATACACCCATAAGCTCTGGCATCTGCTACCTCGGTTAGATAAAGAGTTATATCTGCCTTATTTTCAATATGAAACTTAAGTTGCCCAACTAGATCATGCCCACTTAAGACATCCCCATTAAAAACTACTACCTGATCAGATGGATCAAGTAATGCGGCAGCATTTTTTATACCACCGCCAGTGCCAAGTGCGGTTTTTTCAACTGCGTACTTAATTTTTATACCAAACTTTGTGCCATCACCAAAGTAAGGCTCAAAAAGCTCAGCCTTATATGAGGTAGCTAAAATAATCTCAGTAATACCTGCCGCTGCAGCTTTTCTAATTTGGTGCTCAGTAAAAGGAACTCCTGCTACCTCAAGCATTGGTTTGGGAGTTTTTAAAGTTAGCGGCAACAGCCGGGTTCCCATGCCCCCAACTAATAAAATTGCTGAGGTACTCATGACTTAATCCGAGCTACAACTTTTGCAATATTTTCATCAGTGGCTGTAAGAGCAATTCTAATAAAGTTATCACTGCCATAAAAGCTGCCTGGGGTTACTAAAATGCCAAAAGATGCAAACCAATCTACTGTTTTATACCCATCCTCACCCTTGGTGCACCAAATATATAAACCAGCCTTACTATGCTCAATCCTAAATCCAACAGCTACCAATGCTGCGCTCAGTAAAGTACGCCGGTTGTTATATCGCTCTGCCTGCTCCTGCACATGCTTTTCATCTGATAACGCTGCGATCATTGCATGCTGTACCGGTAATGGCATCATCAGGCCAGCATGTTTTCTAATCTGGCGAATCTGATCAATTAATTTACTATCCCCAACTACAAAAGCTGCGCGATATCCAGCTAGATTTGAACGCTTAGATAGTGAATGGACCGCAAGTAGGTTTGTATTATCACCAGATGCGAGCGCCAAGATAGATTTAGCATCCTTAGCAAAACCTAGATAACACTCATCACTTGCTACAACTGCATTATTTTTTCTTGCCCAATTAATTACCGCAGAGATCTCGCCATCACTTTGNACCTGACCNGTTGGATTNGATGGTGANTTAAGCCAAGTGAGATCTGCTTTTGGCCAATTAGCAGCATCAATATCTACTGCGATCGTCTCTGCTGATGCCATTAATCCGCTAACTAAGTATGTTGGATAAGCAACCTTTGGATATAAAACCTTTTTACTTTGCAAAAATGTTGGCAGTAGCGCAATAAACTCTTTTGAACCAATTACCGGCATTACATCAAACTCACCAGATACACCTAGGTTTTTAATTGCCCAATCTCTCATAGCACTACGCAGTTGCTCGCTACCTGCGACTATGGGATAACTAGGAGAGTTACTTGCTGAAGCGAGTGCCTCTTGAATAAATTTTGGTGTGGCATCAACCGGTGTGCCTTGGGAGAGATCTATAAAACCATCGGAGTATTTTTTNGCCTTATCACCGTAAGGTGCCAAAAGATCCCATGGAAAATCTGGCAGGTTGCGCAAAATTTACTTCTCTTGTGGTGGAAGGGCTGCCACTATCTGGTGATCCTTACCGATTGGACCAAGCTTTGCCGCCCCGCCCGGTGATCCAATCTCAACAAAAAACTTAGTATTAACCTCGCTGTAATCCTTCCACTGTGAGGGAACATCATCCTCATANTAGATCGCTTCAACTGGGCAGACTGGCTCACAAGCGCCACAATCAACACACTCATCGGGTTGGATATAAAGCATACGATCGCCCTCATAGATGCAATCCACTGGGCACTCTTCGATGCAAGATTTATCTTTCACATCAACACAGGGTTGAGCAATTATGTAGGTCACGCTTCTCCTTATAGTTATTAAAGCCGATATAGGTAGAGAATACTGCCATCAGCGGCGGCAGATACAACGGTAAGTTTAATAGAGGGGGTCAAATGCAGCCATCAGCGGCGCAGGTAGGAGTGCGAGTGAGTATTCGCCTGCATGATCCATCGGGTGGCTTTCGGGATATTTTGGGCATTTTAGAGAGCGAAAACACAGTGCGAAAGAAGGATGGCACAGTTGTTACCTTTGATCCAGCAAAGATAGCGGTATGGAAGATTGTGCCAACTAAATGAATCAAACTCAGATCCAATTATTTGATACCAAATCACGCCAACTACAACCATTGCAAAGCAGTGATGGCAAAAAAATAAGAATCTACAGCTGTGGCCCAACTGTTTATCGAGATGCCCATGTTGGCAATATGCGCACCTTCTTGCTTGGTGATCTAATTACTAGGCTCGCAAAGTATCTTGGTAATGAGATTGAGTTTATTCAAAATATTACCGATGTGGGCCATATGTCAGAGGATTTTGTAGAGGACAAGATACTGGCTCAAGCTAAGGCAGAATCAAAGGATCCATTTGAGATTGCTCGAACTTATGAGGGTAGATTTCATAATGATCTTAAATCTTTAAATATTACTGCAGCTGATTTATATCCAAAGGCAAGTGAGTGCATTGCGATGATGCATGATTTAATTAAAAAACTAATTGATACCGATCATGCATATTTAGGTAGTGATAATTGTGTTTACTTTGCTGCCCAGTCATATNCAAGTTATGGCGCAATTAGTGGTAATCGATTAGATGCGCTAAAGCCTGGNCATNNATTTGAATACACCGAGGATGGGGCAAAGAGATTTCACGCNGATTGGGCGCTTTGGAAAGCAGCTGCTGGNCGTACTGAAATGATTTGGGATTCACCATGGGGGCCAGGTTTTCCTGGTTGGCATATTGAGTGTTCTGCNATGTCACTGCACTACTTAAATAAATTTGTTGANCTTCATCTTGGCGGTATTGACCTGCGCTTTCCACATCATGAAAATGAACGAGCACAATCTAATGCAGCAATAAATTCTGAGGCGGTAGCTCTTTGGGTTCATGGTGAGCACCTATTATTTGAGGGGCGAAAAATGGCTAAAAGCACCGGCAATGTAGTCTTGGTATCTGATTTAATCGCAAAACATTTAGATCCACTAGCACTACGGTTGTGTTTTTTAGAGAACCGTTATCGCAGTCAGATGGATCTAAGTTGGGATAGTTTAAAAGCAGCCCATCTATTAATTCAGCGTTGGCGGGAGAAAACTGCAGTTTGGCGGTTGGCTAAGGTTACTGATACTAAACCGGCGGTAAGTTTTATTGATGAAATAATTAATGATTTCACCACCGATCTTGATACACCACGGGCGCTGCAAAAACTAAGAAGCATTGAAAAAGCGCAAACCTTAAGTGATGGCGTTAAACTTGAGATCTTTAAGGTAGTTGATCCTTTATTTGGCTTAGATCTACTTAAACCTGCAGTAGTTAAGAGTCAATTGCCGCAAGAGTTACAAAAGCTGCTTGATGCAAGATCTGTTGCTAGATCTACTGGAGATTTTGTGGAAAGTGATCGATTACGTGATCTGCTGGCAAAGGATGGGATAGTTGTTAGAGATAGCAAGGATGGCCAGAGTTGGGATTATCTAATTTAGTTGCGATAACTCTTTCCTGATATTAAAGCCACTAATAAAGTGAGAAATCCGCCAATTAGAAATAAATTTCCATAGGTATTTCCATAGATTAATAGCTCATCCCCAACCCCAGCTGTTCCACCCCTGAGCACTACCGCTAACCAAGCAGCTGATGCAATTATCTGGTATCTGAGGTAAAAAAAAGATTTACCAACAAAGAGCACTCCTAAATAGGTAAGTAGTAGAGATAAAATAAAACCAAATGGTTCAAAGGAATTATGTAAAAGGGTTGCACTAAAGCCAATTAATAAGCCAAGTAGGGCTGCTTTAATTATCTTCAATTAACTCCAGCAAAGATATCTAGTTCTCGACCCTTTGTATCAAAGGGAGCTGCTACCTCACCTTTTACCAATGTGTAGTACTCATCTCCCCAGACTTCTAGGCCAAGATTATTTGAGAGTGCAAAAAATGGACCATCTATTGATATTTGAGTGGCATGAGCTTTCATGGCGGCAAGTTTTTGTGGCACAAACTCTGGAGCATTAATAACAGTGGTGACTAACTCATCTGGCTTTGCCCAAGGCAAATCCTCAACACTTTCTGCGCCAAAGAAATCAGAACCAACCTCTTTCATCTTCTCAATTCCCTCTTGAACTACCGATCTTGGTGTGGTGTTCCAATAGATCTTACTTATTTGCCATCCTTGATCATGGCAAGCTCTGCAGCACGCATTGCAACTCGGTGAGCTTTAATATGATCAGGATGGCCATAGCCACCAAACTCATCATAGGTAATTAGAACCTGTGGCTTAGTCTCTAAAATAATCTTAACTAATTCAAGAGCTGCCTCATCTAAATCAGTTTGCCAGAAAACATCATTACGATCATTTTGTGGTGTTCCCATCATTCCGCTATCACGCCACTTTTTATTTGGTGCACCTAAAAATCTATAATCTTTAATACCAAGTTCATGCATGGCATTTTTTAATTCAATTATTCGTTGCTCACCTAATTTGTCATCTTTATCACTAGCTAAATTTGCCAGTTCAGAAAGTAAAACCTCACCCTCTTCACCTCTGGTGCAGGTTACTAAGGTTACCTGCGTACCAGCAGTGGCATATTTAGCCATAGTTACACCGTTGCCAATAGTCTCATCATCTGGATGGGCATGAACTAATAACAATCTTTTCGCTGCACTCACCCGCATAATATAACTGTAAAAGTAACAAAACCTGACAATCTGTGTGTATCAGATTAGAATTAACAAATGACTGATGATAAATCCAATCGCTTACCTCGCGATGAACGTAGAGCACAGCTGCTTACAGCAGCCCTTGAAGTATTTACTACAGCTGGATACCACTCAGCAGCGATGGATGAGATTGCAGATCATGCAAATGTTAGTAAGCCAGTTTTATACCAGCACTTTCCATCTAAGTTAGACCTCTACCTTGCAGTATTAGATATTCATATTGATTCTCTAGTTTTTACAATTCAAAAAGCAATTTCCGCTAACCGAGAGAACTCCTCTCGCGTTGGGGCAACTGTTGAGGCGTACTTTGGATTTATTGATTCTGAAGGCGAAGCATTTAGATTGCTATTTGAAAGTGATATGAGTTTAGAACCACAGGTCAGAGAGCGGCTAAATCGTATGACCTATGACAACGCTGCGGCGGTTAGTGCGGTGATATCAATTGAAACTGGGCTAGGTAAAGAGGAGTCAATGATGCTGGCAGTTGGAATTATCGGAACAGTCCAAATAGCTGCTCGNCACTGGTTAGATCGAGATGGCAAAATAGATCGCCAGCGGGCAACTGAATTAGTTATGAATTTAATGTGGCGGGGAATCTCTGGGTTTCCTAAGTCACAATCTTAAATTCGCATACTCGCTAGCAAATAGATAGAGTTAAGTTATGGCCACTGTAAAAGCAGCAGTAAAGAGTTCAGCCCGAACTGAGGTTAAGATCGGCATCTCTGATAGTTCAAATGAGTTAAATATCGATTGTGCNAATACTCAAGCGGAGGTAGTTGCTAAAGTAAATGAGGCAATTAAGTCTTCCTCTGTTTTATCCTTAAGTGATAGCAAAGGGCGAGAGATTTTAGTTCCTCACAATAAGATTAGCTATGTTGAGGTTGGCCAATCTGCTGATCGCCGAGTTGGTTTTGCAAGTCAATAAAATTACTAACTAGATAGCCAGAACTCTCCTAGCGTTAGCAGTTGACTCTAGTCGCTCCCATTGCGCAGGCTCTGTGGTGTATTCACCTAATTGATTTAACTTTCCGTTGCCGTGATAATCACTAGCACCAGTCATAACCAAGTTAGCTTGCCTTGCTAAGGCGATTAATTGAGCTTTCTCATCTGGTGAATGATCGCGATGATCTACCTCAATACCATCTAAACCTGCTTCAATTAATGAACCAAAGGTCTCTAGTGAGATTGTTCNACCTCGATGCGATGCCATTGGATGGGCAATAACTGAGACACCACCTGCTGCCTTAATTAACTTAATAGCAGCTTCAGGAGTTGGTGAGTAGTGNGCAACATAGTATTTTGAGTTGTTATGCAACATCTGAGNAAATGCCTCATCCCTGCTAGCAACTACACCCTTTTTCACTAANGCATCAGCAAGATGGGGACGGCCTAATGTTGCNCCATCTGATAACTGCTCTAAAACATCTTNCATACTAATATCAATTCCAGCTTGATTAATTCGAGCGATAATCTTTTCCATTCGGCCGTGGCGNTTTTCTCTAGTTTTTTCAAGTGTATTCATCAACTCGGTATTACTTGAATCAAATAATAATCCTAAGATATGCACACTTATGCCATCTGTAGTTTGGCATGAAATTTCAGCACCTGGTACTAATGNAATGCCGGGCCGCAGTGCAGCGGTTGCCTCTTGCCAGCCACCAGTTGAGTCATGATCGGTTAACCCAATTACCTTAATCCCAGCTGCTAATGCTTTATTAATTAACTCAGTTGGTGTGTCAGTACCATCACTAAAGTTAGTGTGAGTATGCAGATCAATTACCATTAATTCACCCTCTTATCTTCTTCAGGTTGATTTGATCGCAAAACAAATAATGCACAGCCAAAAAGTAAACCGATAATTCCCGGAATTGTGCCGGCGGGTGGTTGTTGACCTAACCAAATGAATGCCAAAATTGCACTTACTGGAACCTCAAAAAATACAACCAATGAAACTACTGCTGGTGAAACTCGTTTGAGAGTGAAGTTAAATAATGTATGACCTAAGAATTGCGCACCAATAATTAAGCCTGCTAAAAGAAGCCACTCAGTTGATGAATAGCCAGTTAGATTAGATCTTGTAAGTAAAACTAGTGGAAAAATTAAAATAGCACATGTTGAATAACATACGGTTGTAAAGGTTGAAGTTGATATTACTTTTTGTGCGTTTGCACCAATAATCATGTAAGTAGCTCCTACCGCACCACCAAATACTGCTAGAAGATCTCCTTGGAAAGCCTGAATTGAAACACTGAAATCAATTCCAGTAATAGCAATTACTGAGATAAATGCAATTATCATTCCAGCGATGGATTTTCTAGGAATATGACCGCCTGCTAATTTAATAAATAGAGCAGCAAAAATTGGTTGAGTCGCAGTTAAAGCGGTACCAGTTGCAACGCTGGTTAACTTCATTGCCCAAAAGAAACAAACAAAATGAGTTGCTAAGAGTGTGCCAGCTAATACTGACCATCTAATGGCATTAAGTTGATCTTTGGTTTTCCACTCTTTCCGTGCGAGCGCAAATGGCATCATCACTAAAGCACCCACTAAATTTCGCCAGAAAATCATTGTTGGAATAGGCATTGTGGCCTTGGCAATTATTGGACCTGAAGAGCCGATACCAAGGACTCCAAAAATCAGGAATGGGATATCTCGCCCCGTTGGCAGTTTGGTGTGATCCTGATATTTCATGGGGTAAAACCTATCTGTAATTTAATTATTGTTATGAATTGGTATCAAGCCGATACCCTAAGCCTATGAATACAAGTAAAGGTGCAAACCTAAATCGTATATTCCTAGCCCGATTAGCTGGTACTGCGGTCTTTGACCCAAACGGTGATCAAGTTGGCAAGATTAGGGATGCGGTTGCAAACCTGCGTAGTAACAATCAACCACCAAGAATTTTGGGCTTTATTGTTGAGGTACCCCCACGTAAGCGAATCTTTGTCCCAATTACCCGTGTAACCTCAATTGATAACGGCCATGTAATTATTACTGGGTTGTTGAATATGCGACGTTTTGAACCACGCACCAATGAGATCACTGTTTTATCAGAGATGTTAGATCGCACCGTAACTTTAATCGAAACAAATGAAAAAGTTGTAGTTGAAGATATTGCTATGGAGTTATCAAAAACTAGTGATTGGTTTATTGAACGCGTGCATGTGATGAAGCGAGGTAGTGGCTTTCGACGACGTGGTGCTTCCTCCACTGTTACTTGGGCTGAAATCTCAGGAATTGCAATCAATGAAACAAATCAAGGTGTGAGTAATTTACTTAGTACATTGGCAAATCTACGTGCAGCTGATTTGGCATCGGTGTTACATGACCTAACTGTTAAGCGTCGGGTAGAGGTTGCTCGGGCATTAGATGATGAACGGTTAGCAGATGTATTAGAGGAGATGGATGAAGCATCTCGGGTTGAATTACTTGCAGAGCTTGAGGGTGAGCGAGCAGCAGATGTATTAGAGGAGATGGATCCAGATGATGCTGCAGATTTACTACGCGAGGTTGGACAAGAGCGTGCACAAACACTGTTGGCATTAATGGAGCCAGAAGATGCCGCTGATGTTAAGCGGTTAATGCATTATGAGGATTACTCTGCCGGCGGCATGATGACAACTGAACCAATTGTTTTAACCGCTGATTCAACTGTTGCTGAAGCACTTTCTAGAGTTAGATTATCTGAGGTTGCTCCCGGTCTTGCATCTCAAGTATTTGTCTGCCGTCAGCCAACTGAAACCCCAACCGGGCGATTAATGGGTGTTGTTCATATCCAACGATTACTACGTGAGCCACCAGCCACATTGCTGGGCGGAATTCTTGATTCAGATATTGCCCCGTTATCAACTGAGGCAACATTAAATGAGGTCTCATCATATCTAGCAAGTTATAACCTGCTAGCAGTTCCTATTGTTGACGCGAATGAGCGCTTACTTGGCGTAGTAACAGTTGATGATGTGCTTGATCATTTACTTCCTGAAAATTGGCGACATGAAGAATCGGTAAGACGAGAGAGTGAGAATCGATAACCATGGCAAAGCAAAAGATAAATAAAAACTCACTTGAGTTTCCACGTGAAGCTCGCAGAACACTTAAGCCTTCCTATGACCCAGATGCTTTTGGTCGCTGGTCTGAGCGGTTTGCGCGCTTTCTAGGTACTGCACGCTTCTTGGTCTATATGACCTGCTTTGTTTTATTCTGGGTATTATGGAATTCATTAGCGCCAGATGAATTAAAATTTGATCATTATCCATTTATTTTCTTAACCTTGATTTTATCTCTGCAAGCATCATATGCGGCACCGCTTATTTTGTTAGCCCAAAACAGGCAGGCAGATAAGGATCGTATCCAAGCCAACGAGGACCGAGAGCGAGAAGAGCGCAATATTGCTGATACTGAATATTTAACTCGTGAATTAGCTAGCTTGCGTACTGCAATTGGTGAGGTAACAACAAGAGATTATTTACATAGTGAGATTAGTGATGCAATAGAAGAGATTGTTAATAAACTAAATAAAAAGTCTTAAGTATTTATATTTAATCTAACTCCAACTAAGGATTTAGGGCGAATAATTATTTTCTCTAATACTCCATCAAAAATTGCCATTACTTTTTGATCAGTTAAAACAATGGGATTACCCTCATCCCCACCTTCGCGGAGTTTGGCATTAAAAGGAATTTTTGCTAGCAATGGAACATCCGCACCAACTAGCTCACTTAATCTACGTGATGTCTCTTCTCCGCCGCCGCTACCAAAGATTGAAATCTTTTCACCACACTTAGAACATGCCGTATCTGACATATTTTCAATAACACCAATAACTGGTTGTTTAATTTGATGGGCAATTCTTCCTGCACGTTCGGCAACCTCAGCTGCTGCGATTTGAGGGGTGGTAACAACAATAATTTCTGAGGTTGGAATTAATTGGCCAAGTGAGATTGCAATATCACCAGTACCTGGTGGTAAATCAAGAAGGAGAAGATCTAGATCCCCCCAATAAGCATCACTTAATAATTGTTCTAGTACGCGGTGCAGCAGTGGTCCGCGGTATGCAACTGGATCAGATCTTTCTGGCTTAAACATCTCCATTGAAACTACCTTGACCCCGTAATTTTCAACTGGAATAAAGGTTTGATCAATTGCGGTTGGACGTTTATCTAAAATTCCCATTAGTCGCGGGATTGAATGGCCATAAACATCAGCATCTAAAATTCCCACCTTTAAGCCGCGAGCTGCTGCTGCTACCGCTAAATTTACTGTTACTGATGATTTACCAACTCCACCCTT
>JGI25920J50251_10000208_pt1 | contig 18599 bp, 15 predicted proteins | sample LauGreBMM110DCMD_2_FD_50251 | JGI IMG/M metagenome (IMG submission 50251) | reverse complement strand
AAGCGGCGATCGATTCCTTGAGTAGCAGGGCCAGCACGGTATCCACATCCTGTTCGGCCCCCAGGGAGGCCGAAATCTTGAGAAAATGGCCAATCGTGCGCCCCATGCCATCGAGGGTCAGCGACAGGTCGTCCACTTCCCGCACCAGGGAGTGCAGCCGGGGACCCTTGCTGAATTGGAAGCTGCGCATCGCGGCCGCCTCCTCGGCGAGGCGTTTGAGGTCCCGCGATAGGCGCCCGGACAGTTTGACCAACAGCCAAATGGTGACAACCACCAATAGAAAGGTGGCCGAGAAGAGTTGCCACCGCTGTTGACGGACCTCGGCCATCAGGTCGGCCTCGGCCACGGCCACGGCCAGATAGAGAGATTGTTTGGTTAGGGGTATTTGCAGCGGCACCACCTTCTGAAACCAGTTTTGGCCAGCAAAATTCCCTGCGTGAAAGCCTTGGCGGGCTTGCCGGGGCAGGTCAGCGGCCAACTGGGCCAGGGCGGGGTTGGCTAATTGACCCAGCTTGGGCAGACCCTGGGAACCAACCGCAGCGCTGGAGAGGTTGGGGCTAGTGACCAGCAGCACACCTTGGTGATCGACGATGGCGAGCCCCGTGGCAGCCGGTAGCCGGTGGCGGGCCAGGGCGGCAGCCAGGTTGCCCGGATCGATGGCGGCACCTACCACCGCTTGTCCTTGGGCGATGGGTTGGGAAAGGGTCAGGCCGAGCCGTCCCCCCAGGGTCAGGCGGCTGACCGGGGCCAGCACCAGCTGACCGCCATGACGAGCCAATTGGTACCAGGGCCTCAGGCGTGCATCAAAGCCCGCCGGCAGTAGGGGCTTGAGCTGGGGGGCGGCTAGGGGCCGTTGGTCGCGGCCCAGAAGCCACTGCCGGGCCTGAAGGCGTCCGGCTTGCTGGCTGAGGCTCACCACGGTCCAGGCGGCGCCAGCTGGCATTACTTGGTTCGGAGTTACCGCAGAACTCCTGGAGACCAGCAGCAGTTCGCCGCGGTCGTTGGCAACAAAAAGGGCAGAGAGATTGGGGGCCTGCTCCAGGGTTTTGATCAAGGCTGGCAGCTGGCCAGTGGCGGCATCGATGTCGCCATTGGGGGCCAGGCTCGCCAGTCGATTGAGCTGGGCCTCGGTCAGGGCCGGGTTGAGGGCCAGGGTCAAGGTTGCAGCCAATTCGCCTGCTAGGGCGTCCAGAAGCTGGTCGTTGGCGCGGGTGATCAGCCGTTTGGCGTGGTCGGCGTGGATTAGGGAGCGCAGGAAGCCGCTAGCCAGGATTAGGGGCAGGATCAGCAGCACCAGGGTGGTCTGGAAGGAGCGGGGCTGCCGCAGAGCCCAGGCGCCAGGAAACCTTTGACCGATGAAATTGAGGCTTAGGCGGGCCATCGGCGTTGCTTCAGGGCTGGGGTTGCGGCATGGCTCAGTCCAGGCGCCCCGGGCAGGCCAGTAACGCTCTGAGGCATCGGGCCACGTAAAGCCATGGTGCTCCGTAGGCTGCTTCACATTGCTCAATCTGGCCAGATGTTCACGCAGGTCCGCTCCGCCAGCCGCAGGGTCAGCCCCCAGGCCGTGAATGGTCGCGCTGTGATGAAGGCCGTGTATGTGGTGCTAGAGCCCCAGTACCAGAACGCCCTCACCCAGGCCGCCACCTCCCTCAACGACCAGAACGGTCCGTTGGCAATCGAGCTGAGCGGCTACCTGATCGAGGAACTACGCCAGAGCGAGAACTACGCCTCCTTCTGCGCTGATGTGGCCGAGGCCGACGTTTTCATTGCTTCCCTGATCTTCATTGAAGATCTGGCCCAGAAGGTGGTGGAAGCCGTGGCCCCCCACCGCGATCGGCTCAAAGCCGTGGTCGTGTTCCCCTCGATGCCGGAGGTGATGCGGCTTAACAAGTTGGGCAGTTTTTCGATGGCCCAGCTGGGTCAAAGCAAGAGCGCCATTGCCAGCTTCATGAAAAAGCGCAAGGAGGCGGGCGGCGCTGGCTTCCAAGACGCCATGCTCAAGCTGCTCAATACCCTGCCCACGGTATTGAAGTATCTGCCGGTGGAGAAGGCCCAGGACGCCCGCTCCTTCATGCTCAGTTTCCAATATTGGCTTGGTGGCACGCCCGACAACCTGCGCAACTTCCTGTTGATGCTGGCCGATAAATATGTGTATCCCAGGGGCGAATCCGATCGCCCTGAACTCACCGTCGCCGAGCCGGTTGTGTTCCCAGATCTCGGCATCTGGCATCCCCTAGCCCCAGGCATGTTTGAGGATCTCAAGGAATACCTCAATTGGACTTCCAGCCGTAGCGACCTCTCTGAGAAGGCCCGTAAGGGTCCAGTGGTTGGCCTGGTACTACAACGCAGCCACATCGTCACCGGTGACGAGGCCCATTATGTGGCTGTGATCCAGGAGCTGGAATACCGCGGCGCCACCGTCATTCCTGTGTTCTGCGGTGGCCTTGATTTCACCAAGCCGGTGAACGCCTTTTTCAAGGATCCGCTCAACTCCGATTTTCCCTTGGTGGATGCGGTGGTCAGCCTGACCGGCTTTGCCCTAGTAGGTGGTCCAGCCCGCCAGGACCACCCCAAGGCGATCGAGGTGCTCAAGAGCCTCAATCGGCCCTACATGGTGGCCCTACCCCTGGTGTTCCAGACCACTCAGGAATGGGAGGAGAGCGACCTAGGCCTGCACCCCGTCCAGGTTGCCCTGCAGATCGCCATCCCGGAACTCGATGGCGCCATTGAGCCGATCGTGCTCTCAGGCCGGGACGATGCCACCGGTAAGGCCCACACCCTCCAGGACCGGGTTGAGGCCATCGCTGAACGGGCGATTCGCTGGGCATCGCTGCGATTGAAGCCCCGCGCCGAGAAGAAGCTTGCGATCACGGTGTTCAGCTTTCCTCCCGACAAGGGCAACGTTGGCACCGCCGCATACCTCGATGTCTTCGGCTCGATCTATCGGGTACTCCAGGAAATGAAAGCCAAGGGCTATGACGTGCAAGCGATGCCGCGCAGCCCCAAGGCCCTGATGGATGCGGTATTAAGTGATCCCGAGGCCCTGGTTGGTTCCCCCGAGTTGGCGATCGCCCACCGCATGAGCGTAGAGGAGTATGAGCGGCTCACCCCCTATTCCCAACGGCTCGAAGAGAATTGGGGCAAACCCCCTGGCAATCTCAATTCCGATGGCACCAATTTACTGATTTACGGCCGCCATTTCGGCAATGTGTTTGTGGGGGTTCAGCCCACCTTTGGCTACGAGGGCGATCCGATGCGCCTGCTCTATTCGCGCAGTGCCAGCCCCCACCATGGCTTTGCCGCCTACTACACCTACTTGGAGAAGGTGTGGCACGCCGATGCGGTGCTCCATTTCGGCACCCACGGCTCCCTGGAATTCATGCCTGGNAAGCAAATGGGGATGAGCGAAACCTGCTANCCCGATTCNCTGATTGGAGCCCTACCCAATCTTTACTACTACGCTGCCAATAATCCCTCAGAAGCCACGATCGCCAAGCGCCGTGGTTATGCCTCCACGATCAGCTATCTNACNCCTCCAGCTGAAAATGCAGGCCTTTACAAGGGTCTTAAGGAGTTGGGGGAACTGGTGGGTTCCTATCAACAGCTGCGCGAGAGTTCCCGGGGTGTGCAGATCGTCAATGCGATCGTGGAAACGGCACGCCAGTGCAACCTCGACAAGGACATCCAATTTTCCGATGCCGACGCCTCGGAACTGGACCTCGATGGACGCGATGGCGTGGTTGGGGCGGTCTATCGCTCGTTAATGGAGATCGAGAGCCGCCTGCTGCCCTGCGGCCTTCACACCATTGGCAAGCCGCCCACGGCGAGGAAGCGATCGCCACCTTGGTGAGCATCGCCGCCCTCGAGCGCACCGATGACGGCCTGCGCGCCTTGCCTGCGCTCTTGGCCGAGAGCCTGGGTCGCACGATCGATGAGATTTACCGCGGCAACGACCAGGGTGTGCTGGCCGATGTGGAGCTCAACCGCACGATCACCGAAACCTGCAGGACCGCCGTTGGCGCCATGGTCCGCCAGGTCACCGGCGCCGATGGCCGCGTCAGCCTGCGCCAGAACTTTGGCTGGTTCTTTGCCCTGCTTGAACGCTTTGGCCTCCAGTTCCCCAGCCCCTGGCTCTCGGCCTGTAAATCATCCGGTTTTGCCACAGTTGATCAGGCTGAACTGGACAAGCTCTTCACCTATCTGAGCTTTTGCCTGCAACAGATCTGCGCCGACATGGAGATGGAGAGCCTGCTGCGGGCCCTCGACGGCGAATACGTGCTGCCTGGTCCAGGCGGCGATCCGATTCGCAATCCAGGCGTGTTGCCCAGTGGCAAGAATATCCATGCCCTCGATCCCCAGTCGATTCCCACCCGGGCCGCGATTGCGGCAGCGAAGGTGGTGGTGGACCGGCTGATTGAACGCCAGAAGGCAGAACAAGGTGCCTGGCCAGAAACGATCGCCTGCGTGCTATGGGGCACGGACAACATCAAGACCTACGGAGAATCCCTAGCCCAGATCCTCTGGTTCATCGGCGTACGCCCGGTAGCCGATTCCCTCGGCCGCGTCAACAAGTTGGAGTTGATTTCCCTTGAAGAGCTGGGCCGGCCCCGTATTGATGTGGTGGTCAATTGCTCTGGAGTGTTCCGCGACCTATTCATTAACCAGATGGCCTTGATCGACCAGGGAGTGAAGATGGCGGCGGAGGCTGATGAGCCCCTAGCCATGAATTTCGTGCGTCGCCACGCCCAGGAGCAGGCCACGGCCCAGGGCATCTCCCTGAGGGATGCCGCTACGCGGGTGTTCTCCAATGCCAGCGGCAGCTATTCTTCTAATGTGAATCTGGCGGTGGAGAACAGCACCTGGGAAGAGGAGAATGAACTCCAAGAGATGTACCTTTCCCGTAAAACCTTCGCCTTTAACGCCGATAATCCTGGCGAGATGAATCAAAATCGTGCGGTGTTTGAGTCTGCGATGAAAACGGCAGATGTTACCTTCCAGAACCTTGATTCCGCCGAAATCTCGCTCACCGATGTGAGTCACTACTTCGACTCCGATCCCACCAAGTTGATCGCTGGCTTGCGCGACGATGGCAAGGCCCCAGCNAGTTATATCGCCGACACCACCACGGCCAACGCCCAAGTGCGCTCCCTTAGCGAAACGATCCGCCTCGATTCGCGCACCAAGTTGCTCAATCCAAAGTGGTATGAGGGCATGCTCGATTCNGGCTATGAAGGTGTGCGGGAAGTGGCTAAACGGCTTAACTTCACCCTGGGTTGGAGCGCTACTAGCGGTGCCGTTGATAATTTCGTCTACGAAGAAGCTAATGAAACCTTCATTAACGATCCGGAGATGCGCAAGCGCTTGCTTGAGCTCAATCCCCACAGCTTCCGCCGCATTGTTGGCACCCTTCTAGAGGTAAATGGACGCGGCTATTGGGAGACCAGCGATGAGAATATCGCCCAATTGCAGGAGATTTATCAAGAGATCGAAGACCGCATCGAAGGCGTCAGCAATCCGCAGGCGTAATCTACTTCGGTCTTAGTCCGTATCCCTTAATCACCATGGCAGCCCCTGCTGATCTGGCAACGCCGATGCTGGCGGTTGCGGTGATTACGGTCACTGCCCAGCTGTTTGGTGCCCTGGCCCAACGCTGCCAACAGCCACGGGTTGTTGGCGAAATTGTGGGCGGCATTGTGCTGGGCCCCAGCTTGCTAGGGGCCTTGGCGCCGGGCTTGGAAACCCATCTGTTCACCAGCGCTGTGCGCGACCAACTCAACCTGCTCGGTCAGTTGGGCCTGGTGCTGTTCATGTTTTTAGTGGGGCTTGAGCTCAANCCCAACCTGTTGGTCGGTCGGCTCCCCTTGGCCAGTCGTATCACCGCCGCTGGCGTACTCCTCCCCCTGACCTTGGGGGTGGGCCTGGCAGGAGTGTTTGAAACCTGGCTCCCGGATTTGTTGCCCGGCCATCACCTGCTCTCAGGCGCCCTGTTTATGGGCACGGCCATGGCGATTACCGCCTTTCCGGTTTTGGCGAGGATCCTGCGGGACCGCGGCCTACAACACCAGCCCGTGGGAGCCCTGGCCATCACTACAGCCGCCATCGATGACGCCCTCGCCTGGATTCTGTTGGCGGCCGTCGTAGCCCTGTCCCGTTCCTCTTCAATTTGGGGTGCTTTGGGCTCCTTTATCGGCACGGCTGCCTGGGCCCTGCTGGTGTTGGTCGGAACTCGGCCGTTGCGGCGCTGGTTGGAGGAGCACTACAAACAGGGCCGGGACCTTGGCCCCCTTTTGCAATCGCTGTTGTTTAGTGGCGCCCTATTCAGTGGGGTGGTGACCGAATGGCTGGGGGTCCACCTGATCTTTGGGGCCTTCCTTTGGGGGCTGGCCATGCCCCGTTATGCCCCATTACGGCGCAAGTTGGAGCTGCAACTGGAATCGGTTGTGTTGCGCTTGTTGTTGCCCCTCTTTTTTGCGATAAGTGGCTTGAGTACCCGTATCGGCAGTCTCAATAGCCCGTCCCTGTGGCTGGCCTTGCTTGCCGTTCTAGTTGTGGCCGTTTGTGGCAAGTTTCTCGGCACCTGGGCTATCGCCCGGCTCAGTGGGGTCGAGAGCCGCGAGGCCCAGGCCCTGGGCTGGTTGATGAACACCCGTGGCCTCACCGAGTTGGTTGTGCTGAACGTGGGCCTGGCCCAGGGGGTGATCAGCACCGAACTGTTCACGATTGGCGTTTTGATGGCCCTGGCTACCACGGTGATGACCGGTCCCTTACTGGGACGTCTGGGCTACGGGGTTGTTCAGGCTCCAAATAGGCGGGTAGCGATAGCGGAGCTTTAAGCAGACCGGCCCGTTCCCCTAGCGCCCTTACCTGCCTGGGGAACCCGTCGGCTTGCGCCAGAGGGCATCGGCCATGAGGGCGGTCTGCACGATCGGGCCGACATCGTGGACCCTCACAATGTCGGCCCCGGCTGCAATCGCCTTGCAGACCACCGCCGCCGTACCCCAGAGCCGGGCCCTGGCCCGGGGCTCCTTGAGCACTGCTCCGATGAAGCGCTTGCGCGAGGGCCCCACCAGCAGGGGATAGCCCTGGGCCTTGAGCCGTCCCAGGCCCTCCAATAGGTCTAGGCATTGGGCTTCGCTTTTGGCAAAGCCCAGGCCCGGATCCCAAATCAGTTGGCTGGCGGCTACGCCGGCTGCCTGGGCCCGGCTGCTCGCCTCCTGGAGCTCCCCAATCACGTCATCAACCAAATCGCCATAGGCCGTGAGGCTGTCCATGCTGCAGCTATCGCCGCGGCTGTGCATCAGCACCAATGGACAGCCCCATGCGCCCGCCACGCCTAGCAATTTCGGGTCCATGCGACCGGCACTGACATCGTTGATCCAGTCCGCTCCAGCCTCCAGAGCGGCTGCAGCCACGGGGGCCCGGTAGGTGTCGATTGAGAGCAACACCTGGGGCAGGGCCGAGCGGATCAGCTCCAACGCGGGCAGGAGCCTGGCCAGTTCGGTCCCTACCCCAATATCCTCGGCCCCGGGTCGGGTGCTTTGGGCACCCAGATCCAGCAGCGTTGCCCCCTGGGCGACCATGCGCCGGGCCGTATCAAGGGCCTGGCTAGCGCCCCTGATACGGCCGCCGTCGCTAAAGGAATCGGGGGTGAGGTTGATCACCCCCATCACATGGGTTCGGCCTCCAAAGGCCAGGGCTGGGCGGTTCGGCACGATCGCTGGGGATCTCAGAGCCGTGCTCCTAGGCCGCTACGGGCACCTGGTAATTGGCAATCCGGGCGAAGCCCACCGGATCAAGGGAGGCGCCCCCCACCAACACGCCATTGATATCGGATTGGTCCATCAGCAGGTCGATGTTGTCGGCCTTAACCGAGCCGCCGTATTGGACCACCACATCGGCATAGCCAACCCAGCTGCGAATTAGGCCGCAAATGCGGTTGGCTTCTGCGGCGCCGCAGGTTTTGCCGGTGCCGATCGCCCAGATCGGCTCATAGGCCACCACCAGCAGGGCTGGATCCAGACCGTCGATGCCCTGCTCCACTTGGCGGCGGATCACCCGTTCGGCCTCGCCCCCTTCCCGTTGGGAGTCGCTTTCGCCCACACACAGGATCGGGACCAACCCAGCTTTTTGGGCGGTACGGGCCCGCAGGTTGATCTGTTCGTCGGTTTCGCTGTAGTACTTGCGCGGCTCGCTGTGGCCCACGATCGCGTGGGTCACGCCGTGCTCCTGAAGCATGGCTGCCGAGATCATGCCGGTATAGGCACCGGAGCGGTCCCAATGGACGTTCTGGCCGCCGAGCTGGATGCCACTGCCCGCCAGGGCCTGGGCCAGGGTGGCGATTGCCGTGAACGGGGGCGCTAGCAGCACCTCCCGATCGCTTGGCAAACTGGCGACCAGGGGCAGGAAAGCGCTGGCAAAGGCCTGGGCCTCAGCGCAGGTCATGTGCATTTTCCAGTTGCCCGCGATCACCGACTTGCCCACTGCCTTCCCGAGTGCTGGATTCCCAACCTAAGGGGCCATCGGCAGTGGCTTCCAACCCTTGCCTAGCGCCTATCTCCACCAGCTCCAAGCCCTACCAACCAAGGGGCCCGATAGGGGTTCAGCGGCGGGCCTCAAAGGGAGGGACCACATGCTCTTGGCCGGCCAACTTGACCCGATCGCCGGGCTCCAACTTGCGCCCACGTCGTTGCTCTAGCTCGCCATTGACGCGCACATCGCCCTGCTGGATCCGGAATTTGGCCTCGCCACCCGTGCCCACCAGACCCTGCCATTTTAGAAATTGATCGAGGCGCAGCTCACTCAGTTGCTCCAGGGCACCGCCAGTGGCCATGTTGCTGTCCCCGCTGCAGGCCCCGTTCGGGTTTGGGGCTGGTGGGAAGGACAAAACAACGCTGATAGCTTGCCCTGATGCTCGCACCTTCCCCGGCCGGTTTCCGGCGTCTGCTGCCCCTGCTGCAGCCCTATCACCGCCAGCTCTGGGGTGGTGGACTTTGCATGCTTGTTTTCGTGGGCTGTTGGCCTGTTTTGGCTTGGCTAGCGGGTCAGTTAGTACCGGCGATCGGTTCGGGCGATGTCGCCAAGGTGTTCGAGGTGGTGGCCCTGGCCCTGGGGGTCTTCATGCTCCAGAAAATTGCCCAATTTGGCCAGGACACCCTGCTGGCCGGCCCGGCCCTGCAGGTGAGTCAGGACCTGCGCCGCCAGCTGTTTGCCCGCCTGCAGCGGCTTGAATTTGGCGCCCTGGAAAAACTCTCCGCCGGAGACCTCACCTACCGCCTCACGGAAGACGCCGATCGGGTTGGCGAGGTGATCTACAAAACGATTCAGGACAGCACCCCTTGCGTTCTGCAGCTAGTGGCGGTGTTCGCCTACATGGTGTGGCTCGATTGGCGCCTGTCCCTTGGCACCATGGTGCTGGCGCCCCTGGTGGCGGTGCTGGTGAGTGTGTTCGGGGCCCGGGTGATGGGCGCCGCCGAACGCAGCCAGAAGCAGGTGAGCGAGTTGGCAGCCCTGCTGGGAGAGGCGATCGGGGGCCTGCCCCTGGTGCGGGCCTTTGCGGCCGAACCCTGGCTGCAGGCCCGATTTGAAACCGAAATCGACCTGCATCGCCAGGCCCGCTTCCGCACCCAGCGCCTGCTGGCCCTTCAATACCCGGTGGTGGGCTTCCTGGAGGCAGCCGGGATCCTGGCGGTGTTGCTGATGGGTGCAGCGCGCATCCAAAGCAACGAGCTCACCTCGGCGGGCTTCAGCAGCTATGTGGCGGCCCTGTTGATGTTGATCGATCCGATTTCCCACCTCACCACCAACTTCAACGAGTTTCAGCAGGGCCAGGCGTCCCTGCGCCGTCTTCGGGCGATTGAGGCCGAGCCGATCGAACCTCCGGATCGTGCCGATGCCCAGGCCCTGGGGGCCGTCCAAGGGGAGCTGGTGCTCGATCAGGTGGTGTATGGCTACGACCCCCAGAAAGCGGTGCTCCACGGCCTCAGCTTGCGGATTGAGCCGGGCCAGGTCGTGGCCCTAGTAGGGCCCTCTGGGGCTGGAAAAAGCACCCTCTTTTCGCTGCTCCTGCGCTTCAACATCGCCCAGCAGGGCCGGGTGTTGCTCGATGGCCAGGACTTAGTTGACCTGCGGGCCGCCGACCTGCGGCGGGCGATTGCCCTGGTGCCCCAGCAGAGCAATGTGTTCTCCGGCACGGTGATGGAGGCGATTGCTTTTGGCCGGGAGGTGAGCCTCGATCAGATCCGTCGGGCGGCCCGGCTGGCGAATGCCGATGGCTTCATCGAGGCCCTGCCGGGGGGCTACCAGGCCCGGGTTGAGGAGCGGGGCAGCAACTTCTCCGGCGGCCAGCTGCAGCGGCTCGCCATTGCCCGGGCCGTGTTGGGCGATCCGGCCGTGTTGCTGCTTGATGAGGCCACCAGCGCCCTGGACGCCGAGTCCGAAGCGGCGGTGCAACAGGGCCTTGAGCAGGCCATGGCTGGCCGCACGGTCCTGGTGATCGCCCATCGCCTGGCCACGGTGCAGGAGGCCGACCGGATCCTGGTGCTCGATGGCGGCCGACTGGTCGACCAGGGCAGCCACGACCAGCTGATCAGTCGCCCTGGCCGCTACCGGGACCTGTGCGAACGCCAGTTGATCCGCGGCGGCGGCAACTGAGTTCTGGCCATGAACCCCTGGGGTATTCGATCACTTTTTGGCACTAAACCACTCCCCCGCCAGGGTCTCCCGTCTGCCGTGTGCAATTACCCTGGCCCCTTGTCTGAGCAGCTGGATCCATGACCCAGTGGGATTACCGGGTCATCCATATCAACCTAGAAAGCGGCCAACCGCCCCAGGCCCCCGATCCCCAGGTCGCGAGCGAACGCCTTGGGGGATTGTTGAGCCCCGAATTCATTGCCCGGGAGTTTCCCGAGCAATACAAGGCCGCTCCCCTGCCCCGCCATCCGGCAGAACAGCTTCAATTTTTCCTCAATCTGCTCGGCAAGGACGGTTGGGAGTTGGTCGAGACCGGTCAGGTGGGACCCCTGTTGATGTTTTTCTTCAAACGGCCTATCCGGGAATCCGACCAGGAATCTGGGCAACCCCCTGCGCCAAAAGGGCCGAATGATCCCTAATCTGGGGCCGCCTACTTCTGACTAAGCGTGACCGAAGAGAACCAACAGCCGCTACTCACCTTTGAAGGCAAACGCTACGACCTCAATACCCTGCCTGAAGAGTTGAAGGAACTGGTTCGGGGCATGCAGGTGGCCGATGCCCAACTTCGTCTGCACGAAGACACCCTCAAGGTGCTAGCTGTCGGTCGCCAGACCATGGCCATGCAGCTGAATGAACGGCTCCAGTCCGTGGAAGCCTTGCCGGACTGATNGCCGCGATTGGACNNAACCCGGGCCATTCCTGCTGAATGCAACCGGACCCGGTGCTCCCGNAGCCAGCCCAGTCGATNGTCAGGCCTAGCGCTCTGGCGCCAGGCCCTTTTCGTTGAATACCCCTTCGAATAACACCGAGCTGAGGTAGCGCTCGCCGGAATCGGGTAAGACCACCACGATCGTGCAGCCGGCAAAGGCCGGTTCCCGGGCCAACCGCAGGGCCGCCACGGTGGCGGCACCACAGCTAATACCTGCCAGGATTCCTTCCTCCCGCATCAAACGCCGGGCCATGGTCACCGCCTCTTCATCACTGACCTGCTCGACCCGATCCACCAGGGACACTTCCAGGTTGCCTGGTACAAAGCCGGCGCCAATGCCCTGAATCTTGTGGGGTCCGGGCTGGAGGGCCTCTCCTGCGATCAGCTGGCTAATCACGGGACTGGTTCTTGGTTCCACCGCCACGGACACCAGGGGCTTACCCAGGGTCTGCTTGATATAGCGGCTAACCCCCGTGATCGTGCCGCCGGTGCCGACGCCAGCCACGAGCACATCCACCTCGCCATCGGTATCGGCCCAGATCTCCGGTCCGGTGGTGTCGTGGTGGATTTGGGGATTGGCCGGATTGACGAATTGCTGCAGCAACACATAGCGATCAGGCGCCGAGGCGGCGATCTCCTTGGCCCTGTTGACGGCACCGGTCATGCCCAAGCGCCCTTCAGTGAGCTCCAGTTTGGCGCCGTAGGCGGTAAGCAACTTGCGCCGCTCCAGGCTCATGGTTTCTGGCATGGTCAAGGTGAGTGGAATCCCCTTGGACGCCGCCACAAAGGCCAGGGCAATGCCTGTGTTGCCGCTGGTGGGCTCGATCAGTTCCTTGCCGGGGCCCAGCAGGCCGTCCTTTTCCGCCTGGGCAATCATGGCGGCGCCGATGCGGCATTTCACTGAATAGGCCGGATTGCGTCCCTCGATTTTGGCCAGCACCCGGGCGCCCCCTGGCGCGACAACCCGGTTGAGTTGCACTAAAGGGGTGCGGCCAATCGTGAGGCTGTTATCGCTGAAAATCGCGGCCATGCAACGGATGCCAAGGGTGCGGAAGCTGGCGTTACCTTAGGAAAGCCCTTGCCCCCTGGCCAGAACTTGTTGCGCCGGTTCAAGCTTGTTGGCAGAAGCTGGAGCCGAAGGTCGACCCGGTTGCCTGGTTGTGGGTGCCCTACCGCAATTTGGCGGGCCCTTGGGATTAAAGACTTTAGGTAACTGGATTGGTTGGGTTTGATAGATTGATTGGGCCATAATTTTATATGGCGTTAATTGGAATTGCCGCCGAGTATTCCTTGGCTTAACTGGTATGGCCTATTCCCCCTTCCTAGGCTTCATTTTAAAGGGATCTGGTTGATTTAGCACGGGCCCTTGTCAGGGGGGCAAGCTGAGAAGCCCACCAATCCATAATTGCCCTGACCCTGCTGGCTAATCACCCGAACCGGGTCGCCATTGGTGAGGCCGCTGGCCCTATCAATCGCCAGGCCAAGTCCGGCGCTCCCTAGCAGCCGTCCGGGGTGGCCTAGTCGGGGCGTTCAACCTCCCGGGGTAGGGGCTCCGGGTCCAGGCCCATACCCGCATCGGCACTGGTTGGGCAGCATTTGCCCCCTATTCCTAGGCACCGGTTGGGGAAAGGCCAAGGAGAGGGCCCAGCCAGGTGTGCTGCAGCACAGCTCTGCGGCGGCCATGCAGTGACAGAGTGTGATGAATTTGGCTGGGGGCCAATGGCATTAGAGGCCGGCAGGGTTCCCCGCTTTGAACGGGCCAGATCCTCTACCAGGCCTGCGTCCCCATCGGCCGAGAGGCCAGATCGGAGCCGCACCCTGCTGCTTGATTTCGCCCTGCTTCTTCTGGGACTCACCGTGGTGGTGGGCATCGGCAGCCTCAGCAGCCAGATGGCCGTGAGTTTCCATCCCCAGGCCCAGCTTCCGGGGGTGGACCTCAACCCCCTGTTGCTGCCTTACTACGCGGCCCGCTCCTCCCTGCGGATGTTCATCGCGTTGGCGATCTCGCTCACGATTGCGGTGGCCATGGGCTCCCTCACGGCCCGCTCGCCCGTGGCCGAACGGCTGGTTCTGCCCTTGGTGGATGTGCTCCAGTCCGTGCCTGTGCTCGGATTTCTGGCTGTGATTGTGCCCTTTTTCATTGGTCTGTTTCCCGGGAGTTTGCTTGGACTTGAATCGGCGGCCCTATTTGCAATCGTCACTGGTCAGGTTTGGAACCTGATCTTTTGCTATCACCAATCCCTGCGCACGATTCCAGCCGAACTCCGTGAGGCATCACGGGTCTATGGCTTCACTGGTTGGCAGCAAATGGTGCGATTGGAGCTGCCAGCCAGTGCCATTCCGATGGTTTGGAATGCGATGATGAGTTTTGCTGGGGGTTGGTTTTTTGCCACCCAAAGTGAGGCGATTAGCGTTAATAATTCTAATTATATTTTGCCCGGTATCGGCTCCTATGTGGCAGCCGCCATTGCGCAGCAACGGCTCGACTGTGTGCTTTGGGCCTTGCTGATGATGCTGCTGTTGATTGTGGTGACCGACCAGCTTTTCTGGCGACCGATTGTGACCTGGAGCGAACAATTCCGCCTGGATACCAACTCGGCGGCCACCCCAAGCCACTCCTGGTTCCTCGAAACGCTGCAGCAATCGGAGTTGTTGCGTCAGCTCGGCCAATCGCTTGCTGCCTACTTGCTACCCCTGGGGGCCTCCTTGAATCGCTGGACCCGCAGCCGCGGCCGCGATGGCCCAGCGCCCCTGCACAAACAGGAGCCGCGCTGGGTCGATAATTTGGTGGTGCTGGGCGGTGCCGTGGCCACGGTGCTGGCCTGTCACCACAGCCTCGAGCAGGTGGGTTTGGGGGAGACCCTCAAGGCTTTCGGCCAGGGCCTGCTCACCTTCGGCCGGGTGCTGGCCGTGGTGGGGGGCAGCACCTTGATTTTCCTGCCTTTGGCCGTAGTTATTGGCCTGCGGCCCCGCTGGGCCGCCCTGTTGCAGCCGGTGATGTTAATGCTCGCGAGCATCCCCGCCAACCTGCTCTTTCCTTTTTTTACGGTGGTGTTCCTGTTCTGCGGAATGCCGCTTTTTTATGGCTGCGTTGTGTTGATGGCCATGGGGGCCCAGTGGTATGTGCTGTTCAATGTCACCGCCGGAGCCAGCGCCATCCCCAATGACCTGCGCGAGATGAGCCAGGTGTTCCAGCTCAAGGGCCGCCAGCGCTGGCGGCGCTTCCTGCTGCCTGCCATGTTTAGCGCCTGGATCACCGGGGCGGTCACCGCCAGTGGTGCCGCCTGGAATGCTTCGATCGTGGCCGAGCTGGTGACCTGGGGAAGCCACACCCTGCAGACCCCCGGCATTGGCTCCTACATCGCCGAAGCCACCGCCCACGGTGACCAGCCGCGGTTGTTCTTGGGTCTCGTGGTGATGTCCCTATTTGTGGTTGGCACAAACCGGCTGGTGTGGCGACCCCTCTATCGCTTTGCCGAGGAACGTTATGGAAATTGATGCTTCGCTGGCGTCCCAACCCGTGACCTCCCAGCCCCTGCTCAAGGTGCGTCATGTCGCCAAGCTGTTTCGGAGCGCCGATGGCAGCAGTCGGGTGGCGGTTCTCGACGACATCGACCTCGATATCCAGCCCGGTGAAGTGGTGGCGCTGCTCGGCCGCAGCGGCAGCGGTAAGAGCACCTTGCTGCGCCTGATGGCCGGCCTGATCGCCCCGAGCGAAGGCCTGATTGAGCGCGATGGCCAGCCGCTGCGGGGCGTCAATCGGGATGTGGCGATTGTGTTCCAGAGCTTTGCCCTGTTGCCCTGGCTCACGGTGCTGCAAAACACTGGCGTGGGCCTAGAGGCCCGCGGCCTGGGCGAGAAGGANGTGCGGCGCCGGGCCCTGNGGGCCCTGGCGATGGTGGGTTTGGAGGGCAGCGCCGAGGCCTTTCCCCGCGAACTCTCCGGTGGCATGCGCCAGCGGGTGGGCTTTGCCCGCGCCTTTGTGATGGAGCCTGCCCTGCTGCTGATGGATGAACCGTTCAGCGCCCTCGATGTGCTTACGGCCGAAAACCTGCGCCGCGATATCGATGAACTCTGGGCTGGCGGTACTTTCCCGGCCGGCTCGATCGTGATCGTCACCCACAGCATTGAGGAGGCGGTGTTGCTCAGTGATCGGGTCGTGTTGCTCAGTGCCAATCCGGGCCGCATTCGGGGGGTGGTGCCCAATCCCCTCCCCCGTCCCCGCGACGACACGGCGCCGGACTTCCGGGCCCTAGTGGACACCCTTTACAGCTACATGACCGATCCCGACAAGCCGGTGGGCACCAGCCCCCTGGCGGTGGAGCAGACCACCAGCCAGGACGCCCTGGCCCTGCCGCCCGTTTCCCTGGGCGCCGTGGTGGACCTGCTCACCCTGGTGCCGGAGCTGGAGGGCATCAGCGTGGCCGAACTGGCCGATGAGCTGGTGCTTGAACTTGACGACCTGCTGCCGATCCTCGATGCCGGCGAACTGCTGGAGTTGATGGCGGTTGATGGGGCCCGCCTGGGCCTGAGCCCCGTGGGCCGGGCCCTGGCTGAGGCCAGTGAGGAGGAGCAACAGCGTCTCTTGCGCAGCCAGTTGCTGCTGCATGTGCCCCTGGTGCGGCGCCTGCAGGAGGCCCTGGAGGCAAGCCCTAAGGCAGAGGTCGAAGGCGACTTCGTGCTCGACCTGCTGAGTGAGCAGTTCACCCAGCCCGAGGCCGAGGCCATGTTTGAAACCCTGGTGAGTTGGATCCGGGCCTGCGGGCTGTTCCGCTACAGCCGGGAGCAGGATCGTTTCCGGGCTGGTGATGCCCTCGAGCAGCAGGAGGACGGCCAGACCTAGCGATATGGCGCTGCGAGGGATGGTCAGTAACGGGAGGCTGCCAATTGGTTCGAGCCGAGATCTGGTTAATAGAAACCGGCTTCCGTGGAGCTCTAGGCGTCGATGGTCTGGGGCTTAGCGCCCGTTGTTCGTGGTCTGTAGGGCTGGTGCTGTGACTTTTTGCGGATCTCAGCGGCGATCACGATCAAGGCCGGTTCTGTTGGCCAAGGTCGGTCAAAATTGCCATGGTTAGGTCGAGGCCATTCCCTTGCCGGGGCTCCGTTCCCTGCGTCTGTCCCACGCTCTTCGCCTACCCCACCAGCGGCCTGACGCCACCCAACTCCATGGGAGCCCATCCCCCCCCCAACGGCGAGCCGCTCTGCCACCCCGCCGTGATCATCCAGCGGCTGCCCCATCAGGTCCAGCATGTCCATTCCCTTGGTTCGGCTGCTGCCTTCCGCTGGAGTGTGGTTCTCAATAGTGGTCTCTCCGGGCTGCAGTTGGTGATCGGCTTTGGCTTTGGTTCGGTGGCGCTTGTCGGAGATGCGGTCCACAATTTGGGCGATGTGGCAGGCCTGCTGCTGGGTTGGGGGGCCGAAAGGCTTAGCAGTCGCCCGCCCAACAAGCGCTTCACCTATGGCTTTGGTCGCAGTACCCAGCTGGCTTCGCTGCTGAATGCGGTCCTGATCCTGATGGCAGCCAGTGTGGTGTTTGTCGAAGGCCTGCAGCGCCTGCATGATCCGGTGCCCGTCCAGAGCGGCCCAGTGGCCTGGGCGGCGGCGGCGGGAGTGGTTGTGAACCTGCTCTCGGCCCGCCTGTTTGGCGATCCCCACCAGCATGACCTCAATCGCCGCGCGGCGGTGGTGCACCTGCTCACCGACGCGGCGGTGTCGGCCGCTGTGCTGCTCAGTGCCCTGGTGGTGGGGCTCACGGGCTGGAACCGGCTCGATGGCCTCATGGCCATGGCCGTCGGTTTGGCCGTGGCCTGGAGCAGCTGGCAACTCCTGCGTGAAGCCCTGCTCGTGGCCCTCGATGCCGTGCCGCCGGGGGTGGACCTTGAGGAGGTCAGCCTGGCCCTCAACGGTTTGCAGGGAGTGGTGGAGGTGCATCACCTGCATGTGTGGGCCATGAGCACGTCCCAGAACGCCCTAACAGCCCACCTCAGTCGCCGTCTTGGCAGCACCGATGACATGCAGCTGCTGCACCAGGCCAAACAGCGGCTAGCCGAGCTGGGTATCGCCCACAGCACCCTGCAACTGGAGCCCTTTCTGGACTGATCGTCCTTAGGCCAGGGGTGGGTGGGGCAGAGGTCCGCTGGGGGCCAGTAGGAACCGTTGCCCCGGGTGACGCAGGGTGCGCCAGTGGCCGTTGGCGGTGGTTACCTCGATGCCAAACTCCTCGGCCAGGGCTGCCGGCATCGCCTCGGCGCAGAGGCCCCGGTCCTCCAGCCAGGCCTGGGCGGCTTCCCAAGCCGCATCCAGGCTCTCGAACTGGTCATCGAGGATCGGGTGGGGCTGGCCGCTGCGGTCGACAAACCGATAAATACGCCTGACTTCAGGGGCTGAAAACAGGGGAGGCATCGGGCCAACGGCCAGGATTTTTCCCATGCTGGCAAAGCCAGACGGCCCTGGCCGTTGGCTCCATAACAGTGGGGGGTCGCAATGATGACGACGATCCGGCTGGCCCCAAGGTCCCAGCCCCATCCACCGGCCCCATCCCCCGGTCCCATCCCCCGTTTCCTTGGCCCCGGTCCCTTGGCCCCGGTACCTGGTCCGATCCCAGTCCCGCCAATACCGCCCTCAACTGGGGCTATGACGGCGAGCTGCTTCCGGTGGATTGGCGCCGTTGGCTCCAGCCAGCCTGGATTCGGGACGTACCCTTGGCCGGTCCCGTTGGTTCTGCCCATGCTGACCCGCTCCCTGCTGCTGGCTGCCACCCCCTTGCTGCTCTCCTTTGGCGCGGCTGCCCAAGCGGCCCCAAAGTGCCAGTTTCTGCAGCCCATTGGCGGCAACGGCGTTACCCCAATGTGGCCAAATCGGTGAGCCGCGGCAAGCTAATTGGCCGTCCCAACTGGAACACCGATTTCATCGTTAACCAGCCCTACAGCAGCTTCAAATTCTTCTTCACAGCCAATTCAGCTGATCCTGGCGCCCTATATCCCGTTTCTGGCTTCATGAAGTTCAGCGATGGCAGCAACCTCCAGGTCATCAACGAAACGATGAATCCGCCGATCGGCACGGGCCGCATGTTTGGCCCCTTCCCAGCTATCCCAGGCAAGCAGGCCAGCCAAATGAACTTCAAGGTGGGGAACAGTGATGATCCCGGCTCCCTGGGCTTTAGCTACCGCATCTCCGTGCAGGGTTGTACCGGCGTCTGACC
>JGI25920J50251_10000198_pt1 | contig 18904 bp, 18 predicted proteins | sample LauGreBMM110DCMD_2_FD_50251 | JGI IMG/M metagenome (IMG submission 50251) | reverse complement strand
AACATTATTTTTTGTTTCCTGTCTGCTGGATTTCCCTGTTGATTTCCATGATGTCTACCGGTTGAGAAAAATCACCCAACAACCATTTGCTGAAATAATCACCCATCTGCCAGAAAAAATACTCCGTCATGTCGCCATATCCATGCCGTTGCCCAGGCAACAAAACAAGATCGAACCGTTTGTTGGCCTTGATCAGCGCATTGGCCATGCGAATGGTATTGCCGGGATGAACATTGTTATCAATGTCTCCATGAGAGAGCATCAAATGGCCCTTGAGGTTTTTGGCCAGCTCTGAATTTTTTTCAATCGCGTACAGAAAACTGGTATCTCCTTTATCAGAAACCTGTTCTCTTACCCCATGGTGCTTTTCGCTCCACCACCTGTTGTAAATATTGTTTTCGTGGTTCCCTGCGGAGGAAACAGCCACTTTGAAGAAATCAGGATAGACCAACATGGCAGCAGTAGACATGAACCCTCCACCGGAATGTCCGTGGATGCCCACGCGTTTGATGTCCATATAACTGAACCTTTGCCCAAGTTGTTCAATGACTGTTTTCTTGTCGGCCAAGCCATAGTCCCTCAGGTTGCCATAGCCATAATTGTGGTACCACTTAGACCTTGACGGATGACCGCCCCTGTTGCCCAAGGTTACTACGATAAATCCAAACTGGGCAAGCCTGTCTACGCGGTCCATCGCTCTTCCAAAAGCCTTGTTCACGGCTTCTGTTTGGGGTCCGGGATAGACGTATGCAACAACTGGATATTTCTTCGTTGAATCAAAATCAAAGGGTTTGTATACCACGCCATACAGGTCTGTGATACCATCATCTGCCTTGGCAATAAAAGGCTCAGGAAATTTATATCCGGCATGCATCAGCGATGAAAGATCGGCCTTTTCCAGGTCCATTATTTTCTTTCCTGTTGCATCAAACAATGCCGAAACGGGTGCAGTATTGACCCTGGAATAATTGTCAACAAAGAAACGCCTGGTGTCATCGAGGTTGGCACTGTGATCATGGTCTCCGGGGTTGAGCAATTTCAAGCCACTGCCATCCAGTGCTGTTTTGTACAAATGCAGGTAGTAAGGATCTTCACCGGCTTCCTTGCCATTGGCGGTAAAATATACTGTTCTTGTCTTGTCATCAATATCTTCCATTTCCTCCACATGCCATGGCCCGGAAGTGATCTGTGATTTCATTTTACCGGAAGAATCATAGAGGTAGAGATGCCCCCATCCGTCACGCTCGCTCCAATGGATGAATTCCTTTCCATTGTTAAAAAACAGTGGCTTGCGGAGTTCAAGATAGGTATTCATCCTCTCCTCTACCAGCACTTTAACCATTTTGGATGAAAGATCAAATGCACAAACATCAATTCTCTTCAGGTCTCTGCTTGTTCTGCTGAAATAAAATTTGGTATCATCTCCCATCCAGATCATTGGACGGCGCTCATCATCCCGGGCTCTTTTTTCAACATTGGCAGACCATATCCCCAGCTCCTGGTCTTTGAACAGGGATGCATCGATTTTTTCCATTTTTTTTGTAGCCATGTCAAACACCATCATTCCCCTGACGGGAGCTTCTTTCTCCCCAGGCATATGGTATTTATAGGTTTCCAGGGTGGGGCGTGGCTCAGCAATGCTGTTGATGACCCAGAGGTCTTTTACATTGCGGCTGTCGGTTCTTGTGACCACAAAATGTTTTGAATTCGGAGACCACATCACCCCTGCAAATTTTCTTTTTTTGCGGTTGGCAGCCTTTTCAAGGTTGGTCTCACCAAATGATTCCCCAAATCCATAATTTTCAATGCCATCAGTGGTCAGCTTTTCTTCCACAATGGTACTGTCATCCTCTTTGGCCATGGCCTTGCGCAGGCTGGCTGAATCCATCCTGTACAAATTGAAATCCCTTGCAAATACCACCCATTGCTGATCGGGTGAAACATTGGCCCATGAAGGCTTTGGCGTTGGCTTCTTGTGGTCCTTCAATTCAATAAGTGAATCAAGCGTGATGTTGTATTGGAAATGAAAAACCTTTTTTTCTTTGGTGGATGGTCCTTTTTTGGTGGTGTCTTTTTTCTCAACATCCTGTGTGCTTTTCACTTCGAACTGGATCCAGTTCTCATCCTTTACAAACTTGAGGTTATCAATGGAAAGATGCTTGCCATCAAAAGGATCCTTGACAATCCTTGTGATGGATGCAGCCAATTTATCATTGTCAAACATGGGAACCTTGGACATTTTTACCGGATCCACCATATACCATTTTTTACCAGCGGTTGTTTCATAGGTATACCAGAACTTAACACCACCTTTCATCCAATGAGGATCAACGGCCGTAGAAAACAACATTTTCTCCAACTTCTTTGGAGAAAACCTCGCGGCCAGTTCATAGTTGGCTTTGGCCGCAGGCAGTTGTTGTGCAAAAGAAATCGTGCAGCTTGCTAATACGAGCAACAATAAAAAAATCCGTTTCATGCAGTTGGTTTTCGGTTGTGTATAAAGATAATCCCATTTTGTCTAAATTCGGGGTCATATGAACCGCCTGAAACAGCTTTTTATCACCCTCCCATTTCTGATAACCATGTCGTTGAACAGTACTGCACAAAAACAAAGGAATTTCCTGGCCCTTGGCGATTCCTATACCATTGGTGAATCTGTTCCGATTTACGAATCCTTTCCCTATCAGACCGTACAGCTGCTGAGAAAGAAAGGCATGAGCGTACATGCTGCTGAAATCATTGCCAAAACAGGTTGGACGACGGATGAATTGATGGCTGGCATAGAGAAAACAACCTTTTCACAATCCTATGATATTGTTAGCTTATTGATTGGTGTCAACAACCAATTCCGGGGGAAAGATCCCTCAGCATATGAACAGGAATTTGAAAAATTATTGAACAAGGCCATCGCCTTTGCTGGAGGAAACAAACAACATGTTTTTGTGCTGAGCATCCCTGATTGGGGAGCAACGCCTTTTGCAGCCAGCAGGGACAGGGTGAAAATTGGAAAAGAAATAGACCTATTCAATGCCATCAACAAAAAGATGACTGATGCTGCTGGCATTGCTTATGTATCGATCACAGAAGGGAGCAGGGAAGCCACTTCCAACCCTTTGCTGGTAGCCAAAGACGGACTTCATCCTTCAGGAATGGAGTATGGGAGATGGGCAAAAAAATTGGCTGATGCAATCTTACAACAAGTCAGGCGATTGAATTAAAGGTATAAAGACATTTCAGCAGCATAGGCCTTTGCCTTCTCTCCTGCCACTGTTGCGAAATCATTGCCTGAAGATGCAAAGATGATGTCGCGGCTCACATTGACGAGCAAGCCCACATCCTTGTTCATGGCCTTCTGTGAAATTTCTGCCAGACTACCTCCCTGCGCACCAACACCTGGAACCAGAAAGAAATGGTCAGGTGATATTTTTCTGAGGTTGAGGAATTCATCAGACCTGGTAGCGCCTACCACAAACATCAGGTTGTCAGTAGATCCCCAGCCAGCAACAGTTTGGATGACTTTTTCAAACAAGCGGCCATCTTCTTTCAATTCTTTCAATTCAAAATCAGCAGCGCCAGGGTTGGAAGTAAGCCCGAGGACAATGGCCCATTTTCCATCAAACTGAAGGAATGGCTTGACGCTGTCCTCACCCATGTAGGGAGCAATGGTGATGGCATCGAAGGGGAGGTTTTGAAGAAAGGCTATGGCATATTGGGTGGATGTATTACCAATGTCGCCCCGTTTTGCATCGGCTATCCGGAAATGTGTTTCAGGAATATAGTTGACCGTCTTTTCCATAGAAGCCCATCCGCGCAGGCCCTGTGCTTCATAGAAAGCGGTATTGATTTTGTAGGAAACACAATAAGGCAAGGTTGCATCGATGATGGCTTTGTTGAAAGCAAAAACAGGATCCTCCTCCCCCAACATGCATGCTGGCAACTTGCTGGGATCTGTATCCAACCCCACACAGAGATAAGACTTCTTTGCCCTTATATGATCGATCAGTGCTTGTTTGGTCATGGTAAAAACTTGAAAATTAAAGCGATTGTTCTCCTTTATTTCTATGCTTGAACGGGCTTGTCTGTTGCATATACCTCAAAGATAATGGCTTTCAATGCGCTATAAAAATGCCATAACTCAGTGAAAGTATTATACAACGGAACTGGTGCCAGGCGAATCACATTGGGCTCTCTCCAATCCACCATGAACCCTTTCTCAAAAAGCAGGTCATAAACCTCCCTTCCTTTTTCTTTGAACAACAGGGAAACCTGGCATCCTCTTGCGTCAGGCGTTAGGCACGTAAAATGTTCAGATCCAAGATCATTGATGAGGGCGGAAAGCCATGCCCTCATTTTTTCCTGTTTCGCCAAAATATTTATCCACCCGGCTTGTGTAAAAATATCCAGGGAAGATTTAAGGCAGGCATACAGCAAGATGGATGGTGTACTCAGTTGCCATCCTGATGCGTCGGGTTCTGGCACAAAGCGGTTCTTCATGGCAAACCTTTCAGATTTGTCATACCCCCACCAACCGGTAAGCCTTTTCAATGTTTTATCTGCGTGATGCCTTTCGTGTATAAATACCGCAGCCACAGCACCAGGGCCACCATTCAGGTATTTATAAGAACACCAGCAGGCAAAATCAATTTCCCATTCGTGTAGATTCAATTGCACATTTCCCATGGCATGGGCCAGGTCAAAACCAACCATTGCACCAGCTTCGCGAGAAGCCTTGCTGATCTGCTGCATGTCCAACAACTGACCGGTATAGTAATTGATTCCGCCGAGGAAAACCAAGGCCAGTTCATCAGCGTGGCTTTCGATAGCAGCAACAATGTCTTCATTGCGCATGGCAACATTTTCGCTACCAGCATTGACTTCAACCAGTATCTCTGAAGGATCCAGGCCAAGGTGTTCCAGAAATGAATGTATGGCATATTGATCGCTTGGAAATGCCTTGGATTCTACCAGTATTTTTTTTCTTTTGCCAATTGGGCGGTAGAAACTGACCAGCATCAAATGTATATTGACTGTCAGCTGGTTCATCACGCTGAGCTCGGATGGCTTGGCACCTGCAATAACAGACAATGGTTCAAGCAAGGCATNGTGCAGATCCAACCATGGTGATTCTCCGGCAAAAAAAGATTCTACACCCTCATCAGCCCAATGCTGAAGGATCGTATTAATGGACCCTGCAGTTGANNTGGGCTGAAGACCGAGTGAATTCCCCAAAAAATACATGCGTTGCTTTCCATTTTTTTCAGGCACCAGGAACTGGCTCCTGAAACCTTGTAAAGGGTCGGCAGCATCAAGCGACTGCGCAAAGGCTTCATTGAATTCAAATCTGTTCATTGTTAAATGCTTCCGGTTCTGCCACCATCGACAGGTATACAGATTCCATTGAGGTAAGAGGCTGCGGGAGATGCCACAAAAGCAGCAACAGCAGCAATTTCAGCAGGCGATCCAAATCTTTTGGCAGGAACTGAAGCGCGCATTTGAGCCTGCATGTCAGCCTTCAATATTTGCCCTGGCAGCAAAATTTTCTGCAACGGCCTCCAGTCTTGCAGTGGAAATGAATCCCGGCAGCAGGCTATTGACAGTAATGCCATGCACGGCCAATTCATTTGACATGGTTTTTGACCAGGAGGCAACAGCTGCACGAATGGTATTGGACACACCAAGATTATCGATTGGAATCCGGACTGAAGTTGAAATGACATTGATGATACGACCCCAGCCATTTTGTTTCATCGCAGGAATGACAGCCTGCGCAAGGATATGGTTGCAAACAAGGTGTTGGCTGAAGGCAGCCTGAAATGCCATCGGATCTGCCGTTTCAATGGGACCTGCTGATGGCCCACCAGTATTGTTGATCAGGATATCAATGGTATGGTCTTGTGAAATATTGGATACAAGCGCTTTGAGTGCATCAACATCATTGAAATCAATTGCATGGCATGCATGCGATTGATCATTGGTAACAGGCAGTTCTTTGACGGTCTGTTGAAGGGTATTCAAATTTCTGGAGAGCAAAATACAAGAGGCTCCAAGCATGGCGAGTTCGATGGCAATAGCCTTACCAATTCCTTGAGATCCGCCACAAACCAATGCCGTTTTATGTTGAAGGGAAAGCTCCATATTCCTTATTGTTCTTCTTCCATTTCACTGCGGATCTGGTCCGATAATTTCACCATTACCTTGTCGATGCGATGACCATCCATGTCCATGATTTCTATGCCAAATCCTTTCCATTCAAAATGTTCACCGGTTTCTGGAATCCGCTCAAGGGCGTGTAAAATGAACCCAGCCAATGTATCAAATTCCTGTTCACCTTCATTCATCCAATCGGCTTTTTCAAACCTGGTGAGAAAATCATAAAACGGAATCTGTGCATCAACCAGAAAACTTCCATCTTCCCTTTCAATGATTTCATAGTCCTGCAAATCGTGCTGAGGAAGGTCCCCAACAATAGCTTCCAACAAATCATTCAAGGTTACCAAACCAAGCAAGGTTCCATACTCATCTACCACAAAGCTGGTATGGATTTTGGAGACCTTGAACTTTTCAAGCAGTTGATATGGACTGATGTTTTCTGGAACAAAAGAGGGTTTTTCATGGTATGCTTGAAGGAAACCTCATCGGGTGTAACATACATGTCCTTGATGGAAACAATTCCCTTGATTTGGTCTATTGATTTATCACAAACAGGATATATAGTGTGTGGCTCCTTCATGATCTTCTCCCTGATGCTCTGCTCATTATCATTTACATCAAACCAGATTACATCACTGCGGTGGGTCATCAAAGAAGTGATGTTTCGATCTCCCAAATGGAAAACCCGCTGGATGATTTCTTGCTCGGTTACTTCAATGGCACCATGTTCGGTTCCTTCATTGATGATGGCTTTGATTTCTTCCTCCGTCACTTGTGAATCATCTGTCTTAACCCTGAATAACCTCATGATCAGTGTGGTTGTATTCACCAGCAACCAAACAAAAGGATAGACAATTCTTGAAATCAACCGCATGGGGGCTGCAACAGTTTTTGCAATCTTTTCAGGGTTGGACAATCCAAGCCGTTTGGGAACAAGCTCACCAAAAACAAGAGAGAAAAAAGTGATGACAACAACAACTGCCGCTGTTGCAATCCCTTTGCTGTAAGCAGCAAAGGCAGGCAGTCCCTCCAGAAAGACAGCCACATCATCCACAATCTTGTCGCCTGAAAATATACCTGTAAGAATACCGATGGTCGTAATACCGATTTGAACAGTGGATAAAAAAGAATCAGGCTTTTGTGCCAGTGCCAGCGCATGTTTGGCTCTTGAGTCTCCTTTGTTTGCCTGCCCCTCAAGACGGGCTTTTCTGGCAGAAACCAAGGCAATCTCTGCCATGGAAAAGAATCCGTTGATAAGGATCAGAAAGAAGAGAATGAGCAACTCGTTCATATGCTGTATTGCTGTAAAGATAGGGCCTGCCTGCTGATTTGTGCACCCGCCAATCCAAAAACTATCCCCAAAAAAGCCCCAACCAGCACATCTGATGGATAATGTACACCTACATACACCTGGGCATATGCAATGGCAAAGGCCCAAATGAACAAAAGATTGAACCATTTTGAAATACCACGCATGGTAAACGCAACATAGGTAGCAAAGGCAAAATGATTGACGGCATGAGAGGAGGTAAAACTTCCATTGGCACCACAATACCGGGCAAGAAACCTGATTTGATCTGCCATAAAGGGATCTCTGCAAGGCCTTGGCCTATCAAAATAGGCCTTGATGACGTGGCTGCTTATCAGGTCACAACATGCAACCAGGGCTATTGCACCCAATACCCACCAAATGGCTTTTTTGCCAAAAACCTGAAAAGAATAGAAAACAATAAAAACATACAGAGGAATATGAAAAATGGATTCCCGCAGAAAAAGAAAAAAATCATCCAGAACAGGGTGAACAAGTTCGCGGTTCAGCAAGAGCATTAACTGATAATCAAGGTGTAACACCTGCTGAATAAATGACATGTGATCTGAATATAACATAAGCATACTGTAAATTTAAGCAGTATTTCCAGGAAATGGCTTATCCAGAAAGTTAACAAAAAGCATTAAGTCTATAAAACCCACTGTACAATCATATTTAGTTGATGGAACAGCCTTTATTTTGTAATTTTGCATCCTTAAAATTTTTAATTTGGCATTGATTAAAAGCATTTCAGGAATCCGAGGAACCATTGGCGGTAAACCCGGTGAATCGCTTACCCCTTTGGATGTTGTGAAATATACGGCTGCCTTCGGTGAATGGGCAATGGCAGAGGGCAATAATAAAATCATCATTGGAAGAGATGGAAGAATAAGTGGCCCGATGATAGCAGGTCTTGTTGCTCAAACACTTGTATCCATGGGTGCAGAAGTCATTGACCTGGGACTTTCAACAACGCCAACTGTTGAATTTGAAGTGGCTGCAGAAAATGCTGCTGGAGGAATCATTATCACAGCCAGCCATAACCCCAAAGAATGGAATGCACTCAAATTGCTGAACAATAAAGGAGAATTCATCAGTGCTGAAGTAGGTGCGCAGATCCTCAACAATGCAGAGGTGGGGAATATCAATTTTTCTTTGGTTGACAAAACCGGAAGTATTACACCAAAATACGACCATGCAGACAGGCATCTTGATGCCATTGTATCACATGCGCTTGTCAATAAAAATTTAATTGAAAACCAAAACCTCAAAATTGTCGTTGATGCGATCAACAGCAGTGGAGCAGTTTTTGTACCCCTTCTCCTTAAAAAATTGGGCATACAAGAACAGAACATCATTGTTTTGAATGCAGAAGTCAATGGAAAATTTGCCCACAATCCTGAACCATTGCCTCAACACCTGACGCAACTTTCTGCTGCTGTAATTTCCAACAAGGCCGATCTTGGCATTTCTGTTGATCCTGATGTTGACAGGCTTGTATTTGTTTGCGAGGATGGGTCCATGTTTGGCGAAGAATACACGTTGGTTGCCGTTGCAGACTATGTACTGGGAAAAACCAAAGGAGATACAGTAAGCAACCTATCATCAACAAGAGCGCTGAAAGACATCACTGAAAAGCATGGTGGAAAATATCATGCTGCAGCTGTTGGCGAGGTTAACGTTGTGGCTAAAATGAAGGAGGTCAATGCGGTTATTGGAGGGGAAGGCAATGGCGGCATCATTGTTCCTGATTTTCATTATGGAAGGGATGCCCTTATTGGCATTGCTCTTTTCCTGACCCAGCTTTCACAATCAAGCAAAACCGTCAAACAGCTTCGCAGCAGTTATCCAAACTACTTCATCAGCAAAAACAAGATCGAAATGGATGGCAAAACCAACCTAAACCTTGTTTTTGAGAAACTGAAGGAAAAATACAAATCAAATCCTTTGAATACCATCGACGGATTAAGGATTGAGTTTGACAATGACTGGGTTCATTTAAGATCCAGCAACACTGAGCCCATCATTCGGATCATTGCAGAAAGTAATTTCGAAACTACCGCCAACAATATCGCATCAAAACTCATCCGCGACATACAGGAGTCATTGTAAACCCTGTTTCGTATATTTGAAAAAACAGGTTAGGATATGGCCGCCAGAATATATTTAGACAATGCTGCTACGACTCCAATAGACCCGTTGGTTTTTGAGGCGATGACACCCTATTTTACTGAACATTTCGGCAATCCGTCTTCGATTTATTCATACGGAAGGGAGAACCGGCTGGCNATTGAAAAAGCCCGTAAATCAGTGGCAGCAATACTTCATGCCCATCCATCTGAAATATTTTTTACCAGTGGAGGAACTGAAAGCAGCAATACCGCAATTTTCGCTGCAATAAAGGAATTGGGCTGTACCAGAATCATCAGTTCCCCGATTGAACATCATGCAACACTCCATACCTGCAATTTTATTGCAGAGAAGGGTCATGCAAGCCTTGAATTTGTCAACATCCTTTCCAATGGTCATGTAGACCTCCATGATCTTGAACTGAAACTGTCTTCTTCACCAGAGAAAACATTGATCACCTTGATGCATGCCAACAATGAGATTGGCAATATCACCAACATCAAAAGAATAGGAGAACTGGCCCAGCAATACAATGCCGTTTTCCATGCAGACACGGTTCAGACTGTAGGCCATTTCCCCATCAACCTGGCCGAAATAAATATTGATTTCATTACAGGTGCGAGCCATAAATTTCATGGTCCAAAGGGTGTGGGAATCTTGTACATCAATGCAAGGAACAAACTGAATCCATTCATTCATGGGGGGGGACAGGAAAGAAACATGAGGGCAGGAACAGAAAATATTTATGGTATTGTTGGATTTGCAAAAGCGCTTGAAATTGCAGTGAAAAACCATGAAGTTGATCATGCACAGATTGCTTCATTAAAATCATACCTCAAAACATCACTGGAAAAAAATATCAAAGGGGTTGTTTTCAACGGCGACCCATCAGAGGATAGCCTCTACACGGTATTGAATGTTGGATTTCCAAGAACAGAAAAATCCGAAATGCTGCTCTTCAATATGGACATCAGGAATATCTGTGTTTCAGGGGGCAGTGCATGCAGCAGTGGCGCCATTCAAGGATCTCATGTAATCAATGCACTCCAGTTACCTGACCAATCCACTGTGAGATTCTCCTTCAGCAAATACAATACCAGGCAAGAGATTGACGCCGTCATTGAGGCGCTCAAGGAACTTATTTGATCAATTGATTTTTTTCTTGATCTCACTCAAAATAACCAGCGCTTCCAACGGAGTAAGGTTGTTTACATCAACCCCACCCATCATTTCCCTGATGCCCGCAAAGACTTCAGTATGGGTATCAAAAATGGAAAGTTGAATTCCGGGAACTTCCGGTTTATGGGTTGACGAAACTGAAATCGCCTGTTTTTGTTCAAGTTCTCGCAAAATTTCTTCGGCTCTATTGACCAAAACAAGTGGCATCCCTGCCATTCGGGCAACATGAATACCAAAACTATGGGTACTTCCACCCGGAGCCAACTTTCGCAAGAAGATGATCCTGTTGTCAACTTCCTTGTGGGTGATATGAAAATTCTTGATCCTGGGAAGGCCAAGCTCAAGCTCATTCATTTCATGGTAATGGGTTGCAAACAATGTTTTGGGGCGTTGATCAGCATCGTGTAAAAATGCTGCGATGCTGCAGGCGATGGAAATTCCATCATAGGTAGAGGTTCCTCTGCCTATCTCATCAAGAATCACAAGACTCCGTGATGAAATATTGTTGATGATGCTGGCAGTTTCATTCATCTCCACCATAAAGGTAGATTCACCCCCGCTGAGGTTATCCGATGCACCAACCCTTGTAAATATCTTGTCTGTAATCGGAATGATTGCCTCCTGTGCTGGCACATAGCTGCCCAGGTGTGCCATCAGTGTGATGATGGCCGTTTGCCTGAGCAAGGCACTCTTACCACTCATGTTTGGACCCGTCAAAATAATCAACTGACAATTGTCCTGATCAAGGTGGACATCATTGGCGATATAGGCATCTCCCGGTTTCAAGAGATGCTCAATAACAGGATGTCTTCCTGCAATGATATGGAGATCCCCATCCTCATGGATTGTCGGCCTGCAATATCGATAGGCTTCTGCATTGGTGGCAAAACTGGAAAGACAATCAATCACTGCAATGGCATGTGCGTTCTGCTGCATGGGAACGATATACTCCTGCAATACAGCAAGCAATTGATCATAGATCTTTGATTCCAACTGTAGTATTTTATCCTCAGCACCCATGATCTTTTCTTCGTACTCTTTCAACTCAGGGGTAATATACCTTTCTCCATTGGTCAGGGTTTGCTTTCTGATCCAATCTGCCGGAACTTTGTTCTTGTGTGTATTGCTGACTTCAAGATAATATCCGAAAACATTGTTGAATCCAATCTTCAGGGAACTGATACCAGTATTCAAAGCCTCACGCTGTTGAATTTCTACCAGCACGTTTTTACCCCCTTTGGCAAGGCTGCGGTAATGATCAAGGTCTGTGTCAACCCCCGCTGCAATATATCCACCCTTAACGGTCTGGGCAGGGGCGTCATCTGCAATTTCCCTTACAATTTTCTCCTTGATGATACTGCAACCAGTGAGATTTTCTGCAAGCCTGAACAGATAAGGATCACTTAAATCTCCCGCTGCAATCTTGATCAACCTTACCTGCTCCAACCCATTGGCCAATTGCAACATTTCACGGGGACCAATTTTTCTGGAAGGAATCTTGCTCACCAATCTTTCAATGTCTCCACATTGTTTTATGTTTTGTAAGACGGCCGCTTTCCATTCCCTGTTGGCCAAAATGGCAGCAACAAGTGTAGCGCGTTCTTCAATCTGTTCTTTTTGTACAAGGGGCATCAGTACCCATCTTCTCATGAGGCGCGCGCCCATAGGAGAGACAGTACTATCGATGGTCTTCAACAATGTTGCCCCGCCATCAACACCTGCGTAAATGAGCTCAAGGTTTCTGATGGTAAACTGATCCATCCAGAGGTACTCATCCCTATTGATCCTGTGGATGGAGGCAATATGACTGGTGTTGGGGTGTACCGTATCACCAAGATAGTGCAATACTGCCCCAGCTGCAACAATACCCTCTTCCATGTCTTCGATACCATACCCTTTCAGGGAATATGTACCAAAATGCCGCAGCAAAGCCTCTTCTGCATACCTGTGGTCAAAAATCCATGGATCCAATCCATAGGTGTAAAATTTTTTAACCCAATGATCCCCAAGATCTGCCTGCCGCCCTTTTTGAAAAACAACTTCCGCAGGCTGAAATGTCTGCAACAACTTGTCCGTGTATTCATGGTCGCCCTGTGCCACAAAAAATTCACCAGTAGAGATATCCAAAAAGGAAATACCGTTTACCTGCTCTCCAAAATGAACGCCTGCCAGAAAATTATTGCTGTTGTGCTCCAGCAATTTATCGTGCGTGGCCAGCCCAGGCGTCACCATTTCGGTTACACCCCGCTTTACAATTCCTTTGGCCATTTTGGGATCTTCCAACTGGTCACAGATGGCCACCCGAAAACCAGCCTTTACCAATTTATGCAAATAATTGTCAAGAGAATGGTAGGGGAACCCCGCCAATTCAAGGGTTGAAGCAGCACCATTGTTTCGCTTGGTCAGCGTAATTCCCAGTACTGCTGATGCCTTTATGGCATCTTCTCCAAAGGTTTCATAAAAATCTCCTACCCTGAACAAAAGGATGGCATCGGGATACTTCTGCTTAATGGCCCCGTGCTGTTGCATCAATGGCGTATCATGGACATTTTTTGACATGTTGGTATATTGAAAACCTCCTCCAAAAATACGAAAGCAGAGGAAGACTCATTGAACAATTAGTCCACATTCAAAGCTTCTCTTGCCAAGAGAACCCCTTTTTTCAAAATAAAAAAGCCGCCTGTACAGGCGACAACTACTCATTTAAGTTGTTTTTACATTTTTTAAAGAATTCGAACCCTTAATAATATTAAGTATTTTTACTTACTACTAAGTAGTTTAAGCAGCGTTTTATAAATTAAAAAATTTGCTAACTTTTATCCTGGATGGATTTCAAAAGACTTAACAACATGACAGGAAAAGATCCGGTGCTCAACCGCAGGATCACTTCTATTTTCCTTAACGAATTTGAGACTTTCAAGAAGCATTTTAACAATTTACCCACCACAACTGATATCGATCAATTCCAATTTCTATTGCATAAAATAAGGCCAAGTTTGGTAATTTTTGAGCTGGATACACTCATCAAAAAATATGAAGAATTTTTAGACATTAGAAAAACCGGTGAGACTATTGTAGAAAACGATCCTGCTTTTTTAGAAGCCCTCAACCGAACAGAAGAAAAATTAAAATTGGTAAAAGAATTCCTTGGTTCACTTCCCTAGTGATTTGAGTTTCCATTTCCGTAAAACTTATTATACGCTTCTACCCCTGTTGTTGACATGCAATTTCTTGTAGACATTGTAAACATGCTTTCTAACCGTCTCCTGTGATATACCCAAGATTGATGATATTTCCTTGTACAATCTTCCTTTGACCAACAATTCGAGAATTTCAAGCTCCCTTGCAGATAGACTCTCCAATAAAATGGAGTCCCTGCTTTCCTCCTTATTTCTGAAACTGGCCACTACCCTGCTGGCTATTTGGCCAGACATAGGCGCGCCGCCTTCATACAAATCCCTGATGGTAGCTAAAAGTTCTGCAGGCTTGGTTTTTTTTAGGATATAGCCACTCGCCCCTGCTGCCAGTGCGTCAAAAAAAATTTCATCATCCTCGTAAACTGTACACATCATGAACTTTATCGTGGGGCATTTTTGTTTTATAATGCGCACCGCTTCTATACCAGTCATTTCCCCCATGTTGATGTCCATCAAGACAACATCTGGAATATCACCTGGCATTTTATCAACGGCTTCTTCACCTGAACCATACACTGCCACAACATCATATCCATCAGAGTTGATCAAAATCTGCTCCAGGGCTATTCGAATGAAATGATTGTCCTCTACAACACTGACCCTGATATTGTTATGTTTTTCTTCCATTTGTTTGAGCGGCTCCTGTTTTGGAGTGAAGTATAGCTAAAATTGTTCCAATTATCTTGTTATGACAATTTTATAAAGGAACATAGAGGATGTATTTTTCCTGAAAGAATGTTTCATCAAAAAGGTCGCCTATGGGTTGCTGATGGGGTCTTGTGTTGGAGACAGCAATTTCTTCAGTTAAATCACCTCCCTTTAAACAGATCAAGCCATTTTTAAGGTCCTCCATTTTTCTTTCTTTCTTCAACAGAGGTCTGCTCCATTTCCAGAGTTCACCCAAAGGAGCAACAGCCCGGGATACAGCAAAATCAAATTTACGCCCCTTGATATCCTCAGCCCGGGAATGCTGAATGGTTACATTCGAAATGTCAAGGGCAGCAGAAACAGCTTCAACAACTTTTAACTTTTTGCCAATTGAATCAACCAAATGAAACTGCACTTCAGGGAAAAAGATGGCCAATGGAATGCCGGGAAATCCTCCGCCAGTACCTATATCAATAATTTCCATACCACTGGCAAATGGATATCGCGCTGCAATGGACAAAGAATGAAGAACATGTCTTTCATAAAGTGACGCTATATCTTTTCTGGATACAACATTGATTTTTTCATTCCAATCAAGATACAGCTCTCTCAATTGTGTAAATTGACTCAACTGTCTTGGAGAAAAATCACTGAAATATTTGAGTATCAATTCCATTGGTTGCGAGGCTTTTTCCATATAGAAGATATGAAAATCAAATAGTAAAAAAACATCCAAATATCCCAAAGCCAAAAGAAGGGAAAGAGATCTATTTCACCCAGTTTTTTCATGGATTTGAAAAACACAATCCCCTGAATCAAAAATCTTATTACCCATGCCCCTAGTACCCCGCGCCAGTCGAAGGTGCTTAATGCAGCCGCCATCAGTGGGTACAGAAGGAAATGGGAAGTCATGTAAACCCCCAACAGGAACTTATGCTTGCCTTTGTAATATTTTCCTGTTGAATTGTGACGCTCTTTTTGACTGATCCATTCTCCGATGGATGCTGGTGGTGTTGAATAGGTAAATGCATCCTTGTCAATCACAATGGCTGTGTTTTCACTGGTTGCACACGCATTGATAAAAAGATCATCATCGCCTCCAGGCAAATGATGGTGTGCGGCAAACCCTTTTTGCTTGAAAAACAATTCCTTTTTATATGCTAAATTCCTTCCAACACCCATGTAAGGCTGCCCTGCAAGGGCACANGATAAGTACTGCAAAGCAGTATGGAAAGTATCAAAACGAATGACCCTGTTGAGGATTCCTTTCTTTCTTTTGTAAGCACCATAACCCAAAACGATTTGAATGCCCTCCTTAAAGGCGGCCTGCATTTTGAGGATCCAATGTTCAGAGGCTGGAATACAATCTGCATCAGTCAACAAAAGCAACTCGTGNGTGGCACTTTTAATGCCCATGGAAAGGGGAAATTTCTTCCCAGGTATGTGCAAAGCTTCCTGTTTCAGTTCCACAATATGCAGTTGCTTAAAGTCACGGTACAAGCCTTCCAGGAGGTATTTTGTGTCATCCAGGGAATTGTCATTGATAACCACAATTTCATGTGTACTGCGATAGGTCTGTGCCAGTACTCCAGGCAAATTGGCCTCAATTTGATCGGCCTCATCGCGGGCNCAAATGATGACACTGACGGCCTGTTCTTTGGCTGAAAGCGNATGCTTTTGCTTGTAGAAAGCAAGCAAACAAAAGTACCGCANATAATAAAATACCTGGATCAGAACGACAAGGGAAAAAGCCAACATGGGCACCCACATTAACATACTCATGGTTNNAAAGATACAATATCTTTACACCATGGACTATCAATCCTGCATAGAATACCTCTATTCAAAGCTACCCATGTTCAGCCGAACAGGGGCCGCAGCAATCAAGATGGATCTTTCCAATACGATTGCCCTTTGTGCAGCCTTGGGCAACCCCCAGCAGCGCTTCAAAACCATCCATGTAGCAGGAACGAATGGCAAAGGATCAGTTAGCCATATCCTGGCCTCCATCATGCAGGAAGCGGGGTTTAAAACCGGTCTTTATACATCCCCNCATTTAAAAGATTTCAGGGAGCGGATCCGGATCAACGGGGAGATGATTCCNACCGGACAGGTGGTCGAATTTACCGAAAACATCACCCACCTGATTGAAGCNCTGGAACCTTCGTTTTTTGAAGTTAACGTGGCCATGGCCTTTGACCATTTTGCAAAAGAAGGGGTTGAAGTGGCCATCATTGAAACAGGGCTGGGTGGCAGACTAGACAGTACTAATATCATCCACCCTGAAATGTCCATCATCACCAATATTGGNCTGGACCATGTTCAATTGCTTGGNAACACCCTCGGATTGATTGCAGGAGAAAAAGCTGGAATCATNAAAGCAAATGTTCCTGTAGTCGTTGGACAAACCCATGTTGAAACTGCAACAGTTTTTGAAACGAAGGCAAGGCAGTTGGATGCCCCCATTGTTTTTGCAGACGCCATCTGGAAAACTGCTGCGCAATCGATAAGCCCTGGCATCATTTCAATTGCATTGACTTGCATCAAAGATGGATCAACCAGAAAGTTCAATACTGACCTTACAGGCTTTTACCAGGCAGAAAATATCCGCACTGTCATTGCCGCGGTCGATCTGCTGATTAACAAGGGATGGAAAATCAAAGATGACGATATTGTGAAGGGCATCGCATATGCAAAAAAAAATACGGGGCTACACGGAAGATGGGAAGTTATCAATACCATCCCTCTTTTGATTCTCGACGTTGCACACAATACAGAAGGAATCAAGAAAGTGGTTCAACAAATCAATGCATCTGCATTTGAAAAGCTATTCATCATCCTTGGTTTGTCCAAGGACAAGGATGTTGGAGCTGTGATTGCCCAACTTCCTCAGGAAGCGATGTACGGCTTCACGCAAGCCCAGATACCAAGAGCCCTCATGACAGAGGAATTAGAGAAAATGGCAACTACAGCAGGCCTGAGAGGCCAATCGTATCCAGATGTGAATTCGGCCATTGAGCATACAATTAAAATGGCAGGAGACAATGACCTTGTATTGGTTTGTGGCAGTATTTTTGTTGTGGGTGAAGTTGATAGGGAAAAATGGTCTCAATAATTCAATTCACCCAGTTTGGACAATGCATAAAACAATGCAGTAGCATGCATGCTTTGCAGTATCTCATTTTTTTTCAACAGGCTTTTTACATCATCAATACTGAGCAAGTGGATTTCAATTTCTTCATTGGCATCGAGTGATTGCGCTGCAATTTTTTCACCTCCCGTTGCCAGGTAAAAATGCATCCAATTGTTGTGCGTAGAAGGATTTGCNGAAGTTTTGCCAAGGTATTCAAAAGACTCGAACTGATAACCCGTCTCTTCGCGCAGTTCCCTGGCAATGGCAGATTCAAGATCCTTGTCTTCGCTGTCCACACATCCGCCTGGAATTTCCATCAGTGTCAGCCCACTTGCATGCCGGTACTGCCTTTCAAAAATAAACTCCCCAGCCTTGGTCATNGCAACTGCAGTCACCCAATCAGGAAATTCATATACATAATAGGGATCGATAATTTTCCCATCTCCCCGCATACAGGTATCCTTTCTGACAGTAAACCATAGATCATCAAAAAGATAATCAGACTTAACCAGTTTCCATTCCATCATCTATGTACAATTGAAACAACTTCATAAATACTCAAGATACTCAGATCTTGATAACGGATTTCACCTGCTGTATAACCTGATTTTGCAACCTGATGTAATAAAGGCCTGCAGGAAGATGCTCNCCATCAAAATCAACCCTGAANGTACCGGCCTCAAAATTGGCGTCGATGAGTATCTTCACCAGCCGACCAGCGGAATCCATCACCTGAATCATGGTATGGCCACCAGCAGACTTGAATTGAATGGTTACTTTTTTATGGAATGGATTGGGGTATACCACAATCAGCTGATCAGGATTACCAACAGGATTCAAGATCGAACAGGTACCCAATTTTGTCAATGGCAGTTTCTGGAAGTTCTTCAACATCACATTGTTCAGGGTAGTATCATTTACACAGAGCCAATTGGAAAGGATACTGGCATAAATGCTCCTGAAATCATATTGATAAGGAACATTATCACCCACTGTTGCCTTCATGGGCAAAATCGGNNTTGTACCGCTTACCCCTGCCTGCACCATTGCACCAAANACAAATAACGGAGCAGCAGCACCATGGTCTGTACCGCTGGATCCATTGCTGAGAACCCGTCGGCCAAACTCTGAATAGGTCATTCCAACTACGCGCTCTTC
>JGI25920J50251_10000197_pt1 | contig 19107 bp, 15 predicted proteins | sample LauGreBMM110DCMD_2_FD_50251 | JGI IMG/M metagenome (IMG submission 50251) | reverse complement strand
CGGATCCATCACCAGGCCTGCCAGCTCGCCCATCCCCCCCCCGGCCAGGGCCAGGGTGAACAGGGAGGGCACCGGCGGCACCAGCCCATGGCCCAGGTCCGCCGCCAAGCGCCGGCCACTGGGGTGGCTGCCGGTTGCCAGCACCAACTGGCGGGTCTCCAGCTGTTCCAACACCCCTCCCCCAGCCCGCAGGGCCAGCCGAAAGCCCCCCGCCGGCAGGGGCTCGGCAGCCTGGAGGGCCACCGCTGTGCGCAGGGTTACCCCCGCGGCCAGGGCGGCGTTGCGCAGGCTGGCCGCCACCGAACTGGCCCGGTTACTGGTGGGGAACAGGCGCCATCCTCCTCTTCCACCAGGGAGAGGCCCCGCTCGGCAAACCAGGCCACCGTGTCGCCGGTAGCAAAGCGGCTGAAGGGCCCGAGCAGGGCCTTTCCCCCCCGCGGGTAATGGCCCACCAGGCTGCGGGGGTCCCAGTCGGCATGGGTGACATTGCAGCGGCCACCGCCACTGATTAACACCTTGCCCAGGGGCGTGGGGGTGGATTCGAGCAGCACCACCTGCCGCACACCTGCCTCCGCAGCCGTGATCGCCGCCATGAAGCCGGCCGGTCCGCCGCCGGCCACCACCAGGTCCCAGGCCCGTAGGCCGGACGACTCGGCTCCAGGCTCGGGCGCGACGTCGGACTGGGTGTCGGCCTGGGGCAAGGCAGGGGGCAGCATGGGGAGATGGCAAATGGGCCCAACCAGCACGACCCCACGGAGGTTCCGTCCACCGCGGTGCCGTCCTACCGCTTCAGTGTGGCGCCAATGCTGGACTACACCGACCGGCACTTCCGGGTGCTGATGCGTCAGATCACGCGCCGCAGCCTGCTCTACAGCGAAATGGTGGTGGCCCAGGCCATCCACCACTGCGACAAGCCAGGCCAGCAAGACCGCCTGGAACGCCTGCTCGGCTTCGATCCCGTTGAAAAACCCCTGGCCCTGCAGTTGGGTGGCGACGATCCTGGGCTACTGGCAGCCGCGGCCCGCCTAGCGGCGGCCTGGGGCTATGACGAGGTCAACTTCAACGTGGGCTGTCCCAGCGAGAAGGTGCAAAAAGGCCGCTTCGGTGCCTGCCTAATGGCGGAACCGGCCCGGGTGGCCGACTGCATTGCCGCCATGGCCGCCGCCTCAGGCCTGCCGGTGAGCGTGAAACATCGGATCGGCATCGATGCGCGCGATTCCTACGCCGAACTGCTCGACTTCGTTGACACCGTGGCTGCCGCCGGGGCCTGCCGCTTCAGCGTGCACGCCCGCAAGGCCTGGCTCGAGGGCCTCGACCCCAAACAAAACCGCAGCGTGCCGCCCCTGCGGTACGAGCTGGTGCACCAGCTCAAACAGGAGCGGCCCCAGCTGCAGGTCGAACTCAACGGCGGCCTAGGGGATTTGGCCGCCTGCCAGCGCCAGCTGGAGCTTGTGGATGCGGTGATGGTGGGCCGGGCCGCCTACAGCCATCCCCTGCGCTGGGCCCCGGTCGACCGGGACCTGTTTGGCGACGGGGCTTCCCCCCTGGCCAGTGCTTCGAGCGTGGTGCGGGGCCTGGTGCCCTATGCCCAGCGCTGGTGTGAGGCAGGCGGGCGCCTCTGGCCGATCGCCCGGCACCTGGTACAGGTGGTGGAAGGGGTGAGCGGGGCCCGGCACTGGCGCCGGCGCCTTGGCGAGGCCGCCGGCGCCCGCAGCGCCGGGGCAATCGTGCTGGAAACAGCCGCCCAGGAGCTAGAAGCCCAGGGCCTTTAAGCCAGGCCCAAGCCAGGAGATCAGACCTCGGCGCCGCCGTAGTCGTCGTTGCCGCCATGGGGGTCGGACTGGGAGCTGCGCCGGCGCCGGCTGCGACCCTCACCAAAACTGTCACCGCCGCCGTAGCTGCGATCTTCCCAACCGTTGGCACCGGAGGACCGTTCGGACTCGGCACCACCGCCGCCGTAGCCACCAGCCGGGGCGCCCCCGCCGTAGCCGCCACCACCTGCGGAAGCACCGCCTCCATAACCGCCAGCTCCGTAACCGCCACCGCCATAACCACCGCCACCGCCTGGGGCGCGGCGCGGCGCAGCAGCTCCCTTGGGTTCGGCCTTATTGATCCGCAGGGGGCGACCCATCAGCTCGGTGCCCTGGAGGGCCTCGATCGCCCGGCCTTCACTCTCGGCATCAGCCATCTCGACNAAGGCAAAGCCGCGCTTGCGGCCCGTTTCCCGTTCGAGGGGGAGAGAACAGTTCGACACCTCTCCAAAGGGGGCAAACAATTCAGCGATGTCTTCCTGTTCCGCGCGGAAGGGAAGGTTGCCAACAAAAATGCTCACAGGCCTAGGGGGCCAAAAGGCAGAGATCCAACNNNCCAAATCTAAACCCGGCGATGCAATCCGATTGGGCCCTAGGGCCCAATCGGCCCNGCCGGCTTCCAGGACTGGCCTCCGCTCCTGGCCCGCAGGGAACCAGGATCCAACCTTGCTCAGCCGTAGAGGCGGCTGCGGGTGCGGGCCAGCTGGAGCTTCACCTGATCAAAGCCGGTGCCGCCCTCACTGCGGCGGGCCGCCACCACCTGGCGGGGGGCGATGGCCGCATAGATGGCCTGGTCAAAGGCGGGATGGAGCTGCTGCCAGCGCTCCAGGGGCAAGTCCCGCAGCAGGAGACCCTCCTTGAGGCAGGTTTTCACCAGACCGCCCACCAGCTGATAGGCCTCGCGGAAGGGCACCCCCTTNGTCACTAGATAGTCGGCCACATCGGTGGCATTGGAGAAATCGGATCCCACCGCAGCCTCCAGCCGCTCAGGCCGAAAGCTGATGCCCTCCTCCAGCAGGATGGCCATGGCCTCGAGACAATCCAGGCTGGTGCGCACGGTGTCGAACAGGGCTTCCTTGTCTTCCTGGAAATCCTTGTTGTAGGCAAGCGGCAGGCCCTTAATCATCACCAGCAGCCCCTGCAGGTGGCCGAAGACCCGGCCACACTTGCCGCGCACCAACTCGGGCACATCGGGGTTCTTTTTCTGGGGCATCAAGCTGCTGCCGGTGGCGCAGCGATCGGTGAGGCGGATAAAGGCGAACTCCTCACTTGCCCAGAGAATCACCTCCTCGGCCAGGCGGCTGAGATGCACCATGATCAAGCTGGCGGCGGCGCAGAATTCCACCGCGAAATCCCGATCACTAACGGCATCCAGGCTGTTGGCGTAAACCGTCTCGAAGCCCAGGGCCGCCGCGGTCTGGCGTCGATCGATTGGCACCGGTGTACCGGCCAGGGCCGCCGCGCCCAAGGGGCAGGTATTCAGCCGATGGCGCAGGTCCCGCAGGCGACCCCGGTCCCGTTCAGCCATCTCCACATAGGCGAGCAGGTGGTGGGCCAGGCAGACCGGCTGGGCCCGTTGCAGGTGGGTGTAGCCGGGAATCAGGGTGTCGGCCTGGGCCTCGGCCTGGGCCAGCAACGCCCGCTCAAAGCGCAGCAGGGAACCATCAATCAGGTCGACCTTCTGGCGCAACCAGAGGCGCAGATCCGTGCCCACCTGGTCGTTGCGGCTGCGGCCCGTGTGCAGGGTCTTGCCGACGGGTCCAAGCAGCTCAATCAGGCGCCGCTCCACCGCAAAGTGCACGTCCTCGGCCTCCAGGCCGGGGCGAAAGTCGCCGGCCGCAGCCTCCTGCCGCACCTGCTCCAACCCAGCCACCAGCTGCTGGGCTTCGGCAACAGTGATCACTCCACAGCTGCCCAGCATGGTGGCGTGGGCGATCGAGCCGTCGAGATCCTGCTGCAGCAGCTCGATGTCGAAGCCGATTGAGGCATTGAAGCGCTCGATCGCCGGGTGGAGCCCCTCCTCAAAGCGGTCGCTCCAGCCCGCAGCCCCACCGCCGGTGACCCCACCAGGGGGACCAGCGCCATGGGATTCAGGGCTAAGGGATTCAGGGCCGGGGACGATCTCGGAATTGGGGGCTGCCATCGGGCCTGGATGCCGCAACCGCTCAGCTTGGCAGGCTGGCCAGCTTGGGGTGCTCCTTCACCTTGAGCACCACCAGCGACGCGTCATCCTCCAGGGAGCGATCACTGCCAACGAAGCGATCGAGGCGGGCAAAGAGCTGGTCCAAGATCGCCTGGGCCCCCAAGCCGGCGCGGCAGGCCTCCTGTAGGCAGCTCAGCAGCCGCTGCTCCTCGAAGCGCTCGCCGCTGATGCCGGCAGCTTCGGTGACCCCATCGGTGTAGCAGAGCAAAACGTCGCCAGGCTCCAGCACGGTTTGCTCACAGCCGTAATCGGCCTCCTTCTCTAAGCCAATCAACAGACCGGGGGCATCGAGCCGCTCCACCTGCTGGCCCTGGCGCCGCCAGACCAGGGGCGGATTATGGGCCGCATTGGCGTACCGCAGCAGGCGGCTGGCCGGATCAAAGTCGGAATAGAAGAGGGTGACGAAGCGGTGGGAGTGGGCCAGATCCTCCTGGGCCAGTTGGTTGAGGTCGTGGAGGATGCGATCGGGGGGCAGCCCCGTGCGCACCTCGGCCCGCAACATGCCCCGCAGCAGGGTCATCAGTAGGCCGGCGGGCACACCCTTGCCCATCACATCGCCCATCACCAGGGCCCAGGGCCCCTGCTCGCGGCAACGGCCCTGGAGCTGGGGCCGGGTGGGGATGAAGTCGTAGTAATCGCCGCCCACCAGGTAGGCGGGCCGGCAGCGGGCCGCCAATTCCACCCCCTCGATCACCGGGCAGTGGTCCGGCAGCAGCTGGGCCTGGATCTCGGCGCCGGTGCTGAGCTGGCGATCGAGGCGTTCATGGCGGCGCCGTTCCTGCCACAAGGCGTCGCTTTCCAGCGCCACCCCGGTGAGGTCGGCCACCAGCTGGCCATGGCGGCGGTGCCCATCGCTCCACCCCGCTCCCCCGGCTGGGCCGAACACGTAGAGGCGTCCCCGTTGGCGACTGCGGGCCACCACCGAGGTGCCCACCACAGCCCCCTCCCCCCAATGCTGGGCCACCACCTGATCCAGGTGGGCCACCAGGCCGGCCTCACCCGCCGATGCCAACAGGCTGGCGTCGTTTAAGCCGGCCAGCTGGCGGAGCACGTCCCGACTGCGTTGGGAGGGGGTGCCCTGGAAGTGGTCACGCCACAGCTGACCATTGGCATGGAAGGGCAGCAGCAGGGCCCCCTCCGCCTCCATCAAGCGAGCTGCCACCAGGGGCACTAGCTCCAGGAAGCGGTTGAGGTTGGTGAAACTACGCAGGGCAAAGGCCAAGGACGCCAGCAGCTCCTGGTTGCGGCGTTGCTCCCGGCTGAGGCTGTCGAACAGCTGGCGCTGGGAGGCCGTTGCCGAAGCCGTTGGGGGCAGGGACTGGGGCGGGGGTTGAATCCGCGACGGCTTGCTGCCCAAGGGGGGGCCGCAATGGGACCCGCAAGGTAGCAGTGGTGCCAAATTTGTCCCGGCCCTGGGAGCGATTCGGGCCGATCAACGCTTAACCGTCCAGCAACGCTTCGACGAACTCGAAGCTGTTAAACGGGCGCAGATCACGGATGCCCTCACCCGCGCCGATGAACCGGATCGGCAGCCCCGCTTCCGACGCCACCGCGAGAGCCACCCCGCCGCGGGCGCTGCCATCGAGCTTGGTGAGCACCACACCGGTAAGGCCGGCCGCCTTGGCAAAGGCCATGGCCTGGCGCAGGCCGTTCTGACCCTGGCTGGCATCGAGCACCAACAGCGATTCCACGGCCGCCTCGGGGGCCAGGCGATCGACAATGCGACGCACCTTGGCCAGTTCTTCCATCAAGTTGTGCTTGGTTTGCAGGCGTCCGGCCGTGTCCACCAGCACGAGGTCGAGACCCTTGGATTGGGCGGCGCCGATCGCATCGAACACCACCGCCGCCGGATCGGCATTGGCCGAGGGATTGGACACGACCGTGACCCCACTGCGGTCGCCCCAGACCCGTACCTGCTCAACGGCCGCGGCCCTAAAGGTGTCGGCAGCGGCGATCAGGCAGCTGTAGCCACTGCGGGTGGCCAGGTTGGCCAGCTTGCCCAGGGTGGTGGTTTTGCCGACCCCATTCACCCCCACCAGCAACCAGACGTTGAGCCGGTCGCGCTGGGGGGCGAGCAGGGCACTGCCACTGGCGCGAATTGGCGCCTCAAGCAACTCCTTGAGCTGCTCCTTAAGGAAGCGAATGCCTTCGCTGGGATCCACCACCTCCACATTGAGGCGCTCGCGCAGGGCCCCCAGGGCTTGGTCCGTGGCCTTGACGCCGACATCGGCGCGCAACAACAGGGTTTCCAGCTCGTCCAGCGCCTCAGGCGTGAGCGGATCGTCGCCCAAGTTGGTGAGCAGCTGGGTGACGAAATTGCGGCGGGTTTTCTCGAGGCCGCGGCGCAACCGGCCGAGCCAATCAATTTCCTCGAGGGACACCTGGTCGAGGCGGCGGCCCTGGGCCGCCAGCACCTCAGCTGACCAGGTGAAATCGGCATCAAAGGCACCCAGCTGGGGTTCGGCATCACCCCCGGTGGCCAGGGTCTGGGGGGCCGGANCNGGGGCCCCAACGGGCCCGGAGNCNGCGATGGTGGCGCCCCAAGTGCCAGGGTCAGAAGGGTCGGATGACCCACCTGGGGGCACCTGGGGGGCCGGTTCCTCGATGGCAAGGGCGAGCAACTGCCGCTGGCGTTCGGCCCGCTGGGCCGCGGCCTGCTCCAGCAAAGACAACCCCTGCCCCGGACTGGCGGCAGGCTGCCCTATCGGGACCTCTGCTGCCTGGGCGGGCTCGGAAGGCTGGGAGTCCTGGGCCGGCTCCTGCTGGGGAGCGGGTTCAGGGGAAGGGACGGGGGCCTGCTGGCGGTTGGCTTCCTGCTGGGCCTTGAGGCGGGCGTAGGCCTGGCGGGCCCATTCCAGTGCTTCGCTATCAACGCCGGCCATCGGCGCCGGACTGGCTGGAACCGCTGGCGAGACCTGGCTCGCACCAGCATCAGCACCAGAGGGGGGCTCCGGGGGTGAGGGGGGAACGGGTTGGGAGGGCCCAGGGGTTTCGCTGGGTTCAGGGCCCAGGGCGCCAGCCCCTTGGGATGGCGGCGGCAACCCAGGCTCCTGTTCGGGCTGGTCCCCTGACTGACCCTCGGGGACGGAACTGCGCTGGAACCAGTCGAACACCATCAGCGATCAGCCGGAAAGATTCGTGAGACGCCGCAGCACCCCGTTGATCATGCGACGGCCCTGCTCATCGCTGTAGCGATTGGCGAGTTCCACCGCCTCGTTACAGGCCACAGCCGGCGGTGTGCCGAAATCCTCGATGTCCGTGGCGGCCAGGCGCAGGATGTCGCGGTCGATGCGGGGAAGCCGGGTGAGCCGCCAGCCCTCCATCACGCCATCAAGGCGCTGATCAAGCTCCTGGCGGCGACTCACCACGGCGCGGGTGCGTTCCAGGGCGCCCTTGCGCACCTCCTCCTGGTTGGCGAGCAACAGCAACCGCGGCAATTCCAGGCTGGCCGAGAGGCGATTGAGGGCCTGTTCAGCATGGGAGAGACCCTGTTGCAGGTGACTGCGCACCTGGGGCAGGCTGTCGCCGCCAGCATCGACCAGCTCACTGTCGAGCAGCTGTTGCTGGGCCTGCTCCAGGTCGGTGGCGGATTGGTCGAGGGCTTCGCGTACGTGCTGGCTGAGGCTGGCCAGGGCCTGGAGCAACAGGGCATCCAGGGGCGTTGTGCGGGACAGGTCGCTGGCGGGCTGGCGATCGCTGATCTGGCCAAGCATCAGCAGGGCCAATTCTCTGGCAACGGATCGACTCTGCATGGGACTGGCACTCAGGACCGATCAGGCCTTATTGGGAGGAACGGGGGAATAGGCGGGAGCCCGTAGCTGGGCCAGCAGGCTGGAAAAACTGCGGCTGGCAGGGGTTTCCCGTTCATCGGGGCTGACGATGCCAGCCGAGATGATCGTGCGGAAGGCATCCTCCACCGAGAGATCCAGGTCGCGCACCGAGGTTTCCGGCACTACCGCGTACCAGCCCGTGGTGGGGTTGGGGGCGGTGGGGATGAAGACGCTGAGCATGGGCTGGTCAAAACCAGCCTGCACCGCGGACCCCAGCACCCCTGTCACGAATCCCAGGGCATAGAGACCCTGGCGGGGATACTCCACCAACACCACCCGACGAAAGCGGGAGGAGTTATCACGCAAAAAGGTTTCCAGCAGTTGCTTGAGGGTCTTGTAGACCGATCCCGCCAGGGGGATGCGCTGCAGGGTGCCTTCACCAAATTCGAGGAACCAACGGCCAACGATGTTGCGGGCCATCAGGCCAATCAGCAGGATCGCCAGCAGGGGCACCAACAACCCCACCCCCAGGTTGATCAGCTCCTGGAGGAGCGGATTGAGGGTGTTGAACGGATTGACCTGCTTGGGAATGGAGGTGAGGAAGGCCAGCACAAACCGGCTGACCGTGGTGGCCAGCCAGATGGTGGTGGCCAGGGGGATCACCACCAGCAAGCCGGCGATCAGGTCGTTCTTGACGTCCTGCTGAAGGCGGTCGCCAAGCGGCTGATCAGATCTGGGACTGGATTGCGCCAACTGACCCCCCGGTGATCCGGTCTGCACATCGCTTTGGGCAACTTAGCCAGCCGGCTGGCCAAGCCCGCGCGCGCGACCCGATTCAGAGAACCGAAGCCAGGGCCAAGAGGGTGAAAGCAATCGCCATCACCAGGGCCGTGCCCGTGCCGGCGATCGAGCGCTGGTTGGCGGCCAGATCACGGACCTTCTGGGCCTCCTTGATTTGGCCTTCGGCCTGCTGCAGCTGGCCATTGATAAAGCGGGTGGCCGCCTCCTTCTTCTGGGCTTCTGGAGCATCAGGCGGAATCTGGCCCGCGCGTTCGCCCTGGAGCACCACCTGCTCGATCACCTGGGGGTTCTGCATTTGGGTGCGGGCCATGGCGACCTGACCCTTCTTAGCGGTGAGGGACTGGTCGGCCTGCTCGGTGAGGGTGCGATCACCACTGATCGACACCGGAATCGCCACGATCATCGCGATCGCCAGCAGGCCGCTGATCCCACAAACCACCCAGCGCAGGGGCGTGAACCGATCCTTGGGCGAATCGAGGCGGGAGCCAAAGAGCGCCAACAGCAGGCCGACCAAGGCCATGGGCGACTGGTTGACCAGGCGCTCCACCAGCATTTGTTTGAAACTCTCCTCGTCCCAACCATTCACGGCCAGTAGGGCCAGGAGCTGGAGGCCCAATAACAGCACCAGGGTCAGGCCCAGCCAGCGCAGCAGGACGCTGAAACGACCCAGGGAAGCGGAACTCACAGCAGGATGGCGGAATCGCGTGACTTTAGGGGTGAAAACGCAGGCCTCCCAGTTAGCAGCGCGGTTGAAGCAACAGGCCAGAAACCTGGGGTTCAATCCCGTGGGCATCGCTTCCCTCCCTGGTAGTCCCCGGATTGGCCTGCGCACCGCCGCCCTAGAACGCTGGCTGGCTGCCGGTCACCAGGCCGAGATGGCCTGGATGGCCGACCCCCGGCGCCGGGCCGCCGAAAGCCTGCTTCCCGGCGCCCGCAGCCTGCTGGCCGTGGGGCTCAACTACTACGTGGCGGCCGAACGCCAACCCGGCAGCCTGAAGGTGGCGCGCTATGGCTGGGGTCGGGACTACCACCGGGTGATCGATGGCCGCCTGCGCCAGCTGGGCCGCTGGCTGGAGCAGGAGGTGCCTGGCCTGGGGTGGCGCGCCTGCGTCGATAGCGCGCCCTTGCTCGATAAGGCCTGGGCGGAAGAAGCGGGCCTGGGCTGGATCGGCAAGAACGGCAACCTGATCCATCCCCGCCAGGGCTCCTGGTTGCTACTCGGGCACCTGCTCACCACCGTGGAGCTGCCACCGGACCAGCCCGGCGAACCCCTCTGTGGCCGCTGCAGCCGCTGCATCGAGGCCTGCCCCACCGGCGCCATCACCGAGCCCTTTGTGGTCGATGCCCGCCGCTGCATCGCCTTTCACACGATCGAAAACCGCGACCCCGACCTACCCGAAGCCATCAAGGCGGGCCTGGGCTCCTGGGTGGCCGGCTGCGACATCTGCCAGGACGTTTGCCCCTGGAATCACCAGGACCTCACAAGTAGTTCTGAGCCGGATTTGCAGCCCCGCGACTGGCTCTTGAACCTGCAGGTTGAGCAGGTTCAGGGCTGGAGTGAGGCGCAGTGGGACGAACGGCTGCGGGCCTCGGCCCTGCGGCGCATCAAGCCCTGGATGTGGCGCCGCAACGCCGCCGCTGCAGCACCAGTCCAAGCAAAAACGCCGCCAGCACCAAGCCATCAGCAGACTCCTGTCATCAGCCCCAAACCTGAGCCCAGCGCAGGGGGCTGGTCGGGAATCGACTCCTAGGCTGGGGTTCGGAATGAACGGCACCATGGCACCGCGCTGGTTGAGGTCCCTGGTTGCTTTACCCCTGGTTTTTGGGGTTGGACTTGGCCCAGCCCCAGCGGCCCAGGCCCTGGTTCCCTTCGTGGTGCTGCCCCCCCCCCAGGACCTAGAAGCTGCTGGCCTGGGGATTGCCCAGGCCGCCGCCCGCCTGCTGCGCCTCGGCCAAGCCGAGGAAGCGGCCCGGCTTGCGGCCCTGACCGTGCAACTCATCCCTAGTGACCCCCGCGGCTGGATCCTGCTGGCCGAATCTCAGCTGCGCAGCAAACAGCCGAAATTGGCCGCCATTGCCCTAGTGCAGGCCAAACGGCTTGATCCCAAAAATCCCGGCATCTGGTTTGCCGAAGGCTCCCTGGCCCTCCATGACAACCACCCCCAACGGGCGATCCAGTTGTTGGGGCAGGGCCTGAAACTGGATCGCAAAAACGCAGGCGCCTACTTCGATCTCGGCAATGCCCAGATCCTGCTTGGCAAACCCAGGCCAGCCCTGGTCGCCTTCGAAAAAGCGGCCTCCCTACGGCCCAATTTCTGGGAAGCGATCAACAACCAGGCCCTGGTGCTGTTTGAACTGGGCAAACCGCTTGAGGCGATCAGCCGTTGGCACCAGGTCCTACGCATCAAGGCGAATGCGGCCGAACCCAGCCTGGCCCTAGCCGCAGCCCTCAATGGCCTTAAGCCGGGCAGCCAGGAAGCAATCGAGCTGGCCAATCGGGCCCTTGCCGCCGAACCCAACTACGCGCTCGAGACTTACCAAAAAGAGCAGCTCTGGGGGCCGCGCCTGCGGGCCGCCACCCGCCAGCTGGTGCAACGCAACGAACTCAAAGCCAGTCTGGAACGGGCCCTGGCCAATGCGAGCGGCAACAACGACGACCAGGACGAGCAATAGGGTCCTGAGGGGGCGGGCCCCGGCCCTCCTCGACGGGATCTGTAGGCTGAAAGCCAAATAGCCCTCAGACACCAACAGCGGATGGCCGGGGAGCAGAACGGGCAGCGAATCCAACCGATCGCCCTGCATCAGGAGATGCAGCGTTCCTACCTCGAATACGCCATGAGCGTGATCGTGGGACGGGCCCTCCCCGATGTGCGCGACGGCCTCAAGCCCGTGCAGCGCCGCATCCTGTTTGCCATGCAGGAGCTGGGGCTCACCCCCGATCGTCCATACCGCAAATGTGCCCGCGTCGTTGGCGACGTCCTCGGCAAGTACCACCCCCATGGCGACCAGGCCGTCTACGACGCCCTAGTGCGGCTGGTGCAGACCTTCGCCAGCCGCCATCCCCTGCTCGATGGCCACGGCAACTTCGGCTCGGTGGACGACGACCCCCCGGCCGCCATGCGGTACACGGAAACGCGGCTGGCCCCGATCGCCTACGAAGGTTTACTGGATGAAATCGGCAGCGACACAGTTGATTTCGCGCCCAATTTCGATTCCTCCCAGCAGGAACCCACGGTCCTACCGGCCCAATTACCCTTCCTGATCCTTAACGGCTGCACCGGCATCGCCGTGGGCATGGCCACCAGCATTCCGCCCCATAACCTGGGCGAAGTGGTCGATGCCCTAATCGCCCTGATCCGCAAACCGGAACTCAGCGACGAGAAACTACTGGAGCTGGTTCCCGGGCCGGATTTTCCCACCGGCGGTGAAGTGCTGATCAGTAGCGGCCTGCGGGATACCTACCTACTTGGTCGCGGCAGTATCGCCATGCGCGGTGTGGCCCACATCGAGGATGTGCAACCCGGCAAAGGCCGTCATCGCCGCAGCGCCGTGATTATCACGGAATTGCCCTACCAATTAAGCAAGGCGGGCTGGATTGAAAAACTGGCCGACCAGGTCAACGATGGCAAGATTACCGGCATCGCCGATATTCGCGATGAAAGTGATCGCGATGGCATGCGCGTGGTAATCGAATTACGCCGCGATGCAGACCCTGAAAAAGTATTAACCGAACTGCAACGGCGCACCGCCTTACAAAGCAATTTTGGTGCCATTATGCTGGCCCTAGTGAATGGCAAACCGCTGCAACTGTCCCTGCGACAGATTTTGCACCATTTTCTTGATTATCGCGAACTCACGATCATCCGCCGCACCCGTTATGCCCTGAAACGGGCTGAGGATCGTCTCGAGGTCGTAGAAGGCTTGATCATTGCCCTCGATGCCCTGCCCCAGGTGATCGCCATGATCAGCGCCGCCGCCGATGCTGGCAGTGCCAAGGCCAGCCTGCAGGTCCATCTCAACCTGAATGAACGTCAGGCCGATGCCGTACTGGCGATGCCCCTAAGGCGCCTGACCGGCCTAGAGCAAGCCAGCCTGCGCAACGAGGCCGAGGATCTGGGCCAGGAACGCAATCGCCTGCGAAACCTGCTCGATGACCGCAGCACCCTGCTCGACACAATGGTGAGCGAATTCAAGGGGCTGAAAAAGCGTTACTCCACACCTAGGCGCACCCGCCTGATCGAAGGGGGCGATGACCTGGTGGCCCAACGGGCTGCCGCGAGCCGTCCAACGGCGGAACTGCAACGGCAGAAAGCCCTAGAAGGGCTCTCCAGTGATGGCAAATTATTGATCCAAGCCGATGGCCAGGTGAAGATCGTGGCGCCCCAATTACTGGGCCGCCTGCACCTCGATGAGGCCATCGAAGCGGGCGATCACCCGGCTCCGGCCCGGCTGATCCTGCCGGTGCATGAAAAACCGTCGCTGTTGGCCTTCACCAGTAGTGGCCGAGTCGCCCTGTTGCGCTGGGAATTTGCCGGCCAAAACCCCGGAACCCTGGAGCAGTTCCTACCCGATGGGCTCCTGGGTGAACGGGTGGTCCAGCTGCTGCCCCTGCCCAGCGATGGGGCCGCCGGCCTGGGGATGCTGACCAGCGATGGACGCCTCAAGCGCTTGGCGATTCAGGAGTTCCGGGAGCTCTCGGGCCGGGCCGCCACCGTGCTCAAACTCAAGGATGGGGTGGAGCTGCGGCGGGTGGTGACCTGCCGCGATGGCGACACCCTGGTGGTGGGCACCAGCACTGGCCGCCTGTTGCGCCTCCAGATCGATGACCAGTCGATCCCCACCATGGGCCGTACCGCCCAGGGACCCGTGCTCATGCGGCTTTTGCCCAGGGAAACGGTGGTGGGGGCGGCCTGCGGATCCGCCGATGGAACTCTGCTACTGGCAAGCCGCCGGGGCCAAATCAAACGACTGCCGATCACCAGCCTGCGGCTCGGCCAGCGGGGGGATCTGGGGCAGATAGGCCTGGGCTTTGGCCAACGGGATGACCAGCTCAGTGACCTGCAGGACGGCGACTCCAAACTGGTAGCGATCGTGCTGAAGGACGGCCGCAGCATCAGGCTCGCAACCCAATCCCTGGAAGCCCAGGATTGCAGCGGCACCGGCATCACCCTGGACCTAAAAGCGGATGAAGCGATCAACGAATTGATCCCCCTACTCCAAACAAACTCCTGATCACTTTTGCTAGAAAACTAAAGATCTATTAAGCTATCTCGTTTCGAAATAATCTCTTAAGTCACATCTAAATTTTTCAAGAATTGACCAGAAGAGCTGGCTCTAAGGTAAGTTTACTAGCTCGCACTTCCTCATCCATAGGAATGGGATAGGCCCCGTCAAAACAGGCTGTACAGAAGTTATTGGAATTTTCATGGGCCGCTTCCACCATGCCTTGCTTGCTCAAGTAGGCGAGAGAATCAACGCCGAGGTGACGTTCTATCTCCGCCAGCGTTAGGCGGGCCGCGATCAACTGATCCTGGGTGTCGGTATCAATTCCATAGAAACAGGGATGGGTCACCGGCGGAGAACTAATGCGCATGTGCACCTCCGTAGCACCGGCATCCCGCAAGGCAGCCACTAACTTGCGACTGGTGGTGCCGCGCACAATCGAATCATCGATCACCACGACCCGCTTGCCAGAAAGCACATCAGGCAAAGGGTTGAGCTTGACGCGAATACCGGCCTCGCGCATGGCCTGGGTGGGTTGGATGAAGGTGCGACCGACATAGCGGTTCTTGATCAGGCCATCGGCAAAAGGAATGCCACTTGCCTGGGAGTAACCAATCGCAGCCGGGATACCTGAATCGGGAACCCCGATGACAATATCGGCATCAACAGGCGTTTCCCGCGCCAGGATCTCACCGATTCTGACTCGATAGCTATAAAGAGATTCGCCAAAAAAGCGACTATCGGGCCTGGCGAAATAGATCATCTCAAAGATGCAGAGCTTGGTAGGCTCTTGACACCAAATTTGACGCGTTGGTATTGGATCACCAGCACGAAAATATATCAACTCACCGGGTTTTACATCATCTAAATACCTGGCTCCAACAATATCGAGTCCACAGCTTTCACTACTAGCTACCCAGTGGCCCTGATCCGGTTCCCCCAAGCTCCCAAATACAAGGGGGCGAATGCCATGACCATCGCGCAGGGCAAATAGGCCATGGGGAGTTCCAATCACCAGGCTAAAGGCCCCTTTACAGAGGCCCGCCGCCGTCACAATCGCGGCCTGCCAATCGAGGCCGCTATCAACGGCCTGCTGCAAGGCAAAGGCGATCAGTTCCGAATCGGTAGTGGAGGTGAATTCCACAGCGGTACCGGTGGCCAGGGCCGTGGCCGCAATCGATCGGTTCAGCTCGGCCGCATTGACCAAGTTGCCGTTATGGGCTAAGGCAAAGGGACCGAGCCGGGTCATCAACACCACCGGCTGGGCATTGCAAACCTTGCTGCTGCCAGTCGTCGAATAGCGGTTATGACCGATGGCTAAATCACCAGGCAGGCGCTCCAGTACCTCCTGATCGAACACCTGACTAACCAGGCCCATGTCCTTGTGCAGGCAAACCTTGGCGCCCTGGAAGGCGGCAATTCCCGCCGATTCCTGGCCCCGGTGCTGCAGGGCATAAAGACCGAAATAGGTGAGGTTGGCCACCGCCTGCCCCGGGGCGAGCACGGCAAACACGCCACAGGCTTCTTCGGGCTTATCAGGCCGTTCCGGCTGCTCGAACGGCACTGACAAATCGTTCCTCTCCAGGATGGTCATTCTGCCTCAGACCCCGGTTGCCATCCTCCGCGGGATGGCCTGCTCATAGCTCTTCTGAAGCTCGCTGATGGGCAGCTGCACCAGGACCTGATCCGCCTGGCTGATCACCAGCTCAGCGCTCGCCTGCACCTGGCCCAACCGCTGGGCGGGAATGGCAAGGCCTGCGCCCCCGGCCTGGTCCAGGGCCTGCTGCCAGGCTTGCGACTGCTCTGCGGCCACCCCCACCAGGATGCGGGCACCGCCTTCGGCAAATAGAAGGCGATCCAAACGGGTGGCTCCGGCCGGAACCTCGACGCTCGCCCCCAGGCCCGAGGCCATGCAGGCTTCAGCCAGGGCTACGGCCAGGCCGCCATCGGCCAGGTCGTGGGCACAGGCCACCAGACCAGCGCTGATCGCCTGGCGCAGGAACGCTTGAACCGCCTTTTCCAAGGCCAGATCCACCNGGGGCGGCCGGCCCGTGAGCAGGCCGTGGATGCANTCCAGATAGCTGCTGCCNGCCAAGGTGAGCCGATCATCCAAAGCCATGGACCCAGGGCCAGCGCAGGCCTCCAACGGAACTCCTAAGAGCCAGATGGCGGCGCCAGGNTGCTTCCAGGCCAGGCCNGTGACCTGGGCCAGGTCATGGACTAANCCAACCATGCCGACCACGGGGGTGGGGTGGATCGGCTGCATGCGCCCATCGGGCAGGCGGGTCTCGTTGTAGAGGGAGACGTTGCCGCCGGTGACGGGCGTGTCCAGGGCACTGCAGGCCTCTGAAATGCCCCGACAAGCCATGGCCAACTGCCAATACCCCGTGTCGGAGTCCGGCGAGGGGAAATTGAGGTTGTCGGTAACGGCGAGGGGTTCGGCGCCGACGCAGCTGAGGTTGCGGGCGGCCTCGGCCACCGCCGCCATGGCGCCACGCTCGGGGTCTAGGGCCACCCAGCGATTCGGACAATCCACCACCGCCGCCACGCCGCGCGTAGCCGCCGCCATCGCTTCAGAACCCTGCTGGGGCCGCAGGCGCACCACGGCCGCATCGGCGCCGCCGGGGGGCACCACCGTGTTGGCTGCACCTGCTGGTCGTACTGGCGGTAGACCCAGCGCTTACTAGCGATGGTGGGGTCATCGAGCAGGGCGAGCAGCACCTGGTTCCAACTGCGGGAGCCAATGCCTTCCCTACTGGCGGGGGGCAGCTGGTCCTCTGACCAGCGCCAATGGGCTTGGATNTCGGCGGGCGGTTCGCTGATCAGGCTGTGCTGGTTGATCGGCGTGTCATCGGCCAGGGCATTGGCGGGCACTTCAGCCGCCACTTCGCCGTGCTGGAGCACCCGCACCACGTTCTCGGCCAGAACCCGGCCGACCACCGCCGCCTGCAGGCCCCAACGGCGGAAGCGGGCCATCAGGGCCTCCTCCCGGCCCTTGGCCACCACGAACAACATGCGCTCCTGGGATTCCGAAAGCAGGAACTCGTAGGCCGTCATGCCCTGCTCCCGGGCCGGCACCAGATCGAGATCGAGCTCCACACCCACGCCGCCCTTAGCAGCCATCTCCGAGCAGCTGCAGGTGAGGCCTGCGGCGCCCATGTCCTGGGCCGCCACCACATCGCCGCTCTGGAAGGCCTCCAGGCAGGCCTCGATCAACCCCTTCTCGAGGAAGGGATCGCCCACCTGCACGGCAGGCCGGTCATCCAGGGAGGCTTCGGTGAGTTCGGCGCTGGCGAAACTGGCACCGCCCATGCCATCGCGGCCCGTGGTGCTGCCCACGTACACCACCGGATTGCCGACGCCACTGGCGCCTGAACGCACGATGTCCTCGGTTTCCATCAGCCCCAAGGCCATGGCATTGACCAAGGGGTTGCCGCTGTAGCTGGGATCAAAGGCCACCTCACCGCCCACGGTCGGCACGCCAACGCAGTTGCCGTAATGGGCGATNCCAGCCACCACCCCTTCCATCAAGCCNACGTTGCGGCCCTCCTCCAGGGGNCCAAAGCGCAGGGCGTTGAGNANGGCGATCGGCCGGGCCCCCATGGTGAAGATGTCCCGCAGGATGCCGCCCACACCCGTGGCCGCTCCCTGGAACGGTTCCACAGCCGAAGGGTGATTGTGGCTTTCGATCTTGAAGGCGAGCCGCTGGCCCTCGCCCAGGTCCACCACACCGGCGTTCTCGCCAGGCCCCACCAGGATGCGGGGGCCGGTGGTGGGGAACTGGCCCAGCAGGGGCCTGGAGTTGCGATAGCAGCAATGCTCCGACCACATCACCCCGAACATGCCGAGCTCGGCCCGGTTCGGTTCCCGCCCGAGCCGGCGCACGATTTCGTCGTAGTCAGCCCGACTAAGGCCCTCCTTGCGCAGTGCCTCGGCAAGCGAAAAGGGCGGTGTGGCGACCACAGCAGCGAAGCAGATGGACCCACTCTGGCTGAGGGCCCTACCAGCTGGTGGAGCTAGATCCAGGGATCCTCCTCGGAGTCCAGGTCCCGAACAGGGTCAGGGCGTTGTCGCGGATCTGGACGGGACGGGGAACGGCGATCGCCAGGCGGGCCGTAACGGCTGGAATAGGGGTCTGGCTCAGGCTCCTCCCCCCAGGCTTCCCAGGCCTCAGCTCTGTCCCCATAGGCGGTGCGGCGGGGCCCATCTGGATCCTCGGGCTCCTCTAGCCAGCCCTCAAGTCGCTCCTCAACGCGGCCACCCACCTCCTGAAACTGGTCGCGCAAGCGGGAGGTTTCCTCACCGATTTGCTCCCGCCAGCGGCGGGAGCGGCGCAGGAATTCCTGACGCACGCTGGCCCGGGCCAGGGGCAATTGATCCAATTGGGTTAAGGCGGTGACCACCTGGCCCGGTTGCTGGTCCAGCAGGCGATCGGGAGTGAGGCGCCAGCGACTGCTGCCGGGAAGCCTGGGATCACTGCGGGCCACCAGGTAGTGGAGAATGCGGCCGCTGTTGAGCTCCACGGCCGCATCGGCGACGCTGCCCAGCACCTGGCCCTGCTGGCCAATTAAGGCGGCATCGATCAAGGTCGGCAGCCGTTCAACGGTGAGCAGGTCGGTGTCGGCCCCCTCGCCTTGGACAAACAGCTCCAGCTCGCCGATGCCGCGCAACTGGTTCAGGCGCCAGGCCAGGCGCTTGGAGCCAAAACTGCTCGGCTTGCTGATCCAGCCCAACAGGCGATGCACCGGCGGATGCATCCAAGCCAAGACGCCAACCCCGTGCTCATGGCCTTCGTCGCAGCGCACCTGGCGCCGCAACAGGTCGCTGAGTAGGAGTTGGTCGGGCAGGGCCATGAAATCAGCGTTGGCGTCTGGTTAAGGGCTCAGCTGCGGATCTGAACCGGCATCACCAGGTAGGTGAAGCCTGGCTCGCCCACGGGCACCAGGATCACCGGCGTGGTGGGGGCGTTGCAATGGAGTTCAACCTGGTCAGCGGCGATCGCTTTTAAACCATCGATCAGGTAGCGGACGTTGAAGGCGATTTGGATCGCCTCACCACTCACCACTGCCGCCAAGCTCTCAGAACCACTGCCCACGTCCTGGGCATCAGCACTGATCAACAACTGGCCGGCTAGGGGATCACTGACGATCTTGACGACGTTGTTGTGTTGATCGGCCAGCACCGCCACCCGCTCGAGTGCAGCGATCAGGGCCCGGCGATCCACCTGCAGCTGGCGGCTGAAGCTATCTGGGATCAGCTGGCGGTAGTTGGGGTAGGTGCCATCAAGGCTGCGGCTGGT
>JGI25920J50251_10000195_pt1 | contig 19160 bp, 18 predicted proteins | sample LauGreBMM110DCMD_2_FD_50251 | JGI IMG/M metagenome (IMG submission 50251) | reverse complement strand
CGCCTCGAAACCCTGCTAGAGGCCACGGCCGGCAGGGGTGAGGACGTGGCCTTCCTCGATCGTTGGGGCTATGACGCCGAGCAACGCATGGCCATAACTGCCGCGTTGTTGGCGGTGGCAGAGGCCTAGCAGCCATGAAAAAGCGCCCTTTAAAGGGGCGCTTGCAGAAATCTGCTTGGTTTGAATCGGCCCAGGTCCGATGGGGATCAAGGGCCTAACTCTTGGCNTCGNTTTGACGTTCAAACCCCAGGNTCTGCTCAGTCGCGGCGGCTGCCGCCGTTGAGGGCAATGATNAGCCGCAGNATGAAGATGAACAGGTTGATATAGGTGAGATACATGCCCAGGGCGCCGGCCAGATACTGGTCGTCGTTGTAGGTGCGGGGCATCGTGTAGAAGTCCACGAAGGCGGCGCCCACAAACAGCACCGTGCCGAAGCCGGCGATCATCAGCTCAAAACCGCCGCCGCCAAAGCCGGGCACGAAGATGCTGCCAACCACCTGCACCACCATGGCGATTAGCAGGCCAATGATGCCCAAGCCCACAACGGCGGTGAGCGATTGACCGACGCTGTCACTCATGCGGCGGCCGACAAAGGAGGCGATCACAAAGGTGATGCCAGTGGCCAGGGCCGCCGTGCCGATGGCGCCAATGCCGGCGGTGCCGATCGCCATGGCGACGATGCCGCTCAGGGTGAAGCCGGTGAGCAGGCTGTAGGCAGTCAGCAGGGGCAGGGCCGTGCTGTTGTTGCCCTTCATCGCCACGTTTTGGGCGACAAAGAAGAGAACGAAGTTACCGATCAGGGCCACCCAGAAGAGCGGCATGAACAGGCTGGGGCTGCTGGCCATCAGGGTTAGGCCCCCAATGACGCCGCCGGCCGTGAGCACCATGCCGCCGCCCACGTAGGGCAGGGCCTTGTTGACCACATTGGGGCCCACTAGGGCGCTGGATTGGGCCTCGCGGATGGCCTCCTGAAAATTGCTGCGTGCGGGCATGGTCCACCGATGGGACGAACTCCCCCCATCCTGCCAGTGCTGGCCGGGGTTTGCCTTTTCAGGGGCGGCCAGGCAGGTGTGGATCTCCTCCTAGGGCTGGCGGCCCGAGGCGCCGTTACCGGTTTGGCCGGGTTGGCCTGGCCAGAGTTAGACGGCGAGCAGGGCAATCAGCTCCGGCCACCAGGGCTATACGGGCGATTGGAGCAGGAATTCGAAACCGTGCTGTTCGAGTTCCGCTGTTGGAGTCACCCAGGGGGCAATTCGATTGGGGCTCAGTGGGTGTTGGAAGAGCTGGTGCTGTCCCGCAGGGCATAGGCCTGGACCAGTCTCTGCACCAAAGGATGGCGCACCACATCGGCAGCAGTGAGCCGGCAGATCGCCACCCCTTCCACGCCCTCGAGCACCTGGGCCGCCTCAATTAGGCCACTGCGCTGATGGGCGGGCAGGTCGATCTGGCTGGGGTCACCGGTCACCACCATCCGGGAGTTCTCGCCAAGGCGGGTGAGCACCATGCGCATCTGGGTAGGGGTGGTGTTTTGGGCCTCATCGAGAATCACAAAGGCATCCCTGAGGGTGCGACCGCGCATGTAGGCCAGGGGCGCCACCTCGATCACGTTGCGATCGAGCAAATGGGAGGTGCGCTCCTGGCCCAGCAGGGCGTGCAGGGCGTCGTAAAGGGGACGCAGGTAGGGATCCACCTTTTGCTGCAGATCTCCCGGTAGAAAACCGAGCCGTTCGCCCGCTTCTACCGCCGGGCGGGTGAGGATCAAGCGTTCAACCTTGCGCTCCTGCAGCATCTTGACGGCCTGCACAGCCGCCAAAAACGTCTTGCCGCTGCCGGCAGGTCCCAGGGCCAGGGTGAGGTCGTGGCTTTCGATCGCCTCGACGTAGGCCTGTTGTTTGAGGGTGCGGGGCCGCAGCAGGCGGCCGCCCTGGCTGCGCACCAAGACCTGCTTGGCCAATTGCTGCTGGGCCGCACCCTGGCCGGTGTCTAGGGCGGCAAGCACCGTCTGCAGATCGCCGCTGGACACGGCTTGGCCCTCCTGCCAGAGGGGGCGAAGCAACTCAACAACCCCGGCGGCCCGTTCGAGCTGGGGCGGCAGCCCCCGCAGCGACAAGGCAAGACCCCGCATCACCACCGAAGCGCCGGTGAGGGCTTCGAGGCGGTGCAGGTTAACTTCCGCCTCCCCAGCCAGGGCCAGGGCGGCACTCTGGTCAGGCAGGTCGATGGTGAAGGTTGTGAGTGCGGGGGCCCCGGCCATGGGGCTGGCCCTCAAGCGTCCGCCGGAGCGTCCTCAGCGGGGGCTGCAGCGGCTTCGGCAGCAGCAGCGGCTTCGGCGGCAGCGGCCTCAGCAGCGGCCTTGGCGGCCGCAACTTCGGCTTCCTTTGCTGCGGCAGCGGCTTTGGCTTCAGCCTTGGCGGCGGCTTCGCGGGCGGTGGCCTGCTTGGCCTTGCCAACGGTTTCAGCGGGGCGNATCGTTTTCTCGATGAGGCCGCCTTTTTCGAGCAGGGACCGCACCGTGTCGGTGGGCTGGGCACCCTGGCTCAGGCGGGTGCGGATCGCCTCGGTGTCGAGGCGGGTTTCCTTGGTGCGGGGGTTGTAGAAGCCGAGCTCCTGCAGGGGCAAACCATCCCGCCTGGAGGTGCTGTTGGTGGCCACGAGGCGGAAGCTCGCTTCCCGCTTTTTACCGAACCGCTTCAGGCGGAGCTTGATCATCGTGGCCTTGCCTTACTGACTTGAGGGTGAATGAAAGCCCGGTCGCGGTGAACGCCCCGGCCAATTTGGCGGTGAATTCACTCGCCAAACAACAACGATACCCTGTGGCCGTCACCTCTGGGGCTGGGGGGAGGCTAGGCCTAGAGCTGGCCGAAACCCTTGCGTTTTTTGGCCGGTTTGGCCTGGCGCTGGGGCCCGGCGCCCCGGCCCCCCGGCATGCCAGCGCCACCCATGCCAGGCATGCCTCCCATGCCCGGGAAGCCGCCCATCCCGGGGAAGCCGTCGCCCATGCCGGGGATGCCCCCGGGCATGCCGCCGCGGGTCATCTGTTGCATGAAACCCCGCATTTTCTGGAAATCTGCGAGCACCTTGTCCATATCGGCCGGGGTGTGGCCGCTGCCAGCGGCGATGCGCCGGCGGCGGCTGGGCTGGGCGGCCAGCAGTTCCGGCTGTCGGCGCTCGGCCGTGGTCATTGAGCCGATCATTGCTTCGATCTTTTTGAGCTGCTCCTCCCCCTGCTTGAGCATGCCGTCATCAATCTTGTTCATGCCCGGGATCATCTTGATCAGGCCGCCGAGGGAGCCCATGCGCTTGATTAGGCGCATTTGCTGCAGAAAATCGGAGAAGTCGAAGGAGGCTTCCTGCAGCTTTTGCTGCATGCGGGCCACATCGGCCAGCTCCACTTCTTTTTGGGCCTTCTCGACCAGGGTGAGNACATCGCCCATGCCCAGGATGCGGCTGGCCATGCGCTCGGGGTGGAAGGGCTGCAGGGCCTCCACCTTCTCGCCGGTGCCGATGAACTTGATCGGGGCGCCGCTCACCTTGCGGATTGAGAGGGCGGCGCCGCCGCGGCTGTCGCCATCGAGCTTGGTCAGCACGGCTCCAGTGATGCCGATCTGGTCGTGGAAGGCGCGGGTGAGTTCNGCTGCCTCCTGGCCGATCATCGAATCCACCACCAGCAGCACCTCGTCCGGGGCCACTGCGCTGCGGATCCGCACCATCTCCTCCATCATCGAGAGGTCGATCTGGAGGCGCCCAGCCGTGTCGACGATCACGGTGTCGAATCCTTCGGCGCGCCCCTTGGCCACGCCAGCGGCGGCAATGTCCTCGGGTTTGGCCTCGGTGCCCAGGCTGAACACCTCTACGCCGATTTGGTTGCCCAGGGTGCGCAGCTGGTCGATGGCGGCGGGCCGGTAGACATCGGCGGCCACCAGCAGGGTGCGGCGGCCCTGCTCCTTGAGGTGTAGGCCCAGCTTGGCCGTGGCGGTGGTCTTGCCGGCGCCCTGCAGGCCGGCCATCAGAACCACCGTGGGGGCAACGGCGGCCTGGATAAGGGGGGCATTGCCGCCGCCCATCACCTCCACCAGTTGCTCATGCACGAGCTGGATGAACTTCTGGTCGGGGCTAACGCCGCGCACCACCTCGGCGCCCACGGCCCGGCGACGCACGTCCTCAACAAAATCCTTGACAACGCTGAGGCTGACATCGGCCTCCAGCAGGGCGCGGCGCACCTGTTGCAGGGCGGCCTCCACGTTGGATTCAGAGATGGTGGCCTGCCCCCTCAGGCTTTTAACGGCATCTTCAAAACGCTGGGACAGCTCGTCAAACATCGGTGTGGCGGCGGGGAGGCGGGACGCCCTTATGGGCTGATCGTAAAAAGGCGGATCCCCTGAGGGCTCGCCTGGTGCTGGGCGTGGGCCTTAGAAGTCCTCAGCCAAGCGCCAAGCGACCGGTGGGCCAAGCCAAAGTTTCTGCAGCCAGGCTTGGGGGTCAGGGCTGCCAACCGGGTCGTCAGGGTTGGCTGGTTTGGAAGATCACCCGTTCCAGTTTCCACGTCTTCTGATTGCGGCCAAACACGTATGTGTTTTGGCGTTCGCCTTCGGGGGTCTGCTCCAGCAGCTTGCCGGCCTGGCTGCGGCGCTCGTCGCCGTAGAGGAGGCTGACCTTGGCCTCGATCCGCTCCGGGCTACGGCTGCCGATCTCCAGGCCGGTGACCTTGGCGCTCACCGTTTGGGTTTCGCCGCGATCGAGGTCGGCCTGGCGGTCCTGATCCAGAGCTCCCACTAGGGAAGCGACGGCCAGCTGGCTAGGGGGTAGGGCCGGGGCCTGGCCGGTGAGCACGGCCGCTTTGGCTTGGAACCAGGCCTCCAGCAGCCGCTGTAGTTGGGCTTCGCTGGGCTCAACGGCTTGGAGGGGCAGCTCCGGCTGGGGAGGTTTGGCTTTGGGCTTGGCCAGGTTGGCCGGCTGGGTCGCAAGGGGCTGCACCGGCAAGGGAATGCCCAGCTCCGGCTTCGGCCGAAGGGCCAGCCAGCCCCCCAGTCCCAGGCCTGCCAGGGCCACCCCCGCCACCGTGGCAACCAGGGGGAAGGGCCAGGCGGGTGCCGGCCGGGGGTCGGGGTCCTGGGCGCCAGCACTGGGGGGATGGGGCGCCCCTAGGGCGTCTCCGCCCGGAAGGGGGCCAAACGGATTGGCCCGCGCCTGGATCGGCTCGGCCTGGGGGGTGGAAAGCTCTGGCCAGGACAGGGGCGCTAGGGAGTAGCCAGGCTCGTTCTTGGCCCCGATGGCTGGGTCCATGGCCCCCGTCTCGGTAGCTCCCCCAGGCCCTCTCCAGGCGGGGATCAGGGACCGCAAGCGATCGGGAAAAAATCGAAGGTCGCCTAGTCCCAGCTGGCCTGGCTGCAAGCGGGACAGGTCCGCCTTGGCGGCCTTGGCCTTGGCCAATCCCGATCCCAGCCGTTGGCGCAGCTGGGGCCAGCCGATCGAGGGCCAGCGCAGCTGGGGCAGGCCCCAGCTAGCCCAGGGAGCCTCGGGCCCGTCGGGTTGGCAGAAGTCATTGGCGTCGTCAGCGCCTGGGGCGGCCGGAGCAAGGCCGCTCTGCCCTTGGCTGGAGGACTCCAGCCAGGGGGCATTCCAGGGGGCTGGTTGGCGGGCGTCCAGACCCGCTCCGGCCTGGTCTGATCCGGGCGGGCTGACCTGTTGGCGGCCACTGGCTGGAACCTGGCGGCCACTGCGGCGGTCCTGTTGTTCCACGTAGGCCTGCACGTCCCGGTCGGCGAACCAGGCATCGAGATCGGCATCCACCTCGATATCCCGATAGCCCGGCAATACCTCGCGAGCCAGCCAGTCGCGGCCATAGGCGCAAAGGCGCTCGAGGGATTCACTGCCCTGCTCGCTGGCCCATTGGCGCAGCTCCGCACTGGCGCCCTGGTCGAAATGGGCTTCGGCCTGCTCCACCTGGCCCAGCAGCAGCTGCTGGCAGGCCAGGAATGGTTCGATCCCCTGTTGGCCGGCGGCGGCCAGCCGTCCATAGGCCTCGCGAATGCGCTCGGGCTTGCGCTGGGCAAAGCCAGAGGCCGTGAGGGCGTAGCTGGCCAGGAAATCGGCGGTGGCGGAGCCGGCCTGGGCCCAGCGGCTGAACAGGTCAACCTGTTCTTGAACCGTCAGGAACGGGCGGATCTGCTTGAAAAAGGTCTGGAACTTGGCCTGGTCGAACTCCCGGTCGCTGTCGCCATCGAGGCCGCCGCGGCGCTGAACCAGCTCTTCGAGCAGCTTCAGACCTTCATTGCGCTCTAGGGCGGCGCCCAGGTCGCGGCTGACTAGATCGAGGACCCGGTAGGGCAGCAGCTGGCCCAGCTGCTGTTCCAGCTGGCGCCGTTGCTGGGGCAGCTGGCCCATGCGTTGCAGCAGTTGCAGGCCCTGTTGCAAGACCGTGGCGGCCGCCTCAAAGCGGCGCTGCTCTTGGTAATCCTTGGCGGCCGCCTGGCAGGCCAGGCCAGCCAAGAGGGTGAGATCGGCCTCACGGCCGCTGCCCAGGGCCGGTGCCTGGGGGGGCTGCAGGTTGCGCCGGGCGGTTTCAAAGGCTTCCTGGGCCAGGCCGGCCTCCAGCACCAGTAAGAGACCGGCGACGTCGCGGGAGGCTGGAATCTCCAAAGCGGCGATCTGGCTGCTGCCACCCGAGCTAGGGATTGCCAGCAGCTGGGCCTCATAGGCCCGCCGCCGCTGTTCATCGCTGAGCAGGTCGGCGCTATTGCGAAGCAACTCGGCCCGGGCCTGCAAGGTCCCCTGGGTGAAGCCCTGGTCGGGAATGCGATCGAGCCGTTGCTGCAGCGTGCGCAGCACGGACTGGGCATCGGTTGTCGGCTGCACCCCAAGCAGGTGGAAATGGTCGATCGGCAGTTCCAATCCAGGAGCTTCACTGACAACTGACTGTAAGCAGCTGTGTTTAAGCTGGCTAGTCAGTTTTGGCCGCTCTTGCCGCCACCAGGGGCCATTGGACCCCGTACAGTCGCGAAACGCTCCAGGCCCTTCGGCGATGACGGCTGAATTAACAACGGGAATTGCGGCTCCCCAGGCCGGTGGCCCTGGTGCCAGGGACCAATCCGCCAGTGAGCAAGCCGCCGCCGCCGGCAGCCACGCCGAGCGGCTTTCAGCCCTCTACCCCGCAACCCCTGCCACGGTGACGCGCGAGGAGGGCCTAATGCTCTACCGCGACATGACCCTCGGGCGCCGCTTCGAAGACAAGTGCGCCGAGATGTATTACCGCGGCAAGATGTTTGGTTTCGTGCATCTTTATAACGGCCAGGAAGCGGTGAGCACCGGCGTGATCCGGGCGATGAAATTGCAACACGATTGGTTCTGCAGCACCTATCGCGACCACGTCCATGCCTTGAGTTGCGGCGTGCCGGCTCGGGAGGTTATGAGTGAGCTGTTTGGCAAGGAAACCGGCTGTAGCAAGGGCCGGGGCGGATCCATGCATCTTTTTTCGAAAGAACACCACCTGCTTGGTGGTTATGCCTTCATCGGTGAAGGGATTCCCGTGGCCCTCGGCTCTGCTTTCACCAGTCGCTATAAGCGCGATGCCCTCGGAGATGCCAGTAGCGATGCTGTTACGGCGGCCTTTTTTGGCGATGGCACTTGTAATATTGGCCAGTTTTATGAATGTTTAAACATGGCGGCTCTCTGGAAGCTGCCAATCCTCTTCGTGGTGGAAAACAACAAGTGGGCCATCGGCATGGACCACAACCGGGCCACCAGTGACCCAGAGATATGGCGCAAAGCTGCTGCCTTTGGCATGGCCGGCGAAGAGGTGGACGGCATGGATGTGCTAGCCGTGCGGGCAGCGGCCCAGCGGGCGATTGAGCGGGCCAGGGCTGGAGAGGGTCCCACCGTGCTCGAGTGCCTCACCTATCGCTTCCGGGGCCACTCCCTCGCCGACCCCGATGAGTTGCGGGCTGAGGCCGAGAAGCAGTTCTGGGCCCAGCGCGATCCAATCAAGCAGCTAGCTGGCCACCTGCTCGCTCAGCAACTGGCTAGCGAAGCCGATCTCAAGCAGATCGAAAAGGAGATCGACGCCCATGTGGCCGATTGTGTTGAGTTCGCCCTCGCCGCCCCCGAGCCCGACCCGGCGGAATTGACCCGCTACATCTGGGCTGACGANTGAACGGTTGGGGNGATNGCACTCCAGGANCAGATCCCACAGAGATCAATCCCGGCTTCTTGAGTAGTCCTTAGGGACCCTGGAGGGAGGGGCTTCGGCGGGTGAAGTGGCGCAGTTTGCGCAGGGCCTTGAGTTCCACCTGCCGCACCCGCTCCCGGGAGACCTCGAGGAGTCGGCCAATTTCGGCCAGGGTATGTCGCTCATGGCCTTCTAAGCCAAAACGCATTTCCAGCACCTGGCGCTCCTGCTCCGAAAGCTGGCCCAGCCATTGGCCCAGCTGTTCCAGGTGGATGCCCCGCTCGACCGACTCCAGGGGTTCGCTTTGGCTGGTATCGGCAATTAGGTCGCCCAGGAAGCTGCGATCGTCATCACCGTTGACCGGTGCATCAAGGCTGGAGGTAGTGAGTGACTGGCGCAGCAGCGAATCGAGCTCCTCGATTGGCATGGCCATGGCCTCGGAAATTTCCTGGCGACTGGGCATCGCCCCGAGTTTGTGGGCGAGATCCAGGCTCACCCTGCGAATCGCCGAGAGCCGTTCGGACAGGTGCACCGGCAGCCGGATTGTCCGTGATTGGCAGGCAATCGCCCGGGTCATACTTTGGCGAATCCACCAGAAGGCGTAGGTCGAAAACTTGTAGCCCCGGGTGGGATCGAACTTTTCAACCGCCCGTTCCAGGCCCAGGGAGCCCTCCTGGATCAGGTCGAGCAGTTCGAGGCCTTTACCCTGATATTTCTTGGCAACGCTGACAACAAGGCGAAGGTTTGCCTTCATCATGCGCTCTTTGCAGCGGCGGCCAACCCGAATTAATTTATTTTCCTGATCGCTATAGCCCCCATCCTTGGGGTCCTCCAAGAGCCGCATCATGGTTTGCACCTGATTGCCTAGTTCAATCTCTTCGGCTGGTGTCAGCAAAGGCACACGCCCGATTGTGCCGAGATACCAGCTGATCGGATCACTGCTGCGCCGGCGGGGGCCGTCGCTGTCGGGCGGGCCTGAGGCGGTCATGGAGTGGGGAATAGAAGTTAAGCCAACTTGCTACAGAAAAGCGAAATTTGTCTGTGTCTTCATGAATCTTTCAGCATTGCGAGGCATCTGTTGACAGGGGATTTCTCGGCCCCATTGTTGGAGCAGATTGGCTTCATATTTGAGCGGATTGATAAAAGCTTTGCCTTGCAAGCGCTGCCGCTACGGCCATTGGTGTCGCCCCACCGGGGCCACCGCGGCGATGGACTTGGCAGCCAGCTAGGGCATGGTTGAGGGCCGCTGCCGCCAAGAGGGCGCCATCAAGCCGCAGCGTTGCGGTGGCTAGTCCAAGCCGGTTTTCTGCGACAGGTTGGTTGCCAGCTCCAGCTCTTTGCGCACCAACAAACCTCTCCGCAGCAACAGCCCTCTCCGCAGCAACAGCCATGGCCCCGCGGCCGGCCGCATAGCCGGCCAGCACATCGCCCAAGCCGGCCCGGGCTGCGCCTGCACAGGTTTTAACCAGTTGCCAGCTGCGTCCATCGGCTGTGGCGATGACGCTGTGGGCCCCCTTCAACAGCACGGTGGCCGTGGAGGCTTGGGCGGCGGTGGCGGCGGCCTTTAGGGGCGCAAGGCCGGCCAGATCGGGGAATAGGCGGGCAAATTCGGCCCCATGGGGCGTCAGCCAGGTCGGTCCTTGGCGTTGGCGCAGCCATTGGCTGGCGCCCGATTCGAGGCCTTGGCCCAGCTCTGCCAGCCGGTTGAGGCCATCGGCATCGAGCAGTAGGAGCCCCCGGAAGCCCTGCAATCGGTTCCACAGCTGCTGCTGGCTTGGATCTGCCTGGCGCTGGTCGGCCCCCAGGCCAGGACCAAACACCACCGCATCAAATCTCTCCAGGGCCTTGGGCGGTTCCAAGGCGGCGGTATCCAAGAGCACCACATGGGGCTGGCTGGCCCAAAGCCCTGGCGCTCCAGCCGCGGGCACCAGGGCCTTGAGGCTGCCGCAGCCGCTGGCGCTAGCCCCCTGNAGGCAGAGCTGGGCGGCGCCCAGATAGCTGGGGCTGCCGGCTACCACCAGCAGGCGACCGCGCCCGTATTTGCCGGCGGCCGGATCCAGCGACGGCCAGGGGGCCGTGGCCCCATCCGCCGCCCCGAGGGCCAGGGGCTGGCTGGCGGCCAGGGGTGCCAACAGGGCCGTAGGCAAGCCCAGGTCGATCCGCTCCAATTGGCCCACCCAGGCCAGGGCGGCGTCCTGGACCAGNCCCTGCTTGAACAGTCCCAGGCAGTAGGTGATGCGGGCCCGGGCGGCGGTGCTGCCGACTAGTCGACCGCTGTCGCTGCAAAGGCCCGTGGGGACATCGATGGCCACCAGGGCCCCTGGCCGCCCNTGGTGGCGCCGCGTCAGCAGGCTGGCCAGGGAGTCGTCGATCGGGCGTTGCTGGCCGACGCCAAAGAGGCCATCGATCCAGAGGGCCCCATCCATGGGATCGGGCTGCCCCTCCAGCACCGGAATCCCTAGCCAGCGGCAGTGGCGGAGGTGGGCGCTTGTCAGCGGTTTGGGGCGCTCAAAAGGGGTCCAGAGGCGTACGGGCACCCCGGCCAGGTGCAGCTCCCGTGCCACCACCAGCCCGTCGCCGCCGTTATGGCCGGGTCCCACCAGTACCAGGGCCGCCGCTGGCGGCGTGGCGAGCAGCCGGCGGGCGATCGCCAGGGCAGCTTTTTCCATCAGGGCCTCCACCGGCAGGCCACTGGTGAACAGCTGGCTCTCCAGCTCGGCCATCTGGGTCCCCGTCACCAGCAGATGGTCGGCATCGGCCGCTGGCCAGGTGGGCCAAGGGCTAGCGGCAACGGGGTCAGGCACGGGGGACCTCCAGGGGCTTGGACGTGGCCATNGGGGGGCTGGCCGTAATCGGCCCGGCACAGTTCCATGATGGAATCAAATCTCGTCCTGTCTGCCCTAAGGCGGGCGAACCCCCGTTGTGGCCCGTTTTTCCGCACCCCCCCAGCCCACTGCTCCCGGTGCGGCCCCTGCGGCCACACNGGCCGGGGCGGCGGCGATTGAGCGGCTGCGGGCTTGGCCAGGCGTGCGGCGGGTGGCGGTGGGACTCTCGGGTGGGGTGGACAGTTCCCTGACGGCGGCCTTGCTGGTGGAGGCCGGTTGGCAGGTGGAGGGCCTCACCCTCTGGTTGATGAGTGGGAAGGGCGCCTGCTGCGCCGAGGGGTTAGTGGATGCGGCGGCCATCTGCGACCAGCTGGGGGTTCCCCACCATGTGGTCGATTCCCGGGCCACGTTCCAAACGCAGATCGTCGAGTTTCTGGTGGAGGGCTATGGCGCCGGGGTTACCCCCCTGCCCTGCTCCCGTTGCAACCGGGAGGTGAAGTTTGGGCCGATGCTGGCCTGGGCGGCCGAGGAGCGGGGGATGGGCCGCATCGCCACCGGCCATTACGCCCGGGTACGCCTTAGCGAGGCTGCCGATCCCCTGCCCGTGCCGGGCGACGGCAAGGGCCGCCACCAGCTGCTGCGCGGCCTCGATCAACGCAAGGACCAGAGCTATTTCCTCTACGACCTCCCCCAGGAGATCCTGGGGCGGCTGGTGTTTCCCCTGGGCGAGCTCACCAAGGCCGACACCCGGTTGGAGGCCGCCCGCCACGGCCTGCGCACCGCAGAGAAACCGGAAAGCCAGGACCTCTGCCTGGCCGATCACCACGGGTCCATGAAGGCGTTCCTGGATGCCTACCTGCCGCCCCGCCAGGGCCAGATTGTTTTCAGCGATGGACGGGTGCTGGGCGAACACGACGGCATCGAGCACTTCACGATTGGCCAGCGCCGCGGCCTCGGCGTGGCCTGGAGCGAACCGTTGCATGTGGTTCGCCTTGATGGCGCCATGAACCAGGTGGTGGTGGCTCCCCGGTCCGAGGCTGCCCGTTGCGGAGCCCTCGTTGGCGCCGTCAACTGGCTGTCCATGGCCCCGCCCGAGGCGCCGATCGCCGTGGAGGTGCAGGTGCGCTATCGCAGTGGCCCTGAGCCGGCCACCCTGTTCCCCCTACCCGCCACGGAGGCCGACCGGCAGGCGGGTCGACCCCACCGTTGTCGGCTGGAGTTTGCCGAGGAGCAGTTCTCGATCACCCCGGGCCAGGCAGCCGTGTTTTATGCGGGTGAAGTGGTCCTCGGCGGGGGTCTGATTCAAAAGGACCCCTCTGCGGCCTAGTCGGCTGCCTTGATTTACCAGTAAGGATCGCTGGCCCAGGCCACGGTTAGGGGGCCGGCGGGGCTGGGGGGCACCTGGGCGATGCAGGCCCTTTCGATCTCGCCGTTGACCTCGATTTCACAGGCGCCGCAGCTGCCCCCCAGGCAGCCCGTGGGGATGGCCAAGCCTGCCGCCGCTGCCGCTACTAGCCAGTCCTGACCGGGGAGGGCCGTACTGATCTGGCCGTCGGGCCAGTGGATTGTCACCGGACCCTGGGACCCCATCACCGTCATCGCAGCAGCGGCTCCAGGTTCACATGGGCTTCAAACGCATCGGCGAGCCGATCAAGCAGGGCCTCCCGTTGCTGGCTGTGGTGGGGCACCGTTTCCGGTAATGGAGCCAATCCCTTGCGGTGCCTCAGGCCATTGAGCCAGCGGCGGCGCCAGGCCCCACTTTCAAACACCCCATGCAGGTAGGTGCCGGCCACCAGGCCGCCCTGGTCGCCCAAGGGCTGGCACCAGCCCAGATCGGCGGCGGCGGCGATCGGTTGGCAGGCTCCCTGGGCGTCCGGGTCTTGGAGCTGGCTGTGGCCCCGATGCAACTCAAAGCCCTCGAGTTCTAAGGACGGCTCCCCTGCCGGCCAGAGGGCCAGGCTGCGGCGCTGGGTGAGGGCCTTGGTGTCTGTAAACACCGTTTCCAGGGGCAGCAATCCCAGGCCCCGGGCTTGGCCGGCCCTGCCCCCTTCCAGGCCCTGGGGGTCCTGTAGGGATGCTCCCAGCATCTGCAGGCCGCCGCAGATGCCGAACACCTGGCCGCCGCTGAAGCCGTAACGGACCAGCTCCTCCCCCAGGCCACTGGCCTGGAGCGCGGCCAGATCCCGCAAGGTTTGCTTACTCCCCGGCACGATCACCGCATCGGGCTGGCCCAGGGGTTGGCCGGCCTGGAGCCAGCGCAGCTGCACGCTGGGTTCGGCCTCCAGGGGGTCGAGATCGGAAAAATTGCTGAGCGAGGGCAGGCGCAGCACGGCGATCTCGAGCTCGGCGTCCGACTTGCGGCCGCGGCGCTCCAGGAGGTCGAGGGAGTCTTCCGGCGGAAAGAGCTCATCGAGCCAGGGCATTACCCCAAGCACCGGCACACCGGTGTGCTGCTCCAGCCAGGAGCGCCCGGAATCAAAGAGTTCGCGGCGGCCGCGGAAGCGATTGATCAGCAGCCCGCGGATTAGGGGCCGTTCCACTGGCCTCAGGAGGTCGAGGGTGCCTACGAGCTGGGCGAACACCCCGCCCCGCTCGATATCGGCCACCAGTAGGCAGTGGGCCTTCAAGTATTGGGCCAGACGCAGGTTGGTGAGATCCCGAGATTGCAGGTTCACTTCCACCGGGCTGCCGGCCCCCTCGAGCACCAATCGCCCGCCGGGATGGGCCTGCTGCAGGCTTTCGAGGCCAGTGCGAATCGCCGCCCAGCCGGGCTTGAACCAGTCGCGGTAGTAGTGCTCAGCCCGGGCCGTGCCGACGGATTGGCCCAGGTGAATCACCTCGCTGGTGCTGTCGCCCTGGGGTTTGAGCAGCACCGGGTTCATGGTGCAGTTGGGCTCTAGGCCAGCGGCCCAGGCCTGCAGGGCCTGGGAATAGGCCATCTCGCCGCCAGCCTGATCCACCCAGGCGTTGTTGCTCATGTTCTGGCCCTTGAAGGGCAGGGGCGTTTCGCCGCGGCGACGCAGCACCCGGCAGAGGGCAGCGTTCATCAGCGATTTGCCGGCTCCGCTTGAGGTGCCAAGCACCATCAAGGGCCTGGGGAAGGGCGGGCTGCTGGCCATCAGAGCCGGGGCCAGTGGCGTTGCAACCAGCCCCAGAGCCGTTGGCCGGGGTTGGCCCGCGGGATCTCGGCGCTCCAGGGCGCCAGCACCTGCCGGCCAAGGGGGGTGAGCCGCACCCGCTCGGTCAGGCCCTGGCCATCCACCTCCCGCCGCAACACACCCAGCTGGATCAACCAGATCAAGTGGCCCTCCGCCTCGTAGGCGCCCACGGGGCTAAGGCACCATCCGGTGGCCGCTGGGGCCNTGGCCAGGTCATTGCTGCCCAGGGCCCGGGATTCAAGGTGCNTGTAAAAGGCCTGGCGAAAGGGCAGGCAGCGCAGGGCCAGTCGGCCCCGCCGCAGTGCCCGCGGGGTTGTAGATCCGATGCCGTCCTCGCCCACGCCGCCTGCTCGCCTTGCTGGCCATTCTCTGGCCTGGGGGTCCCGATTGCGGCTGGTGGTGGGCCCTGCAGCAGGCTGGAGTCCTTGATCCGCCTGGCGCCATGTTGGTACTCGCTTCCGCCTCCCCAGCCCGGCGCCGGTTGCTGCAGCAGGCGGCCATTCCCCATCGGGTCCAGGTCAGTGGCGTTGATGAGGGGGCCATCACGGCGGCTGATCCCAGCGAGCTGGTGCGGTTGCTGGCCCAGGCCAAGGCCCAGGCGGTGGTGGACACGCTCGAGCCAGGCGCGGGACAAAGCGTGCTCGGCTGCGATTCCCTGCTGGTGTTTGCCGGTGAGGTCTTTGGCAAGCCAGCCGATCCCCGGGAGGCCACCCGCCGCTGGCAGCGGATGGCTGGAGGTTGGGGCGAGCTGCATACGGGCCATTGCTTGCTGAAGCCTGCCGGGGCTGGGGTTGGCACCAGGCTTCCCCAAGCAGGGGCGATCCAGCTTGAAACGGTTACCACCCGGGTGCAGTTTGCGGCCCTCACCACCAGCGAGATCGAGGCCTATGTGGCCACGGGGGAACCGTTGCAATGCGCCGGTGGTTTTGCCCTTGAGGGCATGGGCGGCCAGATGGTGGAACGGATCGAGGGTTGCTTTAGCAATGTGATCGGCCTGAGCCTGCCCCTGCTGCGCCGTTGGCTGGCGGCTTGATCTTCGCCCTGGCGCCCCTGCCCCGGGACCTGACCATGAAAAAGCCCCCGCTTGCGGCGGGGGCAGGGGTTGGGTTGATCCAGGGAACGGAGCCCCGAACTCAATCCAGGTCAGGCATGGCCAAGGTGGGCTCGGCCTTGCGGTCGATGCCTTTTTCGAAGCCAGCAGCTGCGGCACGGGCGCGGCCCGCATGCCAGAGGTGACCAACCAAGAAGAAGAACGCCAACACGAACTGAGTGGAAGCGAGCCACTGACGGATGTTGACGAAGTTCACCGAGTTGGGCTCGGTGATGATGCCGCCCACGGAATTGAGGGAAGCATTCGGGGCGTGGGTCATGTATTCAGCGGCCCGGCGCACTTGCCAGGGCTGAATGTCGTTCTGGAGCTTGTCCAGGCTCAGGCCATTGGGGCCCCGTAGGGGCTCCAGCCAGGGACCGCGGAAGTCCCAGAAGCGCATGGTTTCACCACCGAAGATGATCTCACCGGTGGGGGAGCGCATCAGGTATTTGCCCAGGCCCGTGGGGCCCATGGCCGAACCGATATTGGCGCCCATGCGTTGGTCACGCACCAGGAAGGTGAAGCTCTGGGCCTGGGAGGACTCGGCGTTGGTGGGGCCGTAGAACTCGGAGGGGTAGGCGGTGTTGTTGAACCAGATGTAGCCCGAGGCAATGAAGCTCATGAAGCTCAAGGCGCCCAGGCTGTAGCTCAGGTAGGCCTCACCGTTCCAGATGAAGGCGCGACGCACCCAGCCGAAGGGCTTGGTGATCACGTGCCAAATGCCACCGAAGATGCAGATCAGGCCGAGCCAGATGTGGCCACCGATGATGTCCTCCATGGAGTCCACACCGATGATCCAGCCCTCACCGCCGAAGGGGGCGCGGGTCAGGTAACCGAACACCACGCCGGGGCTAAGGGTGGGGTTGGTGATCAGGCGCACATCGCCACCACCTGGGGCCCAGGTGTCATAGACACCGCCGAAGAACATGGCCTTGAAGACCAGCAGCAGGGCACCGACACCAAGAAGAATCAGGTGATAGCCAATGATGTTGGTCATCTGGTTCTTATCACGCCAATCTTGCGAGAAGAAAGCGGAATAGTTCTCCAGAATCTCAGGACCACGCAGGGCGTGATAGAGACCGCCCAAGCCGAGTACGGCAGAGCTGATCAGGTGCAGCACCCCAACCACGAAGAAGGGGTAGAGGCTGGTGACTTCACCACCGGGACCGACGCCGTAGCCGAGGGTGGCCACGTGGGGAAACAGGATCAGCCCCTGTTCGTACATCGGCTTGTCGAAGGTGAAGTGGCTCACCTCAAACAGCATCATGGCGCCGGCCCAGAAGACCATCAGGCCAGCGTGGGCCACGTGGGCGCCAAGCAGGCGGCCGGAGAGGTTGATCAGGCGGGCGTTGCCAGACCACCAGGCGTAGCCGGTGGAGTCGAGGTCCTTGCCCCCGACAGCCACTAGGGAGGGATTAGAGAGCGTTACCACGGGGCAGAACCTCTTCAGGGAAGACGAAGTTTTCGTGAGGCTGGTCGGCCGGTGCCATCCAGGCACGCAGACCTTCATTGAGAAGAATGTTCTTCGTGTAGAAGGTTTCGAACTCGGGGTCCTCAGCGGCGCGGATTTCCTGCGACACGAAGTCGTAGGCGCGCAGGTTGAGGGCCAGGCCGATGATGCCGATGCTGCTGGTCCAAAGACCCATCACCGGCACAAACAGCATGAAGAAGTGCAGCCAGCGCTTGTTGGAGAAGGCGATCCCGAAGATCTGGCTCCAGAAGCGGTTGGCGGTGACCATCGAATAGGTCTCTTCTTCCTGGGTGGGCTCAAACGCCTTGAAGGTGTTGGCCTGCTCGGAATCCTCAAACAGGGTGTTCTCAACCGTGGCGCCGTGGATGGCACACAGGAGAGCACCGCCGAGGATGCCGGCCACTCCCATCATGTGGAAGGGGTTGAGGGTCCAGTTGTGGAAGCCCTGCAGGAAGAGCAGGAAGCGGAAAATCGCCGCTACCCCAAAGGATGGTGCGAAGAACCAGCTGCTCTGGCCCAGGGGGTACATCAGGAAAACACTGACGAACACCGCAATCGGGCCGGAGAAGGCAATCGCGTTATAAGGACGGATGCCGACCAGGCGGGCAATCTCGAACTGACGCAGCATGAAGCCGATCAGGGCGAAGGCGCCGTGGAGGGCCACGAAGGCCCAGAGGCCGCCCAGCTGGCACCAGCGCACGAAATCACCCTGGGCTTCCGGGCCCCAGAGCAACAGCAGGCTGTGGCCCATGGCATCGGCGGGGCTGCTCACCGCGGCGGTGAGGAAGTTGCAGCCCTCCAGATAGGAGCTGGCAATGCCGTGGGTGTACCAGGAGGTGACGAAGGTGGTGCCGGTGAGCCAACCCCCCAGGGCCAGGTAGGCCGTGGGGAAGAGGAGCAGGCCGGACCAACCGACAAAAACGAAGCGGTCGCGCTTGAGCCAGTCGTCGAGGATGTCGAACCATCCACGCTGTGGCGCGCGCCCTAAGGCGATCGTCATGAGAGGCGAACTTCATGAAGCGTTACAGGATGACTGTACGGGGATCCGGGGCCGCTTGGCGGGTGTACCGCCAATCTGGGCCCCAATCCGGGGGCATTTAGGCAAAAACACCTAGCCGGCCAGCGGGGCGGTCCATTCGCCAGAGTGGGGATTGGCCGTGAACCTGATCCGTGTACGTCATCGAGCTCTCGCTCAAGCTCAGCCCCATGCCCGTTGCCGTGCAACGCAAGGAGCAGGACGCCGCCCTGGCCCTGTTTGCCCAGGTGAAGCAGGCGATGGAAAGCGGGGAACCGCGCCTGCTCGAACTCAGCTGCGACAAGGAGGAAGACAAGCGGATCGCCCTGCTCAGCAGTGAGATCGTGGCCGTGCAGACCTACGAGAAAAGCGCCGGCGGCTCCAGTGGCAAGCGTCCCGGTTTCTCCTTCGACGGCTGAGCCTTGGCGGCTGACTCCCTGACCACCAGCCCCGGGGCCGGAGCCTGGAGCCAGGCCGATCTGCCCCTGCAGGTTGATCGGCTGCGCTTTGTCTGGCCTTCGGGCCAGGTGGCCCTTGATAACTGCAGTTTTGCAATTCCCCGGCCGGGGCTCTGGATGCTGGTGGGCGGCAATGGCAGTGGCAAAAGCACCCTGCTGCGCCTGATCGCCGGCCTGCTCGAGCCCAGCTCAGGCGAGCTCCTCTGCAACCGCAAGCCAGCCCTGGTGTTTCAAAATCCCGACCACCAGCTGCTCTTGCCTAGCTGCGGCAGCGATGTGCAGCTCTCCCTGCCCCCCGGGCTCAAGGCGCACCAACGGCAAGGGCAGATCGCCCAGGCCCTCGAGCAGGTCGGCCTAGGCGGACTGCAACAACGGCCGATCCACAGCCTCAGTGGCGGCCAGAAACAACGGCTGGCCGTGGCCGGAGCCCTGGCCAGCCGGGCCCAGCTGCTGCTGCTCGATGAGCCCACGGCCCTGCTGGACCAAGGCAGCCAGCGGGAGGTGCTCGCCCTAGTGCGCCAGCTCTGCAACCGGGCACCTGGGCCAGGCCCAGGCACGCCCGACGGGGCCCTGGCAGGACCGATCACGGCCCTATGGATCACCCACCGCCTCGATGAGCTGGACCAGTGCGATGGCGCCGCCCTCGTCCGCCATGGGCGCGTCGGCCGCTGGCAGGACGGCTCAGCCCTACGCCAAGGCCTGAATCGCTTGCCCCTGGGGAGGGGCGAGGGGTAAGTTCATGAAGCTCCATTCCTCGGTAGCTCAGCGGTAGAGCGATCGACTGTTAATCGATTGGTCGCAGGTTCGAATCCCGCCCGGGGAGCTTTGCCAACCCCAGCCTCGGCTGGGGTTTTTTTATGGCTGCCGCCAGGGCCAAGGTGCTGCAGCAGCAAGGCCGATCCGCAACAACTGGCTTTGGCTGTAAACAATTCCGTCAAATTGGCAACGGCTTCAGCGGAAGAAATTCTGAAGGTTTGCC
>JGI25920J50251_10000188_pt1 | contig 19431 bp, 13 predicted proteins | sample LauGreBMM110DCMD_2_FD_50251 | JGI IMG/M metagenome (IMG submission 50251) | reverse complement strand
CCAACCCGCAACCACCACACAAACTGCCCCAGCAATACCCAAGGTCTCATACGCAATCTCTCCTGGAGCAAATTCCTGAGACGCGGAATCGGCCTGAAGAAATACCGAATACAGAATGCCAGATGCGATCCAAGCCACAAAATGTCCTAGAAAAACTCCCGCAAAGGAATGAAATCCATAGGTCCAAGACTTTGCATAGCGAAGAATTGTCAAGTCAGACATCCCAATATGCATGGCCATATTGCAAAACCAGGCGAAAAAGATGATGTGCCAAATCGTAAATTTGGACATGCCCGCAAGGGGAACTCCATTCCAAATTACTTCTTGTGCAATGCTGAGCAAACTCTCAAATGAACCCACTCCTAATTGAGCCAAGCCCACAATAGCAGCTGCAAAGAATACCAATATCATCCAAGGAGACATCACATTTGCAAATTTGGATACTTGGGAATATCCCTGAATAGCCACTAGCGTAATCACTGCTCCCATCAATAAAACTGTCAGAATCCAGCCAGGAGTCCTTGGCAACCAGTCCGATAGTGTAGGCATTTCGAGGTCAAAAGGAATCCCTACCGCTGTAGCTGAAACTGCAATCATTGAACCAGCAAGAAAACAGAACATTAAGGAATTGACCAGATTATACCAGCGCACCACATTTTTTCCAGCAATTCGTTCCAATTGATAATACAAGGTGAGCCGTTTAGAGGCTGCAATTGGTCCTGTAATCAATCCCCAACTCAGCACCGCCAATAAATTACCGATCAATAATCCAAAAATCAAATCTCCTGCCGAGACCCCATGTGCCACGAATAAAGGGCCAATAACAAACTCTGTCCCTGCGGTATGTTCGCCTGCATACATTCCCAAAAAGCTTTTGCCTCCTTTCAGGCTTTCACTTGGAATCGGGGTACGCTCATATTCATTGGTCTCACCAACTACCTTTTTTAAAAACGAGTTGCTCATTGAAAATTAGTTTGAATTCAATCTGAAAAAGGGCTATCCCACCCTACTCAGTCTAAAATTTTTTCTACCCTTTTGCCTAAGGCTTAGTGTGTTAAAAGTTGGCTCTACTAAAATAAATGGTGTTGTAAGACCAAAAGGTTAGGGATGTTAATCTACTATTTTGAGTTGAAAAAAGCAGCATTTTGGTTCATTGATTTTCAGCAGCCGTCCTTGGGAGACATTCAAATGCCTTTGGGACTTTGCGGCCTGCCTACCGCAGGCAGGCTTTGTGTCTTGGCGAGATTCTTTATTTTTTTATCACGCAAAGGCGCAGAGACGCAAAGGAATTGCCTTAATCTCCCGCAATGCTGCTTGAAGATTTATTTTTTTTCTCGCGAAGGCGCAGTTCCTGCCTTCCGGAGGCTTTGCGGCTTGGCGCCTTTGCGAGCATATTCCCTTTTTTGGAAATTAGAATCCTATTTTTTTTCTCGCAGAGACGCAAAGCAATTGCATTCCCCTTCCGTCCGCCGCGATGGGCCGGAAGATTTATAATTTTTCACCCAAAGGCGCGGAGCCTGCCTTCCGCAGGTAGGCCTGCCTTCCGCAGGCATGACGCAGTGACCTAAAGAAAAACTCCTTCCAGACGAGAAGAATTTTTTTAACAAAAAATCAAACCTCCACCCACAGATTGATTGTTCAAGTTATTCTTAAAAATGTGGTTTGATTTTTAATAAACTAATTTTAATTGCTTTGTCTTATATCATCAATCATCTTCTGTATAGAAAAAAGATTGTCCTTATAGATGTCAATGCTCTCGTATTTATTGGAGAGCGCTAAGAAATAAAATTCGGAAATCAATTCCACTCTTTTTTTCCGAAGAAGGGTTTCAAAAAAGAAATTAAATTCTATATTATTTCTGCTCAAAACATTTTTTATCACCCTAGTGGTAAACCTGAATGAATCGTCTAAAAAAACATCTAATAAATTTTCAATCGAATTGACATAACAAAAATTCAATTCATTTTCCACGGATGCAGGAATATCCAAATTGTCAAGTTTAGCATAATATAAAAATATACAGCTATTAAAACATTTGTAGCTTGAAAGCATATTTTCTACTACCAACTGATGAGAACCCGTTATTGAAATGTCATCTATGAAGATGCAAAATGACTTATCATCTGGGACATCAGAAAAACTATAGGTATCATTTTTTATCAAATTATATCGTTGCTGCGAATCCATTGCTCCATAGTCTTCAGTATATGTTTGACAGCGATTAATTTTTCCAAATTTTAATTCTACTTCCTCATCTGACTGAAAATATAAGTGCTCTTTCAACAACTCAAAAAATTCTGCCGCCAAATAATAACTAGAGGTAGGCACTTGCGAATAGGGGCTGCTATAAACAATGATTTTTTTTGGATTCTTTTCGAAAAAATGAACTCGGGAGGCAAGAAAATAGTCAAATAACTCGGCTGCAAACTTCTTTGCAACAGAATAATCTCCGAATTTAAATTTACTGTAAGCTATGGAAGAGAAGGAAAATTTAGTTTCGTTGGTAATAGAATGGACCGCATACCGAGGATTATTTAACCCTTGATTGGGGGTAATTAAAAATGAACATAATCCAAAGTTTCTAGGACCTTCAAAATCAGTGATGGAATTATCTCCTATATGAATTATTTCTTGACCAATTAGACCTGGATTGACCTTATTTGTATTAAAAATTAGTGCTTGAAATATTTCCTTGGCAGGTTTACCAAACCCGATTTCATCTGAGAAGAGACAAAAATGAAATTTATCCAGCAACCTACAGCTGGCTAAAAATTGTTTGATGATTGAGCCCGAAATAAAAGCCGTATTACTCGTTATGGAAATAGTTGTACCGTTTGGATTTATAGAATGAAAAAAATTTAAAAATCCCTCACAAAGTATAGGAGGATTTTGAAGAAAAATTTTGCCAACCTCTTCAAGAAGAAAGTTTAAATCTATCTTCCCGTTAAACCCTATTTTTTTTATTACTGAATCGCATAGTTCGTAAGGCGTGGTAGTTTTGGATCCACTCTCCATTAAACGATTATAATTTCTCCCAACCTCTTCAAATGCTTTGTTAATATCAGTAGTAGTAAACTGGCCATCCAAGAGGTGACAAACAAGTTCAGCCCTTTTTTCTTTAAAAATTGGATTAGAAAAAACTATGGTATTCCAAAAATCGAAAGAATAGTGAAAATAAGATCCATTCTTAGATAAGGATGAAAGCCTATTCCAAGTGCCTACAAATAAGACTGTATTCATCAAACTTTTATTTAAGGAAAATTTCTACGCGTCTATTTCTAGCTCTAGAAACATTATCCTCTTTTTTTGAGATTGGTTTTGTTGCGCCAAAGCCTTTGGTAATAATGGGGTTTTGAATTCCATTTTCAATCAAAAATTCTTTGATTGCATCCGCTCTTTTGATAGAAAGTTCTTGGTTATATTCAGCCTTTCCTACATTATCTGTATGACCATGTATTTCAATACTCAACAGCTTATTTTGACTAATCTGATCTGAAATCAATAACAAATACTTTTCAAATCCCTTCTTAATTGAGAAAGAATTGAAATCAAAAAAAACTTCATCTATGGTAAAGGAAGGTTTTTCAGGAGCGATCAGAGAATAAATATTTGTCTCATACTCTGCATTTAATCCAGCTACCTGCAATCCATAGACTTCATATCCTGTCCTGAAATTAGTTTCTTTAAATCCAGCATCTCCTGCTGAGCCACGTTGAGTAGGTTTGTAATTTAATTTTTCAGAAGAAGCCAAATAGGCTGTTCCATCACTGGTTTCTTTATATCCCCAATCGTCATTGCTTGTATTTGCATCCGATATAACATAGGGACCAGACCAAGTTGTCCAATCTGTTAAATTCTTTCGTTTGAATGCGTAAACATCAAGATCAGTTTTCCCTTTTCCAAATCCATTAGAACTAATATAAAGGGTGAGGCCATCCTTTGACAACCAAGGTGTACGCTCTGCAAAAGCCGTATTTACTGCTGAACCTAAATTAATTGGTACAGTCCAATTATCACCTTCCATTACGCTAACATATACATCTGTATTACCCCAAAAACTTTCATTCCATTTCCATCCTTTTTTATGGTATTCACCCACATGACCTGGACGATCAGAAACAAACAAAACGTAGGATTTATCTTCGGACATCCAGCCATCTGCCTCGGTAAATATAGAGTTTACAGGTTCCGGTAAGTGGCTAATCTGATACCCTGAATTAGTCTTCGTCAAATAAAATAGGTCAGTTGTTTGAACTGCAGCATTGGCGTTATTCTGCACACCCAAATTTTCAGGATAATTTGCGGTTGCCAATAAATCACCTTTTGCAAACACTTGAGAAACAACTTCATGGCCGTTCGTATTTATTTCAGTAATTGGTCTAGCGTCTTCCCAAATCCCTTCTTTGTACTCGCTAAAAAAGATATCTTCTCCACCTGCAGATTTTACCTTTGTGAAGTCCAACTTAAAGTCAAAAAAACCAGTTCTATCCATGCCCGAAAAATAAAATTTCAATCCACTTGGATCAAGAACAGGTAAATACTCATTAGCCGCTGTGTTTATGGTACGACCAAGTTTTACTCTTTGCCGCTTACTATCCAGCGACTCTAGCTTAACTTGACTACCCTCCTGTCCTAAACTAGCAATAGAATTAGACAAAACACCACTTTCTTCTTCAGCCAAGCTACTTTTACCTTCTTCACAACTCAACACAAAAAAAGAAAATAGTACAAAACAAAATAATATTACCCGAGAATGATTCTTATTCATATTGATTAGCTTTTTAAATTCCATACGGACGGATGATTGTAACAACAAAATATTATAGTCTTTTTCTTTGAACCTGAGAAATCCAACTACGAACAATTGACGGGCTTGGTAACAAAGATAAAACTGTTAGTCTATTGACAATTTTTGAAATTCAATTTTATGTTCAAGATTTTGATTTGATTACAAATTCTAATCAAAATTCAGACCGGATAAGATCAAAAAAAGCAATCACTATAAGTACAATTCCTATAATTCTGCATGAAATGCTAAGGAAAAACTGAAAGGTATTTTTTTGATACCTTTTCTTTTTAAAAATCAAACTAGGCACTACCATCCAGATAAAGAAGCCTAGAATGATCTTTACGAAGGCGCCAATCATTCAATTTATTGATTTTGATTCCTCGTTAAGGAATTTACTCTCGCTTGAATTTCAGCATACTCTGTACCTAAATTTCGTTTTCTTTCTTCTCCATTACCATAGGCGCCAGCTAAAACTTGCATGGCTTTTTCTTCTAGAGAACCTTGTAAAATGCCATTCTTAGGTGTAGTTGAAGGTTTACTAACTACTGGAGTCGACGGCGCACCTTTTGTGGAAGTAGCATTGCCTGAACTAGCAGTAGCTGCATTTCCCTGATTGGATGAAGATGCAACATCAGTTTTAGATTCAGGGATAACAGCGGCCGCTGCTCCAGCTTCATTTTCAGTTTGAGATGCAACCTCAATCCCATTTTCAGATGCAGCAACATTGGTCAAGGCCGTATTTTCACTTTCTTTCAAAGGTTCAACTGGACTTTCTTCTTGGCTTAGAAACCAGAAGGCCCCAATTACAAGCCCAATAACTACGATTACAACGCTGAAGATCGGAGACTTCTTTTTTTCCTGATTTTCCGGGATTGAAGAGGTTGGTTTAGGATCTACATTCCCTTTACTTAAATCGATCTTTACATTTTCAGTATCATCTTTTTTTGTAAGATTCAATTTCTTTTTTTCTTCAAGGGGTTTAGAATTTTCTTCACCACTTTTATTTAGGTTGATTGCCATGATTTAAATATTAATTATTCAAAATTTAGATTTCTAATTTTTAATTCCTTGTATGATTTGATTTGAAAGTTTTCGTCAAACCCAACTTCCACATCAACGTCACAATTTTGTGTCTTATTCCTTTTTATCCTAAAACAGGAATAGTGAATTGTATAGGTGAAGTAAAAAACATTATTAAGTTCTCTATCGAATTTAAATGTGTTGAAGTCAAAGAAAAATTGCTCGTTTGTATAATCCCTATCCCCAGCAAATCCTTCATTAATTTCATAAGGGGTAGTACCTGTAAGGTTAATAAACTGATCAACTGAATCTGAAAAATAATTATTTGCGTCAAAATTATTATTGGCTATATCGAAATAAAAATCTTGAATCTTTTGAGTAAGAAATTCTTCATTTTGTAAAAATAAAAGTCTCTTCTCATATGAATTTAACGAATCCAGCTTTGCTTTATACGCATCATTAATTGAATCATTTTGAAGTTCTAGAACCAATTTTGCGTTAACTGAGGCTAAAGAATCTGCAATTCGTATTTGTTGCAACGAAGCTAATTCCTCTTCATACTCCTTGGAATTCTTAGTTTCTTGATAAAAGTAAAATGCAGTTATCCCAACAAAAAGAAACACAACAAACAAAATAGAGAGTGTATAATTTTTCTTTTTGGTAGGAATTACTGTACGAGATTTCTCTACAGTTTTTATTGCACCTTTTCTCTCAACAGGAAAGTAGCTTTTAAGTTCTGCTATTTCGGATGCCTTAGTCCAATTAATGCCTTTATAATAGACAAGGGTATCCTTCGTTATTAATTTTAATAAATCTGAAATTTCAAAAGGCCCATAGTCTATACCCCCTTCATCAAGATAAAAGTACTTGCCTAACTTTCCCCCTTTGTTGAAATTAAAAGCCATTTATCAGGTATATAAATCTATGAATTTTTCCAAGCCTCCTGTATATTTTTCTCCGGTCGCTACAAACTCCCAAGATTCATTCACACGAACAAAGCGTCCAAACTCTACTGCATCTTCAGTTCCGAATTGTTCCTTAAGGTTGTACCGCACCAATTCATTCCCAGTTTCCTCATCCCATATCCTGATGTAGCAGTCATTTACCATACCAAAATTCTGCAAAAGCGTACGCCTATCTTTCTTCTTATCGTTAGGATATTTGGTAATGGTCACTGTAATGACAATTTGAAAGATCCCCTCCCAGACTTTTTCGAAGTAGATACGCATGTCTTCATCGTCTTCACCATCACTTTCAGTTCCATCGATGGAATCTATTGCACCCAAAACGGATCCGTCTCCAGAGTAGGGTCGGGTTCCTTCTGGGGTTTCTGTTTTTAACTCAGAATTAAAGAATACTACGTATTCATCAGCAGGAATTTTTCCATTTTCAGCTAATAAAAAAGCACTTACATCGAGATCAAAATCAGGCCCATTAGCCTCTTCATTCGGATCCCATCCCAATCCAATACCAGCTACCTTCAATTTTGGAGCTTCTTTGGCTAGATTAAAACGACTACCCTTATTTAAATTTAAACCCATTACATAATTGATTTAACTGTACAACTCAACTGTGGCTCCTAACCCACCCTCAAACGCTGAACCTAAGGCCTCAAATTCCCATTCAGAACCATTTCTATAAAACATTCCCATAACCAGGGAATCACAACCATCAAATTTTTCTGATAGGTTATATTGACATAAAACACTACCAGTTGATTGATTATAAATTCTCACAGATGAGTTTAATACATTTCCAAAATGGACCCCTTCCTCTTTGTTGTGAATTGAAATAACAACCATGATTTGAACAACCTGATTGGAGACCTTTCCTAGATTGATGTGGATTTCTTCGTCATCCCCATCGCCTTCACCCGTACGATTATCACCCGAGTGAATTACAGCCCCATCTCCACTTGTAAGGTTGTTGAAAAAGACAAAAAAATCTTCATTGGGGATTTTGCCTGTTTCATTTAGCATAAAAACAGAAGCATCTGCATCCGCAACTATTCCGGGTGAAGGGTCCCAGCTTAATCCTACTTTAACTTGATTTAAACCTGGAGCAGCCTTGCTAATATTAAACGGTTTCTTTTTTTCTAGACTAATCATAATATTTAGTTTAATTTAATTTTTGGGAGAAGGACCATATTGATTTAAGCCAGGATCACTTTCTGCAAATAGCATCCAAAGTGCATAGAAAGGTATGAGTTGATACCAACCCGAATTCCCCCTATCGTGGCATCTTTTTGCGCCTTGAGCTAGGAAAAACCAAATCAATGGGATTGCAGCGAAGCTAGCAATTGGAAGGGGATCCATCATCGCTAGGACGATACTGTAAGCAACGGAATAAATAATTGCACTTAATCCATATTCCATCCTCCTAATTCTTCCTTTAAAGGAAAATGGAGCTGAAAACATTTTCTTTGGCTCAACAGCAAAACTGGCGGGCTTTGGGGACGGAGAGACAGGATCCGGAGTAGAAATTGGACTGATGGGTTGAACTACTACTTTTTTTTCAACTATGAAGAATTTTTTCAATTCCTCAACCTTATTCGCATTGGTCCATTCAATCCCTTCACGATATACCAAGGTTTCTGGGCCAATTCTCACCAAAAGTTCTGGAAGAGAAAATGGTCCCTCGGTATTGCCATCATCGCTGTAATAGTATTTCTGTTCTTCCTTCTGTTCTTCTTTCTTATTCTTTTTTAGATCTATAGCCATCTTTAATTCTTTTTATTTGGTGGTGGAGGCGGAGGCGGAGGCGGAACCCTATGGGTTGCCGCAGGTATTATGGGGGGACTAATCTTTGTGGTAAATTCCTTCTTTTGATCAGGTTGGGAATTTGACTTCCCTGATAGCTTCGAAAGAAAATCTATCGTTACTGAAATCGCCTCTTCAACAGAAGTATAACTCAAATTCCCTTTCAACCTAACTCCCTGACTGTGGGCTTCTAAGGTTGTATATTTCCCCAACAAGGAATTAACGAATTCTTCATCTCTACAATAAAAGCCTATTTTAATCTCATCCTTTGCAGTATTGAAAAACAAATGAGCTCCTCGTTTGGGATAAACTGAGGGAATAAAGATATCTACGTAATTGTCTTTATTGATCTTTTTTACCTCAGCATCCGGGAAATTTTGCTGTAATTTTCTTACCAATTTGTCTTGCAACGTCATGGTATTAGGTAAAGTCGGAATGACAAACTTAGGTGGTGTACTGTGTCCTAAATCAGTTTGCCTTTCAGGTTTTGGTGAAGCTCCGTTGAAACCACCTCCTGTTGGGGGGAGAATAGGTTTTACAATTGGAGGAGTTCGCACCACAGGCTTGGATTCAACTGTCGGAACAGTTAAAGGTCTTGAAATAGGCAAAGGAGGGGATGATTTCACTCCCGGTGGTAAAAAAGTTGAGAGTTTACTTCCATTACCTTGGTCACCCGCTCTCTTGACAGGCGGCTCCTCAATTGGTCCCTTTGGATACGGGATACGATTGGTCTCTTCGCGCTCCTGACCAGAGGCAACTTCAAAAGAAGATTTATTACCAGAAACTTCTAACTCATAGCCATTAGATGCGATTTCAACAAAAATGGATTTGAGAATTTTTACTTCTATAGAATTAGGGACCCCAGTAACATAAGGGAACTTTTTCGTAAGCTTTTCATGGAAATAGTTGGTGTTTATTTGATCTCCTAGTAAAAATAGATCTACTAAAGAATTATCAAGCCCGTTTTCTCCAAGTATTGACTCTAATTGTGGAATCACTTTATCTTCAATTCCTCGATTATAGGCAAGCCTTTCCTCCATATGGCCTAGTCGAACTTTATAATCCGTTCTGACTCCTGTTGATAGTTCAATCTGATTTCTAATAAGCGGCGTTAAAGAAGAAAGCAAACTAGTGCAATGGTTAATTATAAAACCAATCTCAACCTCTTCCTCAATATGGAGGTGAGGATTAGCCTCTTTTATATCCTCCAAAATTAGTTTTGCTAGGATTTTTGCCCTAGGGTCAGAGCCTAATTCAGGTAACTTGAATTTAACAAGGAACTCATGCCGAGATGAAAAAAGCTGGACATACAAATCATTAGAAATTGCAGATAGGTAAACCCTTCCTTTCTCAGTTGGCGGTGTTCCTGAAAGTTGTCNCTTTAAATGATTATCAATAGTCGAAGANCTTACATTTTCATACCCTGCTTCCTTAAAAAGAGTTAGCACAAGTAAGCGCTCTTGATTTTCTAAATCATCTTCAAACCAAAATCTCAAGCAGAAATTGGATCTAAATGCCTCAATAGATTCGTTCTTATAAAGTACGGTTTTTATGAAATGAGATAAATAGTTTTCAATTCCAAAATACAATAATTGCTTGAAGGGCTTTCTATCATCCAACAACACAAAGTACTTAGAAGGATCNTTGACGGTTTCAAAATAATTNGTGTANGCATAAGGNTCATTTACTTGGCATCTTTCTTTTGCAAANGTACCAATGCTAAATTCATTCCCATTGGCATAAAAACAGAGGGGGACTACATTGCCTTCCTTAAAAGTCAAAGCNGNATAGTCCCCTCCTTCCATCTGATACCAGAAAGACAGTGTTTGTTTTGAAACTTTAACCAAAACACATGACTTCATCCTTAATTTTTTATCGCCTTCAGAATTCGTTCTTCAAAAAACTTAATCCCTTCCATGATGAATACAGGTGCGACATAATCAAATTTTTGCTTTTCTGATTTACGTTTCTGCGCTTCAATATAGTCTGGATCTTGCTTTATGAATGCTTCAATATTCATACTATTAAATCCTGCCAAGAATTCATCTTGTTTCATGTTAAATCCAAAAAGAGAGGAGGAAGCCTTATAAAACAAATCTGCAAAATCCATGAATCTAGGACAAGAAGGCTTACCTGCTTCCGGATTACTTACAAAGTAAGACCCTAAATGCTCCATCATTTCTGGCGTAACAGAGTTACTAAAGTCCAAATATTTACTTTCTCCACTAGAAGTGTAGATGCAAAATCCTTCTTCACCTAAAATCTCAATGGCTTGTTTGATTTTAGGTACCAATATTTGAGACTTAAAGGTTGGCGTAGCCAAGCCTTTTGACACTTCGTATTTTACATCCGAATTATTTGCTTTTTTGAAGGCGTTGATATTGATAATCGTAGTTGGATAGACAATGGGCCTAATGGTTGTCTTGGCTTTTTCCATGCCCCCAATACCTCGAACAAACATTTGGGTATAATAATCATTGGCGGCCTTTGGATTTATCGCTTCAAACCAATCAAAAAGGCGAGCTCCTTTTCCTGCAAATGCAATATTCACCTGCGGAAGCTGATTTTTCACTATTGGTGAAACATCATCAGAACGCATCATTTCCTGACGAATCTTTAGCGTAAGTTGACCCGCATAGTACATGATCAGTCCTGTAATGTAAAGATTTACACTCATCAACTCCTTACATTCCGCAGCAATCAATCTGTAAAAATCGTTAAAATCAGCATCATCGAGGCGATCTACGAGCTGCTCAAAATAAAACGGTGCTGTATTTTCGTTGTATTTGAGCGGACCATTATTCAANCCTTCAATTCTGATTTTCTTTTTTTCACACATTCTAAGCAGCACAGACTGGAAATTTTTAGAATGTTTGGTGGCCTGTGAAAGCCTTTGAGCAGCCCAACGGATAGAATTCTGCTTGATCATCGCCTTCCCTGCACCGCTAGGTCCCTCCATTTGAGACAGCACACTTATATCAGTGGTGCTGCCTCCCACGTCGAAAATCAACAACAGTTCACCTGGCTTTACTGGGGTATCAATTAAAAAATAATTAGCTACTGCTACAGATTCTGTCAGCGACTCATCATCATTTAACTGCTTGAATTCAAATTTTAATGGGCCTTCATCCGTTTTAATATCGATGAGATTTTTTGACTTTTTGGGAGTTTCCTCGCCCCAGCCGCTTGCATTTGCTGGAGATGGCTCAGACGGAGCGCCCCAACCACTAGACTCCGTTGAAGGGCTATTCCATCCTCCCGAATCCCCGCCAAAAGCATCGGTATTGGCAGGAGTATCAGAAGCACCCCAGCTAGCTCCTCCAACAGCCGTATTCGCCCAGGTATTGTCTGAACCCAAATTCAAATCTGAAAGATCTGAAGGAGGAAAAATATCCAAGCCCTTTCCATTGATTAAAGGGCTAATAAGCTTTAGAGAATTGTAAATATCCCAATATTCATTTAACAAGCTCTTTGACATAGAACTTGGATAGGACCATTTGATGGATGTAGGCTGATGCCCCTCTTCAAATAACTGAGCATAGATATGGAGCATCAAAGAGCTTAAATAGGCTTTTTTATTGCTTTTATCGATGGGATTGCTCGACCACTTCATGTTGTATTTCAATTCGGAAATACCTGCCCGATTGAATTTTAACATGATCTTGCTGCTATCAGAATTTTCTATTGGTAAATTTTTCTCAAAACAAGGAAAACCACCCACCACTTCTTTTTCCAACAACTGCTCTTGACTTAAATTAGAGACATTAGTGACTCGCTTAAAATCATGTAATGCCAAAACTGATTTAATGGCATTGGTTTTAATCTCATCGTTTTGAAAGAAAAATACCTCGTCCTCTACTGCAGGTCGTTCATCGTTGTTCTTATTGTCGGAAGACAGCAGCGAAATGCGTCTATTTTTGAGCGTTATTACCTCTTTGATTGCATTTTCTCTCTCTGACCAGTAAGCAATAGACGAGTTCGTACTTCCAAAATCAATTCCAATTCTAGCGGAACCCAAATCAACTGCTTCAGCAGTCCAATCCTTTGGGAGCACTTTAGATTGATTGGCTTTATCGTACCTAATGATCGCATATCCAGACAAGTTGTCTGATTTACCGTAGGAGAATTTTACGCCCTTAAAAGGTTGATTACTCTCATAAATCTCGTATTTGTACGGGTTATCACTCACTTTTTGATTATTCTCAATCAACAAAGAGGATTTATATGCTTCAGGCAAATCGGCAATTTTACCATCTTTAGCTAGATAGAGGGGCTCTTCTTTCTCGTTTAGAACTATCCTGAAATTTTGATCATTGACATCCCCTATAAATGGCGTAGCTTGAAACTTAACGTCATTGTGCGGTATTTCATTGTACATGAAATACCGATTCCATTTTTTACTAATGAAATTCGGCCAAAGCAAAATGTCTTTCCCTTTTATTTCACCGCCGACTGTATATTTTATGCTAATTTCATTTTCTACGCCCGATTGGGTATGAAGTCGCAGTTTAACACTTAAATATTCCCCAAAGTTATCCACTTCATATTCTGCGGTTAACCTAGATTTGATATCCGTGTTTTCTATAATACCCGTTAATGCCGCCAAATTATTGCCGAAAACATTTAAGGCTTGTGGAGTAAGAGGTAAGGTAAAATAGGCATANTTATTTGGCATGCCCTTTACATCCGCTCGAAGTAGCAATAAGGGTCTGTCTGCTAAAAAGTTTTTATTCTTCTCAGCATCTTGCCCAAATCTAAATTGGACAATTTCAGTGGNGGCAGGNAATAAGAGTTCAGAAGGCTTAAATCCAATCCTCCCCTCTTCAAATTCTGAAAANATGGTTCCTTCCGAGCCGTATAACTCNGTGGAATGGTTGAAAAGAATAGAAAAAGGAGCCAAAAAGTTACTTACTTCTGGAATACTACCTGGCTTTTGAGAAGGTTTTGACCAATTTCTTGAAAGAGCATATTCATCCATCTCTTTCAACCACTCCTGAAGATTTCCATAAACACTTGAATAATCTGGTTTTAGGAAGGTCTCAAGATTATTGAAGGTGTTTTTAAAGACATCAATTTTATTAATGATGTGTTGGACAAAGGCATGTAGTTTTAATAATTGATCAGGAAGAAGCTCATCTTTTAATGGATCAATCAATTTTTTATTTCCTGTACCTACAAATGGAAATTTCTCTGAAATGCTGTAGCCAACCGAAGTGAATAGCAAACTATCTGGTGAAGTGGCTCCAATCACCACCCCCTTGAAGCTAATTACATCTAGGAAAGGTACCAACTCCTGATTGGAAGATAGGGTTTGATCACACCAAAGGGGTTTTCTTTCAAACAACATGTTGCCAAAAGCTCCCATAGGCTCATAAATATTTTCAGTTTCGAAAATATTCTTCCCGTCGGAGTAGGCCAACTTTAATCGTTGTATTTCAAGGTCCTTGTAGTTGAGCGCAATGCAACTGATCAGTCCTCGCCACTCATTGATTAATGATTTGTAAAAAAGCATTAAGCCAGAGGCTGATGCATTTTTATCAGTAACATTGTCTAGCGCATTTCTGAACAAATTGGCTCTAGCATACACCGTCGGCATACCGGATACGATGGCTCCAATATCAACTTTTGAAGTACCGTCTTTCTCGATTCCAAGCTCGGGTATAACAATATCTTTCGTNAAATTATCTATGGATGGAATCCTATCCCACTTGTATTCTAATGTACCAGGAGGATTTGATTTTGATTTAATGGCTAACGCCTTTAATGCTTTTTCTGCCATGATAATTAGTTAATAAAATTTTGAGACTTAGTTATTGCATTGTAGATGTGCGCCAGAAATTTCTCTTTAGTTGTATTGACTTTTTGAGAATCTTCAGGGCTGACCTCTATGAGCGTTTTGACAAACTTATCATACCGGTCAGACATAAAACCACCTCCAGGCCAATGGTTTTGCGCATCCGAAAAGAGTGCCCCCACATCCAATCCTTTCAACTCTTTAGGATTAGAAGTAAACGCCTTACTGTCAAACATAAATGACCCCGGCGCAACAGTGGATCGCACTTGATACATCCATCCAGGATAGAATTTTTCTGAATCAAAAGAATAGGCTAAGGTTTTGAAATAATCATTCAATTCGGCACACTCTTCATTACTTATTGAGGAGTACAAAGGCAATTTCGCTTGTTCCAATTGAGTAATGAATGCGCGCATTCCCACTTTATCATCTGTACTGAATGCAGCCTCATTCTTGGTCAATACAATGTGTGCCAAGGAAAATAGGGCTCCAAGCCTATTCGCAAATGTTTCTCCAGCTTTATTCTCACTCCCAACAAAATCATTGAATGTGAAATTGAACACGTTGTCCTTAAACTCAATCGCTCTGTATAGGTATTCCGCCTTTTCTACATCGAGCCCTGATGACTTAGTGAAGAAATCATAGGCAGCACAAGCACATAGTAATTCAGTAATGTGGGAAGGATTTTTTTGCTTTTCGCCTCCTGTGATGGTGACATCGTCCTTGTCATCCTGGCCTATTTTTTTGCTTTCTATTGGCCATCCCACATGGTACATGGTTTTATACGTCTGCTGAACTGTAGGATCCCCTTGGTAAAACTGAAGCGCTGCTTGACTATTCAATGGGAAGTAAGAAGAATCCGCAATTACGCTGTCGTCTTTGGTTCCCATTTGTTTGGCATCTGGTTTTTTGAAGGTGAAATATTCCGTAAGCAGGGTAGATCCAAATTTAATTTTCGAAAAATCTATGGTGGATTTTCCTCCAGAACGGACCTTTATAAAATCTTGAAATGCTTTTGGAAGAACCGGGATGGAGGACGCTCCAGTACCCCCAAAGATGGATCCGAAGACGAAAACTCGTGCGCCAATTTTGCCAGCGTTATCTAGTTTTGTTAAAAACTGCTCTAACTCTTTTTCTTGTGATTTCACATTGTTTCCAGAGGCAAGATTTCGTGCAGCTTCAACGATGGCATGATACATCAAATGCGACCCTAAGTGCGTTTGTGCACGATAACCATGCGCTAGGTTAAACTCTTGCACAGAATTTTGATCCAGAAATAAGTCAGAAATTAATTTGTTTGCCCGTTGTTTTTCGGGATTGCCCTCTGCCAATTTGGATATGCTGCGGTAATTTGCTCTGGCCTGTCCGGAATAATCCGTCCAAAACCGGTGCAAATTTAATTTTGCAGAGAAGAAGGTATTTGAGTTGGGAGTTCCACCTTTTTCAGCACCGGAGGTCTTTATCCTACTGTAAAGGTCAATTAGCTTTTCAGTTTTTGCTTTATTTCCATTTAGCTCGTCTGTGTCTAGCGTAAGAACTTCAATTTCCTGATTGTCAAACATCCCCATGGCACACATGTGAACGAAAGACTCTAGGCAGCGCATTCCTGTGCCCCCAATACCTATTACAAACAATTTATCTTGACTCATTGTGTTTATTAATTTTTAGATTAAAACCAGTTGCCTAGTTTTCCATTTTTGAAAATTTTGCTCAAAACAAAGCCTAAGAGAATAAACACTACAAAACCAACTATCGTAGATACAGGCAATGCATCCATCCATTGTTCTGATTCTTTTCTACTGCTTGGAACCATGACAAACGCAGCTATCACATAAAATAAAGCTGGATTGATGATTGCAAAAACCCAAAACCACATTTTACGTTTTCCGGGATCTTTGGGATTGGCGCCCCCTTCATATTTAATGGCATTGGAGATCAAGGCTGCTATCAAAAGGACCACAGCTGCAAAAATGATGGATAAAATGTACGTGCTCATAGTAGTATTATTTTAGGTTATTTATTTGATTCTAGTTTAAGGTAATAGGAATATAGAATTCCTGAAGGCTTTACTTCTTGCAAGGTATTTCTAATGGACTCATACAAGCTACTATTTACCCCATTTGCAGCATTGATTACCGAGTTCCACTTGAAGGCTTCCAACTGCGCAGTATAATTCTCCTCTGTGGTTTCGATTACATAATCCACTCGCACTATTCTTGGTTCAGAAGCATCAAGATTTCCTGCAAAGTTTTTGTGAAAGATGGTCACCAATTCAACTTCCTCAGGGCTATTTTTCAAACGATCCGAAAAAATAGAGNCGTCAAAATCAAATACTTCAGAAATCATGTCCCCAGGTTCATGCTTGAATTGCAGGGCAGGTTTGATTTTTAGCGTATTTTTTTCATAATAATCTGAAATGATTTCGTTGCTTTCACTCTCCTCGTCCCACACCTCATTATTGCCCTCATCTTTAATCAACTTCGGTTTGGTCTCTACCGCTACGGTATACTTGACGAATTGCTCGTAATCCAATGTCACGTCGGTCACCTTTACAGCTACATTTTTTAGTAAGTAGGACACATTATTCGTTGCGTCCAAGAAAAGACCCTTGGCAAACTTACCCTTCTCCTTGAAATAAAATTCGTAGAGNTCATTTAGGCTAACCCCAAACTCTATTGATTCATAGGGCCTGGCATTAGTCAAAAATCCATTANTGTAATTCAAGACTGCACCTTCTGGATCACCAACATTTAATGCTGTAGGTTGAACATCTGGATCTGCTGTAAGCCCTGTTTTTTCTTTTCCTCCATAATTATTTGAAATAGCATAGGGATTGGGATTTATTTCGAACTTAATCAGTCCATCAAGCGATCTTCCCTCAATTGCTTTTTCAAATGTGGAAACAAGGCTGTTTTCATTTACCTCTCCGTAATTGAACAAAACGAAATAGAGATTTTTCTCACCTGACAGCTTCGACTTTTTGTTTTTCTCAGTGTATTTGGAATAGTAAATGGTGATGGAGTTGCCTTCCTTGATCCACTTCGTGAAGTAATCCTTCGCATAAGCAAATTTCTGTTCTTTACCATCGGGGGTATATTCTTCAAAGTCCGTAATCAACAAAGCATCGTTGGCCGAGGTGCTTATTTTCTTCAAGGCCTCTTCAATGGGAGCCATGATGTCTACATAACTTGCGGCCGAAATCACCTTATTGTAGATATCTCTATCGTTGGCATACTCTAGCTTACCTACCCCATTGTGATTTTTCCCTAAACCATACCAGTCGATGGAGGAACCCACCATCTTTTGGGAAATGTAGTCAACCACATTCTTGTTGGTTTCGCTAGTGTAGGCCTGAACCAGTCCATCCGAAAAATCAACATAGACCGCTTGGTTTCCAGCTGGGATTTTTGCTTGCGATCCCAACGCTGCTTCGTGGTAATTGGCATAGTAATCTTTATAGAACTCCAATGGTTCTTCATATGCCGTTATTGGTTTTGGTTCACAACCCGTGCCCAAATAAACTAAAGCGACTATCGCTAAAAGTGAAATTTTCCCTTTCATTTTTTTTAATTGTTAGTTGTATCTGAATTAATTCCTTCTATAAATCCTTCCATTTGATTTCCAAAATCCTGTACGGACTCTTGAAGATCATTAAGCCCTTTCTTCATGACCAAGGCTGCATAGGTCCCCTGGATCTTTCCGGCTTCCTTGATTTGCTCCGCTGAGTAGTCATTTCTATTCATCTCCAAATCCTGCTCCAATTCTGCCATGCTGAGTTCCAATTTAGTCCAATCTTCTTCAGACATTTCGGATAGATTGATTTGCGCATNCTCAATCTCTGACGCTGTCGAATCCAACTTATTTTGAACTGGGTCACAAGATACCAAGGCAATAAAACTGAAAAATAAAAAAAACTTAGTGCGAATTAAGCGCATTAGGAAATCGATAGGTGTTGCAAGTTTATCGTGCAAATTAACTAAGTGAAATGATTTTCCCAATAATTGGATTTCGAATGCCAAACCCTCGGTTATTTCATTATTTCCTTCTTTTTGGAGTTGGGAAATTGATGAATTCAAATGCATAATTTCCATAATAGTAGATCGATTTAACTAAGTTTTGGAAGGTGAATATAAAAGTTAAAAATAAATTTTTTAGAATAAATTTAAAAATCTTCCAAAATAGGTGCCGAAAAAAAAATTGGCGCCCTAATTCATTTTTTAGAAAGGTGTAATTATCAGTTTACTTACCCAAAGAATAAAAACTAAACCCCTCTTAGTTGATTTTCCATTTCCCAAAAAAAGAAATGGACACGGTAATTCATCTTTCAAAATCAGACATCTAAACCCTTTAAAAACCAGCTATTTTTTTTTAGTATTTAAACTTCTAAATTGATCGTGTTATTCGCGGAGATAAATTCCTTCCATTTAAGTACCGTTTTCCCCCTTTTCTAAAACAGTATTCCCATCAATTCAAAAAAATGAAAAAGCTAGGGTTATCTTTCTTGTTAACAATACTACTACTCGCCTCTTGCAAGGACAAAAGTATAGAAATAAGTTTTGCAGGGATTCAATCTTTTGAGGAAGCAAAAAACAAGCGGGAAGCACTTTTTAAGAAATTCACAGAGAGTGATCAAGAGGAAGATGCAAAAACTCAGAATTTAAATAGTTTAGATGCTATGTATTGGGAACATGTCTCAAGCCTCCTCAATGAGGGCAGATCAGTGATCCTTAATTCTCCAGCTCGTGCTTCTGAAAAACTCCGGAAAACACTTGAATTGAAAGCGGATTTTGATGCCAACGAATATCCTGGTATCAAATCCCAAATGGCTGAACAAACCATCAGCAAACTAATGAGTCAACTTGAAGCGGACATCGTCTCGCTCAAACATGAGCAAGCATGGGACATTCGACTAAAAACATTGGAGGAAGAAGTTAAAAAGTTTGGGAACACCTTCCCCGGACCTTTTGGCTCAAACCAATTATCCGAAGATGTATTTTTTATTGATTCTCTGGTATCAAATGAGTTGGGCGATGTGAAGCAAATTATTTACACCGTGAAGTACACTAAAA
>JGI25920J50251_10000185_pt1 | contig 19575 bp, 10 predicted proteins | sample LauGreBMM110DCMD_2_FD_50251 | JGI IMG/M metagenome (IMG submission 50251) | reverse complement strand
CTATATCCATTATCTGTATCAAAATCATCATCTAAATTTCTATACGCTACTAAATGGCTACAATTTACTGTTCCACCAAACCACTCAAAAGCATCATCATTTACAAAAGATGTTTGTACATAATCTATTGTTGTTCCACTTCCAACTGAACCCATAGTTAAACCATTAATCTCGTTATTTGCACTATATACATATCCGCCATACTCAATTCTTACATATNTTAAACTTCCTGAATTATCAGCTGAGTCAACACCACCATGAAACGCTCTTGNGTTTCCTATTGATATACCTTCAATACCATTTTGTGTACCTAAGTTATTTTTACTTCTTCCTAATATCATAATACCACCCCAATCACCTTTTGCTCTCGCACCTGCTGCTCTGCTAGAGGTAAATACAATTGGATTACATGGTGTACCATTGGCTATTATTGTACCACCTCTTTGTACTATTAATGTTGAGTTGGCTACAGTATGATCTCCAAGTATTACTGTACCTGGTTCAATGGTTAACGTTGCTAGAGAATCTACGTATACTAAGCCTTGTATCTTATACGTGCTATCCTTTCTCCATGTTACTGAATCAGTTAAAACGGTGTTTGCTGGAATGGTAACATTAGAAGCTGGGTAGTAGGCATTATTTGGATCCCAATTCGTCCAACTGTCTGTCCACATTGTGGTTGGGGCTGGTGCAAATGCTCCTCTATAAGTGGTAGGAACTTGTGCATTAACTAATGATACTGCAAATAAGCATACTGCTAAAATAGCTAAAAATTTTTGTTTCATTTTTGATGTGTTTTAGTACTAATTATNACTTANACAAAACTATATGTGTAGTTGNTTACAGACAATTAAAATGCATTACGAAATAGTTACTAAATAGTAAATACAATGTTAAAAAATTGTAAACAAAAATTTTATTGCTTAAAAAGGTAAATTGATTCTTACATTAGTCTAAAACGATTGTTCATTTATTAAAAAGGGCAACCAATATTAATTGGATTGTTGTACATAGTTTGCCTCTATTATGCTTAAACATGACAACGTAAAAAGATTAAAGTGTAATTAAAGTATAGTTTTACTTATTTAAAACATTCGACTTTTCATTGAAGATGTAATTATCTTAACGCCAATCTTATAGAGTAGCTATACTATAAATTGAGAAAAATAAATTTTTGCCATCAAGTAAAGTGTTTTTAGTTCTTCCGTTTTATTTTAAGAATACCTAAAAAAAAGCTAGAAAATAAAAATTGTGTCCCCAAAAGAATCAAGGTAGCACTAGGTACTACAATTCGCCAAATTTGTTTGTACTCAAGATCACCAAATTTTGCCTGCTGCCATATGTAAAAAGAGTATATAGCTCCAGCAAGTCCGCAAAAGAAAATAAGCAATCCTAAAAGAATTCCTAATTCGAGTGTAAAAAAATTTTCTAACTTATCATCTAACTTATTTTTGGGTAAAAAGCCTTCTTCGGTAGCATACGTTCTTGTAAATAATCCTAACGTAATGCATGAAAACCCTGTAATGATAAAAACCCCACCAAAAAGTAATGTATTTGTATCTAGATGAATACCTTTAATTAGTTCGAATGGATTTACTATAGTTAGTAACATAAGGATAAGCCCAATAAAAAAAAGGGAAAATCCTGGAATATAAAAAAGCCATTTGGGTGAGTGCATTAAATAAAATCTCAAGTGACGCCAACCATCAGGCCAAGTTCTTAGATGTGGTGGTCTTGATCTTCCATCTACTGATAATGTTGTGGGTACCTCTGTGATGTTTAGACGAAAAAGTGATGCTTTTACAATCATTTCACTTGCAAACTCCATTCCCAATGTTTGCAACTGCAGTTTGGTTACTATATCTTGCTTAAATCCTCTTAATCCACATTGAATATCTCTTATAGATGATTTAAAAAAAAGTCTACCAATGAAGGAAAGCAAAGGAGTTCCAAAATATTGATGAATAGCTGGCATTGCACCCTTTGCTATACCTCCTTTAAATCTATTGCCCATTACTAAATCGTATCCTTGTCTTAATTTTTCTAAAAAGGGAGTTAATGAAGAAAAATCATAACTATCATCACTATCACCCATAATTACATATTTACCCTTAGCATTTAAAATACCACAAATTAAAGCAGCTCCATATCCCTTTTCATTTGCATGCACAATTCTTGCCCCTAAGTCAATGGCTATTTTTTGAGAACCATCTTTACTCCCATTGTCAGAAATTAAAATTTCTCCATCCACCTTATTTTTTTTCAACCACTCATTTGCTTTTTTAATACAGGTCCCAATTGTTTCGGCTTCATTTAAACAAGGCATTAATATTGTTAATTCCATGATACTTTATTTTTTGAATTAATCGTATCACTCTGATTTGTCTTCGCAAGCCTGTGCTTTATCGTACATCTTTTTATCAGTAAAATAAAGTGATAGATTTTTATAGATACTAGGTGTTTGCACTGTTGATTTTTCGATACCGTTAACTGAAAAACTAAGTGCCGCCTTGTTAAAACCATAGGTAAAACAATACGTTGCCTTGTTTTGATTTTCAATTGAAAAAGATTGCTTTTGCCACACCCCCTTTATTAAAACCATTAACCCTTTTGATTTTATTTTAGCCATGTTCTCCTCTAAACGATTAGCCGCTGATGAGTCAATGTTTTTGAGTATAGCAGTTTCGTCTATTTGCGGTAATTGAGGATACTTAGTTATTTTTAAATATATAACCGCCAAGCCATCGAAATATACCGGCTTATACCCCGATTTTTCTTTTTGCGTAATAAAATAATACCACCAGTTAGAAGCTTTTACGTAAGGAAAAATAACAATATCTGGATTGTACTCATCTAATAATTTTTTTACCCCGTTCTGCTCGGTAAGGCTTAAAACATATTTATTAAAAAAGTCTTCGGGCAGTACATCCATACGACCATCAATAAAAACTTTTTCATTAAAATGTGCCATTAAATATCCTCCAAAATCAAGATGATTTAATACTTTTCCATTAAGCTGGCTACTATTTAAGAAAGCCGTTGCTTGCACGGGAAGTTGATCATTATCCTCACTAAAACCAAAGCGGTAAGGAGAGTGTCTAAAGATTGGATATGCGTCGGTAATACTTGTAACGCTAATTAATAACGCAAGAACCATTACGGAAAAGGATAAACGCTTATATAATCTTACGTTTTCTTTAACCTCTACATTTATTGCCACAAATTTATTTGTTGGATTTAATTGGGTGGAAGCGTTTTTTTGTTTACTATTATTTTTATTTCTACTATCAATCCACTCTATTACATACTTTGCAATTAGTGGCAAACTTACCATTAAAAAATAACCATAATTTTTGTGTGCTAGATATAAAATAATAAGGTATGCTATTAACAAAAGAGAATCGGTAAATTGCTTTTTTCTTAAAGACCGAAATGCAGAAAATATTGAAAGCAAGGCTGCAATGTGCATGATTAAAAGGGGGCTTGTAAAGTATTTTGTACCCATCATACCAATTTCTTTTGCCGTAAAAGGTGATTGTAATTCGGCTAAATACAATTTTACCATGCTATTACCTGACAAAAGCCCAAATTGCAAAAATGGGTACATTAGCCCATTTAAAAAATATGGGTTAATAAGAAAACAAAAAAAGGAGATAAGAGAAAACCAAAAAAGTGATTTATCAATTTTAACTCTTTCAAAAAAAATACCTCCATTATAAATAGCAATTGTTGCTAACCCCAATATAGAAAGACTGTGTGTATTTACCCATACAAGCATTATCAAGGGTAAAAAATAAAGTGCCTTCTTATTACCATTTGTTTTGTATGATTCTAAAACTAGTAACACCAAGTTTAAAAATAACCAGGATAAAACNTGAGGACGTATTTCAAANGTTAANGGCTGTATTAGCAACAAGGTTAAAATTGCAAATAGTGCCAAGCTTGTTCTTTTATTTTTGACATTATTAGTTTTGGAAAACCTATACCAAATTAAGGCTATTGATATAGTAATAAGAATTGCATTTACAATAATTAACGTTTTTACATTTATGTTATAAAGCGTATAAACNATTAATTGAAAAATCCACTGAAGATTATAATACTTATTGTCGGNTGAGCCATAATCAAAAGAGTCGGTATAAATAAACTGTTTATTTTCCAACATCCATTGAGCAGATTTTAAATGAAAGCCTANATCGGGGCTGTAAATTTTTACTAAGCCCATAATAAAAACCATTNCTAACACNATCATTAGCGCTACATGTACTAACCGAAATCTGTTTTTTATACTTTGTGATTGCAAAATTTTTAAGAAAGCAAATTTTTGATGAATGGTATAATATTTCTACCCTATTTTACTATTTTTTGTATTAAAAATTAAAGTTTTATAGTAGCATTAATACTAATAACCCTAGGAGCTATGCTAGAAAGTATGTTAATATCTCTTTCTTTTGAATATTCTTGCTTATTTCTATCGTAATCATTATAGAAAACCAAATCCTGTGCTAGCAAATCTTTTATATTTAATTTTAACTCAATTGCATTCTTCATCAAAAATTTTGTTAATTGAAAATCGATCACCGTTCTTGCTTTTTCATAAATATTTGGAACTTGAATACGACCACCACTGCCAACAATTGCTAATCTATCACCAATTCTATTTGCGGAAAGGGTAGATGATAATCCTAACTTTTCATGATTAAAACTTAAACTTGTATTTATAATGTAAGGCGATTGTCCTTGAAGGGGATGATTCTTTAATAAGTCAGCAGGGTTAAAACTTCCAAAACTATCTGTGCGTACATTTGATTTCATATAAGCCCCATTTGCTGATAACGTAAATTTACTTAACAACGCATCCTCATTTTTTATACCGAGTAATGTACTTAAAAGCACTCTGAATTCAGCTTCTATTCCATATACATAACCAGTTGTAGAATTTATATATCCAGCCAGACTGGATGTATTAGGAGCAATAACTAGCTCAATAGGGTTTTTAAATTTTTTGTAGAAAGCAGAGAAAGATAATAATTGAGCTTTACCAGGAAAATACTCGTATCTAAAATCATAATTATTGATTAAAGCTCTTTTTAATTCTGATGTTCCTCTTACAGAAATTCCACTCACATCATCATAAAATAGAAATGGAGCTAATTCTCTATATTCTGGTCGATTAATTGTGGTGGCGTAAGATAATCGAATGTTGGTTTTTGGAGTAAGTGCATACACAAAATTTGCAGAAGGTAAATAATCAGTAACAGTTTGATTAACATTTACTGTATCGTATAAATCAACAAATGCATTCAGCTTTTGGTTAAATTTTTCCATGCGTAAACCGTATATTAATCTAAATTTTTTAAAAAGCCGTTGATCATTCATAACGTATGCATGTGTATTTGTAGAAGAGGCTGAGTAATCAGAACTTGGTAGTGTAGCATTATATAATACAAAGCCCCATTTACCATTTTTTAATTTGCCAAAATGTCCAGGCAAAAAAATCTGATCTTCTGGAAGCCGATCTAATGAATAATCAAAGTCTAGATTTCTTGGTGCAGAAAGAGCAAAAGCCCTACTTATAAAATCTCTTTCTCTAGCCTGATACCCTACCCCAATTTTTATGGAATTTTGTGTGTTTTTCATAAATGTATAGGGCTGGGTAATATCAACTTTTATGCTTTTACTATTTTCATTAGTTTTTGAAGAAAACATAACCCCGTTACCATATGTTTGCAAAGGACTGGTGCTAATTTGAGCTGTTACATCATTTGGGCTTAGAGAAGAATATGTATAAGCAGTACGGGCTTGGTTGGGTATATCTCTTTGTAATTTAGTGTAACCTGCCAACCAATTTATTTTTGTTTTATACTTCCCTACTGTATGCTCACCAGTAAGTTGAGATGTAAATATTTGATTTGAAGTATAGAATCGTACAAGATCTTTTGCAAAATTTACTGTGTCAGAAAAAAAATCATAGTTACCACTACGTATTAGAAGTTTATTATCGGTATTAATACTATAATTGTTTTTCCAAGAAATACTATTACGATTGTTAATTTTAACAGCAATATTACCCAATGCAGAAACTACTACCTCGTCGTTATAGATAGAATCTCTGTACTTTCGTATTTGATTAGGTACATATACTGAATCAAAATCAACAGGTTCAAAACTATTGGCTTGCCCTGTTCTAATTGTATATGTTCTATTGTAATTAACAGAAAAAAGAGCTCCTATGAAATCTTGTTGCTTTCTCTGAATATTAATTCCTTTAGTAAGTTGAAAATTATAATTTGGCCTAGCACTATTTTCACGTTTTATACCCCACTTAAAATTTTTATACAAATTAGCCATTCCCGCTCTTTCAGCAGCAGGTATGTCATTAAATTGAAATGACTGCAAATTAGGTATACTTGATGGTGTAGCCCTTAATCCATCATCAATACCCAACCAATCTGTTTTGCTTTTGTTCTCCGAAAAGTAACGCTCCTTACCTGTTAATAATGTGTTGTACGATGTTCCAAAACTAAAGGTGGTAAAGTTTTTTGCAGGAATTGATTTGGTTGTAATTTCAATTATACCACCAGCAAAATCCCCACTTCTATCTGGAGTTGCAGTTTTATAAATTACTAAATTATCAAGAATAGCTGATGGAAAAATATCGAAAGCAAAAGCCTTTCTATCACTTTCTGTACTGGGCAAAGGAGCTCCATTAATGAAAGCTGCATTATATCTATCATTTAACCCACGTATAACAGCAAATCTATCATCTTGTATACTTGCGCCACTCACCCTTTTTATTACATCACTTGTATATTTGTCTGGTGTTAATTTTATTTGTTGGGCTGTTATTCCATCACTTACGTTTGCACTATTTTTTTGTGCTACTAATAAAGAAGCTACCGTTTCTCCAGCAGCTTTTATTCTTGTTGCTGTTACTATTACAGCATCTGATTTCTTTTGGTCTAAAGAAATACTAATAAAAGTATTATCGTTATTTTTTACAACAATTTCATCTACAATTTTTTCTATATGACCTACATAACTAAATTTAATAGAGTACGTACCTGCCTCTAATTTATTGAATGCAAATTCTCCATTTTGATCAGCCTTTATACTTTTAGATTTTTCTGTAAGCGTTACTGTGGCTCCATCTAAAGCTCTACCAGAACTAGCATTTATTATTTTTCCAGAAATTTTACCTGATTGTGCAAAGATGGTACTTGAAAACACAAAGAGCAATGATGCTAGAAAATATAATTTTCTCATTGAAATTTTTTGTGCAAAATAAACTTAATAATATTTTCTCAGTGTAAAGAAATTGTTACTAATATAAATTTATGCAAAAAATACACCAGTCCTTTTTTGCATCTTCAATATTATTTCTTTATTACTATTTTATACTTGATAACATTAAAATAATGATTAAATAATAGTGCTATAACACAATTAAAACTTATAAATTCTAGTTTTAAATGATTTAATGTTTTTAATTAAATCACTAAATATTACTGGTAACATTTGTTTATACTATCCTAGATTCTATATTATTTAAAGGTGAATACTGTTTAAAATAATTAAAATGAAATTACTAAAGTTTCTTCTTTTGGTTTGTATTGGCACTTCTACTTCCAAAATGGCAGTTGGTCAAAACGTATTAATGAATATATTAACTAAAAATTCAGGTCGAATAAAAAAAAATAAGATTACTTTTTTAGAAGTAACTATTTGTAATACAAGTGCAAGTGTTTCTGTTCCAACTTATAAGCTAAAACCGCAATTTAATTTCCCTTCGGAGTTAGTAACTATTTCGGCAAGTGGTCATGTGTTGCCATCTGGTTGGACGATACTTTCTAATACTGGTTCTACCATTAGACTTTCCAACGCAATAGACGAGATTGGTGCAAATGTATGTCGTACTATTTTAATCAGCATCAAAGGAAAATCAGTTGGCGGACCATCTACTATCTCAGGAAATATGTCGTTTTCAAATAGTTTAGCACCTGGTTTAGTTTCGGGCAGCCCTACAAAGGGCGATAATAGCGCTGATAATGCTTCTACTTCTACAATTAATGTTTTAAAATAAAAATTTGTATACGGTTAACTAAATAAAATGAAACTAATTAAATCGACTATTCTACTATTGGTGTGTGTATTTACAGTTTTAAATACAATAGGACAAGCAAATGCATCTCTTAACATTTTAACTTTAAATTCGGGGCAGGTAATTCAAGGGCAAACTGTGGATATACAAGTAACAATAGGAGCAACTGCTGGTACAGGTGGTCAACAAGGGCCTATACCTGCATTTAAAGTAAGAGCACAAATTAGTACGCCCGTTTCATTAGTTAGTTTACTACCTATTGCTCAACAAACAGGGCTTCCCCCCGGCTGGTCTATCACAGTACTTAATACTGTTACTGGTAGCATTACAATTTGTAATAGTACTGACCCCATTCCTGTAAATCAGCAACGTGTAATATTAATAAAAGTTCAGGGCAATAATCTAGGGGGTCCTTCAACAATTAATGGTAACTTATTATTTTCTAATGGTATAGCCTGCGGATCAACGGGAACTTTAGCAGGTGATAATACAGCTGATAATTCTTCACAGTCATCTGTGAAAGTTATACCAGCTCAATCATGCAGTATTGCAGTATCCGCAATGGCATCACCAATTTTATGTAACGGTGGAACTACTACTATTACTGCAACAACTACTGGTGCAAATGGTGCTGTGGAATTTAGTTTAAATGGTGGAGCTTTTCAAACAAGTAATATTTTTAATAATGTAAATGCATCAGTATCGCCTTACACAGTAATTGCAAGAGAAGTAACTAATAATTCTTGTACAGCAACATCAGCACCTGTTATAATAACTAACCCTCCTATAGTTCCTTTACCAACTGTTTTGGTTACACAACCTTCTTGTACAGTAGCTACAGGTATAGTTACCATTACATCTTCTACAGGTGGGTTAACTTTTAGTTTAGATGGAGACCCTAACTATAATCCCTATACGATACCACTTATAGTAGCTACAGGACCACATACGCTAAGAGCTAAAAATGCAAGCGGATGTATTTCTGCTATTACAAATTTTACGGTTAATGCTCAACCGCTAACGCCTGCGGCTCCTATAATTGGAACTATTACACAACCTACTTGTGCTATATCAACAGGCTCTGTTGTTTTAAATAATTTACCCCCAGGAAATTGGATAATTAATCCTGGAGCTACTGCAGGAAATACAAGTTCTACAACAATAACATCTTTAGCCGCAGGAACATATAATTACACAGTAACAAATTCATCTGGATGTATATCGGCACTATCTGCAAATGTAGTTATTGATCCTGTACCAGGTGCCCCTGCTCCACCTACTGTTAATGTTACTCAACCAACATGTACTGTTGCTACTGCAACAATCAGTATTACCTCTGCAACCGCAGGATTAACTTTTAGTTATAACGGCGGTCCTTATCTACCATATACTGGTCCATATACAAATGTTTTATCTGGCACCTATACACTTACGTTACAAAATGCGGCTAGTTGTATTTCTCCTGTCAATAACGTAATTGTAAATCCTCAGCCACCAACACCTGCTGCACCAACAGTTTCTATAACACAGCCTAATTGTACAGTTGCTACTGGAACAATTATTGTTACTTCAGCCACAATAGGATTAACTTTTAGTTTAAATGGAGCTGCTTATGGTGGATATCCTGCTGGAGGATATCAAAATTTAACGCCTGGTAATTATACTTTAACTGCACAAAATACAAACGGTTGTATTTCGGTGGTAACTAATGTTACCATGAATCCTCAACCTTCTTCACCTACAGCAACAATAACCTCTGGCACAATTGCTTGCTTTAGTGGTAGTACAACATTATCAGTTACAGCTTCTGGAGGAATTCCTCCATATCAGTATAGTCTGAATGGAGCAGCATTTCAATCTTCAAATATTTTTACAGTACAAGCAGGAACATATAATGTAGTTGTAAGAGGTGCGAATCTTTGTGCCACATCGGCAGTTTCTATAAGTGTTGTTCAGCCAACTAATTTAACAGCATCTTCATCTACTAATGTTATTGCATGTAACGGTGGCACAACAACGCTTACTGTTATAGCATCCGGCGGAACAACTCCATACCAATATAGTTTGAATGGAGGTACATTTCAAACATCAAATATATTTACTGTAGGCATAGGAAATCAAACAGTTACTGTAAGAGATGCAAATGGATGTACAAGGCTAGCTAATACTGTATTAGTAACCCAACCATCTGTTTTAAGCGTTACTGCAACTGCACCAAGAATAACTACTTGTGGCGGTACCACACTCATAACGGTAAGGGCTACTGGCGGAAGATTACCCTTTACAGGAGTTGGCACATTTGTAAAAGGACCTGGCATTTGGAGTTATACCGTAACTGATGCAAGTGGCTGCACTGCTACTACTCAAATTGAGATTGAAGCCCCAGGATGTATGAATTTAAGGGTATTTCCTAATCCAGCAAAAAATACAATTACCGTTAACCACTCCGTTGCGGAAGTTGGATCATCTATAATGATATATACTATTACTGGTGCCTTAGTATTAACAAAAACAATTGCACAAAATTCATTTATAACTACTTTAAATGTAAGCAACTTAGCAGCAGGGACATACAGTATTGTTTACCTAAATAGAAATGATAAAAAAGCTGTTCGTTTTGAAAAAATTAATTAAAAAACTTCTTGNATAATAAGTTAAAAAACTAATTTTATGAAACCAATTAAAGTAATTGTCTTATTTTTTTAAGGGATTCTCGTTTCGGTCTCAAGCATTTTGGGCAGGCAAATTCATCCTTAAATTTAAAATTTTGTACTTCCGTTTGCTTGGTACGTATATCTAAATCTGTACATTAATTTATCTGGCTGCATACCTACAAATGCAGCATAATCAACTGCTAAAAGTTCCATTTTTACATAAAAATTATCTGCTGTTCTAAAAAAGAACGTTTGCCCTGCTTTTGGGCTAAAGGATCTAGTTGTTGGGTTATAATTATACCAACTACCATCTTTAATAGCTTTTTGGGCAGATGAAGTATCGTAAGCATAGCCTGTTGTTGGTGCTTCGGTAACTGCTGAGTATAAAGTGTTTTGCAAAATTGCTCCAGCATTGCCTGGCCCATAGGCATTACTATTTAAAATAAATGTGGTAAAGCGTAAACCAAAATCCCATTTTGTACTTGCACTATCTGCATTAGCAACCACAACCCCATTTTTAAAATTAAAAAAGGCAAATGGTTTAGTTGAGCTAAAGTTTACCGAAAGTGAATCTGTTTTTGTAATAATTGTTATTTGTGGTGTTTCATCTTTTTTACAAGATGTAATTAAGCTACTGCAGGCTACTAAGGCAATTACTGCCATCATTGTTTGTTTCATTTTTCTATTGTATTTGTGAGTGTTTAAATAATTTTTCAAAATTGAAATTGGCTGTAAAAAAATAGTTTCTTCCATTAAGATGTGGTAAACGAAGTATATCCATATGTGCCAACAAATTATCGGCACCAGCTTGTAATTGAATACCCTTATTAATATTTTTAGAGATGGTTAGTCCAGCTAAAAAATAAGCATTGGNATATTCTCTTTCGTCATCTAAAATAGCATTACCATTAATATCTGCATAGCCCGATTTGCCATTATAAATTAGTCGGGTATTTAAAATATACCCTTGGGGTAGTTGAAAAGTAACTTGNGTAGTTGNAGTATGTTTACTTCTGTTAAATAAGCCCCCATATTCGCTTTTTGTGGTATAGCTGCTAACAAACGTAAGAGGGTCTCTTTTTACAATTTGTTTATTTTTAATTTGGGTAATTACATTTTTATCAATTGCTTGTAAATATTGATACCCAACATTTATCGTTATTTTTTTCTGAAGTATGGCTTGTAAAGAAAAAACAGCTCCCTGTGTAAATACGTTGTTTATATTTTGATAACTAAAAATTGCTTGCCCGTTGGTTTTAGTAAATGGTAAATTGTAGCGTTCAATTAAATTGGTAATATCATTTCTAAAAAAGCCTGTTGTAATTTTAATATTGTTTAAAAAATTCCATTTTACTTCTGCATTTATTCCCACAGAGGTTTCGGCTAATAAATTGGGTATATTTACATAGGGGTTAATATTTATATTAGCATCAATTTGCCCTTGTTGTTTTAATTGTTGTAATCCATTGGCTAATTCGTTTACACCAAATAAAGTATACCCAACTATAGAGTTAGTAAAAAATAGAAATTGTTGCCTAAAGTCGGGTGCTTTAAAACCCCTACCAATAGAGGCGTTTAGTTGTAGGTTACTATTTATTTTATAAGATGCAGCTAACCTAGGATTAATTTGTTCGTTAAATAAACGATGTTTATCTAATCGAATACCAGCAACTAGGTTATATTTTTTATGTGAAAATTCTTGTTGAGCAAATCCATAAATATTACTCAACTCTTTTTTATTTGCATAGCGGCTACTATTTATGATTTCATAATCTACCCCTGCTCCTGTTAAAAAAGTATTGTTATTTTTTGTTCTTTCGTAAAGTAATTCGTTTTTAAAAAAAAGTTGTTGCAAAAATGTATTATCAAATAGACTATTATCTTTTTGTACATAAACTTTTGCGTTATTAGCATAGCCAGTTAAATAAATTTTTGCTATTAATTTAGATAACTTATTTAGCGTTTTTATTAATTCATTATGTACTGCCCAGTCTTTTTCTATGCTAGTTCCTTTTACTATTTGAGTTTGTTGAGCAACATCAACCAAATAATTATTAAACTGTTTTTGGGTGTAATAGCGTAGTTGATTTCTAAATAAAAGGGTATTTGAAATTTTGTACTCATTTTTTATTGTAGCCGTATAGTTTTCGGAAGGGTCGCTTGTTTTGCCATAAATAGTTTTATCTAAATCGTACCCATTGGTACTAAACCTTGATACAAAAAATTGTGTGCTAATTTTTTTTTGTTGGATAAAGGAAGAAACATTTACACCTATAGTATTATTTGTAGCGTAATGTACTTGTGCATTTAACGTATTTGCTGTACTAGCTTTTGTAATAATATTTATAACCCCAGCCAATGCATCGGCACCATATAAACTTGCAGCTGGGCCTTTTATAATTTCAATTTGTTTAATATTATTTACATTAATTCTATCTAAATTCAACACTCCAGCATTTCTGCCTGTCATGGGCATACCATCCATTAATATTAAGGTGTATGCAGCATCTAAACCCTGTAATTGAATTCCGCTACCAAATGGATTTGGGTAACCTTGAAGCGATTGCCCTAAAATATTATTGCTAAGTTGAAGCCCCGCCTGAGTTTGCAAAACATCGGTTAATTTTTGTAGCCCTAAATTTTGAAGTTGCTTTTCGGTAATTACGGATATAGGCAAAGGTACATCTCCAATACTTTTTACCGTTCTTGTAGCAGTTATTACAACTTGCTGTAACGATTTTGAAATAGTATCTATTTGTGCAACACTTGCTAAAGAAGTAACTAAAAATATAAAAAGTATGTACCCTATTTTCATTCAGGTGCAAAATTCATTTATATAAAAAGGAGTATTATCACACAATTGTAAGAAAATAAAATAATTCAAAAAAGTGATAATAAAATGACAAATAAAATTGAATGATAAAATAATTACATACTTTTTTTTGCGNATATTTAAGCAATTTTAAAACTTAAAACCAACAGAGAAAAAGCCTGTTCTACCATCTGCTGGNAAAGCCCCTGGTCCAGGATAGCCACCTGCCCTACGTGTAAAATAGTTTGTATTGGCAATATTATTAACCCCAGCNTTAACGGTAACATTACTTTTTACTTTGTAGGTTACTGTTACATCTGCAACTATGTAAGCTGNTATTAAGCCAGTATTACTAATAGCAGATGGAATAACTGTATTATTTCCATCGCTAAAGGTTTGGCCTACGTAATTAATTTGTGTAGTTAGTAAAATATTTTTTTTACCCAAACTTATACCACTTCGGAAAATATGACTAGGTGCATTTTCTAATTTTTTCCCTTTAGTATTGGCATCTTTAAAGTTTGATGAATAAGTGGCATTATTGAANGCATAAGTTATAAACAAAGAAACATCGTNTGCCGNATTTTGTTTGAACNTTTTTACAATATTCCACTCTACAAAACTCTCTATCCCCTTGCTTGTACTATTGCCAACATTAGTAATTAACCTATTAGATGGTGACCCAGTAGTAGTTACAGCTCCTATTCTATTATTATATTGTAAATAAAAAAAGCTAACATCAAACTGTAGATAANTACTAACTTTTCCACGATAACCTAAATCAATATTATAGCCTTTTGAATCTTTTAAATTTTCATCAACAACATCTGTAGTTGGTGGAGCTTGTAAATTAGCAAACTGAATAGGCCTAAAAGCTTGTGAAAAACTAGCATAAACTTCTGTGCCTTTTGTTATATGATACTCAGCTCCTATTGCAGCTAACAAAAAACTACGGCTGCGCTTTATATTTTGTAATACTATTTCTCCGCCTGAAGCAGTGTATCCATTTCGTCCGTTTGCAGCTCCTAAAAGCCACTCATATCTAATACCGGGTATAAGTAGTAATTTTTTATTTACTCTAAAAATATTTTCAAAAAACGCAGCAGCATTTTGCGAATTAAAATTAATATCACTAACATACTTTCCTGCTTCTGTCATATCATACCCATTACCTGTTGTCCCTTTTCCATTTGCCCTTCTATGTGTTGAGCCTTTGTATAATCGAATACCTAATGATAACGTATTTTTTAAATTACCCAAGTCATAGTCTGTAATTACTCTACTTTCAAAACCATAGTTTCTATAGTTATCAATTTGTAGGGCTCTGTTATTAAATTGACCAGTTAATGCGTTTACACTATCTTTTGTGGTAATCGATTGTAAAAAACCAACGCTGTTTCTATCACCAACCGTAGCAAATAATTTTGTATTCCATCTGGTTGTTTCATTAATACTATAATTTAAAATAAAAGCAGGTGTTGTCCATTTAATATCAAACCAATTACGGCTTCTTAAACTTTGTTTACTATTTTCTTTTAATTGATCATCTGTTAACCCACCGGGTTGTTGGCTCCTAATGTGTGAGTGCATAACTTCGGCAGTTAACGAAAGCTTGGGCGATATAAAATAAGTAGTAGTTGCATATCCTGAATTAGTAAAATATTTACTATTCTCTCTATACCCATCCCCATTTCTATGATCAAAAAAAGCATAATAGTGAAGTTTATTAGTTTTACCACCTATAGCATTATAGCTGTTAAATAAAGCATTACTACCTATGGTTTGTTGAGATTCAAACTCTACCTTTTTTTTAAACTCACTTCCATTGCGTAAAATATAATTTACCATACCACCAAACTGTGGCCCATATTGTAATGCCCCTTGGCCTCTAACAACTTCAATTCGCTGTACCGCTTGTAATTGTGGATTATAATACGCCTCGGGATATCCAAATGGATCGGCTGCTATATCGTATCCATTTTGACGAATATTAAATTCCCAACTTCTATTTGGGCTTAGCCCTCTTGCTGCAATACCAATTTGAATACCGCTAGGATCACTTTCCCAAATATGTATGCCAGCAACTTTAGCCATTACTTGTCGCATGGTATTGGTTACTACATTTCCCTGTACATTATCTACTACAATTAATGCATTTTTTTTACCTGCATAAATACTTGTACCTACAATTTCGGGCAGTTGATGATAATCGCTTTTACTACCCTTTCCCACTACAGTAATTTCGGGTAAGTTTTTGCGTATAGTACTCGAATCGGTATTTTTTTGTTGTGCTACCATTGTTTTCGTTAAAACAATAAAACCAATCATTGCCAATGCCATTTTGTACATGCACTTATTTTTTCGCAAATTTAGGGGACTAAAAAAATAATACCTATACCAATAAGAAAAAGGATTTACGCAAAAAGGAAAATGAAAAAATAGTAGAAAAAACTAGCGCATTAACAACTCACAAGGCTTTATACCGGTATGTTTTTTAAAGGCAGTGCTAAAATGAGAAATAGATGAATAACCTAATAAAGAGGAGACGTCGGTTACGCTTAAACCTTTATCGTACAATAAATATTTTGCATGCTCCATACGTTGGGTTTGGTAAAAATCGAAGATGGTAGTACCAAATAATTCTTTAAACCCTTTTTTAAGATAACATTCGTTGATGGCAACTTTACGGCTTAAAGCCTTTATGGTTAAGGGTTCTCCAATATGTAATAATAAAATTTCTCTTGCTTTTGTGATTTTTTCTCTATCGGCTTCGTTAGCTAAAAATTTACACGTAAACGTTTCTTGATGCTCTCCCAACATACAATCCATGCTATATAAAAGCAAAATTTGTGTTTGAGCGTTTATAAAAATATTCTCTAGGGTATCAGTATAATTATGATTTAATAATGCTTCAATTGCCAAGCGAGTTTTACCACACAAAGGCAATTGTTTACTAAACGAGGTAGTATGTGTAAACGCCAAAACTTTTTCGGAAATAGTTTCTTCTTTTTTACTTTTTTTAAATTGAGTAAGATAATTTGGGGAAAAACTAAAACTAAGCACATCTACACTTTCTACTTTTTCGGCACATGTTTTTGATGCATTAAATTTACAAAAATCGCATTCGGTTTGTTTTTGCTTACAATACAAATTGCCACTTACACAAAACTTTANCTCTAAATAATTAGCTGTAGGGTTATTTTTTTCGTAATGATAAACCAATATTCCCGTATCATCAATATTCCAACTCGGATTTTTTTTATACCTATTAATAGAATAGTGCACAGACCCTGGTACGGCCCTATCAACATGCAGCAACACATCTAAATCCTCTTGCATAAGAGGGCTTTTATGAGCAATAGATAATATGTCTGTTTGTATATTCATCGAAATATTTCGATGCAAAGATACGTATATTTTAAATGATTGTAGAGTGAAAATTTGAGAACCTTACGTAACTATATTTTGCTCATTATCCAAAAATANTAAGNCAACATACTTATGCTCTGGCAACTACAGCACATAGCGCAATAGCTTATACATGAAAATTAGTAAAAGCAANACAAAATTGTACAAAAACCAAAACTTTNAAAACAAAAAAACACATTANACTTATATATTATCATACAGCCCCCCAACCCCTTATCAANTNAGANGGGAGTNTTAGCACTNAAAATTTCAATACTTTNTATTTTAAAAACATAAAAAGAATTTGTTAAAAATTCCTTCCCCCCTTAAATCTTCNTTCCTACTTAAAATTAGTGTGGAAANCTTGCTAAAAATTACCCATAAATAGTTTGCTTTTAATGCCTTAAAACCCTTGATTTTACTTATATTTGCCCACCTTAGGTTTTTAAACAAATTAACATAGATTTTAAGTAAATTATGAGTACAGAAAAAGCGGCAGCAAAAGCCAATTATGGAGCAGATAGTATACAAGTTTTAGAGGGCTTAGAAGCGGTACGTAAACGACCAGCCATGTACATAGGTGATATTGGCGTAAAAGGGTTACATCATTTGGTGTATGAGGTGGTTGATAACTCTATTGATGAGGCATTAGCAGGGCATTGCAAAAACATATCGGTTTTTATAAACGAAGATAATTCTATAACGGTTGAAGATGATGGACGTGGTATTCCAACAGGTATGCATACGAAAGAAAACCGTAGCGCATTGGAAGTAGTAATGACAGTACTACATGCTGGTGGTAAATTTGATAAAGACAGTTACAAAGTGTCTGGTGGTTTGCATGGTGTTGGTGTAAGTTGTGTAAACGCATTAAGTAGCAAATTACANGTAACGGTAAATAGAGATGGAAAAATATTTGAGCAAGAATATNGTATTGGTATTCCTAAATATCCGGTAAGAGAAATTGGTAATAGCGATAAGCATGGCACTAAGGTTCAGTTTTGGCCCGATTTGAGCATTTTTACCGAAAGTGTTTATAAAAGAGAAATTTTAGAAGGACGTTTAAGAGAGCTTTGTTATCTAAATAAAAAAATACGCATTAATATTACCGACCTTAGAGAGCTGGAGGAAGATGGAAAGCCCTATACAAAAGAGTTTTATAGCGAAGGTGGTATTAGTGAATTTGTTGAGTTACTAGATAAAACAGCCAATCGCCAACCCCTTTTGCCTGTTGTAATAAATTGCGAAGCACATGATGCTGCAACTAATGTAGCTGTTGATGTGGCCATGATTTACAACACAGGCTATCAAGAGCATTTATTTAGTTATGTAAATAATATTAATACCATAGAAGGTGGAACACATGTGGCAGGCTTTAGAAGAAGCATTACGAGAGTATTTAAAAGCTATGGAGAAAAAGAAGGCATGTTTGAAAAAGCCAAAGTAGAAATTGAAGGGGATGATTTTAGAGAAGGCTTAAGTGCAATTATTTCGGTAAAAGTACCAGAGCCTCAATTTGAAGGACAAACAAAAACTAAATTAGGTAATAGCGAAGTAATGGGGGTAGTAGATAGTACCCTTAGTCGTGTATTGCAGGCGTATTTAGAAGAAAACCCAAGAGAGGCAAAAACTATAATACAAAAAGTAATACTTGCAGCACAGGCAAGGGCAGCTGCCCGTAAGGCAAGGGAAATGGTACAGCGTAAAAGTGTACTAACAGGTGGTGGATTGCCAGGTAAATTGGCCGATTGCTCCGATAAAGACCCACACCGTTGTGAGCTTTACTTGGTAGAGGGAGATTCGGCCGGTGGTACTGCAAAGCAAGGTAGAGACAGAAGCTATCAAGCTATTTTGCCCCTACGTGGTAAAATTTTGAATGTAGAGAAAGCCATGGAGCATAAAATTTATGATAATGAGGAAATAAGAAATATGTTTACAGCCCTTGGTGTAAAAATTGGTACTACAGAAGATGTAAAAGCTTTAGATATATCTAAACTGCGTTATCATAAATTAATAATTATGACTGATGCCGATGTGGATGGTAGCCATATTGCAACGTTGATTTTAACCTTTATTTTTAGATATATGAAGGAGTTGGTAGAGCAAGGTTATGTTTACATTGCACAACCACCGTTGTATTTAGTTAAAAAAGGTAAAGATCAAGAATATGCTTGGAATGATACCGAACGTAAAGCCTTAATAAAATTATTTGGGAAAGGCAACGATGAAAGCGTAAATACACAACGCTATAAAGGTTTAGGAGAGATGAACGCTGAGCAACTTTGGGAAACCACCATGAACCCAGAGACCAGAACCTTAAAACAAGTTACTATTGATAGTGCTGCCGAGGCAGATAGAGTATTTAGTATGCTAATGGGTGATGAAGTACCACCACGTAGAGAGTTTATTGAAACACATGCTAAGTATGCTAGGATTGATGTGTAGGGTTTCTAGATTTTAGAACGAAGAAAGAAATCTTGTAAAATATTAAGCCGAATGTATAAATTTTACATTCGGCTTTTTCTTATAAGTAGCCCCTTTTCACCTTTAGTGTTGATACTAATCCTTTAATTGCAATTTTTAGCCAAAAATCCAATTTT
>JGI25920J50251_10000184_pt1 | contig 19591 bp, 13 predicted proteins | sample LauGreBMM110DCMD_2_FD_50251 | JGI IMG/M metagenome (IMG submission 50251) | reverse complement strand
TGCTTCCCTGCGTGAGAAGTCCCTGCCGAGGCGTGCCGGCGAGCGAGACCTTGCGGAAGTCGTCGCCGGTGACGCCGGGGAAACCGTAGTGCTTGGCGAGCCGCTCGTTCACGAACGTGTAGTCCGCGACCAGGAAATCGGTCACCGGGCGGTCCTCCGACAGGATGTGGGCGAAGAACTGCTCGGTCTCCGTGCGCATGTCGCCGCGCAGCTCTTCCGTGAACCCGGGGAACTTGTCGCGGTCCGGATCGATCCCGCCCAGCCGGCGGAGCTGCAACCATTGGCCGGCGAAGTTCTCGGTGAGAGCGCGGGCCTTTGGATCACGCATCATCCGCCGGAGCTGTGCGTCGAGCTGCTTGCGGAGCTTGCCGGCGTCGGCGAGCGCCGAGAGCTCGCCATCGGGCATCGTGCTCCACAAGAAGTAGGACAGCCGGGACGCGAGCGAGTGCTCGTCGATGTCGCGGACGACCGAGGGGTTGTCCGGATCGGACTGGAGCTCCCCGCGGAACAGGAAGTGCGGCGACACGAGCACGGCGACGAGGGCGTGCTTCACGCCGGCCTCGAAGTTGTCCCCGCTGGCACGGGCCTCCTCATAGAGCTTCATCAGGCGGTCGGTCTCGCCCTTGGCGACGGGCCGACGCCAGGCTTTGCGGGTGAACCGGCCGACCAGCTCGCGGGCGACCGCCGCGTCGTTCTTGCCGCCATGTTCCTTGGTGAAGATCCGTTGGTGCGTCTCAGGCAGCGCGGCCTCGACGCCGAGCGGCCCGGCGACCTCGATGTGCAGGCAGTAGAAGTTCCGGTCCTCGATGACCTGCTCCTTCTTCGGCGGCTTGCCCTCGCGCTGGGTCTCGACGGTCTTGACGTTGTAGAAGTCGTTGAGGAAGGCGACCGATACGCGTTGGCGTCCCGCGGCGGCGACCTCCACCTCGGCGGCGTAGACGGCCGGTTCACGGACCTTGGCCTTCACATCGAACTGCTGGACGTCCTTGCCGCCGAGCCTCAAGGCCATTCGGACGGGCCCGTCGCCGGCCTTGTCCTCGTAGGCCTTCGCGCGGAGCGCGTAGCGGCCCGGGCGCGGGAAGTTGGCCTCGACCGAGAGCTCGCCGTTCGACGCGAGACCGCGGACGGGCCCGATGTCGGCGCCGCCCTCCATCTGCTGCGGACCGAAGCGCTTCTCCGGCGCGGGACGCGGGCCGGTCACGATGGCATCGTCCATGATGCGTTCGGCGGCTTTCAGGTATCTCTCGAACAGGACCGGCGGGAGCGAGAGCACGTCGCCGATGTTGTCGAAGCCGTAGCCGACATCGTCCTGCGGGAAATCTTCGGCCGGCTTGAAATCGACGCCCACGAGATCGCGGATGGTGTTGTCGTACTCGACGCGGTTCAACCGGCGCAGCGTCACGCGGCCGGGATCAGGGTTCGCCGGATCGACCGGGAAAAGCGTCTTGCCGATCCACGCGACCAACGACTCACGTTCGACGAGCGTCGGTTGCGCCTTCTTCTTGGGGGGCATCTCGCCGGACTCGACGTTAAGGAGCACGTGCTCCCAAGCCCGGCGGTCCTTGAGCACGGAGTTGAGATTGGTGAAGGCTTCGAGCGAGAAGCCGCCCTTGGTCGCGCCGTCCCCGTGACAATCCCAGCAATAGCGGTTCAGCAGCGGCAGGACCTCTTTGTGGAACTGCGCCTCCGACTTGGCGAGATCGGCCCTGGGACGTTTGAGCGCCGACGTCCCGCCGCCCTGCCGGCGGACGGACGCGAGGCCAACGCTGGCGGCGGCGGCCACCACGAGCAGCGAAAGGACGAGGATTTTGCGGCGCATGTCAGGGAGTCGACGCGATCGGCGCGCCAAGTATTGTATGCAATCTTCGTAATAACTGGCGCCAAGTCAACCGGCGCTGCCGAGAAACGGGCCTGACGCCGTTGCCATGCCGACCGCCACCGCTCGGCGGCTGTCCGACCACGCCGCACAGCGCGCCTGCGCGGCACCGCGCTTGCCATGGATGCATTCCGGCGCAACATCTCGCCGTGTCCGCCATGTCCGCCATGCCTCGTCGCCGATTCCTCGCCAGCGCCGCCACCGCCTTGGTCGGCGGAAGCCTGGTCAACCGCGCCCTCGGCGCGCCGCTGCTCCCGATGGCCGAACTCAGCGCGGGCGCGCCGTTGATCGTCTCCACCTGGCCCTTTGGCAAACCCGCCAACGAAAAGGCGCTCGCCGTGCTCGAATCGGGCGGAAGCGGGCTCGACGCCATCGAACAAGGCATCCACGTCACCGAATCCGACCCCGCCAATCCGAGCGTCGGTCTCGGCGGCATCCCGAACGCCGACGGCATCGTGCAGCTCGATTCGTGCATCATGAGCGGCCCGGGCCATCGCGCCGGGAGCGTCGCCGCGGTCTCCGGCTTCCGGCATCCGATCTCCATCGCCCGCGCCGTGATGGAGAAGACCATCCACGTGATGCTGGTGGGCGAGGGCGCGGAGAAGTTCGCGGCCGCGCACGGCTTCGAGCGCGGCCCCAAGGTCACCGACGGCCAGCGCGCCGCCTGGAAGCGATGGAAGGCGGCGAAGGCCAAGGAAGCCGCCGCGGCCGCCGATGCCAAGAAGCGTCCGGCCAAGAACCACGACACCATCGCCATGGTGATGCTCGGCCGCGGCGGCGACCTCTTCGGCGGCTGCTCCACGAGCGGTTGGGGCTACAAGGTCCCCGGCCGCGTCGGCGATTCGCCCATCATCGGCGGCGGGCTCTACGTGGACAACGAGGTCGGCGCCGCCGGCGCGACCGGCATCGGCGAGAACGTCATGCGCTACTGCGGATCGTTCCTCGTGGTCGAGCTGATGCGCCAGGGGCTCCATCCACAGGAGGCCTGCATCGAGACCCTCCGCCGCATCGCCAAGCTCGACCCGAAAGGCTTCGACCTCTCGATCAACTTCATCGCGCTCGACAAGCGCGGCCGGTTCGGCGCGGCGGGCACCGGGACCGGCTTCGAATATTCCGTGACCTGCGGCGCGTTCAGCAAGGTGGTCCAGAGCCCCGGCCTGACCAGCGCCGACATCGGACCGCTCGGCGGGAACCGGAAGTGAAGCCAACGGTGGAGGAGGGTCCCGGACGGATGAAGGCCGGCCACGATCCGGCCCGCTCGCCTCATCGCATGCTCGCACCGCTCTGACGTCCATCCTTCGACCCTCCTCATCCCTCCTCATCCCTCTTGACCCATGCACACCGCCATCCATTGGTTCCGGCGCGACCTGCGCGTCTCCGACAACACCGCGCTGCACGAAGCCGCATCGAGGGCCGAGCGGTGGGTGCCCGTCTTCATCCTGGAGGATGCGTTGCGCACCGGACCGGATGTCGGCGCGGCGCGGTTGGCCTTCCTGCTCCGATCGGTCGAGGCGCTGCGGAAGAACCTCGAGCACCTCGGCCACCGCTTGGTGGTGCGCAGCGGCAGATCGGAGGAGGTCCTGCCCCGGCTGGCCGCCGAGGTACGGGCCGAGGCGGTCTTCGCCAACAAGCGATATGAGCCCTATGCGCAGGCCCGCGACCGGAAGGTGGCATCGGCGCTCTACGCACAAGGCGTCGGCTTCGAGCTCTCGAAAGATGCCGTGGCCTGGGAAGAACGCGAGATCCTCACGCAAGCGGGCAACCCGTTCACCGTCTTCACGCCCTACTCCAAGGTGTGGCGGTCCCGACCGCAGCCGACGCCGGTACCGCGGTTGAGGCAGGCCAAGGACCCGGCACCGGAAGTTCCTTGCGATCCGCTCGTCCTCGATCCCTCGGTGTGGGGACATCCGCTCCGTCAACCGCTGCCCGCCGCGGGCGAACGCGCCGCGCTCGACCTGCTGGAGCGGTTCTTGGACGGACCGGTCTTCCGCTACGACACCGCGCGCGATCTCCCCGCGGAAGACGGCACCTCGTCGCTCTCACCCCACCTGCGCGTCGGCAGCATCGGCATCCGCACCGTCTTGGCCCGGCTCCGGGCGGTCCGGGAGAAGGCCGACGCCCCCGGACAACGCGGCTGCGACGTGTGGCTGACGGAACTGATCTGGCGCGAGTTCTACCAGCAGGTGCTGCACAACTTCCCGCACGTGCTCAAAGGCGCCTTCCGAACGGAATACGACGCCATCCGCTGGTCGGACGACGAAGGCCACTTCCAGGCCTGGTGCGCCGGACGGACCGGTTACCCGATCGTGGACGCCGCGATGCGCTGCCTCGCCGCGACCGGCACGATGCCGAACCGCGCGCGGATGATCGTGGCGATGTTCCTCACCAAGGACCTGATGATCTCGTGGCAGCGTGGCGAACGCTGGTTCATGCAGCAGCTCCTCGACGGCGACCTCGCGGCCAACAATGGCGGCTGGCAATGGAGCGCCGGCACCGGCACCGACGCCGCGCCTTACTTCCGTATCTTCAACCCCGTGACCCAGGGCGAAAAGTGCGACCCGACCGGCGCATTCGTCCGCCGCTGGGTCCCCGAGCTCGCGAAACTGCCCGACGCGACCCTTCATCAGCCGTGGGAGGAACCTTTCTTCAGCCCGGCCCGCTCCGGCTATCCCGACCGCATCGTCATCCACGCCGAACAGCGCCCCAAGTGCCTCGCGATGTTCAAGGCCGTGAAGCGCGGGACCGACGCCTGACCGGCCGACGATCCCCCGGCCACCGGGAGCCGGAGGGTGCGATCAGAAGTGGCGGACAGGTTGGCGGATGGAGCGCAGCCCGGCGGGGTGTGCGGTCTAGGTGCCTAAAGGCGGATCTCCCGACGACGCGGGAAGAATCCACGGACGGGCAGCAGCCCGTCCCTACCCTCGTGGGTAGGGTCCGCGCTGCCGCACGACCCCATCTGTCCGGCCAGGGACCTCCATGGGTAGGAAGTAGCCGCCGACCTCCTCGGGCACGCCTACCGCGATCTTCCCTCATACCACCTCGACTGACCGCCACTTCGGATCGCACCGGGAGCCGGACGCGTGCTGGACTTCTTCTCCCCGATCGGACTGACTCCCGGGACCCCCATGAAAAGACCGCTCCGCGCCGGTGCCTTCACGCTCATCGAGCTGTTGGTCGTCATCGCCATCATCGCCATCCTGGCCGGGATGCTCCTGCCCGCGTTGGCGAAGGCGAAGTTCCGAGCGAAGGTCGCCAACTGCACCTCCAACTATCGCCAGTGGGGATTGGCCTCGAACCTCTACGCCAACGAGGACCCGAAGGGCCGCCTGCCGGCCTTCAAGATGCCGCGCACCGGCCTCAACCCATGGGACGTCTCCATCGACATGGCGCCGGGGCTCGAGCGCTTCGGGCTCACCGTGGCGATGTGGCATTGCCCGGTCCGGCCGGGCGAGTTCCAGGACGCCAACGATTGGTTCCGCAAGAACAAGAAGCGCGACCTCGTCACCATCACCGACCTCAACGAGTACTTCCGCCGGCAGTTCGTGAACTTCGCCATCATCCGCCACTGCTGGTGGGTGCCGCGCCCGCTCGCCGACAACGGCGAGCTCTTCCCCACCGCGAAGACCGCGGGCACATCGGTCCGCGAGCCGGCCGGATGGCCCACGCGGCTGGAGGATCCGGTGCCGGCGACGCAGCCCATCATCTCCGATCTCTGCCTCGCGGAAGGCCACCAGCAGACGAACACGCTCAAAGCCGTCGCCGGGCATTCGTACGGGAAGTACGTGGTGAACGTGAACTGCGCCTTCGCCGACGGCCACGTCGAGACCCACAACCGCGCGACCGTGAAGTGGCAGCACTCCGGCAACTGGACGACGTACTACTGATCGGGTCAGCGGCAACCACAGGGCACGCGCGCACCCGGATCGCGCTCCGCCGCTTGCCGTTGTGCGCCGTGGCGTGCTTCACTGCGCGCCCGGCGTTATGAGGGCGGACTTTCCCGGCCCCCTGGGCGGGCCTGCAAAACCGCCCTCCCGGACGCACACGCACACGCACATGGACGACACGAATTCACTCATCGAACAGCGCAANGCCAAGCTCGCCGCGCTCCGCGCGAAGGGCATCAACCCCTATCCGAACCGCTTCGAGCGCAAGCCGGAAGAGACCATCGGCTGCGGCGCGGCGCGCGAGAAGTTCGAGAAAGGCGAGATCACCGAGGGCCAGGCGGTCGCCCTCGCCGGGCGCATCTCCGCGCACCGCGACATGGGCAAGAGCCAGTTCATCGACCTCAAGGACGTCACCGGCCGCGTGCAGGTCTATGCCCAGAAGCAGGCGCTCGGCGACGAGCAGTTCGAGGTCTTCAGCCATCTCGACCTCGCGGACTTCATCGGCGTGAAGGGCACGATGTTCCGCACCCGTGCCGGCGAGATCAGCGTGAAGGCCGAAAGCTTCACCGTCCTCTCCAAGGCCCTGCGCCCGCCGCCCGACAAGTGGGACGGACTGGCCGACACCGAGGTCCGCTACCGCCAGCGCTATCTCGACCTCATCGCCAACGACGAGGTGAAGCAGACCTTCCTGAAGCGGTCGGCCATCCTCCGCGAGATCCGCGCGTTCTTCCATGAGCGCGGCTACGTGGAGGTGGAGACGCCGATGATGCAGGCCATCCCCGGCGGTGCGGCGGCGCAGCCGTTCAAGACGCACCACAACGCGCTCGGCTGCGAGTTCTTCCTGCGCATCGCGCTGGAGCTCTATCTCAAGCGGTTGCTGGTGGGCGGCGTGGACAAGGTGTTCGAGATCGGCCGCAACTTCCGCAACGAGGGCCTGTCGCGGAAGCACAACCCCGAGTTCACCATGCTCGAAGCCTACGAGGCCTACGGCGATTACGAGACGATGATGGAGACGGTGGAGAACTTGGTGAAGCGGGTCGCCCAGAACGTGCTCGGGACGCTGGTCGTCCGGCACGAGCGCCGCGCAGAGACCGGACACGCCATCGCGGATGCCCGGAGCGCGCTCGCGGAGGTCTCTGGCATCCTGCTCTGCTCAGGCGGCGAAGGTTCGTTCGGCGCGCTGCTCGAAGGCCGGGTCAAGGAGTTGGTCGGTGCCGCCCGAGATGCCGTCGATGCCGCATCGGTCGCGCTCGGCAAGGAAGCGGCGAACGAGGTCGCCCAGCAGGCGCACGCAGCCCTCGGGCAAGCGCTCGCTCGGCTCCGGTTGGATGCGGACAACCCTCAGTCGCCCGTGAGTTGGCTTCCGGAGAACGCGTCGCAGATCGCGCAACGTCTCCAAGGCGTGCTGGACCGGCTCCAACCGCTCACCGTTGGAAAGACCATCGACCTCACTTGCTGGCGTCGCGCCCGTTACAAGGACCTCGTGCGAGAGAAGGCCGGTGCCGATTGGTTCGACATCACTCCTGCCGAGCGCCGCCGCCGCGCCATCGAGGACCTCAAGCTCTCCGGTGACATCGCCGACGGCTATGAGGACTTCGAGGTCACCGGCGCGGTCTTCGAGAAGCTCGTCGAGCCGACGCTCATCCAGCCGACCTTCGTCACCCATCTGCCCAAGGAGCTCGTGCCGCTTGCCAAGCTCTCGCCCGAAGATCCGACGACGGTCGAGGTCTTCGAGTGCTGCATCAACGGCCATGAGATCTCGCCCGGCTATACCGAGCAGAACGATCCCATCGCCCAGCGCGAGTCGCTCGAGCACCAGGCCGGCGGCGAGCATCAGAAGCTCGACGAGGATTTCCTCGCCGCGCTGGAGCACGGCATGCCCCCCGCCGGCGGCATCGGCATCGGCATCGATCGCCTCTGCATGATGCTGCTCGGTCAGGAGAGCATACGCGACGTGATCCTCTTCCCGCAGCTCAAGCCGAAGAGTTGATGGCAGGGCATGCGCTGCTGNGCCGCCCCATGTTCCACGGACGCGCGGCAGCGCGTCCCTGCCGTCATCCAAGGACCACGAAACCACTCGGGTCCGCCTTGAGCAGGTGGACCGCGGAGCCCGGCAACGCGCCCTGCATCGCGCGCCCCACAGCTTCCGGATCGACGAAGGTCACGCACATGATCGCGCTACCGCTGCCGCTCAGCCAGCCGCCGATGGCGCCGGCTTTCTCGCCGGCTTGGATGACCCGACCGAGCTGCGGGATGAGCGGTGCGCGGTACGGTTGATGGATGCGGTCGTCGAAACATCCGCGCAGCGCCTCCAGATCACCGCTCGCGAACGCCGCGGTGATGACCGCCACGCGGGTGATCGCGTGGACCGTGTCGGCCTTGGAGAACTGGGCCGGCACGAGCTCGCGGGCCGCCGGTGTGCTCACCTCGAAGTCCGGCACGAGCGTGACGAACGTCGCCTTCGAGGGGACCAAGAACCGCAGCGACCTCGCCTCCTTCCCGATCAAGGTCGAGGCGGTGAACCCTCCGAATATCGACGGCGTGGCGTTGTCCGGATGCCCCTCGGTCTCGGTCACCAGATCGAGCAACCGGTGACGGCCGAGCGGTGATCCGTGCAACGCGTCGAGCCCCGCCGCGACGCCGACGGCGAGCGACGCGCTCGCTCCGAGACCGCGACCGACCGGGATGGCGTTGCGCTGGGTCACGGCCAGGCCATGGCGCTTCGTCCGGGTCCGCCGGAAGAACAGCTCCGCGACCGGCCCGACGATCCGCGCGATGGCGGCGGACGCTTCCGCGGACCCGGCACCGAGGACCGTCAGGACCGGTTTCGCGGTGCGCTCGACGGTCACGCGGTTGTGGAGCCGGAGCGCGAGGCCCAAGGTGTCGAATCCCGGACCGAGGTTGGACGTGGAAGCGGGGACGCGGACGGTGACGGAGCTCGGCGACATCGGACGGAATCTTCCGGGAGATCCGGCGTCTGTCGATTCCCGGGCCCGTTCCTGATCGGATGGAACTTCGCTGTAACTTGTCGTTCCTGTCGTTCGTCACCTTTGCCAGAACCGGCGGGGTCGCCGACCACGACACACACAGCAACACACCAGCTACCTATGAAGTCCATCATCCGTTCCCTCATCATCAGCGGCCTGCTCCTCGGTGGAGCCGCCTTCGTCCGCGCGGAAGACGCCGCGGTCGACGCCAAGAAGACCAAGGGCGTCGCCAAGGAAGAGGTCGCCAAGAAGCGCGACGAGGCCGCCAAACTCACCCCCGAGCAGCGCGAGGTGAAACGCAAGGAGATGGCGGANAAGCGCGCTGCCAAGCTCAAGGAACTGCAGGCAAAGAAGGCTGCCGGTACCTTGACCGAGAAGGAGACCACACAGCTCGAACGCCTCGAGAAAGGCCCGGGCAAGCGCGGTCAGCAGGAGAAGAAGGCCGAGAAGAAGTGATCCCGGCGCTCCGGTTCCCCGGACGCCCTGCGTCCCGGACCGAGCTTGGAGAGCCGTCGCACCTGGGTGCGGCGGCTTTTTTCGCGGGCCATGGTCCTTGCCCACGCCGCCCGACGAGTTGGCTTCTTCCGCCGGTGTCCCCGTGGCACCTTCTCCCCTGTTGAACCCCGATCCCAGCGACGCCGAGGTGGTCGCCGAGGTGCTGGCCGGCGACACCGCGCGCTTCGAGGTGCTCGTATGCCGCTACCAGCCCCGGCTCTTCGGCACCGCCCGGCGCTATGCGCGACGGGAAGACGAGGTGCAGGACATCGTGCAGGAGATCTTCCTCAAGGCCTTCTCCAAGCTGGGTTCGTGGCGCGCCGACGCGCCGTTCGAGCACTGGCTGATGCGGATGGCCGTCCACACCTGCTACGATTTCCTGCGTTCCCACCAGCGCAACCGGGAACACAACACGACCGATCTCTCGGACGACGAGAGCGATTGGCTCGAACGGCACGCACCGGCACCGGCGTCGGGCGGCCACGACGCCGAAGCAGCGCGGACGCTGGTGGGCAAGGTCCTGGACAAGCTCTCCCCTCCGGCGCGGTTGGTCATCACCCTGCTCGAGCTCGAGGACCGGAGCGTGAAGGAGATCGCCGCGCTCACCGGATGGTCCGTCCCGCTGGTGAAGGTGCGCGCTTTCCGGGCCCGGGCGGAGATGAAGAAAATCCTCCGCCACATCGCCTCCGAGAAGTATCTGTAACCCACGCCGCCAAGGCGGCGTCAGCCCCACCTGAACCGATGGACATCGACCGACTCCAGACCGAGCTGTTGCGTGCGGCGCGAGCCGACCGCCCTTCGGACCGCGTCCCGCTCGCCTTCGAGCGCCGGGTGATGGCGCGCCTCGCGGAACGCATCCGGCGCGACCCTTGGTCCGAATGGACCGCCGCCTTCTGGCGGGCCGCGATGTCGGGCGGAGCGATCGCGCTGTTGGCCGTGGCGGTCAACTGGGCGACACCGGGCGCGGTGAACGACCTGACCGAGGATCCCGAGCTCTTCGCGGTCGCCGACAGCGCCCCGGCTGCGGCAGCGGACGAGCCGGCACAGGACCTCTGGTGAAAGCCTGGAAGTTCATCCTCGCCGCGCTCGCCGTCTTCGTCGCCGGCGCCGCCACCGGCGCGACCGTCGCCAACCTCCGGGCCAAGACCGTCAAAAAGCAGGAGGTCGTCCGCCGCGGATTCATCCCGCCGTCGGCTTGGGCCCGCTTCGAGATCTTCCGCCGCGCCGAGCGCCGGGCGCAGGTCACGCCCGAGCAACGCCAGCGCATCGATGGCCACATCCGCGCCTCCCAAGCAAAACTCCGCAAGCTCTGGGAACCGCTGGATCCTGCGGCCCAGGAAGAATTCACCCGCCTCCGCGAGCAGATCCTCGGTGAGCTCACGCCGGAACAACGCCCGCAATTCGAGCTCTGGCTGAAGGAACAGCTCGCATCCAAACGTTCGGGCGAGCATCGGGGCGCCGGAGACGGCAAGCCCGGAACGGAACGGAAAACGGAACGCCCCGCCGCTCCGGAAGCGACACCGGACCGCTGACCGACGGCACGTCCGGGCGGTCGGAAATGGCGGGCACTCGTAACGCAGACTGGCTGCCGTGTCGCCGGCGGGTAGCCGGCCAGGGCAGCGGCGATCCGTTCGCCCCGGAAACATCAACGCCCAGCGGGTTGCCAACCCGCGATACAGCAGACTGGCAGTCTGCGCTACTTTACCCGCCGTGCACGCCACTTCCGATCGCACCCCGACCACTTTGTCACCTGGATCCAGACGAGGGTCCGTGGTCCGATCGGGTTTCGACTCCGTATCCACCTCGGTCTACAAGCTACTTCGCGATGCCGCACCGACGCCTGCTCGTCTTCCTCAAAGCACCCCGCCCAGGGATCGCGAAGACCCGCATCGCGGCGACGCTCGGGGACCAAGCGGCGCTCGATATCCACCGGGAACTGGTCACCGGGACGCTCGCCCGGATCGCCGGATCCCCGGATGGATCCGACGTGGAACTCCGATTCGCTCCGGACGACGCCGCCACAGAGATCACGCCATGGCTCTGGCCCGGTTGGAGGACGGTCCCGCAAGGCGGCGACGACCTCGGCGCGCGGTTGTCGCGGGCCTTCGATGACGCCTTCGCCGATGGATGCACCGGTGTCGTCGTGATCGGCACCGATTGCCCGGACCTCACGGCAGCAGATCTGCGGGAAGCGTGGGACGCTCTGGTCGACCACGACGTCGTGGTCGGCCCCGCCGAGGACGGCGGTTATTGGCTGCTGGGGACATCGGCGCCACGGCCGGGTTTGTTCGCCGACATCGCCTGGAGTTCCTCCACCGTCTTGGCCGATACGTTGTCGACCGCAAGATCGGAGGGGCTTTCCGTCCGATTGCTCCGCCGGTTGAACGATGTCGACACCGCGCAAGATTGGGACCGCCACCTCAGCAACCTCGCGGCAGCAGCGGCGGCACCCTCGGTCCGGGAATGAAAAGTCCGCGCACGGCCAAGAAGCCGGCGCGGACGATCGATCAGCGGCCCCGGATCAGAGGCAGACGCCGTGGACTTTCTCCGGGTCCACGCCGAGATCGCGGATGGCCTGCGCGACCCGCGTCGCCGGGACCTCTCCGCGTTGGCTGAGCTTGTAGAGCGTCGCGATGGCGGTGCATTCGGCGTCCACCTCGAAGAAGCGGCGCAGCATCGGACGGACCTCGCTGCGGCCGAAGCCGTCGCAACCGAGGGTCATGAGGCCGCCGGGGATCCACGGCGCGATCTGGTCGGCGACGAGCTTCAGGTTGTCGCTCACCGCGATCCAGGCGCCGGTCTCTTTCTCGACGGTGGTCTCGAGGTAGCTCTTCCGGGGCGTCTCGGTCGGATGGAGCATGTTCCAGCGCTTGGCCGCTTGGGCTTCGCTCCGGAGGCGTTTGAAGCTGGTGGCGCTCCAGACGTCGGCGCTGACGCCGTAGCGCTCGAGGATCTCTTGGGCCTTGAGCGCGGAAAGCAGGATGGATCCGGACCCGATGATCTGCGCCTTGGTCTTCAGGCCGTCCTTGCCGGGCTTGAACTTGTAGAGGCCGTTCAGGATGCCGTCGACGACAGCAGGATCCTCGGGCATCGGCGCGTGCTGATAGTCTTCGTTATGGACGGAGACGTAGTAGAAGACGTCCTCGCCCTCGGCATACATGCGCTTGAGGCCGTCGCAGACGATCACTGCGAGCTCGTAGCCGAAGGCCGGCTCGTAGCTCATCAGGTTCGGGACCGTGGAAGCGATCAGGTGGCTATGGGCGTCCTGGTGCTGGAGGCCTTCGCCGTTGAGCGTGGTGCGGCCCGAAGTGGCGCCGACCATGAAACCACGGCACCGGCTGTCGCCCGCGAGCCAGATCTGGTCGCCGACGCGCTGGAAGCCGAACATCGAGTAGTAGATGTAGAACGGGATCGTCGGCACGCCATAGGTGACGTGGGCGGTGCCGGCCGCGATGAAGTCGGCCATCGAGCCGGCCTCGTTGATGCCTTCTTCGAGCAGTTGGCCGTCCTTCTTCTCTATGTACGGCGTGTTCGCGTTGTCCTCGGTCTTGGCCCCCGGATCGTACAGCTGTCCCTTCGAGCTATAGATGCCGACCTGGCTGAAGAGACCTTCCATGCCGAAGGTACGGGCCTCGTCCGGGATGATGGGGACGATGAACTTGCCGATGTTCTTGTCGCGGAGCAGCGAACCGAGCAGGAGGTTGTAGGCCTTGGTCGTCGAAGCGCTCTTGAGCACGGCCGCGTTGAGCAGCGTGGGGAACTGCGTGTGCGGCGGCGTCTCCAGCTTCGGCGCGCGGACGCGGCGGCGCGGGTTGAAGCCGTTCAAGGCTTTCCGGCGCTCGAGCAGGTACTTCATCTCTGCGCTGTCCTGAGGCGGCCGATAGAACGGAAGGTCGGCGATGACGTCGTCCGCCAACGGGATGGAGAAACGCTCGCGGAAATGCCGGATGTCGCGCTCCTCGAGCTTCTTGAGGCCGTGCGTGGGGTTCTTGCCCTCGCCCGCCTCGCCGGTGCCGTAGCCCTTGACGGTCTTGGCGAGGATGACGGTCGGACGGCCGTTCCGCGAGGTCGCCCGCTGGTAGGCGGCGTAGACCTTGCGCGGATCGTGGCCACCACGGGTGAGCCGCTTGAGCTGGTCGTCGGTGAGGTGGTTCACCAGATCGAGCAGCTCGGGGTACTTGCCGAAGAAGTTCTTCCGGATGTAGGCGCCGCTCTCGACGATGTATTTCTGGTACTCGCCGTCGATGACCTCCTCCATGCGTTTCACGAGGATGCCGGTGGTGTCCTTCGCGAGCAGCGCGTCCCAATCGCTGCCCCAGACGACCTTGATCACGTTCCATCCGGCGCCGCGGAACTGGCCCTCGAGGTCCTGGATGACCTTGCCGTTGCCGCGGACCGGGCCGTCGAGGCGCTGGAGGTTGCAGTTGATGACCCAGACGAGGTTGTCGAGCCCTTCGCGTCCGGCCATGCCGATGGCGCCGTGCGTCTCGGGTTCGTCGGATTCACCATCACCGATGAAGGCCCAGACCATCGGATCGTGGCCGGCGGTCGAGAGGGCTCGGGCCTGGAGATATCGGCTGAAGCGCGCCTGGTAGATCGAGTGGATCGGGCCGAGGCCCATCGACACGGTCGGGAACAACCAGAAATCCGGCATCAGGTAGGGATGCGGATAGGAGCTGAGGCCGGGATGCGGCTGGAGCTCTTGGCGGAAGTTCTTGAGGTGCTGGTCGCTGAGCCGGCCTTCGAGATAGGCGCGGGCGTAGTTGCCCGGCGAGGCATGGCCCTGGAAGTAGATCATGTCCGCCGTCTTGCCGTCGTCGTCGCCGCGGAAGAAGTGGTTGAAACCCACCTCGTACAGGGTCGCGAGCGAAGCGAAGGTGGCGATGTGGCCGCCGACGTTGGTCGTCTTGTTCGCCTTGGCGACCATCGCCATGGCGTTCCATCGCACATGCGCCCGGATCAACCGCTCCATCTCGAGGTCGCCGGGATACTCGGGCTGCTCGTCGGGCGGGATGGTGTTGATGTACGGCGTCGAGGTGACGGTGGGGATGGGATGCCCCTTGGCGCGCAGCTCCTCGATGAAATCGGCGATGATCAGTTTCTGCTGTTCCGGAGATTTCCCGGCCAGGACCAGTTGGGCGAAGTCGCCGAGCGAGTCACTGTGGCGGGTGAGATCGGAGCCGGGACGCGAGGAGCGGTCGAAGTTGGCGGTCCCGTTGGCGGAACTGCCGGCGGAAGATGCGGATGCGGTCAACACAGGAGACAAGGTTAGGTGAAACAATCGGGCTGCCAAGCGTGCTTTGGGACCCCCCGGGGAAAAGAAACCGCGCGCCAGCGGCGCGGGGCGAAAAAACGGATGCGGAGCCCCCAGCGGCGTCGGCGCCACCAGGTTCCGACGACGATGGTCGAGGTGCCCGCACGGCGCGGCTAGGTCGGCGGACCCGCGGTCGGAAGATCCCGACACCTTCATGGTCACGGAAAGTACGCCTCGGCGTGTTCGCTAAGATCCCCTATATTCCGTCGCGTCGATCGGTCATGGCAACCTGACCATGATGACCGTGTCGGCCTCAGGTCCCTTCATCAAGATCACCCGATGCTCACCTCCCAGTTGCCTGGCTCCGATCCTGCCTTGTTCCTAGGCTGGGACGATGCGTTCTTGGATTCCGCCGACCAAGGCGGACCCGAGACGATCTGGTTCTGGGAATCCCCTGCCCCGTTCGTCGTCGTGGGCTACGGGCAACAGGTGGAGCGCGAAGTCGACACCGAGGCCTGTCGACGACGCGGGATGCCGGTCCTGCGGCGTTGCAGCGGCGGCGGCACGGTCGTCCAAGGTCCGGGCTGCCTCAGCTACGGGCTCGCATTGCGGATCGATCCGGCCGGCCCGACCGCGACCATCAGCGGGACGAACCACTGGGTGATGGAACGACAGCGCCGGGCGATGGCCACGCTGCTCGGGGACGGCGTCCACGTCCGGGGCCACACCGACCTGGCGCTCGCGACGGCGTCGGGCGAACGGAAATTCTCCGGCAACGCCCAGCGGCGGAAGCGCGACGCGCTGCTCTTCCACGGCACGATCCTGCTCCGCTTCGACCTGCCGCTCATCGCCGATGTCCTCCGGCCGCCTTCGCTGGANCCGGATTACCGCGGGAAACGGAGCCACCTCGANTTCGTCGTGGANACCGGTCTGGCCAAGTCCGCGGTCATCGCGGCCCTCTGCTCGGAATGGCGNGCANCCGGGCAGCACCCGTCNCCGCCGGACGCCGCCGCGGAGGCCGCCGCCGGGCGTTACCGTCAACCGGAGTGGAACCTTCGCCGCTAGACGCCGCCCCGGCGACCGGCCGTCCCGGCGCCGCGGTCCGGAGCCGGCGATGCCTGAGTTTTGGCAAATCCATGTTCACCGGGATCGGGTCGTGGTTATCCTCGGCCCCGTCTAACACATGAAGGTCACCCTGAACTGGCTGAAGCGCTACGTCGCTTTCGATTGGTCGCCCGAAGAACTCACCGAACGGCTCACGATGCTCGGCCTCGAGGTCGAAGGCGTGCAGAAGCTCGGCGGCGAGTTCGCCGGCGTCGTCGTCGCGCAGGTGCTGTCGCGCGACAAGCATCCGAACGCCGACAAGCTCTCCGTCTGCCGCGTGGCCGACGGCACCGGTGAGCGGCAGATCGTCTGCGGTGCGCAGAATTTCCAGGCCGGTGACAAGGTCCCGCTCATCCTCCCTGGCGCATCGCTCCCGCCGAAACCCGGCGACAAGGAGCCGTTCACCATCAAGGTCGGCAAGATCCGCGGCGTCGAGTCGCACGGCATGATGTGCTCGCCGACCGAGCTGGGATTGCCCGAGGTCGTGGACGGCCTGTTGATCCTTCCTATCGACGCCCAGGTGGGCCAGCCGTTCGCCGAGCATCTCGGCCGCTCCGGCAGCGACGTCGTGTACGACCTCGAGGTCACCCCCAACCGCCCGGACCTCAACTCCCTCATCGGCATCGCCCGCGAGATCGCCGCCGTGACCGGCAACCCGCTCCGCATCCCTGCCGCCGAGCTGCCGCCGGCGTCCGTCGGCGCAGAGGACGTCGCGGACCTCGTCTCGGTGACGTTGGAGGCCGCGGACCTTTGCCCGCGCTACACCGCCCGCGTCGTGAAGGGCGTGAAGATCGGGCCCAGCCCTGATTGGTTGCGCTCCGCGCTCGAAAAGGTCGGCATCCGCAGCATCAACAACATCGTCGACATCTCGAACTACGTGATGCTCGAGACCGGCCAACCGCTCCACACCTTCGACTATCGTCTCATCAGCCGCGGCGACGACGGCAAGCCGGCCATCGTGGTCCGCCGCGCCGGAGCGGACGAGAAGTTCACCACTCTCGACGGCAAGGCGCACGTGCTCTCACCCGACCACCTCCTGATCGCCGACAGCCAGAAAGGCATCGCTCTCGCCGGCGTCATGGGCGGCCAGGGCACCGAGATCAACGACGCGACCGTCGACGTCCTCATCGAATCCGCCTACTTCACCCCGGCCCACATCCGCCGGACGAGCAAGTCGCTCGGGCTCCGCACCGACGCCAGCTACCGCTTCGAGCGCGGTGCCGACATCGAGGCCAGCGAACGCGCCGGACGCCGTTGCGCCGAGCTCATCCTCGAGACCGCCGGCGGCACGCTCGCCCGCGGCGTCGTGGACGCCTATCCCGGATCGGCGAAGGCAAAGACCCTCGTGCTCCGCCATGAGAAGACGGCCGCGTTGCTCGGCATCGAGATCCCTGCGGAGACGCAGGCCCGGATGCTCGCGAGCCTCGGGCTCATCGCGGTGACCGACGCCGCGGCGCCCGGGACCAGCGTGTGGTCCGTGCCGTCGTGGCGCGTGGACCTGAAACGCGAGGTCGACCTGATCGAGGAGGTCGCGCGGCTGTTCGGCGTCGACAAGATCCCGTCCACCGCGCCCCGANGCGCCACCGGGACCCATCCGTTCGACCCGGTCCGCGACCAGTTCGCGGAGGTCCGCCGCCTCCTGACGGGACTCGGCCTCGACGAGGCGCAGGGCCAGACGTTGATCAACGACGCCGCGGCGCAGCTCGTGGCACCGGGGCTCGTCCTGCTGGCGAACCCGCTCAGCAGCGACATGGACGCGCTGCGTCCGTCGCTCCTGCCCGGGCTGCTCGACACCCTGAGACACAACCTCACCCGCAAGAACGGCGACGTCCGGCTCTTCGAGGTCGGGCGCGTCTTCACGCTCGTCGACGGCCGTCCAAAGGAAGGTTGGCGCATCGCCATCGCCCTCACCGGCGCGCGCGCCCCCGGCTTCTGGAGCGGCGCCGACCGCGACGCCCGCTGCGACCTGCACGACCTCAAGGGGATCCTGGAAGAGTTCTCCGAGCACTGCGGTCTGCGCGGCATCACCTACACGGCGCGGCCGGAGAGCACCGGGCTCTTCCTCGAATCCGCGGCCCTCGCGCTCGGCGGCCGACAGGCGCTCGGCCAGATGGGCCAGCTCTTGCCCAAGCTCGCCAAGCAACATGACCTCCGCGACGCCGTCCTGCTGGCCGAACTGGACCTTGATCTGGTGCTCGCGCGCCGGAACGCCGTCCGTTCCTTCAAGCCGTTGCCGCAATTCCCCTCGATCCGCCGCGACGTCGCGATGCTCGTGGCCGAGGCCACGACGCACGACGACGTGCAACAGGTCGTCCGGCAGACCAAGCCGGCCAACTTGGAAAGCGTCGAGCTCTTCGACGTGTTCCGGGGCGGCCACGTGCCGGCGGGCCAGAAGAGCCTGGCCTACGCCTTCACCTACCGCGCCGCGGACCGCACGTTGACCGATGGCGAGGTGGGCCCGGCCCACACGCGTCTGGTCGAAGCGTTCAAGCTATCGCTGAAGGCCGCGATGCGGGAATAGCAACGCGGAGGCCGTCGCTGTCGGCCGGGACGGATCGCGGGACCACGGCTGGGGCGCGGTCCTGGATCCATGGTTGCGGCGGCACCGAGGTATCTTGAGCATCCCCCCTATCCTTTCTCCGCCCTCGGCCCCGAACCGATGACCCTGATCCCTTCCGCGACGGCGCCCGCGACGCGAACGGTCCTGTCACCAGGGATCTTCGCGCGGTCCCGCGTGCCGATGGCCTCCTTCGCGCTGTGGGCGGGGGCTTCGGAGGTCTTCGCCGCCCCTGCGGATGCCGCGGGTCCCGCGACCGACCTCTGGATGGGGGCCACGATGGCTTTGCTGGCTGCCTCGGCGGCGATGGGATGGCTCTGGGTCCGGCAAGGTCGGAAGCTCCGCGACGAGCAGGCCAAGCGTCTGGGCGTCGAGGCCGAGGTCGAGCAGACCGTGGCGAAGCGGACCGCCCGCCTCGAACAGGTCGTGGCCGACCAGGGCCGGGCCGAGGAGTCGCTCCGGGCACAGCAGGCTTTCGTGCGCACGGTGATCGACGCCGTGCCCGCGCCGGTGTTCGTCCGCGATGAACAGGGCCGTTACCTGCTCGCGAACGAAGCGATGGTCCGCGCGACGGGCGTGCCGCTCTCGGAGCTCATCGGCAGACGGCCCGGCGAGTTCCCGGGCAACATCCGCGCCAGCGCCATCACCGGCGAACTCGTCCCGATCGGCACCGAGCGGGCCATGTCGGAGGAGCGATCCGTCGACGTCGAGGGGCGGACGCGTTGGCTCGAGGTCACGACCCGTGCGTTGATTTACCCGGACGGCGCGCGCTGGACGTTGGGCATCGCGTCCGACGTGACCGACCGCAAGATCGCCGAGCTGGCCCTGGTGGGCGCCAAGGAGACGGCCGACGCCTCGAACGAGGCCAAGGGCGATTTCCTCGCCCGCATGAGCCACGAGATCCGCACGCCGATGAACGCGGTCATCGGCATGACCAACCTGCTCCTCGGCACGACGCTCGACGCGCAGCAGCGGGATTTCGCGGAGACCGTCCGGCACAGCGGCGAGAGCCTGCTGTCGGTGATCAACGACATCCTCGACTTCTCCAAGATCGAGGCGGGCGAGCTCCACATGGAAAGCCTCGACTTCGACCTGGTCGAGACGCTGGAGGACAGCTTGGAGCTCCTCGCCGAGCGCGCCCACGGCAAGGGCATCGAACTCGTTCTTTCCTTGGCGGACGGCCTGCCGACGAAACTGCGCGGGGACCCGGGCCGGTTGCGGCAGGNGCTGCTGAACCTGGTCGGCAACGCGGTGAAGTTCACGGACCAAGGCGAGGTGGTCGTCGCTGTCTCCCACATCGCCGCCGGTCGCGACAAGGGCGACCTGCGCGTCGAGGTGCGCGACACCGGCGTCGGGATCTCCGCGGCGGCCCAGGCGAACCTGTTCCAGCCGTTCTTCCAGCCGGACGCGGCGGCGAACCGGCGCTATGGCGGG
>JGI25920J50251_10000181_pt1 | contig 19706 bp, 24 predicted proteins | sample LauGreBMM110DCMD_2_FD_50251 | JGI IMG/M metagenome (IMG submission 50251) | reverse complement strand
TGCTTTAACATTTTTTTTCATCCCTGCTCAGCATCCAAGACCTAAAAGACAATACCAAAATGAGGGGATACAAGCCAAAATTGATGATACCTGGATGTAGCAGCACAGCTACCATCAAGACCAGAAGCAGGAGGCTGTAGTACCTGAGGTATTTTTTCAACCATTGTTGAGGCCTGTTGAGGCAGAATGCAACCAGCAAGTTGATCGGCATTGCCCATAGCAAGTTGATGTTGTAGGCAAAACTCTGGTGATCGGTTCCGAACCACGTAAAAAGCAATACCAGGCCAAGCAGGCCAGATACAACAAAAATGACCCTGTCCATGATCGACTGAAATGAAACCATGCCTTTCGNCCTTAAAAAAGAAGGAAGGATGACCAAAAAAGAGAGGATTGAAAAGCAAAATAAAGGTGTTTTCCAGAAGGGCAGTTTCACGGGAAGTTCTTGTGCATTGGGCAAATNCACCTGATCTCTTTCTACCAACTTTCCATTTCCTTTAACGGCAAGGGATACTCCCTGGGCAAGGTAATCTGGCAAGAACATGCATTCAACTGTAGTCATGGTTTTATCTGCACCAATGCCCAACAACAGATCAATGCCAAGGGTTGTCCATTGCATCTCTGCCCTTGACAGATAATTGTGCAGATAATCCCGAAAGGACGTTCCGTTTTCAGCAAAGGCACTGGGTTCAAAAGCATTNTCTTTGTTGGTCTTNAAAATAATATCCCTCAGCCTGGTGGCACAGTTGTCGTATAAAAAATCATATTTGTAATACCGGTTCTCTTCCCGCACATTGTCAAAAAGGCTGTGCTGGATTTCTTTTTTTTCGGCAGGGCTCAGCTGCAAAACCTGCTCTGTCACCCCTCTTTTGAAATANGCATATTCGTAAAGAAAATCAGGAAAGCTTTGCTGGCTGAGAAAATACATCAGCTTGCCCCGAACAAATTTTGAATAGAAATCTGGATCATCAAAATTGAATGTACCATAGTTGTAGATGATGTCGGTATTGGCCGCTGTATCAACAATCCTCAACGCGGTATGACCAAACACTGAATACAATTCAGCTCCGGGGGCACAGGTAATCAGGCTGACCTGCAAGCGACTGCTGTCTGGCGCAGCATGGCTTGAACCTGCGATCAGCAGCAGTACCAAAGCAATGAAATAAGTTTTGAGGATGCGCATGATCTAGCGGCTGTAGTTTGGGGCTTCTTTGGTAATGGCCACATCGTGTGCATGGCTTTCCCTGATGCCTGCATGGGTGATCCGAATGAATTGTGCTTGCTGGAGTTCCTGCACATTTTTCGCACCACAATAGCCCATACCAGCCCTCAATCCGCCAACATATTGGGTGATCACTTCACTGAGATGCCCTTTGAAGGGAACCCTGCCTTCAATTCCCTCAGGNACCAATTTCTTGATCCCTTCCTCGACATCCTGAAAATACCTGTCACTGCTGCCTTGNTGCATGGCTCCAATCGAACCCATCCCACGGTATTGTTTGAACTTTCTTCCTTCGTAAATAATGGTCTCACCCGGGCTTTCCTCAACACCTGCAAAAACACTGCCCATCATGACGGTGGATGCTCCGGCTGCGAGGGCTTTGACAAAATCACCTGTATACCTGATGCCTCCGTCTGCGATGATGGGAACATTCATTTTTTTCAACGCAGAAGATGCTTCGAGGATTGCAGTGATTTGAGGCACGCCGGCTCCTGCAACAATGCGGGTTGTACAGATGGAACCCGGACCAATGCCTACTTTCACACAATCAGCCCCTGCATCGGCCAATGCCTTTGCTCCGGCTGCTGTTGCTACATTCCCTGCAATGATGCTCAGGTTCTTGAAATTCTTTTTCAACAATTTGAGTGAATCCACCACCCCTTTGGTATGGCCATGGGCACTGTCAAGACAGACCACATCTACACCAATTTGCTGCAGGGCTGCTGTTCTGTCGAGCATGTCTTTGGTGATGCCCAAAGCTGCGCCTACGCGCAACCTTCCAAATTCATCCTTGACTGCATTGGGAAAACTCTTCAATTGTAATATATCCCGGTAGGTGATTAAGCCTTTCAGTTGACCATTCCTTGACACTACCGGCAGCTTTTCTATCTTATAATTCTGGAGGATTTTTTCCGCTTTCTTGAGGTCAGTTCCTTCCGGTGCAGTCACCAGGTTTTCCCGGGTCATCACCTCACTTACTTTCTTCTTTTTATTGGTTTCAAACCTGAGGTCGCGGTTGGTCAGAATACCCACCAGTTTGTTGGTTGCACTCACGATGGGGATACCACCAATCTTGTTTTCTTTCATCAACCTGAGGGCATCTGCAATGGTTGCATCCTCATGCAATACAACAGGATCAATGATCATGCCGCTTTCACTTCTTTTCACCCGACGAACCTGTTCGGCCTGTTGGTCAATGCCCATGTTCTTGTGCAAAATGCCAATCCCTCCTTCCCTTGCCAATGCAATGGCAAGGGTTGCTTCTGTTACAGTATCCATCGCTGCAGAGAGCAGTGGTATGTTCAAAACAATGTCTTTGGTAAGATGCGTAGCGATGTTGACCTCCCTGGGCAATACGTCTGAATATGCCGGAACGAGCAATACATCATCGAAGGTTAGGCCTTCTCCAAAAAATTTGGGGGTTTGTTGATTTCTTGTTGCCATATGCGAAGATAAGAAAAATTTAAAAAAATCCCTACGGCTGACAAATTCCGTATAATTTACCCGGTAAACTTGTGATCAGCCCAGCCATTTCCAAAGACAATACATGCGCAGATACCAAGCCAGGATTGAGCCCTGATAGATTTGTCAGCAGATCTATCGGACAGGGATCATGGTGGCTGATGATGGATAAAATAACATTTTCCTCATCTGAAAGAGAAGCTTTCATCGCATGCTGAACCTTGGATGATTGGTGCTGGTCTTCGGCCCAGTTCATGAATTCAACCAGGTCTTGTCCGCAAGTGATCAGGTTGGCCTTGTGGTTGCGGATCAATTGGTTGCAACCTTTGCTGCTGGGGTCGGTTGCCCTTCCCGGATAAGCCAGTACATCCTTGTTGTAGCTGTTGGCGATGTCTGCAGTAATCAGGCTACCACCCTTTGATCCACTTTCCACCACTACAACCGCATCTGCCATTCCAGCGACAATCCTGTTTCTCTTGGGAAAATTTTGTTTTTCAGGTTGAATGCCCTGCATGAATTCTGACAGCAGCCCACCCTGCTGCAACATGTCAGCGGCAAGCGCTTTGTTGGCATGTGGATACAATTGATCAAGACCATGACCCAGTACACCGATGGTCTCCAACGTGTTGTTCAATGCTTCCTTGTGTNCAACAGTATCAATACCNTAGGCCAGACCACTCACCACCATTACATTGTATTGNCCCAATACAGCCATCAACTCTACCACCCTATCTTTTCCGTATTGGCTGGGAGACCTTGTACCGACAACACTGACCACACGTTTGTTCAACAGGCCTGATGAGCCTTTATAAAACAATACATGCGGAGCATCCATGCAATGCTCAAGTTTTGAAGGATAGCCTTGGTTCCCTTTTACCAAAACCTTGATGTGATTTTTTTGAATGAAGCGCCACTCTGCTTCAACACGTTGCTGAACATGGCAGTTCCTGATGGATGCAGCACGAACAGTTCCGATGCCGGGAACCTCTTCCAGTGCTTTGGCGCTTGCGCTTAACACAGATGCTGCTGATCCAAAATGTTTCAGGAGAATGCCAATCTGGACATCCCCCACTTGAGGAATCATGGTCAAACTGAGGTGTTGCAAAAGTTCTGCGTCGTTCATGGCAGGCAAAACTAATTGTCCCCAAGCCTGCACAAATGAGATTTATACGAAATCAAAACGTATTAAAACTTCTCAATAAAGTGAAAACATCAATTGTTTGAAATAACCGTCATCTCTGTTCTTCGGTTCAAGGTGCGGCCCGGTTCTGTGGCATTGTCTGCAACCGGCTGAGCAGCCCCAAATCCTTTGTGGGTAAGCCTTGCAGCAGCAATTCCCTTTGTGATGATATACTCCACCACTGCCTTGGCCCTGGATGCAGACAAAACAAGGTTATCCGCATCTTTTCCAACATTATCGGTATGACCACTGATCTGAACCTTGAGTACTGGATTCTCGCGAAGGATAGATACAATTTTTTCCAGCTCTGCGATGGATTCAGGCAACAGTACAAATTTTCCAGTTTCAAAAAGAATATTGCGCAACACGATATTGGCTCCTTTTGAGAAAGGTTGCAATGGAATGTTCACTTCAAAATGATCACCAGAAACCACCTCCTTGAGCATGAACCGGTTGGAATAAAAAAGGTAGCCTTTTTTGTTAACGCTGAACGCATAATCGCGGCCCAGCGGAAGGGTTGAGAGATAGTTGCCATCAGCATCCGTCTGCAACTCAGTGACCACCCGTTTGCTGTTGAGATCAATCAACTCTACAATCGCGCTCAAGCCCTTTCCGGTAGCACTGTCATAGACCTTGCCCTGTACCCAGGTGGTATTGAGGGGGCGAAGATCTTCCCTTAATGCAAAGGTGAATATGTCCAACCCACCTCGGCTATCAGCCCTGTCACTTGAATAAAAAGCATTGACACCATTGGCTGCTACAATCAGGCCACCTTCGTTATCAATCGTATTGATGGGATAACCAAGATTTACCGCCGTATCAAAGCCACTTAATTTTTTCTTTGAAAAAAAGATATCCTTCCCACCATATCCCTGTAACCCTGAAGAGGTAAAATACAGGGTCTCATTGTCTGCATGCATGAACGGTGCACTTTCATCTCCAGCAGTATTGACAAGCGGCCCAAGGTTTTGTGGTGAAGACCATCTGCCATTCGGGCGAAGCCTGGAAACATAGATATCCGAACCGCCATATCCTCCTGGCCTGTTGGAAGAGAAATAAAGTTCCTGCTTGTCTGGTGAAAGACAAGGCGTTGACTCCCAAGCATCTGAATTGATGGCTTCTCCAAGGTTTTCCCTTTTGCTCCACCCTGAAGCAGTGAGAAAAGAGATGTAGATATCGCAACTGCCATAGCCATCAGGAAAATTACATCCCGCATACACCAGCCACCTGCCATCNTGNGAAATATGCTGGGCNCCTTCATTGAAGGGTGTATTGACCGTGCCCTGCAGCGGTGTTGCCTGCGCCCATTTGTTGTCGGCTGCATTGGCCTCATAAAAGTCTTCATTGCTGCCATTGACGCGGCGGGTAAATACAAGGGTCTTTTCATCAATGGTCAGTGAAGGGAAATATTCTGGGAAAATGAATTGATGGCATCTCCGGCATTCCGAAACCCGGAACTGGAAAGCTGAGGGTGTTGATGGGATTGTTCAACGGCAAATGCATAATTTTTTTTCCTGAATGTACCTGCCTTGATAGAATTTTCATTCAGTTTGGGGATTGCCAAAAAAAGGTCTGCTGCTTTCAAGGCTTCCTGGAATTTCCCCATTCCAGCCAGGTTGATGCTGTAGGGAAGCAAGTACTCCCTAGCATAAGCAGAATCCATCGAAAAAGCGCTGCTGTAGGCAGTTACAGCCTCATTATAGCGCTTCAATTCTCCAAGGATTCCTGCCTTGGAAAGTTGGGCGTCAAGATAAGCAGGATCGTTCTCCAATGCCAGGTTGATCAGTCCCAATGCATCCTGGTAAAGATCCTGATCGGCATATTCCAATGCCTTGGCGTAAAGGGCCTTGTTCTTTTTAGCAATCTTTAAAGGATCATATTGCTGGGCAAACCCAATCTGAAAAAAAGAGGCCAACAAAACAATGATCAATATGCGCATCCATGAAATTACTTTATTTAACAAAATGGAGGGTGCTATGATTTGTTAATGTATTGAGCCCAGGGAAATATGGGTCAATCAACTGATTCATTCCATTGATGAAAGATCAGGGAATATCCAGGAATTTATGGGTTTGAAGCGAGAATTTCCATTGAGGATTTGCCTTCACATGGTCAATGATCAATGGGTTCATTGCTGCAGCCCTGCTCCATTCGGGTTGCAGATAAAGCAAACAATCTTTGGAAACCTTTGCCGCATATTGTTCGGCCCAGTCAAAATCACTCTTGTTGTAAATGACGGTTTTCAATTCATGGGCTGCTGCAATCATTTCATCCAGCGGTGCCTTGAATTTTTTGGGTGAAAGGCAGATCCAATCCCAGTTGCCTGATAGCGGATGGGCTCCGGACGTCTCAACATGTGTACGAATGCCTTGGGCTTTTAGCATTTCAGTAAGCGCATCCAGGTTGTGCATCATGGGTTCTCCCCCGGTGATGACAGCAATCTTTGTGCCCGAGGCAACTACCGATGCAACAATTTCAGTGATGGGCACCAGTGGATGTTTGGAAGCATCCCAGCTGTCTTTGACATCACACCAGACACATCCTACATCACATCCACCCAAGCGGATAAAATAAGAGGCATGCCCCGTAAAACGGCCTTCCCCCTGAAGGGTATAAAAATGTTCCATCAACGGAAGCGCTACAATTGGATTGGGTTCCATTGATCAGTCTTTTGCGGCGCAAGCCTTGAAAGTGTTCATCATCAATGCTGCAATGGTCATGGGGCCAACACCGCCTGGCACTGGCGTGATGTAGCTGCAAAGCGGTGCAACGTTTTCGAAATCAACATCTCCTTTGATGNCAAAACCAGATTTTTTGGAATCGTCTTCAACCCTGGTTATGCCTACATCCACGACTACAGCGCCTTGCTTCACCATGTCTGCTTTCAAAAATTCAGGACGGCCCAGGGCTGCAATGATGATATCCCCTTGCAGACAAATTTCCTTGAGGTTGGGAGTATGCGAATGGCAAACCGTAACGGTGCAATTGCCCGGATATTCATTCTTGTTGAGCATGATGCTGATGGGGCGGCCAACGATATTGCTCCTGCCAATTACAACGGCATGCTTTCCTTTTGTTTCAATACCATAATGTTCGAGTAACAACAAAATACCATAGGGCGTTGCAGGATAAAATGCAGGCAATCCCTGCACCATTCTTCCAACGCTTTCAGGATGAAATCCATCAACATCTTTGGAAGGAAGAATTGTTTCAATGATTTTCTGCTCGGAAATGCCTTTGGGAAGTGGCAGCTGAACCAAGATTCCATCCACATCAACATCTTCATTGAGTTCGTTGAGTTTGAAAAGCAGCTCCTGTTCGGTAACGCCAGCATCAAGCCTGATCAGGGTAGATTTATATCCAACTTCAGAGCAAGATTTTACTTTGTTCGCAACATAGGTTTCACTGGCTCCATTGTTGCCAATCAGGATGGCTGCCAAGTGGGGCAGCTTCTTAGCTTGCAGGATTCTTTCCTCCGTTTGGGTCTTTAACCTGTCTTTTACTGCCTGCGAAACAAGCTTTCCATCGAGCAATTTCATGGGGCAAAGGTACAGTCGGGGAAAATGACACCCAAATATGATGTTTTTCCCCTTTTCCATCACCGGGGGGAACACATCTTTACAACATGAAGTGGATGATGATGTGGGTGATGATGCCAATGATGGCCAGTGCGCAAGCTATTTCTGGAACCGATGCCTTCCTGCCATTTGGCTTGTTGGCGTATAAAAAAACTGGCCAACTAGCGGCCTCTACAGTTGAACTGGCAGCAGCCAATGCTTTTCAAACCATTCCTCAGGTTGGATTTCATGCAGGCAACAGGTTCATGGTCAAGGAAATGAACCATGCGGGCATCGCTTTTATTTTGCCGCAAAAAAATGGCGCCCTGGGGTTTTCTGGAAGGTTCGGTGGAGGGGGGCTCTTCGCAGGTTTTTCAGGCAGCGCATCATTGGGGATGAAAATCCATGAACAATTGGGCATTGGGCTATCGATGGAACTGACAGGATTCAAGTGGTTGGGNCAATCCGCAAGCATGGGCATGCAGGCAAAAGGGGGCATGCTCTATTGGATCAATCCTAAAACAGCATTGGGATTTCAAGTGAACCAATGGTTTTCATTGGGAAGAAGGGTAGGAAATTCCAACAGCATGACGCGTGAACTGATTACTGGCATGGGCACTGCTGTCAATGCACAGCTTTACATCGCGATGGAAATACGAAAAAGAACCCATGAACTGACAGAAATATCCGGCCTGGTGGAATGGCAGGCAGCAGCATCTATCGGCTTGCTGGCCGCTATCAATTCGACAAGTCACTCCTTCATGATGGGCATCTCAAAAAGCATTGACAAGAATAAATGGGGGATCTTTTTCAATAATCACCCACAGCTGGGGCTTTCAGGAAGTTTAACAATGAACCATGGGCTTGCAAAATAAGCATACCGTTTTGATGGTGGCCCTGATCATCATGCAATTCATCCATTGCGCAACAGGAAGAGATGGAAGACATTGCAGAGAGTGCTATCGGTCATGAGCAGGCACCTCAACAGGACATCAATGAAATGCATGGTACAGGTTTTATAAAAAAGTACAACATCAACACCATCACTGAAGCGTTGCTTGAAAACTTATTTTTTTTGAAGCCCAACCAAATCAAGCAGTTCATTCTTTACCGAAAAAACTTTGGCCATTTCATCAGCCTCATGGAATTGCAGGCAGTTCCGGATTGGGATCCATTCACCATCAGGAAAATACTGCCCATGCTCACCCTTGAAACTGAACAACCGCTTGTGCCTGCACTCAAACAAAGGATCAAAGAAGGAGGACATAGGCTCTTGTACAGAACTGGCGGACAATTAAAAAACATCACCGGAAATGAAGACACCTTGAAACATCAATACAAACAATTGGTCAGTTACCGTTTTAATTTTAGGGACCTGTTGCGATGGGGCATCACGGCTGAAAAAGATGTGGGAGAAAAAAGTCTTGCTGACCATTACAGCCTGTTTGTTCCATCAGCAAAAAAGGCATCCTAAAAAACTTGGTGATGGGAGACTATACGGTCAACATGGGTCAAGGACTGATCCGTTGGCAGGGATATGCCCTGGGGAGAAGCAGCAACATGATGAGCTGTTTCAAGCAGGGGGAACTTTTCAGGCCCCATACGGGAACGGATGAAAACCGCTTCTGCAGGGGATTGCGGTTCATTTACAAAAAAATGCAATTGAATTGGGCGCATTTGTGAGCAACAAAAAAATCGATGCCAACATCATCACCGATACTACAACCAACAAGGCTTGGGCAAGCTCCATGTTGTTGTCTGGATTGCACCGAACGAACAATGAATTGATGGATAAAAAGGCATTGCAAGAATTCATTGCGGGAGCAACCCTAAAAGTCAACAGCAAGTTCGGCAAGAGCAGTATTAACATCGTTCATACGGCATTTGATCATCCGATTAAAAAAAGAGAGGAACCCTACAACCATTTTGCCATCAATGGAAGGCAGTGGCAAAATGCCAGTATTGACCACGCTGTTTCCACAAGGATGGGTTTTTTATTTGGCGAAATGGCGATGGATAAAAAGGGCAATAAAGCGGTCATTACCGGACTGATCAAGAGCCTTGGTCCATCCCTGGATATGGCGTTGTTGTACAGGAATATGGGAATTCAATTCCGCTCGCTGGCATCCAATGTTTTTTCAGAGAGCCAGGAGTCTGGCAATGAAAAAGGATTTTTTTTCAACATCAATTATACGCCTTCACCCCAGCATAGGTTTGAGGTATATGCAGACCAATACCAACATGATTGGCCCACCTTCAGCAACCCCGGTAAAAAAACGGGAAACATCTATTCTCTTCAACACACCTATCGGCCCAACAAAAAAACGGAGATATATGGAAGAATCCAATCAGACAACAACAGCCTTAAACTCAGGATTCATGCCTCATTCATGCCCATGCCCGGATTGACCTGCAGGTTGAGAAATGAAATGATCAGGATACAATCGGTTACAGGAAATATAGAAAGAGGACAGTTGGCCTATCTTGAACTGATCTATAAGCCCGCATTACAGCCCTTTTCAGCCAGTGCACGGTGCAGTTTTTTTGATACGGATGGATATTCAACCAGAATATACGCTTATGAGCGGGACCTGCCGGCATACTATGCCGTTCCTCCCCATTATGGAGAAGGAGCAAGCGTATACGTTGTTGTGCAATACAAATTGAGCAAATCGCTGCAATGCGCCGGAAAATGGAGCACGGACAAGAAAAAGAATGAATGGAGGGCCCAGGTAATCTGGCAATGGGGATCATGATTTATACAAGAAAATGAAGCTGTATATTTGTACCCTCAAACAAATCAAATGAGCGAACAAACACAGAACCAACTCAACATTGAAATATCAGAAGAAATAGCAGAAGGCCAATATGCCAACCTTGCGATCATTACCCATAGCCATGCAGAATTTGTGGTGGATTTTGTGGCTGTTATGCCAGGCACCCCAAAAAGCAAAGTGAAGTCAAGGATCATCCTAACACCACAACATGCAAAGCGTTTGTTGCATGCATTGGAAGACAACCTCAATAAATTTGAGGATGCGCATGGCAAAATAAAAGACTTTGAAGAAGTACAGATTCCTTTCCAATTTGGAGGACCTGTTGCTCAGGCATAGCCAATATCCAGAAAGATCAATTCAATGATTCAACAGAAATGGTCTTGTTGATCTTGGAAATCAATCCCTGCAAAACTTTCCCAGGCCCAACCTCTGTAAAGCTGGTGGCCCCATCCAAGATCATGGCTTCAATGGTTTGTGTCCAGCGGACAGGCCCAGTTAATTGGTCAATCAGGTTTTGTTTGATTTCCTCAGGTTCTGTTACCGCCTTTGCGACAACATTCTGGTATACCGGACAAATGGGGCGATGAAAGGATGTTGAAAGAATGGCCTTTGCCAACTCTGCTTTTGCAGGTGCCATCAAAGGAGAATGGAATGCACCGCCCACTGGCAATTTTATCGCCCTTTTTGCTCCTGCAGCCTTCATCCTTTCACAAGCAAGATCAATGCCTGCATTCGATCCACTGATCACCAACTGACCGGGGCAATTATAATTGGCTGGAACGACTATTTCCCCAGTTTCCTGCTGAATCTCATGACAGACCCTTTCAGCCACATCATCAGCCAACGCCAGGACAGCTGCCATGGAAGAAGGATTGGCCTCACAGGCTTTTTGCATGGCCATAGCCCTTATGCTCACCAACTTCAATGCATCTTCAAATGGCAAAGTACCATTGACCACCAGCGCGGTAAACTCCCCGAGGGAATGCCCTGCAACCATGTGGGGGGATGCAGATTCGATCATTTTATAAGCGATGACAGAATGAAGGAATATGGCGGGCTGCGTAACTTTTGTCTGCCTCAGGTCTTCATCTGTTCCATTGAACATGATATCAGAAAGCCTGAAGCCTAAAATATCATTCGCCTGTTCAAAAAATCTTGTGGCGAATGCATTGCCCTCATAATGGTCTTTCCCCATTCCTGGAAACTGCGAGCCCTGCCCCGGAAAAACGTAAGCGTGTATCATAGGTATTGTTCTGTGAAGGTAAATAAACCTATTGAAAAAATGGGCGCCTGGTTAACACCTACCGTCCTTTTACCTATCAATACTGAATAATTAGTGCAACTTGGAGCCAATCAGCCTGATGAATTCGCTTCTTGTCTCATTTTTCTCAAATTCTCCACAAAATGCAGAAGTAGTGGTTACTGAGTTTTGTTTTTGAACTCCCCTCATCATCATGCAGAGGTGAGAAGCCTCAATAACTACTGCGACGCCAAGCGGGTTCAGGGTTTGCTGAATGACATCACGGATCTGGGTTGTCAGCCTTTCCTGCACCTGCAACCTCCTGCTATAGGTATCAACTACCCTTGCAATCTTGCTCAGGCCTGTGATCCAACCATTGGGGATATAGGCGATATGGGCCTTGCCGAAAAACGGCAACATGTGGTGTTCGCATAAACTGTACAATTCAATGTCTTTTACGATAACCATCTCACTCACGTCTTCGTGAAATTTTGCTGAGTTCAGGATAACCTTAGGATCAATTTGATAGCCCTGCGTCAGGAACTGCATGGCCTTGGCCACCCGCTCAGGAGTTTTAACAAGTCCCTCCCGATCAGGATCCTCTCCCAGCAATCCTATCGAGCCTCTGTAATGTTCAATAAGACCTGAAGTAACCTTTTCATCGTATTGTTCTATCTTGGTATATGCCATGTTGTTATTTTAATTGGTAGGGATATTCCACAAAATTTCGGGGTGTTTCATATAAACGCACCTGTAGGTCCAAATGTTCATTGATCAGCGGCCTCAAAATCCCAAAGATGACGATGGCAATGTTTTCAGCAGAAGGATTCAGGTCCGCAAAGGCTGGTACATCGAGGTTCAGGTTCTTGTGATCAAATTTGTCCAGGATATTTTCAGCAATCAGGTCTGAGAGGACTTTCATGTCAATNACATATCCTGTTTCAGGATCCACTTCACCAACNACTTTTACAATTATCACATAATTGTGACCATGGTAATTGGGCAGGTTGCATTTCCCAAAAATAAGTTTGTTTTGCTCAGCACTCCAGGCAGCATTGTTCAACCGGTGTGCTGCATTAAAATGTTCTTCTCTGTAAACTGCCACTTTTTCGCCCATATACCAATAGAATTTAAGGTGATAAAAGAATAACGCAACGGAAGAGGCATTGTTTGACCGCTGGAGGCTAATCTCCAAAATACTCCACAAAGATGCGGGGTGTTTCAACCAATTTGATGCAGTGAAGCTGGACACCTTTGGGCATATGGGGTGCCAATTGGCCCCAAATTTCAAAGACCAGGTTCTCTATGGAACAGATCTTCCCTTGCATAAAAGGTATATCCAGGTTGAGGTTGCGGTGATCCAGTACATCCACAACAAATTCCTTGATGATTTTACTGAGCAGTTTGGCGTCAACAATGAACCCAGTATCTGGATCAGGAGCACCCTTGACCGTCACAAAAAGTTCAAAATTATGCCCATGCCAGTTTTCATTGGCGCATTTTCCAAAAACAGCATCGTTCTGCTCGGTTGTCCATTGAGGATTGTACAGCTTGTGTGCTGCGTTAAAATGTTCCCGTCTGGTCAAATAAAATGTTGGCATATGTTTGTTAGGGGTGCAAAGTTAAGCAGCATTATCAAAAATTCCGCTTGAAATATGAATCCAAGCCCAATAATGGATGCTATTCGATAGAATTGATGAACTTTACCGAATGAATGTCTTGGTTATCGCGGCAACAGAGAGNGAGCTTACGGGCATAAAGGAAATCTCCTTTGCCCGTCCATCCTTGATGGTCCAAACTGCAGTCACCGGTGTGGGGCTCTTGCCTTCCACGTATGCCATCATGCAATTGATTGCCATGTCAAAGCCAGACTTGATCATCCAGATTGGCATTGCCGGCAGCTTTAACCCTTCACTGGTATTGGGAACAGCGGTAACTGTCAGAAAAGAGATATTGGCAGACATGGGGGTTTATGAAAATAATGGCTACCACGATGTATTCGAATTGGGGCTGGCAGAAAAAAACATGCCCCCTTTTGAGCAGGGAGCCATTGTGAACCATCATGACATCCTGATGGAGGCTGTTTCACTGCCNGCCGTTTCGGCTGTATCCGTGAATGAAATCAGCACCTCAACAGAAAAAATAAACTTGTTTACAGAAAAATACAAAGCAGCCATTGAATCCATGGAAGGCGCATCACTTCACTATGTTTGTACCATGCAACAGATTCCCTTTATCCAGATCAGGGGGATTTCCAACCTGGTTGGAGAGCGTGATAANANGAAATGGAAAATCCCTGAAGCATTGCTTGCCGCAACAAATGCCTGCATCAACCTTATCAACAAGATCCAACTGCCATGAAACTGAGTTTGGGAATTTCACCTTGCCCCAATGACACCTATATTTTTGATGCCATGCTCCATGGCAAAATTGATACCGAGGGATTGGAATTCNTGCCCCGCCTGGAAGACGTGGAAACCCTGAACCAACTGGCCATTGAAGGATCCCTGGACATCAGCAAGGTGAGCTATGGAGTTGTTTTTCAATTGCTGCACCAGTACAGAATCCTTGAAGCAGGCAGTGCCCTTGGAAAAGGAGTGGGCCCCCTTTTTGTATCAAAAAATATCGGACATGATGAGGAAATTGATTTNTCGAAGATTCGTGTTGCCCTCCCCGGCATCAATACAACCGCTCATTTACTGTTCTCCCTTGCCTATCCGGAGATAAAAAATAAAACCTTCGTCCCCTTTCATGTGATTGAAGACATGGTGATCAATGATGAGGTTGATGCGGGTGTCATCATCCATGAAAACAGGTTCACCTACCAGCAAAAAGGGCTCAATAAGCTTTCAGACCTGGGAGATGTTTGGGAAAAACGGACAGGTGCTCCCATTCCACTCGGTGGGATCTTGGTGAGAAGATTGTTCGACCTTGATCTTGCCACCAAAATCAACAGGGTAATCAACAGGAGTTTGGCCTTTGCCAATGATCATGCCGATGCATTGCCTGCTTTTGTAACTGAAAATGCAAAAGAGATGAATGAGGAAGTGATGCGCAACCATATCAGCCTTTACGTCAACGAATTTTCCCTTGCACTCGGCCAAGAAGGCAGGTTGGCGGTAATGGAATTGATCAAAGCATCGGCGGCCTTGAACCAAAAAAGTCTCCTTGAAGGGCTGAGCCCGTTTTTGAACGAAAACTAGAAAAGCCCATANAGCTCAGCATCAATCTTTGCGATGATTTCTCCAAGATGCTCTTCATTTTCAACAAACTTGGTCTTGTCTACATTGATGACCAGCAAAGGTCCTTCCTTGTACCCTTCACTCCATTTGTTGTAATACTCATTCAAGCGCTTGAGGTAATCAAGGCGAATATTTTCCTCATACTCCCTTCCCCGTTTCTGGATCTGGCCGACCAAAGTAGGCACTGAAGCCTGGAGGTAGATCATGAGATCTGGAGGCTTCACCATTTGGCGGAGGTTTTGAAAGAAATCGAAATAATTATCAAAATCACGCTTGCTCATCAGGCCCATCTCATGGAGGTTGGGCGCAAATATATACGCATCCTCATAAATGGTTCTGTCCTGGATAACTGTTTCAGTACCCTTGCTGATCTCAATCAGCTGGTTCAGTCGGCTGTTGAGAAAATAGATCTGAAGATTGAAGCTCCAACGGGGCATGTCTTCATAGAAATCAAACAGATAAGGGTTTTGGTCCACGTCCTCAAACTGTGGAATCCACTTGTAGTGTTTGCTAAGCATTTCNGTGAGGGTTGTTTTCCCAGCACCGATATTTCCTGCTATTGCAACATGTTTTGGTTTTCTAGGTTTGGCCATAATATTCTGGTTCTAACCGGCTTTTAACGGTGAGACAAAATACATATTCATTTTCAATAAACCAAACCCATTGCATTTCGCACCAGGTCCATGGTTGCAACAGCGCTTTTCCTGGCCTTCTCGGCACCCAGCTGCATGGTGTCTTCCAGGTATNTTGAATCATTCCTGATGGACTCGGCCCTTTCCCTGATGGGTGAGATAAAAGCAACCATATCCTCCGCCAATTGCTTTTTCATGTCGCCATANCGAATGCTGCAGTTGTCGTAGGAACCCTCAAAGGATGCAACAACATCTGCTGCACTGACCAGGCGCATCAATTGAAATATATTTTCAATGTAGTCGGGTTTGGGCATGGTAAGGCTGGTTGGCCCACCATCTGTTTTGGCCTTCATCACTTTTTTTCTGATCACATCATCCCCATCGGCAAGGTAAAGGGTGGCCATCTGGTTTTCGCTCTTGCTCATTTTACCTGTTCCGTCTAAGCTGGGCACTTTTACCAGGTCTTCCCCAAAATTATAGGCCAATGGCTCTGGAAAAACTTCTCCATAGCGGTGGTTGAAGCGCTTGACAAAATTCCTTGCCATCTCCAGGTGCTGTTCCTGGTCTTTGCCAACAGGCACCCAGGTAGCACGGTGNAGAATGATATCTGCGGCTTGCAGTACCGGATAGGTCAGCAAACCTGCATTGATGTTATCNGGTTGTAACCTTGCCTTGTCTTTGAAGGTGGTTGTCTTTTCAAGTTCGCCCAAATAGGCCAACATGTTGAGGTACAAATAAAGTTCGGAGGTCTCCCGTATGTGGCTTTGGCAATACAAAGCTGCCTTATCCGGATNGATTCCGCAAGCGATGTTTTCTGCNAGTACACGGTGTACGTTTTCTTTGAGTTCTTTGGTATCCGGGTGTGTTGTAAGGGCATGCAGGTCTGCCACCATAAAATAGCAGGTGTACTCATCCTGTAATTTTACGTAGTTGCGCATGGCACCAAAATAGTTNCCCAGGTGCAGGAAGCCTGTCGGCCTGATCCCGCTCATAACGATCGCATTACCGTTTTTCATGCAGCAAAGATAATAAATGTAAAGGAGGGGATGACGCCCCCGTACCAGGCATTCCATTCATCAATAAAATACAGGCAATGGGTTGAAATGGATTAATTTNACAATGAAATTGAANAAATGGAACTCAACAAGGAAACCACCCAAAAACTGGCAGAACTCTCCAAGCTGGAATTCAATGACCAGGAACTGGCAGAAATTCAGGAAGACCTTGCCCAGATGATTGGCTTTGTTGAAAAACTCAATGAAATCGATACCACAGGCGTACAACCACTGACCCATATGGGAACAGACGGAAACAGGCTTCGTGAAGATGAGATCAAAGGGTCTATAGACAATGCAACCGCACTCAAGAATGCCCCCACCACTGAAGGGCCGTTTTTCACCGTGCCCAAAGTGATCAAAAAATAATACCATGTCTGATTTAGTCATCCACCTCGAAGAGATCAAGAAAAACTATATCATGGGCAGGCAGGAGCTTCAGGTGCTGAAAGGCATTTCCCTGGACATCCAACGCAATGAATATGTGGCCCTGATGGGGCCTTCCGGTTCAGGAAAAAGCACCCTGATGAATATCCTCGGATGCCTGGACTCTCCCTCATCAGGCAAATACATTTTGAATGGCCATGATGTGAGTACCATGCTGGACAACAGCCTGGCAGACATCCGGAACAAGGAAATTGGATTCGTGTTTCAACAGTTCAACCTTCTTCCCCGATTGAGCGCATTGGAGAATGTAGCCCTTCCGCTGGTTTATGCAGGCATCAACAAAAAAACCAGAATGGAAATGGCCCATGAAGTTTTGCGCAAGGTGGACCTGTCGGACAGGAGCCACCACAAACCCAACGAGCTTTCCGGTGGGCAATGCCAAAGGGTTGCCATTGCCCGGGCATTGGTCAACAATCCCTCCATTATTCTTGCCGATGAACCCACCGGTAACCTGGATAGCAAAACCTCTTATGAAATCATGAATATTTTTGCCCAGATCCATGATGAAGGCAATACCGTAGTACTGGTTACGCATGAGGAAGACATTTCCAACTATGCCAAAAGGGTAATCAGGCTCAGGGATGGCATGCTTGAAAGCGATAAAATAAGAGACGCAGCCAGCGTTGTGTAAAAAAAAACAACACTGCGGTGAACAAAACCCTCATTGTCACATTATCTTAGAAACCAATTGTGAAGATGGCATTCAAGATTTATACAAAAACGGGGGATAAAGGAACAACTTCGCTGATTGGTGGAACCAAGGTATCCAAAGCCCACGAAAGGATTGAGGCGTATGGGACAGTAGATGAACTCAATTCCCATCTCGGCCTCTGCAGGGACCTGATCCAAGATGAGCATACCAAAAACATCCTGAAAGAACTTCAGGACAGGCTTTTCACCATCGGTTCTGCCTTGGCTTGCGACCCAGAAAAGGAAACCAAAATGAAAATTCCTGACCTGACTGTTGAAGATGTGCTTTTGCTAGAAAATGAAATGGACAGGATGGATGCCAGTTTGCCGCCATTGCAATTCTTTATATTGCCAGGAGGCCACCCTACAGTATCCCACATCCATATTGCCCGTTGTGTTTGCAGGAGAACCGAAAGGCTGGTAGTTGCCCTGTTGGTCTCCGAAGAACCGCACGATAATTTAATAGTTCAGTACATCAACAGACTCAGTGATTATCTTTTCATGTTGGGGAGATACATTGCGCTACACCTTAACGCTGAAGAAATTCCGTGGAAACCAAGGGTTTAGCCATCAGTTGCCCCATCTTCCATCCCGCAGGTGAACTGTTCTATTGCTCATGGCAGCCAGCTCCTCATTGTGGGTTACGATGACAAAGGTCTGGTTCAGTTCGTCCCTTAATTGTTGAAAAAGTTGGTGCAGTGAGGTTGCGTTGGCAGAATCGAGGTTGCCAGTTGGCTCATCTGCAAAAACAATCCCAGGGTCGTTGATCAGGGCTCTTGCAACAGCCACACGTTGTTGCTCTCCTCCGGAAAGTGCAGAGGGCTTGTGGCTGGATCTTTCTGCGATACCTAACCTGTCCATCAATGCCAGGGCTTTTTTCTCCAATGCACTGCTTTTTTTTCCGGCGATCCAGCCCGGCATGCAGATATTTTCCAAAGCGGAAAATTCAGGGAGCAAATGATGGAACTGAAATACAAATCCAATGTTCTGATTCCTGAAGGCAGCCAATGCTTTTCCTTTGAGCTGGTCGGTTCTCTTGCCCTCAAAATACAACTCGCCTTTATCGGGGCTGTCCAATGTACCCAAGATATGCAACAGGGTTGTTTTGCCTGCACCTGAAGACCCTACAATGCTCACTATTTCTCCTTTGTGAATAGAAATGTCTACCCCCTTGAGCACTTCAAGGCTGCCATAATATTTGATTATTCCTTTGGCTTCGAGCATAATGGGGAAATTTCAATTGAAGTTAATCAAACAACTGTTTACTATCCTGTAAATCTGTTGATATCTTGGGATTTGGATATATCAAATTAACCATTACATTTGCCGAAATTCTAAAACATAACCCTATGTTCTGGACACTCGAATTAGCATCATATTTAGAAGACGCACCTTGGCCAGCTACCAAGGATGAACTGATTGATTATTCCATCAGGAGCGGCGCTCCTATCGAGGTTATTGAAAACCTTCAGGAGCTCGAAGACGAGGGAGACATCTTTGAGGCGATAGATGACATTTGGCCTGATTATCCAAGCCAGGATGACTTCTTCTTCAATGAAGATGAATATTAAAATATCTCAATACGCGAAAAGCCACCCTCTGGGTGGCTTTTCGCGTATTGAGAAGGTCTCGCTAAATCGTCTTGCTAAAAAGTCAGTTTGAAATACAACATCAAGAGTGAGAGCACCAGGATGATTGAATTGGCCATGATCATGGCCTTGTCCTTTCCTGTTATTCCGTAGATTAGCCAGATCACTACATTGATCAGCAGAATCAGTATCATCCAAATAGATAAATCACCAACAGACCTGGTTTTCCAGGCCATCCAGACCTGAGGCACAAACGTCAAAGAACCTGTAACGACTCCGATATAACCCAAATAATCTCTCCATTTCATATCATTTCAGTTTTATTTTTCCATTTGTTCAATGACAGCCTGTGTAACGCCGGTGAATGAAAATCCTCCATCGTGGAAAAGGTTTTGCATGGTCACCATCTTGGTCATGTCTGAGAAAAGTGTCACGCAATAGTTGGCACAATCTTCGCCAGAAGCATTTCCCAGAGGACTCATTTTCTCTGCATAGTTTACAAAACCATCAAAACCCTTCACTCCACTGCCAGCAGTTGTTCTGGTAGGTGATTGGGAAATGGTATTGACCCTTACTTTCTTTTTTACGCCATAATGGTAGCCAAAACTACGGGTCAC
>JGI25920J50251_10000177_pt1 | contig 19942 bp, 15 predicted proteins | sample LauGreBMM110DCMD_2_FD_50251 | JGI IMG/M metagenome (IMG submission 50251) | reverse complement strand
CGAGCTTCAAAGGCGTGGCCATCGGCCCTGCCCACCTCCGACAGGCTTCGTCGTCGCGGAGCGTGGCGGACGGAGGCCGGGCCCGCTCACGGTGGTTCCATGCGACCGGGGAGCCGGGAAGGCCCACCCTGTCGGCCCGACCGGGACCGCCTCGGCCTCCGCCAAGCTTCCGCAAGTCCCGCCTTGCTTCGCGCTTCGGGCGCCGGGCAAGGTTCGGGCCGATTTTCAAACGGAAAAAACCTATGGTTGAACTCATCGGCAATCTGCTCGTCGCCCAATCCGGCGGCCCCACCGCGGTCATCAACGCCTCCGTCGCCGGCGTCATCACCGAGGCCGGACGCCACGATTTCATCGAGAACATCTACGGTGGGCTCAACGGCATCCACGGAATCCTCAACGAGGATCTCGTCGACCTGAACGACGAGAAGGCCAAGTCGATCGAAGGTCTGCGGCACACGCCGGCAGCGGCGCTCGGCACCTGCCGCTACAAGATCGACTTCAAGAAGAAGGCCGCCAAGGCCGCGCAGGACATGGACCGCCTCTTCGAGGTCTTCGCCGCGCACAACATCCGCTACTTCTTCTACGCCGGCGGCAACGATTCGCAGGACACCGCCCACAAGATCCACGAGGAGGCCGTCAAGCGCGGTTATGACATGCGCGTGAACGGCGTGCCCAAGACGATCGACAACGATCTGCCGCACACCGACCACTGCCCGGGCTACGGATCGGTCGTCAAATACAACTGCGCCACCGTCATGGAGGTCGGCCTCGACGTGGGCTCCATGGCCACGGACGACGGCTCCTGCTGCATCGTCGAGGTGATGGGTCGCGCCGCCGGCTGGATCGCCGCCGGGACCGTCCTCGCCAAGCAGGGCAACCCGGCGAACCCGCCCCACATCATCCTCCTGCCCGAGATCGCCCTCGACGAGGTGGCGTTCCTCGACAAGGTCAAAGCGACCGTCGCCGAGCAGAAGCACTGCATCGTCGTCGTCGGCGAAGGCCTCAAGAACGCCGCCGGCGAGGAGATCGGCGCGGACAAGAGCCGGCTCGACGCCTTCGGCCACGCGGTGCTTTCCGGCGCGGCCGACGCGCTCGCGACCATCGTCCAGGGCAAGCTCAACCTGAAGACCCGCACCGTGAAGCTCGGCTACGCGCAGCGCGCCGCCGCCCACTTCGCGAGCCAGACCGATGCCGACGAGGCCTACGCCTGCGGCCAGGCCGCCGTGCGCGCCGCGGTGGACGGCAAGTCCGGCTTCATGCCGAAGATCGTCCGCCTCAGCAGCAGCCCCTACAAGTGGACGATCGGCCTCCACCCGCTCTCCGAGGTGGCCAACGTCGAGCACTTCATCCCGCGCGATTGGATCAGCGAGGACGGCATGATGCCGAACGAGAAGTTCGTCGAGTACGCCGCGCCGCTCATCGTCGGCGAGGTCAAGGTGCCGACGTTGAACGGCCTGCCCCACTACGTCGTGCTCGAGAAGAGCCCCGTGGACAAGCTGCTCGCGCCCCGCGCCTGAACGGCGGTCCCTTTCTTTTCTGGCGCCGGACGACCCTTCGTCCGGCGCTTTTTTTTGGACCGGCCCCTGCGTTCCCTTCCCTTCTCCCGGTTCCACATCCCGCGCCCTTGCCATTGGCATTCCGCCGCGCCCTGTCCATACTCGCCACATGGATTGGCTCACTGACCCCGATGTCTGGATCGGACTCTTCACGCTCACGTTGTTGGAGATCGTCCTCGGCATCGACAACCTCATCTTCATCTCGATCCTCAGCGGCAAGCTGCCCAAGGAACAGCAGGCGCAGGCCCGCAAGGTCGGCCTCGCTCTCGCGCTGGTCACGCGCGTCCTGCTGCTTTGCTCGCTCGCGTGGGTCATGAAGCTCGACAAGCCCTTCTGGGAGTCCGCGCTCTTCGGTCATGTGTTCTCTTTGTCGGGCAAGGACATGATCCTGCTGCTCGGAGGTCTGTTCCTGGTCTTCAAGAGCACCCGCGAGATCCACGAGAAGATCGAGGGCGCCCACGAGGACCACGTGGTGAAGAAGGTGCCGAGCTTCAACGCCGCCATCGTGCAGATCCTCCTGCTCGACATCGTCTTCTCGCTCGATTCGGTCATCACCGCCGTCGGCATGGCCAACCGCATCGGCGTCATGATCACCGCCGTCGTGTTCGCGATGGTGGTGATGCTCCTCTTCGTCGAGCACATCAGCACCTTCGTCGACCGTCATCCGTCGATCAAGATGCTGGCGCTCTCGTTCCTCATCCTCATCGGCACCATGCTGATCGCCGAGGGCTGCCATCAGCACGTGCCCAAGGGCTACATCTACTTCGCCATGGCGTTCTCCGCGGTCGTCGAGATGCTCAACATCAAGACCCGGACGAAGGTGGCGGCGAAGGCGTGACGCGCGGGCCGGGCCGGGCCGTGGCGTTGCTGGGCCGCGGCACGCCGCGGCGACGTCTGACAGGCACGGTGCCCGGGCGATCTCCGGCGCATCCCTCGCGGAGGCCTTCCGTGAGAAGTCGTTCGTCCCTGCCGGCGGTTTGCTCTAGCGTCGACGCCCATGACGATCGCTGAACTGCACGCCGACGAGGACCTCCGCCGCCACGAGTTCCCCGTCGTCGCCGCCAAGACCTTCCTCGGCCACGCCGCCGTCGCCCCGTTGCCGCGCCGCGTGGCCGATGCGGTGAAGGCCCGTGCCGAGGCCGCCGTCACCGCGGACCAGGAAGCTTCGCTGCCGCCCAACTATGTCGCCGACACCCGCCGTCTGGTCGCCGACGTGCTGCAGGCGCAGCCGGACGAGATCGCCTTCGTCGGGCCCACGTCGCTCGCCCTCAGCTACGTCGCCGCCGGCATGCCCTGGAAGCGCGGCCACAACGTGCTCATCTACCACGACGACTACCCGTCGAACGTCTATCCATGGATGGCCCTGGCCGATCGCGGCGTCGAAGTGCGCCTGATGAACATCCGCGAGCTGGGCAAGATCCGCATGGTCGACGTCCAGGGCCAGGTGGACGAGAACACCAAGCTCGTCGCGCTCGCGAGCTGCCACTTCGTCACGGGTTGGCGGGTCAACGTCGATGCGCTCGGCAAGTGGCTCCATCAGCGCGGGATCCTCTTCTGCCTCGACGCCATCCAGACGCTCGGCGCGTTCCCCACGTCGGTGGAGCACGTCGATTTCCTCGCGGCCGACACGCACAAGTGGATGCTCGGTCCTTGCGCCGCCGGCGTGCTCTACGTCCGCAAAGCCGTCCAGGCCCGGCTCGCGCCCATCGTCCANGGNTGGCACAACGTCCGTTCGCCGGGATTTCTCTCGCAGGAATCCATCGACTTCCGCGACGACGCGCGACGCTACGAGGTCGGGTCGCACAACCTGCTCGGGCTCGCCGGGCTCCGTGCCGCGTTCGCGCTGGTGGAGGAGGTCGGCATCCGGAACATCGCCGCCGAGCTCGTCCGCAAGCGCGAATGGCTCGTGCCCGCGCTCCAGGCGAAGGGCTGCGAGGTGCTCCAGCCGCAGATGCCCCCCGAGAACGCCGGTGGCATCACCAGCTTCGCCGTGCCCGGCGCCGACATGGCCGCGCTGCATCGCCGGCTCGCCGACGCGGACATCGTCACCTCGCTCCGCGGCACGCGGGACGGACGCCATTGGATCCGCCTCAGCCCGCATTACTACAACACCGACGCGGAGCTGCACCGCGTGCTCGAGCACCTCGGTTGAACCGGCGCGACCGGTCGGTGCCGCGTAAACGCTCTTCCGCGGCGGCGGTCTGGCCGCTAAGGTGGCCGGACGTATGCAGCCAACGAACGACCTTCGTGTCGTCAGCAACCGCCGTCTGACGGCGCCCGCCGTGCTCAAGACCGAGCTCCCGATGGGCGAGCAGGCCAACGCCACCGTGGTCGGCGGCCGTGCCACCGTTCAGCGCATCCTGCGTCGTGAGGACCCGCGCCTGCTCGTGGTGATCGGGCCGTGCTCGATCCACGACCCCGAGAGCGCGATGGAGTACGCCCGGCGCCTGCTGGCGCTCCGGCCCGAGGTGGAGGACCAGATCTTCCTCGTGATGCGCGTCTATTTCGAGAAGCCGCGCACCACCATCGGATGGAAGGGCCTGATCAACGACCCGCACCTCGACGGCAGCTATGACGTCGACACCGGGATCCGCACCGCGCGCAAGCTGCTCACCCAGATCAACGTGGCCGGCCTTCCCGCCGCCACCGAGTTCCTAGACCCCATCGTCCCGCAGTTCATCGCCGACCTCGTCAGCTGGGCCGCCATCGGCGCCCGGACGACCGAGAGCCAGACCCATCGCGAGATGGCGAGCGGCCTCTCGATGCCGGTCGGGTTCAAGAACGGCACCGACGGCTCGCTGCAGATCGCGCTCGACGCCATGCATTCGGCCAAGAACCCGCATCATTTCCTGGGAATCGACCAGGACGGCGCGGTCTCGGTCGTCCGCACCACCGGCAACACCGACGGCCATGTCGTCCTGCGCGGCGGACGTCTGGGCACGAACTACCACGCATCGAGCATCGCCGACGCGGCGGCCCAGCTGAAGAAGGCCGGCCTGCCCGACGGCTTGATGGTCGATTGCTCGCACGCCAACTCCAGCAAGCAGCACGCGAAGCAGGAGGAGGTCTGGATGGATCTCGTCTCCCAACGCATCGAGGGCAGCGATCCGCTCATCGGTGTGATGATCGAGAGCCACCTCTCCGACGGCAACCAGCCGATCCCGAAGGACCTCTCGCAGCTCCGGTACGGCGTCTCCCTCACCGATGCTTGCCTTGGTTGGGAGGCGACGGAGCGCATGCTCCGCCACGGTGCGGAGCGGCTGCGCGCCGAGAAGCGCCCGCTCGCCACGGCCTGAGCGGCCCGTTATGGCGGACGACCCGCAGCTCCGGAGCTTCCTCGTCGCAGCGGGGTTGGTCGTGGCCGCGGTCGTCCTCCTCGTGGCCTTCTGGAAGATCACCCAGTCGCTGCTGAAGCTCTGCTTCTGGGCCGCGGTGCTGGCGGTCATCGTGGCCGCCATCGCTTGGCTGCTCGCCCACGAGGGCATCATCCCTTCCTGGGCGCCACCCGCCCCGGTCAAGACCACTCCGGTCATCCGGACGGTCGTCNCCTCGGGCGTCCGGTCAGCCNTCCCTCAGGTCCCGCAGTAGGTCTGGTAGACGCGGCCGTCGGACACGGGTGGAGCGCTGAACTCCGGAAGGTGCCGTTCGTAGGCGAACGGCTTCGCGAGCACGGCGACGAGTCTCTCCAGCACGCTGAGGTCGCCGCCCATCGTCGCGGCGGCGAGCGCCTCCTCGACCTTGTGGTTGCGCGGGATGAACGCGGGATTCGTCCGGCGCATCAGGTCGAGCGCGTCGGCGAGGCCCTGCGGTTGGCGGGCGAGCCGTTCCTGCCAGCGCGTGCGCCATGCCTGGAAGTTCCTGCCCGCGGCGAGATCGGCATCGGTCATCGTTTCGCCGGAGAGGTCGCGGAAGGTGTTGGTGAAGTCCGCTCCGTGTTCCTGAAGGATCGCGGACAGGTCCTCGATCAGCACGGCGTCGCCCGGCTCTTCGTCGAAGAGCCCGAGCTTGGAGCGCATCCCCGCGAGCCATCGGCCGCGGAAGATCTTCGGGAACGTGCCGAGGACCTCGTCGGCGATCTCGACGGCGGCCTGCTCGTCGGTGTGCAGCAACGGCAGGAGGGCGGAGGCGAGGCGAGAGAGATCCCAGTGGGCGACGGTCGGCTGGTTGCCGTAGGCGTACCGACCTTGGTGGTCGATGGAACTGAAGACCGTCCCGGGATGATAGGCATCCATGAACGCGCACGGGCCGTAGTCGATGGTCTCGCCGGACAACGCCATGTTGTCGGTGTTCATGACGCCGTGGACGAAGCCGACCTGCTGCCAGCGGGCGACGAGCGCGGCCTGCCGCTCCAGGACGGCACGCAGCAAGCCGACGTAGGGGCGTTCGGCGCGCAGATGCTCCGGGTAGTGGCGCTGCAAGGCGTGGTCGGCGACGGCGCGCAGGAGGTCGGGCTCGCCGGTGGCGGCGGCCCATTCGATGGTCCCGACGCGGAGATGGCTGGTCGCGACGCGGGTGAGGACCGCGCCGGGCAGCGGCGTCTCGCGGAAGACCGGTTCGCCGGTGACCGCCACGGCCAGGCTGCGCGTGGTCGGGATGCCCAGCGCGTGCATCGCCTCGCTGATGATGTGCTCGCGGAGCATCGGACCGAGGGCGGCGCGTCCATCGCCGCCGCGCGAGAACGGAGTCCGTCCGGCGCCTTTGAGCTGGATGTCGAGACGTGCGCCCCGGGGTGTAAGCTGTTCCCCCAACAGGATGGCACGTCCGTCGCCGAGCATCGTGAAGCGCCCGAACTGGTGTCCCGCGTAGGCTTGGGCGATCGGCGATGCACCGGGCGGAAGGGTGTTGCCGGTGAACCAACCGACGTTCTCGGGCCGCGCGAGCGTGTCCGCATCGAGCCCGATCTCCAGCGCCAGCGGGCGATTGAGCACGACCTGTCGCGGCGCGGCGGCAGGTGTGGGCGACGCCGGCGCGGAACAACGTGCCGGCAACCGCGAGTAGGAATGATCGAGCCGCCAACCGCCGGCGAGCGGGACGGGGGGCGATGTGGGACAGGGCATCATAGGATCTTCGGCACCTTTCGACACGACGCTTTCCAGCGACCGGTGGAGCCTTCCCGGGCCTGATCGGTGCCGGCTCGGTGGCGTCTCACTTTTTCTTCTTCGGCGGGATCTTGGCGGCGGCCTCCGCCTCTGCGGCCTTCGCTTTGGCTTCGGCGGCCTTGCCGGCCTCGATGGCCGCGTTGCGATAGCGGTCCAGCTCCTTTTCGATGCGGTCGATCTCGGGCTTGCGGCGCAGGTCCTTCGCGAGTTCGAGCTGTTGCTGCCGGACGCCGTAGATGTCGGGATGGTGGGGGAACTCGACGGTGAACGATTCCAGGCTGTGGAACGCGCCTTCGGGATCGAGCACTTTCTGCCAATCGGCCAGGTTGCGCCGCAGGCGGGAATGCTGCTGCGGGGAACCGTCCGGCAGATCCAGGGAACGGCTGGACCATTCGATCGCCTGCTTGTACCGGCCGCGGTCGGCGAACATGCGGGCGATCTTCTCCGAGAGCACGGAACTGTGGGTCGCGCCCGGTTGCTCCTCCAGATATCGGCGCAAGACCTCGGCGTCGCGTCCGGCGAGGAGGTAGGAGTTGACCTTGCGGACCTGGGCCCAGGCGGCCAAGGGGTCGCCGCTGGCCAGATGTTGGGCTTCCAGCTCGAGGATGCTCTTGCCGAACGGCCGGTAGAGCGGATCGCCGATGACGACGTTCTGCCAGGACAGGAAGACCTGGCAGGCCAACGCCGCCTCGCCGACGGTGAACTGGTGGTCCATCAGGCGCTCGAAGAAGACCCCGATGTTCGGGGTGATCTCCAGATAAGGCTCGTCGATGCACCCGAGCGTGACCGCGGCGCCCTTGGCGAGGAGGGGGCCGACCCATCGGGCCGAAGGGTCGCGCAGGAACTGGGCGCTGAAGGAATGCAGATGGTACGCGATCGCCCCGGGCATGAACTCGTTCGTCGGGAGCTCGAAGACCCCCTTGGCCTCGCTGTCGTACCAACCAGCGTAGAGCGCCACCTGGGCGAACGGGAACCCGATGCCGATGATCTCCGGCCGGTTGTCGACGACCGTCTCGAAACCGGCGCGCTTCGCGGCGGTGGCGGCGTTGGTGATCCAGCGATCGCCGGTCGCATAGCCGCCGTTGGTGATGTTGCGCAGGTCGAAGAAGGCCCGGCCGTTCAACCCGTCCCGCTCCGCGACCAGCGCCTTGTCGACCAACCCCTTCGCGATCTCCGGGGTCGGTCCGTCGAGACGGGTCACCATGAAGACCCCGGTGACCGGGTTGATCAGCGCCGCGTTGGTCGTGAGGGCGAGCCGGTTGCCGGCGGGGCCGTAGAGCGGGTATTGGCCGAGGACCGGCAGCAGGGCGAGCTCGCTGTCCACGGACGCCCCGTCGGTGCGGAGGTGGGGCGGGTTGGAGTCCGCCATGTCATCGTCGCGTTTCGGGTCGTATCCGGGATCGGAGAGGATGCGGAACGGCACGCCGTGACAGAGGAGGATGTACCGGACCTTGGACGCGCGGGCCTGGTAGCGGACGCGGCCGGGATGCCCGTTGCGGGCCGGGACGATGTCGATGGCGAACTCCACGAGGCCGCGCCCGGTGAGTTCTTTCAGCAGCGGATCCTGGATCTGCTGCCGGTAATCCGCCCGCGAGATGCTGTCGTCGGTACCGACATCCAGGCCGATGACCTGGTCCGCCGGGACCAAGCGTTTGTCGGCGTAGTGGTCGGCGACGGCCTTGGATCCGGGCGACCGCTTGTTGTAGACGACCACGACCTCTTTGCCGCCCGCGCTCGCGGCCGGGACGGCGGCGCAAAAGAAGGCGACGGCGACGACCAGCACCCACCAGCAGGCGGAGGCGTTCCTCAGGATCGGTTTCATGCGGAAGGTCGGACGCAGCCGCGCGGTCTCACTTCAGATGGAGACGCTCCCGCACGTGGCCCATCAGGAGGGCGAAGGTCTCCTCGACGGTCTGGCCGGTGTTGTCGATGCGGACGGCGTCGAGCGCCGGGATGAGCGCGCCCTGCTTGCGGTTCATGTCGAGCTTGTCGCGCTCGGTGCAGGCGGTGTTGCCGCGGCCCTGCATGCGCTCGGCACGGGCGGCGGGGTTGGCGTCGAGGAAGAACTTCACCGGTGCGAGCGGGAAGACCTCGGTGCCGATGTCGCGCCCCTCCATCACCAGCGGGCCGAACTCGACGCAATCCCGCTGCCGCGCGACCATCCAATCGCGCACCTTCCCGATCTGGGCGATGAGCGGGACGGTCTTTTCCACGGCGTCCGTGCGGATCTCCGTCGCCGGGAAGTAGCCGTCCACGTGCAGCCAGATCGATCCGTCGACCGCTTTGAGCCCGGCCTTCCAGCGGCGGAGCGCGGCGATGACCGGCTTCTCGGTGGCGGGGTTGAGGTCCGCCGGCCGGGCGGGGATGGGCACCTGCTTCTGGAGGCAATGCCAGGCGAGCGTGCGGTACATCGCGCCGGAATCGACGTAGGTGTAGCCGAGCTCCTTGGCGAGGCGCCGGGACAACGTCCCCTTGCCGGACGCGCTGGGGCCATCCATCGCGATGACCTGGGGGAGGGTGAGCGTCCCGCGGGTGCGGGCGACGGAGTTCGGTCGGTCGGAGGGGGTGGTCATCACGCGGCGAAAAGATCCTGGAGGTCGGTGAGACGACGGACGCGTTTGCCGTCGACGACGGAACATTCCCAGATCTCCGCGCCGAGGCCGTCGGGAGCCGGTGCCGCGAGCTTCTGGAAGAAATCGGGGAAGGTCTTCTTCACGCAGGACGGGTCGTACAGCCGCATGCCGGGGATCTTGAGCCCGAGCGTGGCGAAGCACATCGCCATGCGGTGGTCGTGGTAGGTGTTGATGATCGCGCCATGGAGCCGGGACGGCGAGATCTCCAGGGTGTCGCCCCGTTCCTGGACCTGCGCGCCGCACCGGTGCAGCTCGTGCTTCAGGGCGGCGACGCGCTCGCATTCCTGCCGACGCAGCACACCGAGGTGGGTGAACGCCGCCGGGCTGGTCGCCAAAGGCGCGATGACGATCGCGGTCATGATCGCGTCGCCGAGGTCGGTCTTGCGCGACGTGGTGGCGCTGGCGGGTTCGCCGGCATGGGGCATGAGCACCGGGAAATCGGCGTCGATCTGCCAGCCTGAGGTCGGCCAATTGCGCACCTTGACCGCCGCGAGATCGGGCCAGAGGGCGTTGATCGCCCAGAAGTAGCTGCCGCTCGACGCGTCGGGCTCGATCTGGAACGCGCCGCCGGCGCGCGGGAACGCCGCCACCAGGCGCCGGGTCATCTCGACGTAGGGCAGCTCGTCGTCGTTCGCCCCGGTCACCCCGACCGTCCATCCGCCGACCGCCGCGGACAGCAGCAGCGCGCTCGCGAACTGCGAGCTCTCCTCGACGCCCACCTCGACCGGGCCGGGCCGGCGTCCACCGCCGTGGACCACCGCCGGCAACCGGTCGCCCTCGGCATCGATGCGGTAGCCGAGCCGTCGGAGCGCGGCCAACAGCGCGGCCTGCGGACGTTCGTGCATGCGCGGCACACCGGTCAGCCGATAGACCCCGTCCCCGAGGCAGACCATCGCGGTCAGGAAACGGGCCGCGGTGCCGGCGTTCCCCACGAAAAGCTCGAGCGGTGCGTCGGGCGTGCCGCCGCGGGGGATCCGGCCGCCGAGCCCGCGGATACGCATGGTGCGGTTGGCCGGTTCCTCGGCCTCGGGGACGACGTCGACCTCGAAGCCGATCCGCCGGAGGCAATCCACCATCGCCTCCGTGTCCTCGCTCCAGAGCGCGCCGTGCAGCGTGGTCTCGCCTTCGGCCAACGCGGCCAGCACGAGGGCGCGGTTGGTGATGCTCTTCGAGCCCGGGATGGTGATCTCGGCGGGCGAAGGAGCGGTGAGCGGGATGATCTCGATGAGTTCTGGCAGCGGCATGGACCGGTAGAGCGGAACATGGCGCGCCGCCTCCTAGGTGGGAAGCTTTCCTCGGCAGGCCGTCCCGGCCGGGTGGTTCTCAGCGCGGCCGCACGAGCATCTCCTCGACCACCACGCGCGAGGGCAGTTCGATGCACAGGAGGACGCATTCCGCGATGTCCTCGGGGCGCATCATGCGCGAGCGCGCGTCGGCGTCGGGCACGACCGGGCGCTTGTCGAGCAGCGGGGTGTCGATGTCCCCCGGGAAGATGGCGCAGGCGCGGATCCCGCGGCCTCGTTCCTCGGCGTTGATGGCCTGGGTCAGCCCCGCCATGCCGAACTTGCTCACCACGTAGCCCGCGCCCGCTTTCGGGCTGGCCTGTTTGCCCGCGTCGGAGACGACGTTCACGATCGTGCCGGAACCGCGCAGTCGCATCGCGGGCAGGAAGGCCTGCGCGCAATGGTAGGCGCCGTGGAGGTTCGTGTTCACCATGTCGTGGTAGTCCGCGAGCGCGAGCACCTCGAGCGAGCGCTTCGGCGCGTTCGTGCCGGCGGCATTGACGAGGACGTCGACCGTGCCGAGCGTGGCCAGCACGTGGAGGCCCATCGCTTCGACGGCCTTCGGGTCGGCGATGTCGCAAGGGCAGACCAGGAAGCGGTCCTGCGACGCGACGTCGGTCCCGGCGGTCTTGGCCAAGGCCTCCGCGCGGCGGCCGACGAGGGCGACGCGCCATCCTTTCCGGGCGAGGGCGAGGGCGGTGGCTTGGCCGACGCCGCTGCCGGCTCCGGTGACGACTGCGATCTTCGGGTTCGTTTCGGACATGGGCGCGAGGCTGGCGAAGCCGCGGCGACGAATCCAGCGCGAGTTGCGCGCACCCTGCCGGTCCGAGGTCCGGATGGCCGACCCGATCGCCGGCCATGCGCAGGCTGGCGGGCCGACCGCGAAGCGACTAATGTCCGCGTCCGTGCACATGCGATCAGGCCTGCTCTTCTCCGTCGTCTTCGTGGCGGCCCTCGCCGTCGGCTGCGGGCGGTCCACGGTCCCCGCTCCGGACGCCGCCGTGACCCACGCGACAGCGGCCCCGAAGCCGGTCGCGGATGCCGGTGGCGCCGCGCCGTTGCCGGCGGTCGGCGGCGGGAACGAGGCGTCGGCCGACTGGGTCAAGAAAGGCGACGCTCTCTCCGAGCAGGGCAAGAGCGCCGAAGCGGTCGCCGCGTACGAGAAGGCCGTCGTCCTGGGCCCCGACGACGAGGAGTCGCGGTATGCGCTCGCCTTCAACCTCGGCCGGATCGGCCGGATAGACGACGCCATCCAGCAATATCGCGAGGCGTTGCGGATCCTCCCGGACTATGCGGAAGCCCACAACAACCTTGGCAACCTCCTCTCGAAGAAGAACGAGTTCGCGGAGGCGGTCGTGCATTTCGAGGCCGCTTTGAAGTCCTCGCCGAAGAGCAGCAGCGCGCACAACAACCTCGGCACCTCGCTCGCGCGACAAGGCAAGCTCGACGAGGCGGTCGGCCATTTCCGCGAGGCCACGAGCCTCAGGCCGGACTATGCCGAGGCCTGGTACAACCTCGGCAACTCCTACGTCGGCCAGGGCCGGCTCGCCGAGGCGGTCGGGCCGTTCGAGAACGCCTTGAAGGCGAGCCCGGGCTTCAAACCGGCGCAGGCGGCGCTCCAGAGGGTCCGGGTCAAGCTGGCGGCCGGCGGTCGTTGACCACGGTCAACGTTTCGGCCGGACGCCGATGTTGCGGAACAGCCGCGTGGTCGAGCCGTTCTGCGTGACCACGAGGTCCGGGCGCCCGTCGCCGTCGAGGTCGCCGGCCGCCGCGCCGCGCTGTTCGCCGTAGACGACCACGCCGGATTCCTGTCCCGGCACCGCGACGAACGCTCCTTTGCCGTCGCCGCGCACCCAGAGGCCGCGACCTGCGTCGATCCGCGAGTCCTCCGGACGGACGGCAAACTGGTTCTGCGCGAGGAAGAGGTCCGGGATCCCGTCGCCGTCCGCATCGGCGACCGCGATGGAATGCACCGGCGCCCATTGCGCCTCGGTCGGCAACGCCCGCGCTTCGAACCGGCTGCCGCGGTTCAGGAACACCGTCGTCTCCAATGTCGACACCGCGAGATGCTTCGCCGCCGCGGCATGTTCCCCGAGCACCTGTCGCACCGTCGCCGCGGCGTACGCCGAATGGGACGGGAAACGCGCCGCCAGATCCGGGAGCGCCGCCGCCAGATGATCGCGGTCGCGCGACGGCATGTCGCGGCCACCGACGCGCACGGCCTCGACCACGCCGACCGTGCCGTCGCCGGCGAGGTCGCCCCACCACACCCCGGGCATCCCGTCGCCCCAGACCAGCGACGTCGAGTTGCGGCCCCAGTTCCCCGCGACGAGGTCGACCTTTCCGTCGCCGTCGAGATCGGCCGCCGCGATGCAGTTCCATCGTCCGGTGATCCGGTCGAGACCCAGGTCTTTCGTGACCTCGCGCAATCCGCCGCCCTGCGATCGGAAGACACGGATCGGTCCGTGGTCGGTCGACAGGATGAGCTCCGGACGTCGGTCGCCGTCGAGATCGGCGAAGACCGCGCCGGTCACCAATCCGACGTCGGCCAAGGCGCGCGATGCCTCGACGTCCTCGATGAACCGGCCGCCGTGTTCGCGGAAGATCTTCGAGACCGCGGGCTCGGGCCACCGGCGCGGGTTCACGCGTCCGCCGACGAAGAGCCCGGTCCGCCCGTCGCCCTCCAGGTCGCCGATCGCGATCGCGCCCGGGCTGCTGCCCAGCGAGGGCACCGGGGTGCCGGCCCTCAAGGCGCCATCGACGAGGTCCCAGCGCAGCACGGAGGGTTGGTTGGTGTCGGCGCTCTCGTAGTTCGCGAGCGCCGCGAGGATCGAACGGCGTCCGCCCGCGCCGGCGAAGCTCGCCAACCCGAGCAGGTCGTCGGGCAACAGCGGGCCGGGCACCGCGAGGTCCTTGGACCCGCCCTTGCCGTTGCCGAGCTTCACCGCCATCCGGCCTCCGCGGGAACCACCGACCACCACGTCGGCCCGCCCATCCCCGTCGATATCGGCGATGAGCACGGACGGCCCGAGCTGTCCGAGCCGGTACGGCAGCGTCGGTTGTTGGGCAAAATCATCGAAGGACTCCTCGAACGCGACATGGTCGAGCTTCGCGGTGTCGTCGGCATACCAGGTCGCGGGCTTCTTCGCCGGTGCCGCGCCGGCAACCGGGGCGCCCGCCCCGGCCTCGTCCACCTCGTAGATGAAATCGGGTCTCACGCCTTCGACGACGCTCCGTTGTCCGGACCGCCAGACGACTTCGAGCGTCATGTCGCCTTTGCTGGCGGCGAAGACGCGCAGCGGTTCGCTGCTCGAGAGGTATTGGCCGCCGGCGACCATCTCTTGGGACTGCCGGACCGGGCCGCCGGTGAGGGTGATCCGGGCGCCGATGCCCGTGCCGTTGGGCGCCTTGCCTTTGAGGCGGACGGCGACGCGCGGCGCGCTGGTGTCGTTGCGATAGATGAGCGGCGGGCCGTAGGCGCAGTTGAGCACCAGGTCGAGGTCGCCGTCCTCGTCCAGGTCGGCGGTGACCATCCCGTGCGCGATGCGGGTGGAATCGAAGCCCCATGCGGCGCTGGTGTCCGCGAAGGTGAGGTCGTGCTGGTTGCGGAACGCGGCCTTGGGCGGTTCGAGCCGCGGATACTGCTGCAACAGGTCCTTGGTGACCTGCAGGCTCTGGCCCGGACGGGATCTCACGCGGGCGGTGACGTCGCGGTTGTTGACGTCGTGCATGTGGCCGTTCGAGACGAGCAGGTCCTCCCAGCCGTCGAGGTCGACATCGATGAAGATCGGCGCCCACGACCAGCTGGTGGCCGCGACGCCGGCGAAGCAGGCGATCTCCGCGTAGGTGCCGTCGCCGCGGTTCCAGTAGAGCGCGTTGCGCGGGAACTCCTCGCGGTCGGCGGAGAGGCCGGGCGACCGGGCGATCGGCGAGATGGGGCTGGACGTGCGGAGGTGCTGGCCGAGGTTGCCGTCGAGCATCTCGACCGTGAAGAGATCCAGCCGGCCGTCGCGGTCGATGTCGGCGAAATCCACGCCCATCGAGGCGAAGCTCATGTTGCGCAGCGCCATCGCGGGCGCCTCGCGGAAGCGGCCCTTCCCGTCGCCGAGCCACAGATGGTCCGGCGTCTGGAAATCGTTGCACACGTAGATGTCGGGAAAGCCGTCGCCGTCCACGTCACGGATCTGGACCGCGAGCCCGAAATCCGCGGCGGGCGGGACAGGTCGCCCTTCCGCGTCGCTGAACGTCTTCTCCCAAGCCGTCGGCGTGAACCGGCCCTTGCCGTCGTTGAGATACAGCACGTCGGGCTCGCCGAGTTCGTAGAGCTTGCCCTCGATGATCCGCAAGCGGTTGGCGAAACGGCCGGTGACGACCGGTTGGCCGTCCACCATGCGGGTCGCGACCGTCGCGCCGTCGCGGAGGATCGCCTGGGTCGCGAAGTTGCACTGGTAGAGGTCCAGGTCGCCGTCGCCATCGACGTCCGCGAGGGCCAGCGAGGTCCCGCCGGTGCGGCTGGCGATCCCGCAGGACGCGGTGACATCGGTGAAACGGCCCTTGCCGTCGTTCAACAGGCACGCGTGCGGTCCACCGAACCCGGTGACCAGCAGGTCCAGCGTGCCGTTCCCGTCGAGATCACCGAACACCGCGCCGACGGAGGTCTGGTTGGTGCAGCCGGCACCGGAGCCCGCGGTCACGTTGGCGAACTTCCATCCGCCCAGGTTGCGGAAGAGTTGGTTGGAGGACTGCTTGTGGACGAAGTAGAGGTCCACATGGCCGTCGCCATCGATATCCGCGGCCGCGACGCCCGACCCGTTCATCAGGTTCTGGAACTGTCCGAGGCGCGTCTCCGAGAGGTCGTTGGTGAAATCGATCCCCAGCGCCGCCGGATCGAGCAGGGTGAAGCCGGTCTTGCCGCCCGCGGGCACGGCGAGCTTGGCCGCGCGGTGGCCCGGGCCCGGATGCCAATCGAGGGCGTTCGCGGCCGTGCTGAGGACCAGCACCGCCACGAGCGAAGGGAAGCGTGCGTGTTGCATGTCGGGAAAGCGCGTAGCGAACCTCGTGTGTCCGTGCGACGTCAACTTCTCTCGGGAAGCCTCGATCTTCACGGGGTCGCGGAGGAAAAAGCTTGTCGCTCCGACCGCGCCCCCCTATCTCCCAGCCCGCAGCGTGAAGCCCACGTGGCGGAATTGGCAGACGCGCTAGATTCAGGTTCTAGTGAGTAACATCGTACAGGTTCAAGTCCTGTCGTGGGCACCACTCTTCGCAGGTCATCCAACAACAACAGGTTGAACAGACCCAAGCTGCGCCGGATCCTCTCGGTGAGGCAGTTTGGGAAGACAGACGCGGACCTTATCCGACGGTGAGGTCTTTCTTGGAGCACGACCCGACGGTCAGCATCGTCAACGCCGCGAACCTCCTCTCCGCCCTTGTCGCTCAACTCACCTGCGGTGTTGCGGCCGCCGTCCCAGCGCCAACGGCGCGCCTCCATCCCAGCCCGGGGCAACGCCCCAGGTCAAAGGCAGGGAACACAATGAGGGCTGAAAGCCCGCCCCATCGCCATGCCTTGATCATTGATCCTCGTCATCATCCACGTCATCCTCAGCACGAAGGAACGCCGTCCCTTTCTCGTTCCCGACACGCGTCCGAAACTCCACGCTTATCTGGCCACGGTCGCGCGCAACGCGGATTGCGAAGCCTATCGACTCGGCGGTGTGGCGGATCATGTCCACCTCGCCATCCGTATTTCGCGCACCGTCACCATCGCGAAGTGGGTGGAGACATTGAAGACGGCATCGTCGAAATGGCTGAAAACGGAGTCGCCCGATCTCGCGGCGTTCTCGTGGCAACGCGGCCACGGATGTTTCTCCGTTGGTCCGTCGGATCTGGAGGCGTTGAAGGACTATATCGACAGCCAGGAGGAATATCATGAAACGTGGACGTTTCAGGATGAGTTTTGGCCCTGTTCCTGAAGAAATACGGCGTGGAGTACGACGAGGTTTATGTGTGGGGTTGAACGATGGAGCGGGCTTTCAGCCCTTGGCGCTGTCGCGGGGAGTTCCTGGGGCGTTGCCCCAGGCTGGGATGGCGACGGGGCGTTGCCCCTCAATCCTGCCCCGGCCCTCACCCAACAATGCCGGATCGTGGTCAAAGTGGAGCAACGGATGGCCTTGGCGGACCGGTTGGAAACGCAACTCGCCAAGACCTGCGTCACCGCCCATGGTCGACGAACTCACCTGCGGCGTTGCGGCCGTCGGCCCCAGCGCCAACGGTGCGCCTCATCCCAGCCCAGGGCAACGCCATGGGAAGACGCACGCAAAACCCATCCAGGGCTGAAAGCCCGGCCCGATATGCCGACAAGAATATCATTCGCGCATCGGTTCCATTGCGTCGACCATGATGGGCCGCGTCTTCAGCGCTCCGGGAATTTGTGTGCGTCGCTACCTGGGGCAATGCCCCAGGCTGGCATGGGCCGTGCCCTCGGCCCTGCGACATCGCCCGTCCCGTTCCTTGCCGCCCAACGCTGGATCGTTGGCAAAGTGCTGCAACGGATGGCCTGGGTGGATGGGTTGGAAACGCAGCTTGCCACCCGCGTCGCCGAACTCCTCGCCTCCGACTTTGTGCTCAAAAAATCCCTGACATGACCGCCCCTGTCGTCCATCCCCGCGATCCGTTACACGGCGTCACCTTGGAGCAGATCGTCAATCGGATGGTCCAACGGTATGGCTGGAACGAGATGGCCGATCGGATCCCGATCCGCTGTTTCCAGTTTGATCCGTCGGTGAAATCCAGCCTCACCTTCCTGCGCAAGACCCCTTGGGCACGCCAGAAGATCGAAGAATGGTTCATCGCCCAGGTCTGGGAACCCGCCCCGGTCCAAGCGCTGCCATCATCACCCTAGCGGACCCCTGCCAGAGCCGGTCCCATGCGCACCGACGTGCCCGGGAGGCTGCTGGCCCTCGTCGAGGAGATCGTTGCCCGACGCTCCGCCATACCCCGACGCTCGTCCCCGTGCCCACTGTGCATACCGGCGCTCGGCGTGACGCGGATGAGACGCCGGAAGTGCTGGCACGGGTGCGGACGCAGTTGCGCGATCCGCACCGCGCTGAAGGCGATGGGCGGCCTACGTGATCGGACGCGGGAGCACCGCTCCGGACCGCCGCGGTTGACCTGCCCGCCCGCCAAGCCGCTCAATCGCCGCGGTGACACCCGCCGAGAAGACCCGTCGCAGCTACGATCGACTCCCGTACCCTGGGATCGAGCCCTCCATCGCCGAGGGCAAGGGCGGTTCGCTGCCGTCGCAGCGATGGATCCAGGCGGTCGGCCTTCCCGGACAGGGCAAGCCCGCGCGCGTGCTCGTCGCCGGCTGCGGCACCGGCGCGGAGGCGTTCGTGCTGCGGCACCGGTTGCCCAAGGCGGAGATCGTCGCGGTCGATTTCAGCCCGCGATCGATCGAGGTCGCGCGGCGCATCCAGCGCGGGGCGAAGATCGCCAGGCCGGTCGTCTTCGATGTGGCGGACCTCACCGATCCGGATCTTGCGGCGAAGGTCGGCAACGACTTCGACCTCGTCACCTGCCACGGCGTGCTCAGCTACATACCGGATCCCGGGCAGGCGTTGAAGAGCCTCGCTCCGTGCCTCCGGCCGCAGGGCGCGCTGTATCTCGGCGTGAACGGCGGGTCGCATCCCGCCACGCGGTTGCGGCCGTGGCTGGACACGCTCGGGCTCGACGTCGACGCGATGCAGGACGAACGACGCCTTCGCGAGCTGCTCGGCGTGTGGGACGCGCTGTACGACGACGACCTGCGCGGGCTCTCGTCCATGTCGCCGAGCTATCTCGCGAGCGACGTGTGCGGGCCGCACTTCAACAACTGGGAGCTCGCCCGCTGGCGTTCCGAGGCGGCCCGGAGCGGATGGGAGATCGCCGGCACCTGGTTGCTGCCGTTGGCCATCCGGCTGACGATGGACGGCGCGCGGCATCGTCCGCTCTTCCCGCGCGGCATCGGCGAGCTCGCGTCCGTCCTGGACCAGGCGCGGCCGGCGGGATTCCACCGGATCCTGCTGCGCAAGGCGTCGGCGATCGGCGACGGGATCCGCTGGACGGGTCTGTACACGCCGCGTTTCCGCGAGGCCACCGGGACGTCGTCGGTCCCGGTCGTGCTCGATTCCGCCGTCTTCAACCTCGGCCAGGACTGGATGCTCTCGCGCCGTCAAGCCGAGGCCTTGCGCGAACTGGTCGCCGCGGGCGCGGCTCCCAAGGGCTGGGCCGGCCGCTGGGGCACGGGCGAAGCCGCGCGGCGGATCCTGTGGCAGTGGGAGGCCTTCGGCGCGGTGACCCGCGATGGNCGGGACGGCGCGGTGAAGTGAACCGGTGGCCGCGCCGCCGCGGTGTCACGCGTAGCGGTCCGGATCNAGGAGCGACAGATCGATCGAAGGCNGCTCGCCGGAAAGCACCTCGGCCACCAGCTTGCCGGTGATCGGGCCGAGGCTCAGGCCCATCATCGCGTGACCGGTGGCGATGGTGAGGTTGTCATGGCCCGCGGTGCGGCCGATGTACGGCAAGCCGTCCGGCGAGCACGGCCGTAGCCCGTGCCAGGGCCGGATGCCTGTAAGGTCATCGGCGGCGAACCTCGGATAATACTTCGGCACGGCATCGATGATGCCCCGCACGCGGACCGGGTTGATGGTCTCGTCCAGGCCGGCGATCTCCATCGTGCCGCCGAAGCGCAACGTCCGGCCCATCGGCGTCACCGCGACGCGGGCCTCGGTGAAGATCGAGCACACCTGCGGCAGTTCGCGCGGCTCCGGCAGCGTGAGGCTGTAGCCTTTGCCCGCCTGCATCGGGATCTTCAGGCCCAGCCCGCTTCCGAGGACCGGCGACCAGGATCCGCCGCAGAGCACGAACTCGTCGGCCGCGAAGCTTCCCGTCGCGGTCGTCGCCCCGACGATCCGGCGTCCTTCGCGCACGAAGCCGGTGACCTCCGTGCTCCACGCGGACCGCACGCCGAGCGCCTCGCACCGGCGTTGGAGGGCGGCCATGAAACGTCCGGGCGAGAGATGGCAATCCTTCGGGAAGAACACGCCGCCCGCGACGTCCATGGTCACGTCCGGATCGAGCGCGGCGAGGCCCTTGGCGTCGAGCACCTGGGCCGGGACGCCGAGGGCGTTCGCCTGCGCGGCATACCGGGCCTCGTCGTCGAGCGCGTGCTGCGTCTTGCAGAGCATCACGAGGCCCTTCTGGACGAGGTCGAACCCTTCGCCGGGAAGCGCGGACAACTCCTCGAAACAGGCGCGGCTCGCGAAGCTCAGGTCGCGGATCAGCGGCGCGGCGCGCCCGACGTGCGCGGCGGTCGACGCCGCCCAGAACTTCAGCGC
>JGI25920J50251_10000170_pt1 | contig 20123 bp, 9 predicted proteins | sample LauGreBMM110DCMD_2_FD_50251 | JGI IMG/M metagenome (IMG submission 50251) | reverse complement strand
CAGAAGCAGCAGNAGCAGCAGCAGAAGCAGCAATAGAAGCAGCCAGATCAGCACAAGCCGCAATAAAAGCAGCAGGAGCAGTAACTTCGACATTAGATGTAGATCAAGCAACTGATCTCGCAGCTAACGCAACAACAAACGCAGAAGCAGCGAAAGCAGCAGCAGAAGTAGCAGCGAAAGCAGCAGCAGAAGCAGCAGAAGCAGAAGCAGAAGCAGAAGCAGCAGCAGCAGCAACCGCAACAGCGAAAAAAAACGTCGGTAGTATTATANNCAAAGCAGCAGCAAATGTAAAAGCAAAAGCAGAAGCAGAACTTGCAAACAGATATATAATTGCTGACAGCGAATTCAAAAAGCTTAATCGAAATGAAATCGACAATGACGATGGAATATTTAAACAAATACAAGATGACGATTCTCAAACACGATTCCCTGGTGGAGTCATGTACGTCTTAAAAAAAAAAGAAGAAATTCCAACGTTCCTAGGTGATATACAACTTAAAAAAGTATATGATAATTATATAATACTTGCAACCTACCAAAACAAACAAAATGCTGAAGACGTGAAATATCAGGTCAAACATAAAGATTATAATAAACTCGAAGTTGTAGACAAAAAAGACCTTTTGAACTTTCGAGAAGCGTCAGCGGATATAGATGAACGAAGAGCCAAAAGCACAAAACTCAGAGGAAGCATCAGTGAAGAAGGAGGAAAATCACGTAATAACCGCTATCTGAAATATAAACGAAATCATCATCGTCAATCAAAGCGAGTGATAAAAAGAGCCGGTAAAAAAACAAGAAATAAACTAAAAGGGGGGAAAAAACGCCGCACAAGAAAACCGGTCAAGCTTAAGTAAGATGTTAATCTGATCATCATGAAGAAGCCCATATCATATCATAATACTTATACAAATAATCATATAAAGAAATCAAGCTCTTAAGAGAGAACAGTGTTCCCGCAGCATATGCACGCGTAGCTCAGATTGGTTAGAGCATTGGTCTTATGAGCCAAGGGTCTACGGTTCAAATCCGTACTTGTGCACCATCCTCCCCTCCCGCATTCTTGTCCGAGTGGTCTAAGGAGCCAGTCTTAAGATCTGGTGTTTTATTACGCGTGGGTTCGAACCCCACAGAATGCAAAAAATGCTTTGTTAGCTCAGTTGGTTAGAGCGTCCGGCTGTTAACCGGAAGGTCGTAGGTTCGACTCCTACACGAAGCGCAGATATATTTTCATTTCTTATAAAATGAATATATATGACATGAACAAGTTATCCTACTACAATGGAGCCGTTCATCGACCCATGATTTTGACAAGCATAATAAAGTTGTTGAGGAGTAGTCGCCGAAACTACAATTGTAATTGTCCCATTTTCGGTTCCGTTCCCTGTTACACCAGTATTGTAAATATTGCCAGAATTGTACGCCCCTGAACTGGTCTGAATATAAAATGGGTGACCTGGTGCATTGACATTAATTGTATAAGTATAGCCGCGTACTAAATAGATCGTTTGATCTGCGGATCCATTTATTACATACGCCATACCTGCCGTGGTTATATAATATATACGCGTAGGATCAAACAGATAAGCCGTGAGTGATGTCACCGGCGAAATGGTCATATATGCATTCAATGTTCCTGGAGTATTATATCTTGTAACCCCCGACGTAATTTCAACCAATGAGGTGGACGAGCTACTTAGTTTAAAAACGGTTCCTGTATTACTGGAATCACTCTGGTCAAATAGATAGGTACTCCCGGAATTGAACGCAATACTTTGAACAGAGCTTCCATTTGAGTCTACCAACGAAAAAACACCATCGGAGACGGTAACTTTATATTGTGCGGTAAAGATCGTGTGTGGTTCTTTAAATGTTGTATTCACGTACGACATGAGTTTTGTTTTCTGATTGGATGTCAATTCCTTCGTGAAGATATTGCAATACGCCAAATCCATCTTAATTATATTCCGAGACGAATCTACAATCCCCATAGTAAAAGGATTGGTTCCGTTGCTATTCATTAACGCCAATGTGTCGTACATACTTTGTCCTCCAAAGGAAATGTCTATCGTTTGTACCAAATTGCCAATGCGGTCGTAAATGGTTCTGGTCATGACCGTTGAAGTCGCCGAAGGAACCGTATAAAACGTGTGGTAAAACGTGTTTATATTCATATTAAACCTGAAGCCACTATCGGCCAGATCCAAGGCGGTGTATCCAACCGTGTTTATTGCTTGATAGGTCATCGGGATAATATTCGTAATCGTACTATAAACAACATAAATCATAGTGCTTACCCAACCCGATCTATAATCGGCCAACAAGGAACTCATTGTTTGAATATATCCAGACCGATTTTGCGTATCTCCAACCGGCCCTGCAATATAATTATAAGGTAGCCCTAAAGTAAATAGGGAATATTGTGGATAGGCAGACATAGACTTAATCAAAACTCCATATTCTGAAAATTGAAACCAACCAGGTAAATATGCATTATCATAGTAAAGGCTGCGATATACATAGGTTTGAAAACCTATAACCTCTTCCAGTTCTCTTCCATTGCCGGTTTGAACTAATATATTTTTTCCAAAATCAGTTACTCCGTTTATTGTTTCATAAAAAGCCGTGAGTAAATTCGTGGTATTATCTACACTAAAATATCCGTTAAATGTCCCCTCATTTACTCCTGTCCCAGAATTAATATTCAGAGAAATAGAATACCAAGAAGAAACCGACAATTCTACTGCAAAAGTATATATATTACTAATCGCACCATTTCTCGAGGTAACACTTATCGTTATATTCCCTGAACTAACTGTTGCCATTGTCTTATCAATGCTAATAACCGTAGAACCTGGTATTACGTACGGTGTAATATCGAACGGTAATGTAATATAGCGAAGGGTATAGCTAAATGTGTTTGATGCAAATGCTGGCGACAAAACACCACTTGACGATACAATAGAAATGATAAAAGCTTTGTCTGCTGGCCAAGATCCCCATACGGGCAATAAGGCTGGAGTTAATATACCATCTAAATTGAAATCGATAGGCTGCGATGAAAATCCGGTCACGTTCCATGGACTGAGGTCTTGGGTAAATGCGGTTGCCTTATCTAAGAAATAATTCATATCCGTAACACGACTCACATTCCAACCGCCAATATTTCTATTAAAACTGGATGCCTCTTTAAACATCCCGTTCATATCTAGGACATTACCCACGTCCCATCTACTTAGATCGGCATTGAAATCAGTTGCCCCATAAAACATCTGTGACATGTTCGTCACATGACTCACATTCCATCTACTTATATCATAATTGAACGTAGTTGCCCCATAAAACATCTGTGACATGTTCGTCACATTACTTACATCCCAATCACTAATATCACCATTGAAATATATACACCCTTTGAATGCATTTTTTAGGGTCGTTACATTACTCACATTCCATCTGCTTATATCAATGGGGTTACCGTAATTCGGGAAATCAAAATCAATAGGGAAAAAACCTGCATCATCCGTGCTCCCGAGAACAGTTATCCCGCTTACATCCCAGAAGTTAATATGTCCAAATATAGCAATCGCCATATTCTCCACATAACCATCTTGATAGACCCAAAAATCGATGGCAGATTTTATGGTACCATTTGTTAATGTAGGTAGGCCATCTGCAATCAATTGAGCAATAGAAATGCCGAAATTCTCGATCAATTGTCGAATGGTGTACTGCGTGAGGATGAATTCCATTGAGAGAAACCCGGCATTGTAAATATTACGTACAGAGACACCGTCGAGTTTCATTTGGTTATACATGGCAGTGGGAGTTAATGGAATCAAATTATGACCAGGGTCGGAAAACCCCGCCAAAACAGATGTATTGGTAACGGTTGAAAGGTAATATGTGTTTATTTGAGTATTGTTGCTCTGTTTAAATAGTTCAACACCGTTATCTCCGGATCCCAATACTATGTTTGGAATAGAATTCCCGCAAAAGTAAATCGCATCTGTGCCACTGTAAATAAATGCCCCACCACCAATGGTAGTCACGCTCTTCGGAATAACTACTTTCATATTCACGTTTCCGTTTTCTCTAAATGCTTGGGCCCCAATCGTGGTCACTGTATTTGGAATGTTAATGTAACGCAGTCTTTGGCAGCTCGTAAATAGTAGAGAAGGTATTGACGTACAGCCATAAGCAAATGTGACGGTTGTAATAAAATTACAATAAATAAAAACATCAGGTCCCCAAGTAGCGCAACTTGCCGGAATGGTGACGCTTGTGTATGCCTGACAATCATAAAATGGGGTTTGTCCCATTGTAGTAACCGTGCTTGGTATTTGTGCAGTTATTTTAGTACTGCTAAATGCTTGTGCTCTAATTTCTACTAGCCCTTCTGGTAGATTAATTGTAACAAGGTTGGTACAGTTTGTAAATGCATAACTTCCGATCAAGGTAAGTCCAATGGGCAACGAAACACTCGTTAATGAGCTGGAGCCTTGTACTGCGTTGGCACCAATCGTTGTGACACCGACCGGAACAATAAGGCTGGAAAAAACATTCCCACTAAGACCCGTTATCGTTTTGACTGGGTTTCCGTCGATAGTAGAAGGAATGGCCAATTCACCCGTCCAATTCGCTGAAATTCCTGTAATAGTCACGTAGTTATTTGCATCTACTGTATATGTAAAAGTCCGCGTAGTGCCATTGACCTGGAGAGAATAGGTGAGAAGTAATCCCGAGAAATTATCAATCAGGTCTTTATTCAAGTATATATCGCGCACATTTTCCATTGTGTTCTCCATGACCCAGTTCCCTCCGTATTTTAAATTACCCGTATTGTCTAACGATGCGCCCACCACTACATTCTGGAATAATGTAAAATATTTTTGCCATTCCGCAGATTGCAATAAGTTACATGCCAGAAAATCCACGTTTCCAACATGAAGGGCAGTGCATAACTCTTGTATAAAGACGTGATTCTCTCCAACCACGGCATCGCCGGTTGTCTCGTCTATGGTGAAGAACATGTCCCCTTGGATGAATCTGGTGGGAATAAATGGTCCAGTCGCATTATCGGAAGTCGGTCCGTGAAATACAAACGAAATGCGCTCAATCGCAGTGAATTGTGCTAAAAGAGAAGTTTTTAAATGTTCGCGGTCCGCATAACTGTTATAGATCACAGGATATGTGTCGCGATTGATGTACTGCGAAAAAGTACTACTATCTTCCACGATATAACTGATGAAACAAATATTCTTATATTGGCTAAAGTCTTCGGAAAATGGAAGATTTATGACGTTAAATTCAGGACTGCTTGAAACAGTCGATACTTCTGCGGGTATTTCTTCTGTGGTGGGTATTTCTTCTGTGGGTGATGATATATCTGTTGTGGGCAATTCTTCTACAGGAACTTCTACCACAGGAACTTCTTCTTCAGCGAGGACTTCTGCGAGCCATTCTTCTTCCGTGGGAAAATCTAATACAGAAAATTCTACTACGGGTATTTCTTCTGCGGGTATTTCTTCTGTGGTGGGTGTTTCATCTGCGGAAAATTCAAATTCCGAAGGTGAATCTTCTACAGGCAAATCTTCTACAGGCAATTCTTCTCCCGCCGATGAATTCATTATATATAAACATGGATGATTTATTTATTGGATAATTATATAGCTACACCAAGATATGAATTGTTTTTCTACCTTTAGTGGCATGCGCTCCATGATAAATAGAAATTCTATTTTATATATAAATAAATACGCAAAGTCCATCACTCTCGACTTTAGTGGAACAAACTTCACGGATTTGTCGGCCACTCCTTCTTACGCTATCTCGGCAGCTGGTCTAAACCCACGCTCAGCCGATATCAGTAATTCCTTTGCGCTCTTAAAGTATAACAATCGACCTTTAGTCGTTTCGGATTTCGGTTCTGGGTCATTCACATTGTATTTGAAACATGCAGCATCCATAAGCACGCCTTCCACGTTTAATTTCCTTTACCCAAACGTGGTCAAGTTGAGCGCACCCTATACAACCATAAATCAAGATTTTACTGCCCAGTTATACTCTTTTCTCAGTCCGGGAACGATTATTCCATATTCCATTACCGGTTGCGTAAGTTCGGACTTGAATAATGCATCCCTGATTGGAACTTTTACCGCGCCCTATCAAGAAATAACGTATCGGGTGACTGCCATACCATCGACCAACCTTGTATTTTTCAATGTGTCAGGAGGACTGAGTACATCGATTCCTCTTGTTACCTCCATTGAGTATGGGGTCACTGTGATCAATAATAGTAAATATGCAATCAACGGAGTACAGCTAAATCAGATTACCTTTTTACCAAGTTATAGGTATGTTTTCACTCAGACAGACGGAAATTTCGGGACATACCCTATCAAATTCAGTAGAACTCCAGATGGCGCTGCGATTTCAGCATCGGATAGCCAATGGACACTCTCGGTGGAAGGAACGACAACCACGTTAATTCTTAATTCATCTTTCACAGGTGTTCTTTATTACTACTCTACCACATTGCCGTACATGGGATACGCCCCTCCAAGTATCACCGTTAGTAGGGCAAGCAGTTTTCAAAATCAGATCGGCAGGGACAGTACTTTCGAATTTACTATTTTCAATAATACAAGTACACCAGTATCATTCTCCATGTCTTCTACGGTGCCCACCGGTACATATGCATTGACGGCAAGTCAGTTATATACGGGTACAAGTGCCGGATATTCTTTACTGAATCAAAGTGTTCCAATCGGAACCACCATTGTGTATTGCAAGAATACAGCATTGATATACCAAACAGTTACATGTACGGTAAGTAATGGTGCGTATCAAACAGCGGTCCTTGCCGGCCCGCCTCCTACAATCAGCGTGAGTACTGTAAGCAGTGCAGTATCTCAGATCGGAAGGGACAGTACCTTCCAATTTACGATTCTTAACAATACAAGTGCAGACGTTTCATTCTCTATGTCTTCATCGGTGACTACTGGTCCATATGCTCTGACCGCCAGTCATATATATACGAGTACAAGTATCGGCTATTCTTTAATCGACCAATCTGTTCCCACTGGAACCACCACGGTGTATTGCAAGAATATGACATTGATATACCAGACGATCACATGTACTTTAATTTCTGGTGCGTCTCAGACAGCGGTCCTTGCCGGCCCGCCACCGAGTCTCACAGTGAGTCCATCGACGGTACTGTATAACGGTAACTTTAATTTTAATATCACGAATACCACCGGCCCCGGTGATATCTCATATAGTTTGACCTCGTCGCCTACGTTATTGGTCACTGATATTTCCCTCGCAAGTGGGACGCCTATTACTAATGTCGCGGTTGCGTCTGGATTGTCCAGAACCATTTCATGCTGGAATAAAACACCTGTTGCAAAAACGGTTACGCTGTCCTCATCGACCTATTCCGCGTCAGCCAGTCTATATGGTCCGCCTTCTCTAGCAGTGAGTACAGCGAGTACGATTGTGTATGGTACCAGTTTCACATTTACAGTAAACAACACAACTACTGCGGCGATCACATATAGTCTGTCATCGACGCCGCCGTTGCTATATACGGATATTTCCCTCGCGAGTGCGGCGGATCTCACAGACGTTCCTGTGGCGGCTGGAGTGACGAAAGTCATCACCTGCTGGAATAAAACACCATCTGCAAAAACGGTTATTTTGTCGTCTGCTGGTCTTACATCGAAGAGTGCAGTACTAGCCGAGTTGCCGCCCTACGCGTACAATGGAACATTTACATACAGCGCAAATACGGGAGGATACAAAGTGCTAACACTGACCGGGTCAGGGACATTAACCTTATCCCCCACAACAACGTTTAATTATTACGTTATAGGCGGCGGTGGCGCAGGTGGTTATGGCAACAGTAACGGTGGTCAAGACAGTCATGGGGGAAATGGTGGGAACGGTGGAGTTGTAAAAACTGGTAATTTTTCCAATAACGGATCTAATAGCTTTACAGTGGTAGTTGGCGTTGGTGGCGCTACTTCGGTTGCGAACGGAGGGTTGAGTTCAATATCAGGTGATCCAATTACTACAGTAACTGCAGACGGAGGTATTGGAGGTACAGGTGGTCTAAGAGTCACGATGCCAGACCAACTCTTACAGACGGGCGGTGCGAAAGGTGGCATGGGATCGAGTGCTGGAGCTGCAACGGCGGGTGCGAATGGGACCATTTCTTTTATTCCAACTGGCCTCAATTATGGTGGTGCCGGTGGCGGAGGTACGCGTGCAGGGAACATTGGAGGGGGCGGGATAACCGGTGGAGGAAATGGAAATTTTCAAGTAGGTTTACCGGCTCAAAACGCCGGTAGACCGGGAACTAATTTTGGCGGTGGTGGCGGCGGTGGGGCAGGAAGTGGAGGGGGGAATGCTGGAATAGGCGGGATTGGATATCAAGGCGCCGTTCTCTTGTACTGGGTTTAAGAATAAGTGGAACCAATAATATCATACACGCCAATAATAATATTAAACATAAAATCTCTACGTATAATATTATACAATGAAACTAACCGACTCTTTAGTCTCGAGAGAAGATCTTGGAGCGATCCTTGAAAAAAACAATGGAGTCATTATCATTAAATTCACTGCATCATGGTGCGGTCCATGTAAAAAAATCGAGGCATTGGTGAATCAATACTTCGATATGATGCCGAACGAAATATCGACCATCGAGGTGGATATCGACGAAGGGTTCGACATTTATGGATTCTTGCGCACGAAAAAAGTGGTCAATGGTATTCCGGTGATTCTGGCGTACTATAAAGGAAATGTACATTACGTACCCGACGATGTAGTGATCGGAAGCGATCCGCACCAAATCAAACTGTTTTTCACGCGATGTGTTAAAAACTACGTTAAAAGCTGAGCGCGTATTTTTCTTTTCATTTGTTCTTCGTTTTCAAATACGTATAATTTACACTTGACTCTGTCGAATTTCTTTATTGCCAACGATGTCGAATTTACTTCCGTCATCCATTTCAATTCCTCAATATATACCGTACATTTATTTCCCAATTCGCCTACCACTATTCCGTCATAAACGGTTTCGGTGAAATTCTCCAAGTACGTTGTCGCTTTGAAAAGAATATCACAATCGGACTGGATTTTCCGGATCTTTTTCATTTTCGCATTCAATACGTCGATTTGTTGGACCTGGGTATCGTAGAATTGTTTTACCGCATCTGATAATCTCGGAGGTGATATGATTTCAATCACCCATTTTATTTGATTCAATAGATCTACCATACGTCGAATCGGACTGGTGAAATGAATGTACTCGGAAAACCCCAATGTATCATGTGCATAATTCGAGCAGTTTTCTTGGAACAGTTTATAACTACCGCTTAGTTGTTGTTCTAAAATCCGGATGAAATGCGGCATACCGGATGGGATTTCATTCACCGCAGGTATGACGTTCACTCGCGATTGAACCGTTCGAAATATTCCTATTTTATTCTGTTTCATTAATTTCGCACTATACAAATTCATCTGGGTCATCCAAAATGCAACGGTTTCGTGACTATCATGTACCGTACCACCGTCCAACTTCTCGGTCATGCTTTGCAGCAGCCGATAATCTCTATTTTTCAACAACTTCTTTTCCTCGTAGTCGAAATTCTCGACCACTTTTATACTGCACTGATTGAGAGTCGGTGATCCAATAATACGAATATCTTCTTTCACCGGGTTTTCAAAGACGATGAAATCCATGACGAAACAGAACCGATCACTGTCATCGGCATCTAAACTGCATAATTTTTCGGAAATCGACGTCGGTAACATTGGACGTCTCATGTTGGGGAGATATATCGTCGAGACTCGATTCCCAGTGGTTTCCCATAAATCGAACAGTTCTAACCATACCCATACATTGGCTATATATACGCTTACTTTATATTCCCGGCATCCGGATGTGCAGGAAGTATAGCTAATGGAAATGGCGTCGTCGCGATCCGTGCAACCAGTAGGATCGATAGTGAAAATATATTCGTGGTTTCGTCGCATGAATTCCCCGTACGTATCTGGGTTGTTTATAATAGAGTTTTTATATTCCTCGACAGTTTTCTGGCCCATGAGCAGTTTTGTTTTCGTGACGGAAGCGATAATCGACGAATGGAGTTCTTTACAGTAAAGAGCATATTCGCAGTAGGAAGGAAAATCAAACACATCGCCCAAGGTTTGTGACAGTATTCCAAGTGGATGTTTATCTTCCCATTTATCGAAAGAGAAGGTTACGTATTTGTTTTTGAAGTTTTTGTTGAACCCTATTGGAATGTCATAGGGAATGAGGAAATGTGGGAGTTTTGTATCATAAGGTTTGCATTTATAATACAATCGTTTTTTGTTGGGGGTGCGACCGAACGTTCGGTTGTTTTCCAGTAATAATATTCCCGGGATATCTCTCGTCGCGCGGACGGGTGATCGGACGATGTTTTTTACAGTGGAGTCCTCTACTAAAACCTCGTCTTCATTAAATAGTTTATATTCCATCGGATTTTGAAGATCGTTGTTTTCGGGATCGTATTTCCAACGGGTATAGTCTCTGTCTTCGATATGGCACGAGTGAATCATGTTTTATGGTTTTTAAGGCATGATTTCTTTATTCACGTTTTCAATTTTATTATCGTTTTAACAATGATTTCATTCTTCGTGTAAAGTGTTTAAATTCTTTCGTTTTCTTGGTTGAATAATGTGTTTTCTTGGTTGAATAATGTGTTTTCTTTTTTGTATTACGCTGGGACGGAGGTTTATCGTTCTTATGTACCAGATTTTTACTCCTCGAATTTCGTTTTTGTCGCTTGGTCTTTTGCGTTGATGATGATGATGATGATGATGGTCGTTTCCTTTTATCACCAAAGGCGGCAATTGCAGACGGTATGTTTTCATTGTTCTGAATAAGACTATAGTATTTTGTAGATGGTTTGACTGGTGCTGTGCCAGATACACTTGGCAATAATCGCAATGGAATGTCGTTTTCTGTTATAATATCAAACATTTCTATTATGTCGCCCTTCGTATTTTTTTTGTCAGCATATGTATTATCGTCGGTACGTATTTCATATTCTCCCTTCCATTGTTTAATACCACTCCATGGTATAAGTTTGTGATCAACTTCATCATAAGAATAAGGCATAGGCACCAGGAAAGACATCAAAAGTATAGGTTCTCCCTCCCCCCCTGTCTGATCCCCACCACCGTTTCCACCGAAATAAGATATATACTTTAATAAATCTTTCACTTGTTGGGTTCCTTTCTGGGCAGTAGTTTCTAATGCTTCTTTAAATTTGGTTAAGAATCGCGATCCATTATATTTCTCCAGATTAGATTTGAAAAAAAGGTTCGAATATTCCAGAATCTTTGCTTTATCAGGTACCATTTCTTCTGTGCTATCATCTTGTTTCATAATAAATGACGACAATATGACTTCTATATTTGCGAGAATAGTTAAACTTTCTCCGAATGTATCATTTTTGTCAGTAGAACGCGAAGCTATTCTTATTTTTTTCAGTTGATCAATATTACTCTTAATATCCACTATAAATTGATCTAATTCAATCTTGTAAAAATCTTTCGATCCAAGACATTGATCCATGTCGTAATAACTATACCGTTTCAATAAATCTTCAGGTACTGTTGGTACGTTGGTACTATTGGTACGTGGTATAAAAGGTTTTAAATCTTCTGGAATTTGTTTGCTATTGACAAGTCCAATCAGGAATTCTTTTTTTTTGGCGTAAAGTTCTGCGACATAAAGAATGTTTTTCCCGTCACTCGCCTTTATAGAAAAGGTTGATATATAATCAATTCTTTCTTTTTTAGCGGACTCGATGTCTTTCAAACTTATTAATAATTTATCTACGTTTTCTTTGGCTTTTATAATATCGAACTTTCCTCTTGGCTTCGTTTGAAAAACTTCCAAGTTTCTAGTGGTCGAAAAAAGTTTGTCTGTTGTTGGACAAGCCCTGTACCCAAAACCATTTACTATCGCAGCACGGTAACAACAGCATATATCATTACTTAAGACACCGCATTTCATTTGTTCTGCTGCGTCAATAGAAACTCCATCGCCACATGTCTTCCCAAACAATATGTGACATTTACGTGCCAAGACATCATATTGGTCTGCAGGTTCTTCTGGAAGTGATATTATCATATTTCTAACTTTTTTAATTGTACTGCACCAAGATCGCCTGTTTTGACCAAACAATTCAAAAGTAACCTCATCCGCAGTGACCTGGCCCCATTGTACAGAATATGTTGGGCCATCCTTTCCCCTAAAAGTATGTATCAATAACTGTTGCTTAGGTGCCCAGTTTTTCGCTGTTTCACTTTGCATGACCACCGACAAAAACTCAGTTTCCGATAAATCGGTAACGTTATTTAACATATTCGCCTTTGTTGTCATGCGGGTGTTTGAGTAAGGGAAATAATTATTGGAAAATGTATAATTATTAGAAGGATCGAATGGTAAAAAATCGACATTGCTTCCGTTATCGAAAATCGTGCTTGGGACGTATTTAAATAATTCAGCTGGGGTTGAATTTTTCTGATCATAAGAACCACCACGATGCGTTTCCACCACTAATTTTGTTAACTCTGAATCGGTATTTATCTTGGTCCTTTGCCCGGCAATCTTTTTATCGCAAGTAATATTTCGTATAGACAGTGCTATTCTCGGCACTTCACTCGGTCCGTCAATGTCTTGGAATTTAGGACCGAATTTATTGATTAACTCGACAAACATTTTGTGAATTTTAGGCTGGGTTCTTGGTTTTTTGCCGTCCGAAAAAATCTGTGTGTATGCATTTTTCAATTCATCGTTGCCCCCAAGACTGGCGTATTTATTCCAATACGTTTCTAAAGGGTTCTCGTCTCCGGGTCTACGACTCAGATCATGATCGGAATCCAAAATGTCCGCAAGACAAATACAATTCGCGTACCAAATATTATCTCTTTTGCTTGTTTGTTCTTTTACTGTTGTTTGCAGAGGTGTATCCACCTTCATTGGTTCTTTTACAGCAGATTGTTCATCATAAGATTTGTACTGACCTATCAAATCCATATCCTTTCTTATACTAAACCTTCACATAATAACAAAAGAACATAATTTTGGCGTAAAATACTGCGAATAGAAGGGGGCATAAAGTTAGGTGATTCCAGAAATATGAATATGCAGTATAATGTCTGCTTTTTCAGAAATGTCATAAATATTGTGACTATTAATCGTCGATATCCCTTGATTCTTCCATTCCCACGTCTGTTCCGTCTGTAATTTCAGACGATTCGGATAAAAAAGAAGCCGTTTCTTCGCGAAAAAAACTTCCATACATTTATCGGCAGTGACGCAATCCCACAATTCATACAAGGTATATTCTACTTTTTGGTGCAGATTATTATCTTCGTCGATCCAATAATTACTCGACGGCAGTTTGGGAATTATTTTCACAATTAATTCTTCATCCGCGTTTTCATACACGAGTTCATGGTGCCAAAGAGGAATCAAATAGGTTTCGTCTTTGAAAATACATTTATATACATTTTCCGTCATGACATCATCTAACAAAGGTTTTAAGAGCATGGTTTGGGAGTTGCTGATATCTTTTACTGTATCGTCGGTTTTCTTCTCGCAGTAATACGTCAAGTCCCATTCAGAGTCGTAGTATGTACTATATTTTTTGGTTGAACTAAGCGACTCCTCATTAAAGATACAATCTCCTTCTAAGTAGTCGCTCAAATGTCGTTTTTTCAGATTTCCTTGGCTGAACCAATATATGTTTCGTTTTTCCATAAAGTCGTAAAAGGTCGCGGAGAATTGCAGAAACTGCTTGTACCTTTTAATTATATTATATATTTTAACGAATTTTTCACGGTCCAGTTCCTGAATAATCAAAGTGGCTTGGTGTTCGCACAAGACAATTAAATGACCGAGATATGTACGCGGATTCTCGTACGACGACGTCAATTCGTCGTAGTTTTCCAAATACTGATACGCCGAACTGATTTCTTTGAAAAGGTCTGTCCCGTCTTTGTTTTTATCGGGATGGTATTTTAACGCCTTTATTTTATATTGTTTTTTCAAGTGGTGACGCCAATTTTTATCCGTCGAATCGATATCTAATAAATGACAAGCCGTTTTGAAATTCATTCATACAGGAACTATGGCGTACATTTTATATATCTTTCTTTGTGAATCTTATTAATAATGAAAAAAATGATACTCTCTAAATGATAGATTGGTCTATAGTTATTATTATAGTACTTGAAGAACGTGACGGTTTCTTTCAGAATCGCGTGGATATCTTCACTCGAGACGGTGCGGTTTTCAATAATGTAAAAGATTATGTGACATATGAATTCAGACACATTGATATCGTAAATCAGAATATCATAAATGTCGTTGCGGAAACTCTGTATATGTATGGATTCAGGTTTGTACATTTTCTGTATTATATTATCCACGACGACGTTGAAAATATCTTTCGGGATTTCCGTCTTGTCTTTTCTTTTTAATCCATGCAATTCTTTGAGATTCGTCAAGCAGTCTGCTCCAAAATAGTCGAGATTTTCTTGTAAATGCTTGTGAAACTGCGAAAAAGAGACCATTCTGCTATTTTCTCCTATAAGCACATGGTCATTCTTATTCGTTATTTTCAAACAACTGTCCGATTGGGGACGTTTCACATGAACCATTTGAAAACACTGCTGGATATTTTCCGGTAAAAAACCAACATGTTCAGTGAGCAAAATGAAATAAATATTCACGTTGAATTGCTGTAGAGGATTGTTGAGGAAACTATAAAACACTTCGAGTAGTTCGTTGTATATATGATGAAAATTTCGGCACAAGATAATGCCTACTTTTTCCTGCTTGGCGGAGACAATGTCGATGATTTTGAAAAAGATCTCGTGCCAAAGGGTTTTTGAATTACATCCCAAGATCGCCATATCGACCTCGTAATGTATGTCGCTGATACGATTCACAAATTCTAATCGTTTTATATTGGCGGTTTTCGCTTTTTCCGTGCGCGCTTCTTTTTTCTTTTCGTATTTATCGGTATTGATAAATANCTTCCGTTCATATTTAAGGTTGCTTTTACTGTACCGTTTAATGATATTGAGTGCCTGAGTATATTTCCCGACCCCGGAAGGGCCGTATAGAATCAAATTCTTGAATTTCGAAATGTCTGAAGGCAATGCATGGATGAAATCCTCCAATTCCGGATGGATATTTGTTTTGGACGACGAAAGAATATAATCTTCAAAGGAACTTTCATAATATTTCATTTTGTATATTGTATATTATGAACCGCAAATATTTATGTCTCTTTTTCTGAGGATAGTTTTAGTTTTTCGAATCGTTTGTATTTCATGTAGTTTTTATAGGAAAAGATAAATTGGACAATAGCTAAGGCAACCAATGCCAAAGGAGTCACATAGACCAGTACAAGTTGCATGACGTTTTTAATCAATTCGTATATTCCTAGACTTACTTTGTATTTGGTACTGAGTGCCGTAAATAATGAAATGGTCATTGTCACCAAAGTAACCAAGAACATTTGCATCGATTTCCCATTGGCATTATCCAACCAATCTCTGTCCTTGCCCAATCCATACATGGCAAACAACAACACCGTAAAGAAAACACCTGCCGAACTTTCTAACAATCCATTGGTGTTCAAGGTTTTGAGAAGAGGAGGATGTGATTTCTCATTAAACAATTTATTATAAAGCCGGTAACCAGCATATGGTAAAAAACCTAAGAATCCTAATTCTATTAGTAATTGCACTACCGCTAATGCGATCGGCGTCCCGACTAATGCGAATATAAAACAGAGCAGGAAGAAAACCAATCTCTTGACGGATTCCGCGTCTGGTAATAACTCTTCGCGCTTACCGAAAAAGCATCCGAAAAATATGGCAAATCCGACAACAGTCATTCCTATCACGGCACTTTTGGGAATGGACGTGAAAAACGACTTTAGTCCGAATAATAACCCCGCAAAACATACACTGACAATCAAAGACAATAAAAACACACTCAGATTTCGGTACTGTTCTAATCTTCGCCTAAAAATAGCAGGGAATATCGGCATCATATTCACCACATTAAATAAATCCATCGGATTATGTTGGCGTGGATTTTTGAAGCGTGGGATACGGACAAATGCCCCAAAGAATATTACTATAAATGTCACGCAATATATACTGAATGCCTTCGCCAGTGGAGACATATTTATGCGATCCAAAAAATTATGCCAGTAAATTTCAATATTGTTAATGAAATGATACGGTTGATTCAGTAGCCATCGAATGGTCGCGAATAAAGGGGGGAATTTACTGGGATCAAAGTCTTGGACGATAATTTTATTTTCTGAAAAAGCAACTCCCACTACTCCCCAGATAAGCGTAGTTATGGTGACGAATAAAATAGAAATCAGCCGATCCGCCTTTTCAGTACCTTCGTCATTTGTATTCAAATCTCTTATTTTCTGGCGATTGTTTTCTTCGTCTTCTCTATTTGTAGATAGTAATTTCATTTTGCGGACGTTCTCGTTTTTCAGGATTACCATAAACAGACCGATAAATTGCAAGGCGAGTGCTGCCGCTACTGCATAATTCCTGTATAAAACCAGAATATGAGCGGACGGATTTACAGAATCTACCGACAAGAAATCTTTTATCCAAATGAACGGAAATATTGCATTCATGATAAATATGAAAATGAAAATGATATATTCCGAGGGCAGGTGTTTGATAAATAAATAGTAAAAACTAATACAATACATGGCCACCGAAACCATGTAAAATAAGAATATTTTATTGGGTTTTTCAATGCCGCCTTTGATCTTTTCCCAATTTAACAAAGTATCATCCCAATTCGCCCTTTCCATTTAACTATTCTATATGTTTTCTTTTTATTTTATTCAATCTTCTTCAGATTCAAATGGACCCATTGGCATACTTTTTCGACATCGTCCTCTAAAACGTGATAAGGGCAATTCGTTAGGTTGATAAAGGACGGTTTTTTCATATCGGCCGTTTTATACAGAATATAATTCCCGAATTTGCCTTTTCTCACACTCGCCTCTTTCGATAAAACTCTCAGAATGGAATTGGTGGATTCTTCTTTTGTGGTCTTTTTTGAAAGGATNAATTTCTCCACCTCGGCGATAGTGATCTGTTCCAGGGACATTTTCTTAGTGACCAATGGTTTGATGGACAATTTGGTATTTCCATAAGTAACGTATGGTCCATATTTACCCGATTTCAAATATACGTCCTCGTTCTCGAACTTACCTAAACACTCGTCCTTTCTTTCTAAAATGTCGTCCAGGGAATATTCATTATTTTCCAGTTTTGCGAAATCCAAGTCAAGAGATGGTTTGACAGTCTTATATGTTTTTTCTTCGCCTTCTTTATGATACTGAACCACCATCCCAGATTTCCCAAAAATCAAAGAGTGACATTCGTCCAGTGCATACTTATTTTTCATTTTTTGTTGAAGCGGCTTGAGACATGCAGTAATATTGTCATCACACGTTTCGCAAACTTTCTTCCAATCTTTTTCTGGATTTTCCACAATCTCGTCCAATTCCTTTTCCATGAGACTCGTATAGGAGTACTCGAAAATAGAGGCGAATCCCTCCAGTTTATGAATGACTTGCATACCTAATTCTTGGATACACAGTTTGTTTTTCGCCGCGCCAAACACTTTTTGCACTTCTCTCGTTTCTATTATCCGTTTGTCTTGACCGTGTAATGTGTATTCTTTNCCGGAAATNACTTTTCCATCTATGTCTTGTTTCCGNACATATTTTCTTTCCTGGATTGTATCGGTGAGCATGGAAAACGTTGACGGCCGACCAATGCCCAGGGATTCCAATTTCTGGATTAAACTTGCCTCGTTATAATATCGATCGCATTCCGTCATATGCAGGACCGCTTCTATTTTTATGAAAGGGACTGGTTTATCCCGGAACTTTTTCCAGAATTGAATATCATTTGATAATTTGACTTGCGTCTTCGTCATTTCCTCTGGTTTTGTAGAGAATCTTTTCCATCCTAAAAAGGTTGGTACTTCGATTGTAGCTATATAAGAAGAAGACGAAGAAGACGAAGAAGAAGAAGAAGAACAAGAAGGAGCTGAAATATCTATTTTATAATGATCGTACTGGAAATCGTGCATGCAACTTTCGAGAGTACGCTGTCGAATCAATTGATAAATATCGTTTATTTTCTTGTCCTCATAGTCGGTGTGAAGCGTGGTCAAATAGGTGACTCGTATGGCTTCATGTGGATTGTTGTTGTCGGTATTATTTTCCAGTTTGTCTATATTTTTCCCGACGTATGACGCACCGTATTGTTCTTCGATGAAACTCTTGCATTGAGACAAAAACCCTTTGGCATACGTCATGCTTTCCGTACGCATATACGTGATTTTACCGTCCTGGTATAACGTTTGGCAGGCGTCCATGACATATTTTGGAGATAAATGCAATACGGAATTTGCGGTTTGTAATAAAATCGACGTTTTAAATGGACTCGGAGGGGATTTGACTTTTGATATTTTGTCATTTATTTTGAAGATATGTTTATGATCTTTTGAGTCTTCCATAAATGTTTCAACCTCGTTCTGGCTTATATTCAGAACAGCAGTAAGAGTACTTGGATGCGGGAAAAAACTTCCTACTATTTTATACTCGACCGCAGAAGATGATTCGTCACCATCATTCTTCTTGGTGGTCGTATCGTTTTCAACTTTTCGATCATAGATAAGTTTCAACGTCGGTGTCTGGCATCTCCCCGCAGATAAAAAATTCGTCTGTTCATGACTTACCATTCTCGATAGTACAGGACTTACTCGAAATCCAATCATACGGTCTATTATTTGTCTGGTTTGTTGCGCTTTGACAATATTCATACGAATAAATAACGGATTGGCCACCGCGCGTTTCAATGCGAATTCCGTTACTTCGTGGAAAAGAATACGTTGCGTGGTTTCTACTGATATACCGCAGACTTTACAAATGTGCCAGGCGATGGCCTCTCCTTCTCTATCATCATCTGTACCTAAGAAAATATTTTCGGGGAGGAACTGAGAGACAATCTGTTTCATCCATACGACGTGATTGGCTTTTTCCTCTATGATTTCAAACTCGGGGGTATAGTCTTTTCCGACTTTTTTAAGTTCTCGGATATGGCCTTTTGATGCGATACACTTATATTGGAATCCAAGAAAGGATTCTATTTTCTTGCATTTGGACGGCGATTCCACAATGACTAAAAAAGGAGTGTTTAGTGTGTTTACGTGGGTACTGTTGCTATTGATATTTTCATATGTTTTTTTAGTCGATTCTTTCTTTTTCTTATTCATGTTGTAAATATTTCGAGAATTCTATTTATTTCCATTTTATTATTCTTCTATTGAACGTACGCTATAGACCAGTAAGATACTTTTTAATTTTTTGTTGACGTTTCAGGGAATTTTTAATTGAAAAAATCAAATACATAGAACCTAAAATTATTAAAATTATATTCGTATAATTTATAGACATATATCTCTCATATATATTATAATTATAATCCATTATTTACCAATCCCAATCTTCCTCTTCTTTCTCCTCCTCTTCATCTGAATAATAAACATCTCTTTCCTCTTCTGTAAACTCCAACAATGTCCCGTCTGGGCCATCCCATTCCATTGCGCAAACACCATGAGGAAGATTCGTATGGTGGCGCGATTGGTATTCGCCGCAGACTGCGCACATAACGTCTTGCAGTTGTACGCAATCGTGCCCTATCGCCCAATGTATCTTTCTTATTCTTCCATATTGATCAAGCGTGTTAGAAAAACGAACATTTAATCTCCAAATGGAATAATTTATCATCGCTTTATAATAATTTCGCAACACGGTTTCCTTATTAACATAAAGATAATCTTTGATTATATCTATTAGGACATCTGGAATCCAAAGTTTGTTCAAAAGCATGATTTTTTTTACAGTCTCCTCCGCCATTACCACCTTGCCGTTCACAACAGCAGTGGTTGCCGCCATTCTGATTTGGTTTCTTTTCTT
>JGI25920J50251_10000162_pt1 | contig 20515 bp, 24 predicted proteins | sample LauGreBMM110DCMD_2_FD_50251 | JGI IMG/M metagenome (IMG submission 50251) | reverse complement strand
CTAGTTGTCTTGGCGTCTTTGCTGCCCCTAACGCAATCGAGCCAGCGTTGCAACCAGTGGTTCCAACGCGCGTCAAGCTGCTCTGAATTTGGGCTGGTAGAAACTCTCTTTCAAGACTAAGATATTCTCTGGAATAGAAGATAGCCGGCGAAAGAAAACCGTATAATCCACCTTGGTTAGAACCATCAGTTCAAGCAGCTCATTTACAAGTGCTGCGTCATAATTGATCAGGCCGAGTTTCCTGGCCCACATCACCTCGATTTCCCGGTCCATCGCCCCGCTGAAACCTTCCCGGATCTGATCGAGCCTTGCCAGTGCTTCTTTGTTGCCGCTGAGCAGTAGTCGGATGGAGGCCCAGAACATTTGATAGTTGGCTTCTGCCGCAACCGGTTGGTTGAAGAAGCAGAAATGCTCTCCACCCCCGGTCCAGGGCTGAAAGCCGGGATCGAACAGTTCACAGAATCCAAACGGTCCGTAGTCGAGGGTGAAGCCACCGGCGGCGCAGTTGTCACTNTTGAAATTACCCTGGCAGTAGCCAACGCGGATCCAGTTGGCCACTAGCGCNGTGAGCCGGTTGCGAAACAAACCGGCCAGCTCAATCAGTTGATCGCTGAAGGCAAGNCTNGGGTCAATCTCCNGACGGTAGTTCCGCTCGATCAGGTGTTGCACNACCATTTGTAGCTCGTTCAACGCCCCTGGATGGGCATCGCTGCGGGCGCGACGGGCAAACAACTCCAGCTGGCCAACCCGTAAAAACGATGGGGCNACCCGCGTTGTGATCGCCGCCGGGTTGTCCACCAGGATGTCTGGATCGAGGGACCTGGAATTCGGGGAGTACCAGGGCCTGCGCACGGTTTCGCTGCGGGACATGTAAAGCGTTAGCGACCTGGAGGTTGGAACCCCCAGGGCGTGCATGAACTCCTGGGCTAGAAATTCGCGCACGCTGGAGCGCAACACGGCGCGACCATCGGCCCCGCGGCAGTAGGGCGTTGGGCCACCGCCCTTGAGTTGCATTTCCCAGCGTTTGCCCTTGAACAGGCCCTCGAAGACCGAAATGGCCCGGCCATCGCCATAGCCATTGCCAGTACCAAATGGACACTGCTGGATGTATTCCGTGCCATAGATCGAGAGGGCATAGCCGGTTGCCCAGCCCAACGGTCGCATCGGCTCCCTTGCCACGCTGATGTCGCCCGAAAAGAGGCGGCGGAATTCGTCGTCATGGGCCAGATCATCGCTAAGGCCGAGCTCGTTGAATAAGGTTTTGCTGTGGGCGACGTACTCCGGCGCTGGGATCGGCGTGGGTGTTACCGGCACGTAATGGCCGGAAAACACCTGGCGAGGCTGGTGATCGTCGCCATCACCGCTGGCCTGGGGATCGGCATGGAGCGACTCCATCAGCGAATAGTCGGCCCGCTGGGCAAACTCAGCGAAGCTTGTGGTTGTGGGCGATTCGGGTGCGCTCTGGTTGTCTGGCATGGGGCCGATCGTCACGGGTCTCTCTCGGGTTCTGGGCTTGGCCGGGTGCTGGCCCAGACGCTTTAGTCATCATCCCCGGCGTTGGCGTCAATCCTGGTTCGGCCCCCATCAACGTGGCCGCCAGTCCAGACCGTGGCGGCAGGGCATGCACAACGAACAGAATCGCCAAGAGGGAGTAAGCAGCGTCTGGCCGAACGGACCGGCGCCTTGGATTCTCACCTCCTTCACGTTTCGTTACGTGAGTTGCCAGACTCTGTTTTTGCTGCTCGGGCCATGGCGACGCCGCTACCCCTTGAAGTTGTGGCTGGCATCTGCGCTGCCACATTGACCATCGCCATGCTCCGCAATGGTGACGAAACCAGCCCAGCCACCGGCGCCTTTTTTGAGAGCCCATCAGCGCCCTGGCAGTTGCCTCAGGCCATCGCTGAGCGACTCAGGGGTTACCTGTTGGGCCACGGCAAGGTCCAAAGCTTTGGCTTACTGGCTTTGCGGCTGGCAATCGGATTGATGATGATCCACCACGGCCAGGACAAGTTGGCCGATCCCCAGGGCTTTGCAACCAACTACGTCATCCCCCTNCATCTTCCTTTCCCGTTGCTGATGGCCCATGCGGCCGGGTACGCCGAAATCTTTGGCTCCTGGCTNTTGATCTTTGGTCTACTCACTCCCCTNGGNGCCCTAGCCCTCACGGGAACCATGGCCGTTGCGGCCTACCACCACATCCTCACCAGTGGTCTGAATATCTACGTCTTGGAATTGGTTGTGTTGTACCTAGGTGGCAGTTTGGCCCTGCTGCTACTTGGTCCTGGTCGGTTCTCCTTTGATTCCGGCATTGCCAAAGAGCTGTTGGACAATCCCACAACAGAGGAGGATCTTGACTTCTCTGTCATACAACAACCGGGTCTGGTAGCCATTGCTGTTGAATCAACCTCCAGGTAGATAACGGGGTTTAGCGAGTCCGATCTGAGCTCGGCCTGTATTAGACCTAAATCAGACGATCGGTTTCGACATCGGCTCAGGGCGCTGCGGGCCTGGGCCTGGTCGCTGCAGCATNGGTAGCAGGCTGCTGATACCCAGGGCCAGGAAGGAGAGGGCGCCCAGCAGGGCCAATAGCCTGAGGCCCAAGGGGCGACCAGGATCCCTGTCCCAGCCTTCTGGGTCNAGCGGCTCAATTGATCGAATGGGGGCCTTGCCGGGCCTGGGCCGATTTCTCATGGAATCGAAGTCATGCCCTGCAGCCTGCCTGAGCAGCAACCAGCCTGGCGCTCCTTTTCAAAAGGCCGCTCCGTTTCTGCCCCCCTAGGGCCAGTGATGGCTTGGGCTCGTTTCCCCTGCCGCCGAACCCAACTCAGCCGTCGCTCTCAAGGAGGTCGTCCATGGAGCCCCCTTCCTCGTCATCGTCCCCCTCGTCCTCGCCGAGGACCTCCTCAACCAGTTCCCTTGCAGCCTTAAGACGGGCACTGTCAGCGGCCCAAACGGCGATGCTGACCGCATCGGGCTGCTCATCGCTTAGGAACTCCTCCAGGTTGAGGAGGTGGTGTTCTTCGACGAAGTTAAGCAGCACCAAACTAATTTGGAGGGCGTCCTCGGGGCTGATCTCAGCGGCCTCCATGGCATCAAGCACCGTTCGGATCGCCGGCGTCACGTCTGCGTCGAGCGGGCTGGCTTCATAGCTGCTGGTCATGGGCTGGGTAGACAGGTCGACCACACCATGGGCGAGAGGGGACCAGAACGCAGCCCTGGGCGATGCAGACCCCGGTATTGGTTGCATCACAGCGGCCCAAACTCCCTGGGATCGGTGCGTCTAGTTGGCTGATCCAGCCTCGCGCCGATCCCCTGGCTGGCACCCTTTCCCAGTCCCCCTCGTGACAGCTTTGACCATGACTGGCGCCCGGTTGCCCTCTGTTGGCTTTATAGGTTTGGGCCAGCTCGGGGCGCCGATGGCCGCCAACCTGCTGGCAAGGGGCTACCCCCTCACGGTCCATAACCGCAACCGGATGGCAGAAGAACCCCTTGCCGCAGCGGGTGCCGCCCGGGCCGCTAGTCCCGCTGAGGTTGCAGCCAACGTCGCCATCCTTTGTCTCTGCGTCAGCGATGGGGCCGCCGCAGAAGCCGTGTTGTTTGGCGATCAGGGAGCCGCGGCCAGCTTGCGGCCAGGCGCGCTCGTGATCGATTTCTCTACGGTTGAGCCCGCCCAGGCCCAGGCCTTCCATCGCCGGCTGCAGGCCGCTGGGATCGGTTGCCTCGATGCCCCCGTCACCGGCGGTACTGAAGGGGCCAAAGCTGGAACCCTGTCGGTGTTGGTGGGAGGCGACCCAGAGTGCGTCGAGCGAGCCAGACCGCTGTTGGAGGCCGTTGGCACAACACTGACCCACTTTGGACCGATTGGTTCGGGCCAGCAGGTCAAGGCCGTTAACCAGATCCTGGTGGCGGGCTGCTACGCGGCCGTGGCAGAAGCGATGGCCCTGGGCCAACGGCTGGGATTACCGATGGAGGCCGTGGTGACCTCCCTGCGCCCTGGGGCTGCGGGCTCCTGGGCCCTGGACAACCGCTCCCAAGGCATGCTCGAAGGCCGCTTCCCCTTGGGGTTCAAGCTGGCCCTGCACCGCAAGGATCTGGCAATCGCCCTGGGCACCGCTGCGGCCCTGGATTTGCAGTTGCCGATCTGCGAGCAGGTTGCCGCCATGGAAGATCGCCTGATCGAGGCCGGCTATGGCGAGGAGGACCTCTCAGCCTTGGCCCGTTGGTTTACACCTTGATGGCGGGAGTGAGAGGGAACCTCTCGCGCCAGAGCTTCGACAAGTCGGGACGAATCGATGCCCTTCCCGGCTGATCGGGGTGGGGTTCAACGCATTTGGATGGCGTTTAGACGGTCGCGGAAACTGCGCGATGCAGCCTCGGCTTGGGCATTGCTCTCGAGCTGGGCGCTTCCCCAAGGGGCTTGATTGCCCTCGTTTTGAAAACCGCTCTCCTGGGTTGGGGAGCTGCTGGTGGGAGCCGTGGCGCTGCTCCGGCGCTTTCCCCAGGGGCTTGGTTCGTCAGACGGGACGACCGTGCTCACTGGCACAAGGGCAACCGGCAGGGGCGCTGCCGGGGTGGTGCTTATGGGAGAGGCCTGGGTTGCCGAGGCGTAAGAGCCTGACGAGGTTGAACCCGAGGAGCGGCGCCGGCCATAGCCCTGGGAGCGCAGGTCTAGGGGCTTGCCGGTGGCGACCCCCCGGCTGCTCGCCTGATCGGCTGGCGAGGGGGCAGCCCGTTTGATCGGGTTGGACTTGAGCTCGCTACGCACCTGATTCAGCAGGCGAAAGTGGCCGGTGGCATTGAATTTGCGCAGTAGCGCTGGATCCCAGGCCATCGGCCAATCAAAGGTGTCGTTGAAACGATCTTACGGGAGCGCACTCGGCCAGGGAACTGTGATAAATTGTTGCCTTACCAAGTGGAAGTCGTTCCGACTACGGCCTTAGCCGACCCGGCTGGGTAAAGCCTTTGGGCTTCCTGCACCCTTTTGAGTCAAAGATGGTGACTCAACGGCCTGGTCTTGGGGTTCCCCCAGGTGCCCCGGGCAACGACCTTCCCCCTGGCTAATCCCCCACGTTTTCCCTACCGATCCCATGACGAGCACCGGTTGCCTGCGGGTTGGCCAACAGGCCCCTGATTTCACGGCCACGGCCGTGGTGGACCAGGAGTTCAAGACCATTAGCCTGTCTGACTACAGGGGCAAATATGTGGTCCTGTTCTTCTATCCCCTCGATTTCACCTTCGTTTGCCCGACTGAAATCATCGCCTTCAGCGATCGTTACGCCGATTTCACCAGTCGCAATACGGAAGTTCTCGGTATCTCGGTGGATAGCCAGTTCAGCCACCTGGCCTGGATTCAAACCGAGCGCAAAAACGGTGGTATTGGTGACATCAACTACCCCTTGGTTGCCGACCTGAAGAAAGAGATCGCCAGCGCCTATAACGTCCTCGACGACGCAGCTGGAGTGGCCCTGCGCGGCCTCTTCATCATCGATCCCGATGGCGCAATCATGCACAGCACGATCAACAACCTGCCCGTGGGCCGTAGCGTTGATGAAACCCTACGGGTGCTGCAGGCCTTCCAGTACGTGCAGTCCCACCCCGACGAGGTTTGCCCGGCCAACTGGACCCCTGGCGACAAGACGATGAAGCCCGATCCCGTTGGCAGCAAGGAATTCTTCGCCGCCGTCAACTGAAGTTCGCCCGAGCCGCTGGATAGGTCCAGCGGCGATCGCAACTGTCCAGAAAGTCCCCTTGTGGGACTTTTTTTGTGACCGGATTTGGCCCGCCAGCCGCCTGGAACCCTCAGCCCAGCAGGCTGGCCAGGAGGCGTCGACCATCGATGCCCCCAGTGGCGGGATCACAGGCTCGCTCCGGATGGGGCATCAGGCCGAGCACCGTGCCGGCCGGATTGGTGAGGCCGGCCACCGCCCCTACGGAGCCATTGGGATTGGCCTGATAGCGGAACACCACGCAGCCCGAATCCTCCAGCTGCTGCAGTTGGCCGGGATCTACCTGGTAGCGGCCCTCTCCATGGGCGATTGGCAGGTGGATCGTTTCACCGTCGCCGTAGCCTTTTAGCCACTGGCAATGGCCGGGAGACACCTGCAGGGGCGTGTCTTCGCATACGAAATGGAGCTTCTCGTTGCGGGTTAGGGCGCCTGGCAGCAGTCCCATTTCGGTGAGCACCTGGAAGCCATTGCAGATGCCGAGCACCCGGCCGCCCCGTTCCACGAAGGCCGCCACCTCCTGCAGGATTGGCGCGAAGCTGGCGATGGCGCCGCAGCGCAGGTAGTCGCCGTAGCTGAAGCCGCCGGGGATGATCACCGCATCGAGGCCTGAGAGATCGCGCTCCTCATGCCAGAGGAAGCGGGTTGGCACCCCCAAACATCCTTCCGTTGCCCAGCGCACGTCCCGATCGCAGTTCGAACCCGGAAACACCACTACCCCAATGCCCATTTCAGCCTTCCCCCACGGGGCTGGACGTGCCAGAGCTTTCGCCGCTGGCGGCCAATTCCAAGGTCCAATTTTCGATCACCGCATTGGCCAGCAGGCGATCACTCAAGAGGCTGAGTCGTTCCCGTGCCGTGGCCAGGTCGGGGGCCTCAATCTCCAGTTCCACCGCCTTGCCGATCCGCAGCTTGACAATGCCTTCCACACCGAGGCGGCTGGCGGCAGAGCGGGTGGCCTCGCCGGCGGGATCCAGGACCGATGGCCGCAGCGAGACCAGAACGCGGGCTGAGTAGACGGGCACCAGACCTCCGGGTCAATTGTCAAATCTTGGCAGGCCGGCTGCAGCCAGCCAGCCCTTAGGCCAGGCCCAGGAGGGCCCGCAGCTCCTGCTCCAGCGCGGCCCCATCCACCTGCAAGCCCAGCGCCACCAGTTCCAGGCCAGGGAGGTGGTCCTGATCGGCGGCGGCGGCCTTGGGATCGAACCAGCACTCGAGCCGGGGCCCCACCGCCTGGATTTGCAGAGGCTGGGCCTTCCCGGCCAGCCAGGCGCGCCCCTTCAAGCGCAGGAAGTTCTGGCGACCGATCTGGCTCCGCAGCAGGCTTTCCAGCGCCTGGCGATCGACAGGACCCTCGAGCCGCAGCGCCACCGATTGCATCGCCACATGGCTGTGGTCGTGGTCATGGTGATCGTCATGATCGATCGTGATCGTGCGGGTGATCGTGATCGCCCTGGCTGTGACTGTCATGGCTGTGATCGCCCATGCCGTGATCCCCCTGATCGCGCTCGAGGCCCAGGAGCAGGGCCGCTGGCACCTGGCCCCGGGCCATGGGCAGCACCGTGACGCCAGGACGAAGCTTGGCGGCCAACTCGGTTTGCAGGTCAGTGATCTGCTCGGCTTGCAGGCAGTCGGCCCGGCTGATCAGCACCAGGTCGGCGGCCTCAAGCTGGTCATCGAACAACTCTTCAATGGCGCTGAGGTGATCAAGGCTGGGATCGGCCAGGCGCTGGGCCTCGATCGCGGCGGGATCGCCCACCACGTGGCCCTGGGCTAGGGCTTCGCCATCCACCACCGTCACTACGCCGCTGACGCGGGTGCGGGTGCGGATCTCGGGCCAGCGAAAGGCCTGCAGTAGGGGCTCGGGCAAGGCCAGCCCGCTGGTTTCAATGACGATGCCGTCGAGCTGGTCGGCGCGCTCCAGCAGCAGTTGCATCGTCGGCAGGAATTCATCCTGCACGGTGCAGCAGAGGCAGCCGTTAGCGAGTTCCACCACCCGGCCGTCGAGCTCCTCTTCGGGGCAGAAACCGCAACTGCGGATCAGGTCGGCATCGATGCCAACCTCGCCGAATTCATTCACCAGTACAGCCAGCCGTAGGCCACTGGACAGGAGCAGCTGGCGCAGCAGGGTCGATTTGCCTGCCCCTAAAAAGCCAGTCACCACCGTCACCGGTAGGCGGCTCGGTTTGGTTTGGCCAGGGCTAAGGGGACTGGGCTGGGGGGTGACAACCATGGTCAGGGCACCAGGGCGGACCAGGCAAAGCTGGAGCCCACGCCGATCAGGATTCCGGCCGTCAGACGCAGCTGGCTAGCGCTGAGGCCCGTGCCCCAGCGACGCACCAGGGTGAGGGAGGTGGTGAGCAATAGTCCTTGGCTGACCAGCAATCCCACCAAATAGAAGGCAATCGGGCTTTGTTCCCAGCCGATCACCGCGGCACTTAGCACGTAGCCATGTAGGGCAAAGGCCGGCACCAACAGCAGGGCCGGCAGGCGGTCAAGCAGCACCAGACCCACCACCACCAGGGACAGGGCCACCAGGGGTTCGGCCAGGGGGATGCCGGGCAGGGCCAGGCCCAGGCAGGAGCCGGCTAGCCCCGTGGCGAGCAGGCCAAGCACCCAGCTGAGCCGTTTCTGCAGGCCCACCAGGCCCAGGGCCAGCAGGAAGAGCAGGTGATCAGGTCCAAACAGGGGATGGGCCAGGCCGCTGACCAGCCCAGTCAAGGGCGACGGGGTCAGCTGGAACAGGTGAATCAAATGGTGGGCGGAAGCTGGTGCGGCAAAAAGCAGAACCAGGGCAGCCGCTCCCAGGGGGAGGGCTGCGCCGAGGCGAAGGTTGGTCATCCGGAAAGCTGGTCCGAGCCAGGGATGGGGTGGACTTCGGCGGGTGTTCTGACTGGGCTAAACCCCGAAGGATTCCGCTTCACAGCTGCGGGACAGCGCCGGACTCAGTGCCTGGTTTCCCAGGACCCCACCGGACTTTCCCCGTTTCCTCCCCTGGCTGGTCACCGGGGGAACCGAACACGAAATCTAGGCCTCCCTTGGCCTAGCGACAGCCGAGGCTTTCGCGGGTGTCCACACCCGTACGCGGATTGGTGCCGCTGGCCCGGGCGCAGAGGGCTTTTTGCTGGGGCAGGTCGATCACCGCGTCACTGAAGTCGGCCCCTTCTATGCGGGCGCCCGTAAAGCGGCTTTGCATCAGCATGGCGTTGCGCAACACGGCATCGCCTAGGTCGGCCCCATCAAAGCGGCTGGCAAAGGCCACTACGTCCTCAAGATCGGCGCCGTTGAGATTGCTGTCACGCAGGTCGCTGCTGTTGAACACGGCGCCGCGTAGGTCGGCGCCGCTGAAATTGAACCCGCCGAGCTGGGCCTTGAGGAATTCCTGCTGCTGCAGGTTGCGGCCATGCATGTCGCTCTGCAGATCCACCAGGGATTTCTGGCTACGCAATTCCGGCGCCGTCATCGCCTCAGCTGGCTCCACGGCCCAGCCNACCAGAAGGGCCGTGGCGGTTATCAGTCCCACCAGCCCGATGGCCAGGGNGGATTGGCCTAGGCGCCCCAGNCGATNTAGCCAGCCCTGCCAAGCCTTTGGGTTGGGCGCGCCTGCTGGCTTGAGGTGATCGGGCGTTCCGGAGCGGGACAACGGCAGCCCTAGCGTGTTGCTTCAAGTTATGGCAAGGCGCCGCCCCACCGCGAAGCGATGAGCATGTCCCTGCGGGTGGTGGTTCCACCCCACCCCTTGATCGGCCACTGGTTGACCTTGCTGCGCGATCAGGACACGCCCACCCCCCTGTTTGCCACGGCGATGGCGGAACTGGGTCGCTGGCTCACCTACGAGGCCCTGCGCGACTGGCTGCCCCACCGGCGGGTGGAGGTTCAAACCCCCCTGGCGTCCAGCGAAGGCACCGTGATTGACCCGGCCGCCCCCCTGCTGGCCATCCCGATGCTGCGCTCGGGGCTGGGGCTTTGGGAGGGGGCCCGCACTGTGCTGCCCACGGCCCTGGTGGCCCATGTCGGCTATGCCAGCGATGCCGGCCTGGGGGCCGGATCTTCCTCCCCAGCCGCCTACCTTGATGGGCTTCCCGCCGAGATCGGTCCCACCACAGGTGTGCTGGTGTTTGAGCCCCTGGTGGGGGCAGCCACCAATCTTCTGACGGTGCTGGAGCGCTTGGAAGCACTGGGGGTGAGCGGGCGCCAGGTGCGGGTGATTTCGGCCCTGGCCGCTGCCCCGGGGCTCAAGACCCTGGGCGAGCGCTTCAGCGATCTCACGCTTTATGCGGCCTGCATCGACGCCGAGCTCGATGGGCAGCAGCGGATCGTGCCCGGGCTAGGTGATGCCGAAGCCCGCCTGTTTGGAACCTGATCCGGCTGCCAGGCCCCGGGGCGGTGGCTGGCTTGCACCAGCCTGCCTAAACTCACGACCATTGAACCTTTTGTATTTCAGCGGTAATGCAGCAGAGCAGCGACAGTCAGTCCAACCTGATGATCAGCGCCATGGCGGGGGCTTTCCTCGGGGCCGCCGGGCTGGCCTGGTGGCTGCTGTCCCAGGCTGAGCGGCGCCAGGAACTGCAGCGGCGGGTCCGTTCCCTGCGCTTTGCGTCCGAACTCCGGGAGCCTCCAGCCGATCGTCACTTGCCGGAAGGGGAGCTGCAGGACCGGGTCCAGCAGCTCAACCAGGCCATTGAGGATGTGCGCCGCCAGCTGGAAAGCCTCAGCATCCCGGCTCCTGTCGATCGCTAGGCCCCGTTTTGCGCTGCTGAGGCCTGGGGGCCCGTCAGGTTGAACGGCGCATCGGTAGGTTGCATACCAGTGCTTTTTTGTAGGCCATGCTGCGCTCCGCTGCCATTACCCAGGGCTTCCAGCGGTCCCCTAACCGCGCCATGTTGCGGGCGGTGGGCTTTGGCGACGACGACTTCAACAAGCCGATCATCGGCATTGCCAACGGCTACAGCACCATCACCCCCTGCAACCTGGGGTTGAACGAGCTGGCCCTACGGGCCATCGCTGCCGCCAAGGCGGCCGGTGCCATGCCCCAGATGTTCGGCACGATCACGGTCAGTGATGGCATCTCGATGGGCACCGAGGGGATGAAGTATTCCCTAGTGAGCCGCGAGGTGATCGCCGATTCGATCGAAACCGCCTGCAACGGCGAAAGCATGGATGGCGTGCTGGCCGTGGGCGGCTGCGACAAGAACATGCCCGGTGCCATGTTGGCGATTGCCCGCATGAACATCCCGGCCATCTTTGTCTATGGCGGCACGATCAAGCCCGGCAAATTAGGTGGCTGTGATCTCACGGTGGTGAGTGCCTTTGAGGCGGTGGGGCAATTCGCCGCCGGCACGATCGATAACGACCAGCTCACCGCCGTGGAAAAGAACGCCTGCCCGGGTGCAGGCAGCTGCGGTGGCATGTTCACCGCCAACACGATGAGCTCCTCGATCGAGGCCATGGGCCTGAGCCTGCCGGGCAGCTCCACCATGGCTGCCGAAGACCCCGAGAAGGCCGATAGTGCTGCCCGCTCGGCCGAGGTGTTGGTTGAGGCGATCGCCGCCAACATTCGCCCCCTGGACCTCCTCACCCGCGAGGCGTTTGAGAATGCCATCAGCGTGATCATGGCCGTGGGCGGCTCCACCAATGCGGTGTTGCACCTGCTGGCGATCGCCCGCACCGCCGGGGTGCCGCTCACCATCGACGACTTTGAAACGATCCGCCAGCGGGTGCCGGTGATCTGCGATCTCAAACCCAGCGGCCGCTACGTGACCACCGACCTCCATGCCGCCGGTGGCATTCCCCAGGTGATGAAGCTGCTGCTCGATGCGGGCCTGCTCCATGGCGACTGCCGCACGATTGAAAACAAGAGCCTGAAGGAGTCATTGGCCGCCATTCCGTCCGTGCCCCGCCCAGATCAGGACGTCATCCGTCCCTTGAGTAATCCCCTATACGCCAAGGGTCACTTGGCCGTGCTCAAAGGCAACCTGGCCACCGAAGGCAGCGTCGCGAAAATCAGTGGCGTTAAAAATCCCCAGGTCACCGGCCCTGCCCGGGTGTTTGAAAGCGAAGAAACCTGCTTGGCCGCCATCCTCGAGGGCCAGATCCAGGCAGGCGATGTGCTGGTGATCCGCTACGAAGGGCCGGTGGGTGGCCCGGGCATGCGCGAGATGCTCTCGCCCACCTCGGCGATCATTGGCCAGGGCCTGGGCGACAAGGTGGCCCTGATCACCGATGGCCGTTTTTCGGGCGGCACCTACGGCATGGTGGTCGGCCATGTGGCCCCCGAAGCCGCCGTTGGCGGCACGATTGCCCTGGTGCAGGAAGGGGACAGCATCACGGTGGATGCCCACCAACTGCTGATCCAACTCAACGTCGATGACGCCGAGCTGGCACGCCGCCGCGCCGTCTGGAGTGCCCCCACTCCCCGCTACACCACCGGAGTGCTCGGCAAATATGCCCGGCTGGTGAGCAGCAGCAGCCTCGGGGCGGTCACGGACCAGCCCTAGTCCCCAACCACCAGGGCGCGAATGCGGCGGGCCAGGGCTTCCAGGGGCATGCCGCCCTCGGGCCGCTCGCAGCGTTCGCCACTCACCGCGTCCATCCAAACCGGATGGGATCCCTGCCAGAGCAGGGGGGCGCTTTCATCGGCCAGGGTCACCAAGGTGAGGTGGATGTCGCTGCCGCTGCGGTAGAGCTCCAGCTCCAGATCGGCCTGCTCGAGCCGGGCGCCCTCGGGGCTGCGGGGCTCAATCCGCACGCAGAGATCACCACCTGCGGCTCCGGCTTCGGGCAGGTCCCCCACGAGCCGAACGCCGTGCCTGTTGGGCTTGAGGCAGAGGTCGGCGGCGGCGGCTAAGCGGCTGGCGAAGTCCTGCCAAGTCTCCTGATCGCTCCAGTCCATGGCATCCAGTTAGGCGTCAGGGCANGGCCCGAATGGCCTGAATCCTTAGCTGCAGGGGACCGGCGCGAAAGCCGTTGTTCACNCCTCCGTCATCGCCAAAGCGGGAATGGAGGATCTGCAGCCGGGTGATGCGGGACGCATCAAAGCGCAGGGGCAGCCCCACGGGCTTGGCCCGCACGCTGGCCCGCAGTTGGCTGAAGGGAATCCATACCTGGGTGAGCCCCTGGGCTGCGGTGTCGAATTCGGCCACCCAGCGCAGACCGCCCGGGATCAATTCGGTGAGGCCGGCCAGGCCATCACTGCAGGCGATCGCGAGCTTGTAGCGGCGCCCATCGCCTTCGATCTCCAGTTGCAGGCCGGCTTGGGCCGAGAGATCCAAGGGCGGTGAGAACAAGGGCGAGCGGCAACTAACAAAGCCACCACCCTCGGCAACCACCTCCGCCGTCATCACCAGGCCCGAGGAGCCGATCTGGCACTGGCCCTGGCTGCGGCCGCCCATGATCGTGTCATTGAGGCTGTGCCAGCCGGCAAAGCCATCGCCGGCCACGATTAGCAGGGAGCCGTCGCCAGGGGGAACGCTGGGGTCACGGCTTGGCTCGGCACTGCTGCTGCCGGTGGGGCTAGGGGACACGGTGCTGCTGGTGCCGCCTGGGGCGGTAGGGGAGGGAGGCTTCACCAGTCTGGCGATGGAGTCCAGGGGGGTGAGCCTGGACAGATTCGAACCTGGGGCAGCCAGGCTTGCCCTTCCGTAAGCCAGTAGTACCAAGCTGGGGACCAGTCGTAGCAAGCCCCTGGCCAGGCCCAATCGGACTGGCCTAGACGCCACCAGCGACCAGGGCCGCCGCGTCGGCATCGGCCAGCACCAGCACCGGAGTGTGGGGTTGCACCAGTTTGGCGGGGGTGCGGAGGGGGGATTCGCTGGGATCCAGCAGGCGCCTGAGGGCCTCCTGCTTGGCTGCGCCACTCACCAGGATGACCACCTGGCGGGCGGCGCTAAGCACCGGCGCTGTGAGGGTGATGCGCTCAAGTCCCTTGCCTTCGCCCACGGCAACGGCCCGATCGCTGACGCCCGCGGCGGCGCTGCCCGGAAACAGGGAGGCCGTATGGCCGTCATCGCCCAGGCCCAGCAGGATCAGATCGAGCACGGGCGGATCCCCAGCGCAGAGCCGGCGAAGGGTTTGCTCGAAGGCTTCGGCTGAAGCCAGGGGCGTGTCCCGCTCGGTGGGCACCGGATGGAACACGGCCTGCCGGGCCGGACCTTGGGCCAAAAGGGTTTCGTGGAGCATGCGGGCATTGCTAGACGGATCCTCCGGCCCGACCCAGCGTTCATCACCGAGCAGCACATCGACCCGGTCCCAGGCCAGTTGTTGCTGGCCCAGGAGCCGGTAGGCGGCCGCCGGGGTGGTGCCGCCGGCGAGGGCTAGTAGGACCCGTTCGCGTTGAGCCAGGGCCAGCTCCAGCTCTCTGGCCAGTAGTTCGGCCGCTCGGCGGGCGAGCAACTCCTGGTTGGGGCTGATTTCGAGTTGGTAGACGACGCCTGGGTCAGCCATGGCAGCCCCGCTCAATCCAGCCACTCGGTGTGGAAGCTGCCGGCCTTGTCCACCCGCTCATAGGTGTGGGCGCCGAAGCAGTCGCGCATGGCCTGCACCAGGTTCTGGGGCAGGCGGCCTGTGCGGTAGCTGTCGATGTAATCGAGGCTGCTGCTCAGGCAGGGCACGGGAATCCCAGCCAGGGCGGCGCCGGCCACAACCTGGCGCAGGCCGGGTAGGCGGCGGTTGATCTGCTCGGCAAACCAGGGGTCCACCATCAGGTTGGGCAGGGCGGGGTTGGCGGTGAAGGCGTCCTGGATGCGTTGCAGCAGGCGGGCGCGGATGATGCAACCCCCTTTCCAGATCTGGGCAATCGAGGAGAGGTCCAGCTTGTAATCGTGCAGCTTGGAGGCTTCCACCATCAGGGCCATGCCCTGGGCGTAGCTAGCGATGGAAGCGAGAATGCAGGCGTCCTGCAGCGGAGCCATGGCGTCGGCGGGACTGCCCAGGTCGATGGCCACCGGGGCCGGGGCCACCAGCACGGATTCGGCCTGGAGCCGCTCGTTGCGCAAGGAGCTCATCACCCGGGCGTTGAGGGCCGCGTAGATCGTCGGCACGGAGATGCCCATCTCCAAAGCGCTGACCACGGTCCAGAGGCCCGTGCCCTTCTGGCCGGCAGCATCAACGATCTTTTCAACCAGATCGGAGCTGTCCTGGGGATCGCGGGTGCGCAGGCACACCTCGGTGATCTCCACCAGGAAGGAGGAGAGTTCTTCGGTGTCGTTCCAGGCGGCCAGCACGTCGGCCATGGCGATGCCACCCAGGCCGGCGGAGCGCTTCATTAGGTCGTAGGCCTCGGCCAGGATCTGCTCGATCCCGTATTCGATGCCGTTGTGCACGGTCTTGACGAAGTGACCGGCGCCACCGGGGCCGATGTAGGTGACGCAGGGACCATCGTTGACCTGGGCGGCCATCTTGCGCACCAGCCCTTCGATCGCGTCGTAGGCACTGCGGGTGCCGCCAGGCATCATGCTCGGGCCCTCTAGGGCACCCTTGGCGCCGCCGGAGACGCCCATGCCAATGAAGCCGAAGCTTTTGCTTTCCAGGTCAGCGACGCGGCGCTCGGTGTCGGTGTAGAGGGAATTGCCACCATCGATCAGCAGATCACCCTCTTCGAGATAGGGGGAAATGGTGGCGATGGTGTCATCAATCGCCTGGCCGGCCTTGATCATCATCAAGATGCGGCGCGGTTTCTCCAGCTTGTCGACAAAGTCCTGGAGGGAGGTGGAGCCAATGATGGCCTTGCCTGCGCCCCGACCGGCCAGAAACTCCTCGGTCTTGGCGTAGGTGCGGTTGTAGACGACACAGGAAAACCCGTTGCGCTCAGCATTGAGCACCAGGTTTTCCCCCATCACCCCAAGGCCAATCAGACCGAAGTGGGCTTTCTGCATTGTGATCCCGTCCTGGTGCGGATCCCATCAGTGTGGCGACGGGCACCGTTGGGCGGAAGTAAGCCCGCCGTCTCTGTGAGGGACAGCGCACCGAATCGGAGCGGCTTCCCTGCTGTGCGACAACACAAAGCCGCTGCAACCTCCAGAGGGGGTCAGCAACGGCTCGATCAGGGCCCGGGGTTGACCCGGGGCTTGGTCCGGCTAACGGGGAGGGGGCTGAGCCCAGGAACCCGAGGGGCAGAGATGCCCGGCTCCTACCCCTGAATCAGCGGCGGGCCTTAGATCACCGTTCCATCGGTGATCGTCACGTTTTTGGCAACAACAACGATGCCATTGCGGATGTAGAAGCCCAGCTCAGGCCGGTCCGCCTCTTCGACGTGGTCCTTGTTGACGATCGTGACGTTGCGGCCAATGCGCACGTTCTTGTCGATGATCGCGCGCTTNACCGTGGAGCCCTGGCCCACGCCGATCGGGGTGCCGCCGCGTTCCCGCAACACGGCGCGCTCCTCGCGGGACTCGAAGTAGTCCGCCCCCATCACCAGGCTGTCCTGCAGAACCACCTCGTCCTCGACCCGGGTTCGCACTCCGAGCACACAGTGGTGGATGCTGCAGGCCCGCAGCATCGAGCCTTCGCCGATGATCGACTGGGTCACNTGGGCGTCGAGCAGCTTGCTCGGGGGCAAGTAGCGGGGGCGGGTGTAGATCGGGAATTTTTCGTCGTAAAAGGAGAAGGCGGGGTTGGGCTGGTCGGTGAGGGCCATGTTGGCCTCATAGAAGGCCCCGATCGTGCCGATGTCCTCCCAGTAGTCGTCAAAGAGGTAGGTCTGCAGTCGGTCGCCCCGCTCCAGGGCTGCGGGAATGATCTCTTTGCCGAAATCGGTGAAGTTGGGGTTTTTGGTCAGCAGGTCGAAGAGGGTGTCGCGGCTGAAGACATAGATGCCCATCGAGGCCAGGTAGGGCCGCCGCGCAGCCTCCTCCGCTGAAAGGCCCATGAGGGAGGTATCCACCTGCATGGCCTCGAGCGCTTTGCCCTTGGGCTTTTCGCGGAATTCACGGATGCGTCCGTCGTCGTCGGTGTGCATCAGGCCAAAGGACTCGGCCTGGGCCGCATCAACGGGCAGGGCCCCGACGGTGAGGTCGGCTCCGGTTTTGATGTGGTGTTCGATGAACAGGCTGTAATCCATCCGGTAGAGCTGGTCGCCGGAAAGGATCAGGTACTGGTCCACGTCCCATTCCTGGAATAGCCACTGGTATTTGCGGACCGCGTCGGCCGTGCCCTCAAACCAGCTGGGGCTGGAGGGGGTCTGTTGGGCCGCCAGTACCTCCACAAAACCCTGGCCGAAGCCGGCCGAAAGGTTGTAGCTCTGGCTGAGGTGACGGTTGAGCGAGGCGCTATTGAATTGCGTCAACACGTACATCTTGTTGATGCCGGAGTTGATGCAATTGCTGATCGGTATATCAATCAAACGGTATTTGCCAGCTAGCGGCACGGCCGGCTTGGCCCGCGTCTGGGTGAGGGGAAAAAGACGGGTCCCGGCTCCGCCGCCAAGAATGATGGCAAGGACTCGTTTCATCAGCGTTCTCCCCTTTGCACTGTCAGGGTTTGGCAACGGTAGTTGATCGTCTGGCCCGCCCAAGGCATGGCAACGCACATTGATGGAACTGGTTGCTGAACGGNNGATACGGGCCGATCAGCTGTCGGGATTGTCGTCCCGCAGCTCAAACAGCCGCTCAAGCACGCCCATAGCCACATGGCGCTGCTGGCGGGGCTGGGGAGCCCGCAGATTGGTCACGGGAGTATGGAGAATCTTATTGATAATGCCCTTGCTGAGGGCTTCCATCACCTTGCGATCGCGGGCGGACAGGTCGGGGCCCATGCGGCTAAGGGCTTTCTGTAATTCCTGCTCGCGAATATCTTCCAGTTGGCGGCGCATGCGGTTCACGACCGGCACCGCTTCGAGGCCATCCCACCATTCCAGAAACAGTCGGGATTCCTCCTCAAGCAGCCCCTCCGCTTCGGCAGCAATCTCGCGGCGGGCCTCCTGGTTGCGGGCCACGACCTCCTGGAGGTCGTCCACATCGAAGGCTCCCACGCCGTCAATGCCCTGCACATCGGAGCTGATGTTGCGCGGCACACCGATATCGATCAGCAGCAGGGAGGAGCGCCGATTGAGTCGGTTAAGCCGCTCGGCATCAATGATTGGATCCTCAGCGGCCGTGCTGGTGAACACCAGGGAACAGGTGCTCAGGCAGTGGTCCAGGTCGTTGAGGGGCCGGCACTGGACGGGCAGGTCGGGGAAATCGGCCGCCAGCAGTTCGGCCCGCTCCACCGTGCGGTTGAGCAGCACGACGCCGCGGCAGCCCTTGGAGCCCAGGTGTTGCAGCAGCAGCCGCGACATGCGTCCGGCCCCCACTACGGCCACCTGTTCTTGATCGAGGGAGACCAACTCATCGAGACCGCGGCCCTGGCCCACCTTGAGCTGGGCCAGTTCCACGGCTGCCGAGCTGATCGACACCGCCCCGGTGCCCAGGTTGGTTTCGGTGCGCACCCGTTTGCCGGTGCTGACCGCCTGGTTCAGCAGGCGGTTGAGAATCGGCCCGATCGAGCGATGCTCCTGGCCGAGCCGGAACATCTTTTTCACTTGGGAGAGGATTTGGCCCTCGCCCAATACCAGGCTGTCCAGGCCTGCGGCCACCCGCAGCAGGTGGGCCACTGCCTCCTCGTGGTGGTAGGTGAACAGGTGGGGGGTGAGTTCCACCAGGTCCAGGCCCGATTGCTCGCTTAAGAAGGTGCCCACCGCGGTTAAACCCTGCTCCGGATGGCGCAGCAGGGTGTAAATCTCCAGCCGGTTGCAGGTGCTGAGGATCGAGGCCTCGAGCACCTGGTCGTCTGCCCTCAACCGCTGGAGGGAGACCTCCATCGTGTGCTCAGCGATGCTGAGCCGCTCGCGGATTTCCACCGGAGCGGTGTTGTGGCTGAGGCCGACGACCGTGATGTGCATGAAGGGCGAACCTCGCTGGCGCTTGGGTGGGATCTGCGTCAGCGCAGGGCGATGCTCTTCGCGCCGTCCTTGATGTGCACCGTGTTGGTGAACCGGGCGGTGTTGTCGAGCGTACTGATGATCAGGCTGCTGGTGCGGGTGCAGTCCTTCTCAAACTTCACGCCGTGGAAGAGCAGGCCGTCGGTGATGCCGCTGCCGGCAAACACGACGTTTTCACCCGATGCCAGTTCTTCGGCTTCATACACCTTATCGATGTCGGTGATGCCCATCTCATTGAGGCGGGCAATGTTGCCTTCAACGGTGTAATCCGCCCACTCGGAGGTTTGGGCTACGGCTGGGTCATACACCAGTTGGCCCTGGAAGTGACCACCGAGGGCGCGCATGGCGGCGGCGGAAATCACGCCTTCGGGAGCAGCGCCAATGCCCATCAGGCAATGGGTGCCGCTGCCCGCGAAACCACAGGCAATGGCGGCTTGTACGTCGCCGTCGGAGATCGGCTTGACCCGGGCGCCGGTGGCGCGGATTTCAGCGATCAGGTCCTTGTGGCGGGCGCGGTCCATCACCACGATCACCAGCTCGCTGGCGGCCAGGCCCAGGCACTGGCTGAGGATGGCGATGTTTTCGGTGGCCGATTTACGGATGTCCACCTTGCCCTTAGCCGAGGGGGGCGCTGCCAGCTTCTTCATGTAGAAGTCGGGAGCATTGAACAAGCCACCGCGGTCGGAGGCGGCCAGCACGGCCATGGAGCCATCCTGGTTGTTGGCGCAAGGTTGGTGCCCTCGCAGGGATCCACGGCGAAATCGACGCCGGGACCGGTGCCGCTGCCGACTTCTTCACCGATGTAGAGCATCGGTGCTTCATCCCGCTCGCCCTCACCGATGACGATGCGGCCTTTCATCTGAATGGCGCCCATGCGGGTGCGCATGGCCTCGACGGCGGCGGCATCCGCCTCGTCTTTCTGGCCGAGGCCGGTGAGCTTGGCCGAGGCGATGGCGGCCTGCTCAACGACCTCGAGAATTTCCTGGATAAGGGTGCGATCCACAGCAGTCCGGCGGGGTTGGGGGGCTTTGGCAGGGGGAGCGGCATTGCCGCGCCGCCAGAAGGGCGCTGGGCTGGTTGGGCTGACAGGGCCGATGGCAGCATCGGCTTGCAAGCTTGGACAGTTTTGGCGCAGCTTCCAGCAGCCGCAGGGCCTCTCGGGCTTTTAGCGCCGCTCACTGTATCAGTGGCAGCCAACCGAAATCTGGCCCGGCCAATTCCTACAATGGAAGCCCCTGTGCCCCGGTGGCCCCTCCATGAGCACCAAGCCCCTGGTGATCTCCCCGTCGATCCTTTCGGCCGATTTCTCCCGCCTTGGCGAGGACGTGCGTGCCGTTGACGAGGCTGGCGCTGACTGGATCCATGTGGATGTGATGGATGGCCGCTTCGTGCCCAACATCACGATTGGTCCCCTGATCGTCGAGGCCCTGCGCCCGGTCACGACCAAGCCCCTGGACGTGCACCTGATGATCGTTGAGCCAGAGCGCTACGTGGCTGACTTCGCCAAGGCTGGCGCCGACATCATCAGTGTCCAGGTCGAGGCCTGCACCCACCTGCACCGCAACCTGGCCCAGATCAAGGACCTCGGCAAGCTGGCCGGCGCCGTGCTGAACCCCGGCACGCCCCTCGACACGCTNGAGTATTGCCTCGAGCTCTGTGATCTGGTGCTGATCATGAGTGTCAACCCCGGTTTCGGCGGCCAGAGCTTCATTCCCTCCCAGGTGCAGAAGATCGCAGCCCTGCGCCGCATGTGCGATGAGCGCGGCCTCGATCCCTGGATCGAAGTGGACGGAGGCATCAAGGGCAGCAATGCCTGGCAAGTGATCGAAGCCGGCGCCAATGCAATCGTGTCTGGCTCGGGCGTGTTCAACCAGCCCAG